>Ga0307323_10000659_pt1 | contig 10727 bp, 7 predicted proteins | sample ER_DNA_381_FD_194496 | JGI IMG/M metagenome (GOLD analysis project Ga0307323, IMG submission 194496) | Bulk soil microbial communities from the East River watershed near Crested Butte, Colorado, United States - ER_DNA_381 | ecosystem: Environmental > Terrestrial > Soil > Floodplain | place: USA...
GTGCGCGATCAGCGCGTAGGCGGTCACGTAGGCCTGGCCGAGGAGCTGCGCCGCCAGGGCGCGCTTGTCACGGTCGCCAAGCACGCCGGCGAGCGGGTCGTGACCGAGTGCGCCACCATTGCCGGTGCGGTTCATGATCTGGAGCCCGAGCTGCTCGAATCGCTGCATGATCTGGTCGCGCTTCTCGTCGGCGGAGGCCTTGGTCCTGCGCACGACCTTGCCGTTCGACGTCGCGGTCAGCTCGAGGCGCTCCGGCGCCATGCCGCAGGCCCCGACCATCCAGGCCGCGCGGGCCGTCGCGCTCTGGACGTCGCCGCCCACGCCGGTCGAGTTCTCGCCGTAGAAGACCCGCTCGGCGGCCATCGCTCCCAGCGCCCAGATCAGCTGCGCGATCTCCTCCGAGCGCCAGGAGCTGAAGCGCTCCTCCTTCTCGCGCGCCTGATGGTGGCCCAGTGCGGCTCCGCGGCGGCGGATCGAGAGCCGCGTCGACTCGGCGCCCTTCATGTAGACGTGGGCGGTAGCGGCATGGCCGGCCTCGTGCAAGGCGACCGCACGCGTCTCCTCGGGGATGTATTCCGTCCCGATCGCGGTGCCCGACTCGACGGTGGTCATCGCCTCGACGATGTCGCTCCAGGCGAACTCGAGCCGCCCGTCGTGGTGGGCGTGGGTGAGCGCCATCGAGCAGACCTGCTCGATCATCGCCGGGGAGTAGCCGTTGGTCACGCGCGCGAGCTCGTCGCGGCGCTTCTCCGTGTCGAGGTCGGCATCGTGAGAGACCTTGGCCAGGTAGAGGTCGAAGATGTCGAGCCGGTCGTGCTTCGTCGGCGTGCGGAACCAGACGTGGCGGCCCATTCGACCGGCGCGCGTGAGGGCCGGGTCGAGCATCTCCATTGGCACATTGGTCGCCCCGATGAAGTAGATCTGGTTCCCGCTCGGCTTCGACTGCGGGAGCCGCATCGAGCGTCCGCGGATGCGTCGCGGGATCACGTAGGTCGCGTCGAGGAAGGTGTTGAGGCGGTTCGTCCACATCCGCTTGAAGAAGGGCGGATTGTCGATCCCGTCCATCACGACGAGGAGCTGGTTGAGCGCGAGCCCGCCCATGCCGCCACCCATCATCCCGGGGAAGGCCTGGTTGACCAGGCCGCCGAGGCGCGTGACGAGCGGCGAAGGCACCGGCGGCGCGGGCGCCCGGGCTGCGAAGACCCGCTCGCGCCAGGCGCGGGACTCGAGGATCAGGTCCTCGCTCGGGTTGAGCGCGCCGTTGGGGCCGTAGAAGCAGAGGTCGTGGAAGCTCATCGGCCTCGGCGTGCTCATCCCGCCGATCCCGCCGCCGCCGAGCGCCTGCCGGCGCATGCCGACGGCGTCGATCTCGTCGATGAAGACGATGCACTGGCCGCCCCACTTGCGGGCGAGCTTCTTGGCCTTGTGCGCCATCCAGCGCACGATCACGGCGTCCATGCCCATGAAGGTCTGCGCGAAGCCGGAGCCGGGGATGGTCACGATCGGCGAGTTGAAGCCGGTCGCGATCGCCTTCGCCAGCATCGTCTTGCCGGTGCCCGGCGCGCCCAGGAAGAGCAGCCCACGTTCCCGCTTCCCGCCCGCCTGCTCGAACGCTTCGCCGGACTGCCAGAGCGAGACGACGCGGCGCACCTCCTCCTTCGCCTCGGCCTGGCCGCGAACATCGTCGAGCCTGACGCCCCAGTCCGCGTCACCTGGCTCGAAGCCGCGGATCTGCGTGATGCCCATCAGCATCAACGGGCCCATCAGGATCAGGAAGTTGAAGATGAAGAACACGAAGAAGTAGAGGCCGATCGGGACGAAGCCGGGGATCGCTTGCAGCCCGTTCAGGATCCCGTGGTAGACGTCGCCGGCGGTGCCGAGCAGGCTCGCGTCGTCGAAGCCGTCCTTGAGCACGCGCACGACGTAGATGCCGAGGATCACCAGCACCATCGCCCAGGCGATGCGGTACCAGAAGCGCCAGAACCAGACGCGGCGGCGGGCGACGACGTCTTCCTCGCGCACCTCCGGGCTGTCGATCCCGAACAGGCTCGGCCACTGGATGAAGCGGCGGAAGAGCAGGTCGAGGCCGCCGCGGAAGGCGAACACCGCCAGCGCGGTGGCGAGCAGCGACCAGCCGATCGACCAGCCTTCGTGCTTGTGCAGCCAGAGGAAGAGCGCCGGGCTCGAGAGGAGGGCGACCGCGGTGGCCGCGCGCCTCAGCGCCCGCCATTGGTCGGTGAGCTCCCGGGACTGCTCGCTCGAGGCGAGCCCTCCGGCAACCGGTCCGGCCGTCATTTTCGGAGTGTAGATGTCACTAAGCTCACGTACTTCGACGTGAACGCTTCGGATCTGTTTGCAGCGGACGAAATCGAGCGGGCGCGGCGTTACCACCGGCCGCTGTACCTGGCGCTGGGCGCGGATCTCGCGCTCCAGCTCGCGGTGCTGGTCGCGATTGCGTTCGGGCCGCCGGGAGATTGGCTCTGGGACGTGACGTCGGGGTCGTGGTGGGCTCGCACGCTGGAGCTGACGGCGCTCGTGCTCGGGGTGGGCGCGCTCGTGCGGCTGCCGCTCTCCGCTTGGCGCGGCTGGGCCTACGACCGGCGCTGGGGCTTCTCGACGCAATCCTTTCGGGCCTGGCTCGTCGACGTGGTGAAAGGGCTCGTGCTGGGGGCAGCGCTGACCGGGGTCGGGCTCGTGGCTCTCGTCGGCGCCGCGCGCGCCTGGCCCGGCTGGTGGCCGCTCGTCGCCGCGCCCGGGGCGGCGCTCCTGACGCTCGTTCTGAGCCTGTTCGCCCCGCTGCTCTTCGAGCGGCTCTTCAACCGCTTCTGGCCGCTGCCGGACCAGGAGCTGGCCCGCGACCTGCGCGGCCTGTCGGAGCGAGCGGGGGTGCCGGTGCGCACGATGCTCGTTTCCGACGCGAGCCGGAGAACGCGTAAGCACAACGCCTACGTCTCTGGCCTCGGCCCGACGCGGCGGCTCGTTCTCTACGACACGCTTCTGGAGGACGTGCCGGCCGGCGAGCTGCGTGGCGTGGTCGCCCACGAGCTCGGGCACCGGCGCTTTCGGCACGTCGCGGCCGGAACCGCGCTGGGCATGGTCGGGTCGGCGGCGGCGGTGCTGATCATCTGGGGACTGCTCTCCTGGTCGTGGCTCCTCTCGGCGGGCGGGGCCTCCGGGCCTGGCGATCCGCGTGTCGTGCCGCTCGTCCTGCTCATCCTCTGGCTGCTCGAGATCGCCGCGCTGCCCTTCGAGACGTGGCTCTCGCGCCGCTGGGAGCGCACCGCCGATCGCTTCGCGCTCGAGCTGACCGGTGACGGCGAGGCGCTCGAGCAGATGCACCGGCGCCTGGCGCTCGCAAACCTGTCCGACCTGGACCCGCCGCCGCTGCTCTACACGTTGCTCTTCACGCACCCGACGCCGCCCGAACGGATCGCGGCAGCAAGAATGAATCGATGAGTCACACGCACGAGCACACGACCGCGCGACGTCCCCTGGCGCTCGCTCTTACGCTGATCCTCGGCCTGATGGCGGGCGAGATCGTCTTCGGGATCCTCGCCGGGTCGCTCGCGCTGCTCGCCGACGCGGGGCACATGCTCACCGATGCCGCTGCGCTCGCGCTTGCGCTGGGGGCGGCCACGTTCGCCGGCCGGCCCGCCCGAGGGCGCTGGACATTCGGCTTCCGCCGCCTGGAGATCCTGGCCGCCCACGTCAACGGGATCACGCTGCTCGTCGTCGGGGTCGTGATCGTCTACACGGCGATCCGGCGGCTGGTCGACCCGCCCGAGGTGCGCGGCGGGCTCGTGCTGGCGCTGGCGCTGGCCGGGATCGCGGTGAACCTCGTGGCGACCGCGTTGCTCGCGCGCCCGAGCCGCCACAGCCTCAACGTCCGCGGCGCCTTCCTGCACGTCGTGACCGATCTCGCCGCCTTCGCCGGCACCGCCGTCGCCGGGGGCGTGATCCTCGCCACCGGCTGGGACCGGGCCGATCCCGTGGCGAGCCTCGTCGTGGCCGGGCTGATCTTCTGGTCGAGCTGGATACTCCTGCGGGAGTCCACTCGGATCCTGCTCGACGTCGCGCCGAGCGAGCCCCGGGAGGTGGCCGAGGCGATGCTGGCGTTGCCCGAGGTCGTCGAGGTGCACGATCTGCACGTCTGGACCGTCGGGAGCGGCTTTCCCTCACTCTCGGCGCACGTGCTCGTCGAGGCAGGCGCCGACTGCCACGGCCTGCGGCAGGAGCTGGCAGGGCTCTTGGCCGAACGGTTCGGCCTCAGCCACACCACGCTCCAGGTCGAACACGCGCCCGCTCTCGCGCGCGAGGGCAACCTCCCGCTCGCCTCCCGTTAGAGTCCGGGTTCGTGGCTGGGCTCGAGGGCAAGACCGCGATCGTCACCGGCGCCTCGAGCGGGATCGGCGCCGCCGTTGCGCACGCCCTGGCCCAGGCGGGTGCCCGCGTGGCGGGCGGCGCGAGGCGCACGGATCGGCTCGAGACGGAGCTCAAGCTCGAGCTCGACGTGACCGACCCCGCGAGCTGCGAGCGCTTCGTGGAGGAGGCGGTGCGCGAGCTCGGCGGGCTCGACGTCCTCGTCAACAACGCGGGCCTTGGCCTGGGGCGCGATTCCTTCGACGCGAGCAGCGAGGAGGACGAAGAGACCGTGCTGGAGACCAACGTGCACGGGCTGATGCGCATGACCCGCCTCTGTCTGCCGCACCTGCGCGACGGCGGCCACATCGTCAACATGGGCTCGATCGCGGGACGGCAGGCGTATGAGAACGCGGCCGTGTACGTGGCCTCGAAGTTCGCGGTGCGTGGGTTCTCCTACGCGCTCCGCGAGGACCTGCTGGGCCGCCCGATCCATGTCACAACCGTCGACCCGGGCCTCGTCGAGTCGAACTTCTCGCGTGTGCGCTTCCGCGGCGACGAGGAGAAGGCGGGCGCGGTCTACGCCGATGTCGAGCCGCTCACGCCCGACGACGTCGCGGAGTGCGTCGTGTTCGCGGTCACGCGCCCGAAGCGCGTCAACATCGACGAGCTCGTGGTCAAGGCGCTGGCCCAGTCGAGCCCCGTCCGCATCGTGCGGGATTCGTAGTGGCAGTCACCATCCTCGAGGGCTCGACCTTCTGCATCTGCGACGAGCGAGGCGACATCGACGGCGAGACGCAGGGCCTCTTCGCCGACGACACGCGCTTCCTCTCGCTTCTGCGCCTGACGCTCAACGGCGAGAAGCCGCTGCTCCTCTCCTACGGCAAGGTCGAGTACTTCTCGGCGGCGTTCTATTTGCGCAACCCGCTCGCCGAGGGGCTGCCGCAGGACTCGATCTCGATCATCCGGCACCGTTTCGTCGGCGAGGGCATGCAGGACCGGATCGTCGTCCAGAACCAGACGATGGAGCCGCTCGCGTTCGAGCTGGCGCTCGAGCTGGCCACCGACTTCGCGGACATCCTCTCGGTCAAGGAGCACGACTTCGCGCTCGGCGACCCGGAGCGCGCGAAGCCACTGCCGCCCCAAGTGCACGGCCGGTACGAGGACGAGCACAACCAGTTCTTGCTCGAGGAAGACGGGGCCGACCTAGAGGACAGCGCGCGGACGCAGGTGATCCTGACTCACCGCGGAGAGGTTCAGGACGGAAAGGTGATTTACCGGCTCGAGCTGGAGCCCCGCGAGACCTGGGAGCTGCGGCTGGACATCCTCGCATCGATCGACGGAGACACGCTCGCCCCGCGCACGGCGGAGAGGCGCTTCGGTGAGGAGGTCACGCGCGTGCGCGAGTCGCTCGCCGCCTGGCAGCTGCGGGTGCCGCAGATCCGGGCCGACTGGGAGCTGATCGGCCGGTCGTTCTTCCAGTCCGTCTCCGACCTGGCCTCGCTGCGCATGCGCGGCACCGGCCGCACCGGTCGGATGCCCGCGGCCGGGATGCCGTGGTTCATGACCGTCTTCGGCCGGGACACGATCATCACGTGCCTGCAGACGCTGCTCTTCGGCCCGGAGCTGGCGCGCACGGCGCTCGAGGTGCTGGCCGAGCTCCAGGCTCGCGAGGACAACGCGGACGTGGACGCCGAGCCGGGCAAGATCGTCCACGAGCTCCGCTCCGGCAAGGCCGCGAAGAACTGGTTCCGCACTTACTACGGCACAGTGGACGCGACGCCGCTCTACCTCGTGCTCCTCTCGGAGGTCTGGCGCTGGACCGACGACTCCTCTTTCGTGCGCTCGTTGAAGGACCCCGCGCTGAAGGCGCTCAACTGGATCGACGAGTACGGCGACCGGGACGGCGACGGCTTCGTCGAATACGAGCGGCGTACACCACGGGGTCTCGAGAACCAGTCGTGGAAGGACTCGCACGACTCGCAGCGCTTCAGTGACGGGACGATCGCCCACGCGCCGATCGCGCCGTGTGAGGTGCAGGGCTACGTCTACGACGCGAAGCTGCGGACGGCCGAGCTGGCGCGCGAGGTGTGGCGCGATCGTGAGCTCGCCGACCGGCTCGAGCGCGAGGCCGAGGAGCTCCGGCGAGCCTTCAACGAGCAGTTCTGGACGGACGCGCGCGGCGGCTATTACGTGCTCGCCCTGGACGGCGAGAAGCGGCAGGTGGACTCGCTCTGCTCCAACATCGGGCACCTGCTCTGGAGCGGAATCGTCCCGAGCGAGCGCGTGGATGCGATCGTCGACTCGCTGATGGGCGAGGAGCTCTGGTCAGGGTGGGGGGTCCGGACGATGTCGAGCGGGGACGCCGGCTACAACCCGCTCTCGTACCACAACGGCACGGTCTGGCCCCACGACAACTCCTTGATCGCGCACGGGCTCGCGCGGCAAGCGCGCTGGCCCGAGGCGCAGCGGATCGTCCGCCGGATGCTCGGCGCCTCGCAGCACTTCGGCTACCAGCTGCCGGAGGTCTTCGCGGGTCTTCCGCGCGTCGAGACGCCGTTCCCAATCGCCTATCCGACGGCGGCGCGCCCGCAGGCCTGGGCCGCCGGGACGCCGGTACTGCTGCTGCAGGTGCTGCTCGGCCTCGAGCCTGACCGGCGGCGACACCAACTCGAGACGCTCGCGCCGGAGGAGCTTCCTTCCTGGGCCGGGCGCTCGCTGCGGCTCAGCGGCCTGCGGGCCTTCGACCGGCAATGGGACGTCCGCCTGGATCACGGGCGGGTCACGGTGGAGGAAGCGTGAGCGACGACCGGCTCCGGATCGCCATCTTGAGCCCGCCCTGGTTCCCGGTCCCGCCGACGGGCTACGGCGGGATCGAGTGGATCGTCTCGCTGCTCGCGGACGGCCTCGTCGAGCAGGGCCACGAGGTGACGATGTTCGCGTCAGGCGACTCGCGCTCGAAGGCGACGCTCTCGTCGGTCTTCGAGCACGCGCCCAGCGAGCTGATCGGGCGGTCGTTGCCGGAGCTGCGGCACACGCTCGCGGCTTACGAGCGCGCGGGCGACTTCGACGTGATCAACGACCACACCGGTCCGCTCGGCGCCGTGCTCGGCGGGCTCGTGGACACACCGGTCGTGCACACCGTCCACGGGCCGCTCGACGGCGAGCCCGGCCACGTCTACGAGTCGATCGGCCGCATCTCCCCGCAGGTGGGCCTGATCTCGCTCTCGCTCAACCAGCGCCTGCCGAAGCCGGACCTGAACTGGGTCGCCAATGTCCCGAACGCGCTCGACCTCGAGCACTACCCGTGCCAGCCTCACCGCGGCGAGTACCTGCTCTTCCTCGGGCGCATGAACCACGAGAAGGGCGCCCACCGCGCGGTCTCGGTCGCGATGGAGCTCGGGCTGCCGCTGAAGCTCGCCGGGAAGGTGCGTGAGCAGAAGGAGCAGGACTACTTCGCGGAGTTCGTGGAGCCGCACCTCGGCAAGGGCGGGATCGAGTACCTCGGTGAGGTCAACCACGGCACGAAGGTCGAGTTGCTCCAGGACGCCCGCGTGACGCTCTTCCCGATCGAGTGGGAGGAGCCGTTCGGCCTGGTGATGATCGAGTCCATGGCCTGCGGCACACCTGTGATCGCGACCAGCCACGGCGCCGTGCCGGAGGTGATGGACCAGGGCCAGGGCGGCGTGATCGTCGACAACTACAAGCAGATGGCGGCCGCGCTTGAGCTGGCCGACGCCATCGACCCACTCGACTGTCGCCGCTACGCCGAGGAGCGCTTCGCGCCCGAGCGGATGGTCGGCGACTATCTGGCCGCGTACCGGGAGGCGCTCCGGACGTGAGGATCGCGGCCGGTCTCGCCGCGGCTTTGGCGCTCGGCGCCGGGGGAGCCGCGGCGAGGCAGTCGCCGCCGAGCTACGCCCTGCCGTCCTGGTCTCCGGACGGGCAGCGCCTCGCCTTCGCCTCGGCGAGCGGGGCGGGCAGCGCGGTCGTCACGGCCGCCGCGGGCGGCGGTCCGCTGCGGCGGCTCTCTCGCACCGGGGCGCTCTCGCAGGTGGCCTGGTCACCGCGCGGTGGGCGGATCGCGTACGGCTCGCACGGCCGCGTGTACGTGATCCGGAGCGACGGCAAGCAGCGGCACGCCGTCGGCTCGGGCGCCGAGGCCGCCTGGTCGCCCGACGGCACGAGACTCGCCATCGTTCGCAGCGCCGTGGGCGGGCCGATCGACAGCGTCGATGCCGGCGGCGGCAGCCGCACACGGCTAACCCGCGGGCGCCTCGACCACTCGCCGGCCTGGTCGCCGGACGGGAGCCGGCTCGCCTTCTCGCGCGCGACCACGATTGGCGGCCCGGAGACGCTCTACGTCGTCGGAGCGGACGGGACGGGGCTGCGGTCGCTCGGGCCACAGGGCGCGTCGCCGGCCTGGTCGCCGGACGGGAGAGCCCTCGCGTTCTGGCAGCGGAACACGGAGGGCGTCACGCTCGGAGTCTTCCGCTTCGCCGGGGAGCAGGTCGTGACGTTGACGAGGACGTTCGCGGCCTACAGCCGCGCGCCGCGCTGGTCTCCGGATGGGACGAAGCTGCTTGTCACGGTCTGCGGGCTCTTCGGCACCTGCCGGCTCGACGTGGCCGCGGCCGACGGCAGGGGGGTCACGCGTCTCGGCTCCGGGAGCGACCCGGCCTGGTCGCCCGACGGCTCGCGCATCGCCTTCGTTCAGCGTCGGTTGTGCGCGGGGTGGAGCGTGTTCGTCGCAAAGGCCGACGGAGCCGGCCTGAGCCGGATCACGCCGTGCCGATAGAGGCTCAAGGCGCGGGCTCCCAAGCAGGCTCGACGACAGGCGCCTCGTCGCGGCGGCGGAGGTCGCGCACGTCTCGCACCGTCAGCGCCGCGAGTGTCGAGGCGGTGCCCAGCGCGGCGGCGAGCCACAGCGCCTCCGTCAGGCCGATGGCGTCGGCCACCGGCCCGGCGAGCGACAGCCCCAGCGGGACGAAGACGATCGAGCCGAGCATGTCGTAGGCCGAGACGCGCGAGAGCTTCTCGAGCGGCACGTTCTGCTGGAGCGCGGTCGCCCAGGTGATGCCGAAGATCTCGAGCGAGACGCCGGCGACGAAGTAGCCGGCGGCGATCACCGGGGTCGAGCGCACGCTGGCCAGCAGGACTAGCGGAAGCGCCGCGACCGAGAACGCGCCCATCCCCACGAGCAGCAACCGCCGCGGGCGGTAGCGCAGGAGCAGCAGGCCGCCGGCCAGCAGTCCCGCGCCCTGGGAGGCGATGATGAAGCCCCAGGAGGCCGCGCCGTCGAGGTACTGCTTCGCGACGATCGGCCCCAGAACCATCGATGCCCCCATCCAGACGGTGTTGCCGACGGCTGCGGAGGCGACGATCACCCACAGCCACGTGCGCGAGGCGAACTCGCCCCAGCCCTCGGCCAGCTCGCGCAGCACGCTCGGCGCCTCGAGCCGCTCGGCCCGTTTTAGCCTCATTGCGCCCAGGACAACCGCGCTCACGAGGTAGGTGGCCCCGTCGAAGGCAAGCGCCCAGCCCGGGCCTGCGGTAGCCACGAGCACGCCGCCGAGGGCGGCACCAAAGATGTTCGTGCCGTTCTTCGTCATCCCGAGCAGCGCGTTCGCCTGCTGGAGCAGGCCGGCGCTCACCGTCTCCGGGATCAGCCCTTGCGAGGCGGGCCAGAAGAAGGCCATCGCGATTCCCCTGACGACCTGCAGCACGATCAGCTGCCAGAGCTCAGCGTGATGGGTCAGCAGCAGCACCGCGATCACGCCCTGGGCCGCGCCGCTCAGCAGGTTCGAGCCCACCATCACCAGGTGGCGCGGGAGCCGGTCGGCGAAGACGCCGCCGAAGAGCACGAGCAGGAGCTGCGGGACCCAGGTCGCCGTCAGCACGAGGCCGAGGTCGGTCTTCGAGCCCGTCAGGTCGAGCACGGCGAACGCGAGCGCGATCGGCGCCACCGCCGTCCCCAGCAGGGAGACGAGCTGACCGGTGAAGAGAAGCCGAAACTCGCGTTCCGCGAGCGGCGAGAGCGGCCCGACCTTACGCAGCGCGCTTCTCCCAGTAGCGCTTGAGGCCGGCGTACGACTGCCAGAAGGGCATGGCCTGCTGGTAGGCCTCGCGGTCGGCGCCGAGGTCCGCGGCTGCGAGTTCCTCGAACTGCTCTTCGCTGGCGCCATCTCGGACGCGCTCCGACCAGTCCCCGAGCCGCCGGCGCAGCTCGCCGAGGTGCCGCTGCGGATCCTCGGTGACGCCGAAGTGGATCAGTGCCAGCCGTTCCGGGCTGCGGCGCTCGATCTCGTCCAGGGTGGCGGCCCAGGCTTCGAGATCGACCTCGGGCGGCGGCGTGGGTGGCAGCACGA
>Ga0307323_10000660_pt1 | contig 10718 bp, 10 predicted proteins | sample ER_DNA_381_FD_194496 | JGI IMG/M metagenome (GOLD analysis project Ga0307323, IMG submission 194496) | Bulk soil microbial communities from the East River watershed near Crested Butte, Colorado, United States - ER_DNA_381 | ecosystem: Environmental > Terrestrial > Soil > Floodplain | place...
TTAGAAGCCCCCTGCTCCGTCGCGATCGCCGCGGCTCGCCGTGCGCCTACTCACGCAGCAACGAGGGGGCGGCGGCGCAGACCGATCGGGAGGCTCTCCGAAGCCGGCGCCTGTGTGTCGCTGCTGTCGAAGCAGCGCTGAGCCGCGCTCAGAAGCCGCGCCGTACCGCGAGGTACGGGATCAGCATCAGCTCGACGAGACCGGGGAGCAAGTCGTCGCGTCGAACCGCATCAACGGTCCGAAGCTCCAGGCGGCCGGGGCCCCGGCGCAGTCGGGTACCTCCGAGCATTCGTCGATAGGGGCCTCGCCTCGACGACACCGACGCCGTGGACTACCTTCGCGAGACCCAGCGCCTCAGGCACCTCCGGGACGCGCGCCCGTGAGGCTCAGGGACTGCAAACCCTTGCCCCCTCGGCAGAGTCGCAGCCGCTGCGACTCTGAAGACCCCCGTCGTTCGGCCAGTTGGCGCTCCAAGAGGCGTCTGCGAGTCTGAGCCGAGAGTGGTCGCGGCGATTGGTTTGAACCAAGGTTCCGCGCGGCTGGCCGGTGCGTTGTGGCCTCTTCGGATTGGTGCGGCGCTAATCGCCGTCACGGCCTCGACCGCACAGCTGATCGATTTCGGCGTCTACGACCAGCGTCTCGAGGCGCTGAACATGATGACCCACGACAGCGTCTTCGGCGTTGTCAGCCTGGTCGCGCTAGCCGTGGCGGTGTTGGCCGCGCTCGCAGCTGCGATCCGTGGCACCGACCAGCGGGCGACCTTCGGGGCGCTGTCGGCGCTGCTGGCGCTGTTGCTGGCGCTGCGGGTCGCGCAGCCGCCTCATGCGCTCCTGCTCGCGTTGCCCGCGAGCGTTGCCGTACTGGCCCTCCTCTGGACGGCGGCGCCCGCGGGCGCGGCACAGCGAGTGCTACATGACGGCTGCATCGTCCTCGCCCTCGCATTCCTCGTCCACGGTGTGGGCGCGGCGATCGTCTCCTGGCTTGGGCTCGGGCCCGACACGTGGGGCTACCAGCTGAAGGCGCTCATCAAGCACAGTGGGGAGCTCGCGGGCTGGGTGCTCGTCGCGGCGGCGCTGACCCTGCTGGCGCTCGACCGGCCGCGCGTGCAGATGGGACGGACGTGAGCGCCCAGCCGCAACCGACCTCGCTCGCGTCGCTCTCGCCGCGCGAGACGACCGTGCTCGAGATGACCTCCAAAGGGCTGAAGAACGGCGAGATCGCCGAGCGGCTGGACGTGAGCGTCCACGCGGTCAAGTTCCATCTCGCGTCGATCTACCGGAAGCTCGGCGTCGGCAACCGCACCGAGGCCGCGGTCGCGTACCTCCGCGCCGGCCGCTAGCGCTCGAGGTCCCGTCCGTCATTGTTGAAGGGCGTTGACCTCGTCGTCTGCTCGGGCGGCACGATTCTGCGCGAGGCGGCGTACCTCGGCATTCCGGCCTACAGCATCCTCCAGAGCCGCATCGGCGGCGCCGACCGCCATCTCGAGCGGATCGGCCCCGTGAAGTTGCTCGCCGACGCCTCACAGCTCGGCCGGATCCGGCTGCGCAAGCGCGGCCCGCTGGTCCGCCTCGATTCCAACCCTGCGCTGCTCGACGAGATCGTGGAGTTCGTAGAGTCCCGCGTCGCCGTGCCCGCATAACTCGCCCTATGGCTAGTTGGGAAGCGCGCACCCGGCTGCAAGGCTTTGGTTTCACCGCGTTGGGCGTGCGAACCGTTACGAGGAGACGTTGATGACCGACTGCGACATGGCCATTGTCGGCGCCGGGCCGTACGGCCTCGTGGCCGCCGCACAGCTTGGGTCCGCCGACTCGTTCAAGATCGCCGGGTTCGGCGAGCCGATGTCGTTCTGGGCCGACCAGATGCCGGCCGGAATGCTGCTGCGGTCGCCGTATGTCGGCTCGAGCATCGGGCCCTCGGACGGGCCAATGAGCCTGACCGCCTACGAGGAGGCGATCGGCGAGCGCCCGCTAGAGCCGGTGCCGCTCTCACGCTTCGTCGACTACGGGCGCTGGTTCCAGCAGCGCGCACTGCCCGAGCTGAGCTCGGAGCGGGTGCGCGAGGTGGCCAAGAACGGGAACGGGTTCAACCTGTCGCTCGAGAGCGGCGAGCGCCTGCATGCCGACCGCTTGATCGTCGCGGCCGGGATTGGCGACTTCAAGTGGTGCCCGGACGTCTTCCGTGCGCTGCCGCAGGGGCTCTTCAGCCACGCCTGCGAGCACGACGACCTGGCCACCTTCGCCGGCTCGCACGTGCTCGTGATCGGCGGCGGCCAGAGCGCCCTGGAGTCCGCGGCCTTGCTCGCCGAGGGAGGGGCGAGCGTCGAGGTGGTGGCGCGGCGGCCGCAGGTCAGCTGGCTGTCGCGGCGCTGGCACCACAAGCTCGGGCCGCTCTCGCGGCTGATGTATGCGCCACCGGACGTCGGGCCTGCCGGGATCAGCTGGATGGTCGCGTTGCCGGGAGCCTTCAGGAGCATGCCGCGACGCGTGCAGACGTGGATGACCGGCAAAGCGCTGCGCCCGGCCGGTGCCGCGTGGCTGCCTCCGCGGCTCGGCACCGTCACGATCACGACGGGCCTGCACGCCGTCGAGGCATCGGAGGAGGATGGCCGCGCGGTCCTGACCTTCAACGACGGCAGCACCCGCAAAGCCGACCACGTGCTGCTGGGCACCGGCTACCGCGTCGACATCTCGCGCTACCCGTTCCTGGCGCCCGAGCTCGTCGAACAGGTGGAGCGCGCGGACGGCTACCCGGTGCTCGGCCAAGGCTTCGAGTCGAGCGTGGACGGGCTCCACTTCCTCGGAGCGCCTTCTGCTTGGAGCTTCGGGCCGCTGATGCGGTTCGTGGCCGGCACTGCCTTCGCCGGCCGCGAGCTGGTCCGCGGTGTGCTCGGACAGGGCCGCTCGAGCACGGGCTGATGGCGACCGCGGAGGCGGAAACGGCGCTCGACCGCGGGCTGTCCCCGCTGGCGGGCCCGCCCACCGCTGCGCTCGTCCTTGGGTCGGACTACCGCGCGCTCGGCGTGGTGCGCAGCCTCGGCCGCAGGGGCGTGGCCGTGCGCGTGCTCGCCTCCGGCGACGACCGGCTCGCCTGCTTCTCGCGCTATACACAGGAGACGATCGAGTGGCCCGGCGACGAGGCTGCCGGCTTGGCGTTGCTCGAGCGGCTCGCGTCCGCGGAGGGCCACGTGTGGGCGCTGTTCCCTTCTGCGGACGAGTCCGCAGAGCTCGTCGCCCGGCACCACCGGCGGCTCGCTCCCCAACTCGCGCTCACGACCCCGCCGTGGGACGTGCTGCGCTGGGCGCACGACAAGCGCCTGACCCACGAGCTGGCGGTGCTTGCGGGCGTCGACTACCCCCTCACGCTCTACCCTAGTTCGCGCCAGGACCTCGAGCAGGCTCAGCTCCGGTTCCCGCTGATCCTGAAGCCCGCCGTGAAGGAGGAGCTCAACGCGCTCACCGCCGCGAAGGCGTGGCGCGCGGACAACCGCGAGACGCTGCTTCGCCGCTACGACGAGGCGGTTGAGCTCGTCGATCCGGACGTACTCGTGCTGCAGGAGCTCGTCCACGGCGGAGGCGATTCGCAGCTCTCGTACGCGGCACTCGCCGAGTCCGGGCGCGTGCTCTACTCGCTGACGGCGAAGCGGACACGCCAGTATCCGGCGGACTTCGGTCGCGCGAGCACCTACGTCGAGACGGGCGACTATGCAGAGCTGGAGGAGCCGTCGCGCCGCCTGATCGAGGCCAGCGGCTTCAGCGGCCTCGTTGAGATCGAGTACAAGGTCGATGCCCCGACCGGCCGGCTGCTGCTGTTCGACATCAACCCGAGGGTGTGGGGCTGGCAGAGCCTCTGCGCCCGCGCCGGCGTCGACTTTCCGTGGCTGCTCTGGCTCGCGCTCCGGGGCGAGGAGCTACCCGAGGCGCACGCACATACAGGTGCCCGGTGGCTGCGGCTCTCGACCGACCTGCCGACGTCGCTGAAGGAGATCACACGGCGGCGCCTCCGTATTCGCGACCTCGTGTCCTCGGTCGTGCGGCCCCACGAGGGGGCGATCTTCACGCGCGACGACCCGCGGCCCGGACTCGTCGAGCTGCCGCTCCTGGCCGGCACCCTTGTTCGGAGGCTTCGTGCCGATGGCCCCGTTTGAGGCCAAGGTGCTCGACGCGCACGACCCCTCCTGGGAGGCGTTCCTTCTCTCACACCGGGACGCGCTCCCGTACCACCATCCGGCGTGGGTGGAGACGCTCTCGGACGTCTACGGCTACGAGCCGCGCGCGGCGGTCGTACGCTCGGCCGACGACGAGCTGATCGGCGGCCTCCCGTTCGTCGAGGTCGGTGGGCGCTTTCGCGCCAGGCGCTGGGTCTCGCTGCCGTTCACGGACGTCTGCCCGCCGCTGGTCGCCGGCGGCCTCGAGGAACGCCAGCTCAGCACCGCCGTTGACCAGCTCCGGCGCGAGCACGGGGTCGGAGCGCTCGAGGTCCGCGCGCCGCTGGCGGGCTTCGGCGAACGGACAGCGCTGCGGGGAGTCCGCCATCAGCTCGAGCTCGGCGACCCGGACGCGTTGTTCGCCGCCTTTCGCTCCCAGGTCCGCCGCAACATCCGCACGGCCGAGAAGGCCGGGCTCGAAGTCCGGCGGGCCGAGGGCCGCGACGACCTGACGCGCACGTACTTCGACCTTCATGCCGAGACGAGGCGCCGCCTCGGCGTGCCGCCCCAGCCGCGGCGCTTCTTCGAGTCGCTCTGGCGTCACGTCCTCGAGCCGGGTCTCGGTTTCCTGCTGCTCGCCTACCACGGCGAAACAGCCGTCGCGGGCGCCGTGTTCCTCGAGTGGAACGGGCGGATCGTCTACAAGTACGGCGCCTCCGACCGGGAGCACTGGCCGCTGCGGCCGAACAACCTGCTCTTCTGGGAGTGCATCCGCCGCTGCGCCGCCGCCGGTGCCCGCTCGCTCGACTTCGGGCGCAGCGATCTCGAGGACGAGGGTCTCCGTGCCTTCAAGCAGAGCTGGGGCGCACCCGAGGAGCCGCTGGCCTACACCGCGCTCGGACGGGGCCCGTCGCGCGCGGGCAGCGGTTCTGGCGCACAGCTCTTGCGACCGCTCTTCCGGGCCAGCCCGAACTGGGTCGGGCGGATGGTCGGCGCGACTCTCTACCGGTGGGCGGCCTGACTTGGCCACGCTGCGCCAGCCCGTCGCCGTGGTCGAATCGGTCACCCGGGCGTTCGGGCCGCAAGTCGCACTCTGCGACGTGACGCTGACCGTCGCAGCGGGCGAGATCCATGCGCTGCTGGGCCCCAGCGGGGCGGGCAAGACGACTCTGCCGCGTCTGCTTTCGGGCTCAGTCTGGCCCAGCAGCCGGCAGGTGGGCGTCCACGTCGGGCGCGACGCGGTCTTGTACCCAGCGGCCGTGGTCGACCAACCGCTCCAGCGGAATCGGCGCGTCGAAGCTCTGGCCGAGCCCGCGCAAGGTCGCGTCCCCCATCTGTGCCGTTCCGACGCCCTGAGCCTTGTACGAGCACCACGTGCCGCCAGGTCGGCTTCCATGAGCCCAAGCAGCGCGAATCGGCATCCGTGGTCGAGTTTCGGCTCGCAGACTAGCCTCCCGGGGAGCTATCTCGCGCCGAGAGGTCGAAGTACGCTGGAAAACGTGCTGTTCGAGAAGCTCGGTGTCGAACGGATTGGCTCTGCTGCGCGCGAAGTCGCTGCTCGTCCCGACCGCCCGTGCCGATGACGGCGTGCGGCCTTTCATACGCCGTCGTCACTCCGGTCCGCAACGAGGCCGAGAATCTCGAGCGGCTCGGTGAATCCCTGGCAGCGCAAACCGTGCTGCCTGATGCCTGGATCATCGTCGACAACGGCTCAGAAGACGACACCCCGACGGTCGCCCGGGAGCTCGTCGGCCGCTATCCCTGGATCCGTGTTGCGACCCTCGAGACGTCCGGTGCGATGGCGCGCGGAGCTCCAGTGGTCAGGGCGTTCCACCGCGGGCTCGAGCTTGCCGGCTCCCCTGACGTCGTCGTCAAGATCGACGCCGACGTGTCGTTCGAGCGCAACTTCTTCGCCCGGCTCCTCGGGGAGTTCGAGGCAGACTCGAGGCTCGGTATCGCCGGCGGCGTCTGCTTGGAGCGGGTCGACGGGCGTTGGGTGCAGCAGCATGTCTCACGCTCCCACGTCCGTGGAGCCACGCGCGGCTACCGGTTCAGCTGTCTGACCGAGATCCTGCCGCTCGAGGAGCGCATGGGTTGGGACGGAGTCGACGAGCTAAAGGCGGCCGTTCGCGGCTGGGGCGTCCGCAGCATTTCAGACCTGCCCTTCTACCACCATCGGTCGCTCGCGCAGCGAGAGAGCGCCTGGCATGCCTGGTCGAAACAAGGTGAGATGGCTCATTTCATGGGGTACCGTCTTTCGTACCTCGTCCTTCGTGCATTTTTCCGCTCCCGGCACGACCGCCGGGCGACGGCCATGGTCTGGGGCTACTTGCAGGCGTGGGCGTCGGGATCGTCCGTGCAGCGAGACGCAGACGCCCGCCGCTATCTGCGCGAGCAGCAACGGCTTCGCCATCTTCGGAAAAGGTTGCGAGAGGCAACGGGACGGGTCTAGGCCTTACCCGGCCTCCAATGCAGATCATGGCTGCTGCCGACGCGCAGACCGCGGTCGAAGCCTTGCGGGGGTAGGCGGATCGTGACTCCGATCGACGAGATCACTCCGGCGGAGGCACCAAGCCTGCACGCGATCGTTCGGGCGCTGTCGTGGGTCGGCGCCGGCCACGTCATCGGGCAAGCCTTCTGGTTCGGGTCACTGATTGCGCTTGCAACGCTGCTACCGCCGAGCGCGTTCGGGACGGTCACGCTAGGCCTCCTCATGGTCACGGCGGCCACTCGGCTGATGGAGGCGGGAACGCGCGGGAGCATCATCGTCTCCCCACGCCTGACACGGGATCAGGTGGCAACATCGCTCGCCGTCAACGTCGGCGGCGGAATCCTCCTGGCAGGCGCTATTTTCGTGCTCGCCGGCCCGATCGTCCGGATCTTCGGCCACGGCGCCAATGCTTCCGTGCTCCAGGTGCTCGGCCTCAGTGTCGCGCTCTGGGCGCCTGCGATCGTCCCGCTCGCGCTGCTCGAGAAGCGATTCGACTTCCGCCGGCGTTCGAGCGTGCAGGCGGCGGCGACGATCGTCGCCTCGGTGCTCGCGGTGGTCGCGGGGGTGCTGGGGGCCGGGGTGTGGGCGCTCGTGATCCGCCAGGTCGTCTTTCAGGGACTGCTCGCGATCCTCGCCTGGATCGCCGCACGTGGCCTCGTCCCGCCGCCCGAGATGTCTTCCCGCCGACTGCAGTGGCAACGGCTAAAACGGCGAGGAGCGGTCGGCTTCCTCCTCTTCAGCCTCACGGACTTCGTCGTGTTCAACGCCGATTACCTCACCGTCGGCCGCCTGACCAACGCCGCACAACTCGGCCTCTACTCGCTCGCCTTTACGATCGCGTTCACGCCCGTCAACCAGTTCTCCTCGCAGATCGGAAGGGTCCTTTTTCCGGCGGCGGCCGCCTCCGATCCGGACACGATGCGCCGGCGCACCCTCGCGGGCGTCCGTCTGAGTTGCCTGGTGCTTCTCCCGATCACGCCGCCGGTTATCGTCTTCGCACCCGCTCTTATTCCGGCGGTCCTCGGCGAGCGGTGGCAGGGAATGGTGCCGGCTTTCCAAATCCTGGTCGTCGTCGGCGTCGCCCACGCAATCGTGAACGTGATCGGCGAGTCTCTCTCAGGCACCGGGCAAATCGGCTTCAGGGCCCGAATCAACGTCGTCTGGATGTTCGCGATGATCGGCGCGCTCATCCTCCTCGTCCGGGCGGACGGCATTCGCGGCGCGGCGTTCGCGCACCTCGCGCTCTACCTACCGGTCATGGCCGCCTATGCCGCCTGGGGGATGCGCCGGCTCGGATCCTCCGCGAAGCAACTCGGTACGGCGGTGGGGTCGGTGCTCGCCTTCGTCGGCGTCGAGGCGGTCGTCACGGCGGGCGCAGCCGTGGCTCTTCGCGACGTCGGGATCCCCGAACTCGCCCACGCCGCGATCGCTGCTTGCCTGGGCGTCGCGGCGGGCGGAGCGTACATCGCGACTCGCGGGCGGGAGACACTCTACGAGGCGCGCGCGTTCATCGCCGCGGTCGGCGCTCTTCGTAGCGAATTCTCCGGAAAGGCGTCTCCGGAGGCAGTTGGACAATCTAGCCGTTCGGTCAGTAGCACGCTTTTCCAGGACGGCCAAAATTGACGTACCGAAGGCGAGCGCTATTGACCACGCGCGTCGCGCCCGAGCTCTGAGACCGTTCGCGATGCCACGAGAAGCCGATTCCGTCAAGAACTTGCCCGACCCGGTTGTTACGTCGGGTCCGGCGATCGTCTACCTCGTCGGCGCGCGCCCGAACCTCGTCAAGATGGCGCCGATCTTCCACGAGCTAGGGCTGCGGCTTCCGACGGCACGCCACGTCCTCGTCCACACCGGACAGCACTACGACCGTGAGATGTCCGAGATCTTCTTCGAGGAGCTCGGCCTCCCCGAGCCCGATTATCTCCTCGGCGTCGGCTCCGGGTCGCACGGCGTTCAGACCGGCCGCGCGCTCGAGCGCATCGAGGGTGTCCTGATTGCGGAGCAGCCGAATCTCGTGCTCGTGGCGGGCGACGTCAACTCGACACTCGCCGGCGCGATAGCCGCTGCGAAGCTCCTGATTCCGTTCGCCCACGTCGAGTCGGGCCTACGCAGCTTCGACAGGACGATGCCCGAGGAGATCAATCGCGTCCTCGTCGATCAGATCTCCGATTGGTGCTTCACACACAGCCCGGAGGCCGCAGAAAACCTATTGCGCGAGGGCGTCGCCGCAGACCGAATCCACTTCGTCGGAAACACAATGATCGACACGCTCGTACGGCTGCTGCCCCGCGTCGAAGCCTCCGATGTCCACGCGCGCCTCGGGCTCACGCCGGGCCGCTACGTCCTGACCACCCTTCATCGGCCGCGCGTTACCGACGGTCCGCTGCTTCGGCCGGTCGCCGCGGCCCTCCGGAAGCTGAGCATGCAGCTGCCCGTGGTGTTCCCGGTGCATCCACGAACGCGGGCGCGGCTCGCGGGCGTAGAGCTCGCGCCTTCACCGGATCTGCATCTGATCGATCCTGTGGGCTACCTCGAATTCCTGGCGCTCGAAGCCTCCGCGGCGGCGGTCGTGACGGACTCAGGGGGCGTTCAGGAGGAGACGACGTACCTCGGTGTCCCGTGCTTCACTTTGCGCGAGAACACGGAGCGGCCCGTCACGATCCGCCAAGGCACGAACGTGCTACTCGGCCTCGATCCGCGGCGCATCGTCGACGTGCCTTCGCTGCTCGCGCGCGCCGCGACGCCTCCGCAGGCACCCGATGGGTGGGACGGAGGCGCTGCAGCACGGCTGGCCGACGTCGTCGTCGGGGCGCTCGTCGGCGACTCCGGCGCTGCTGAGAACGACGAGGACGTGCTGCTCGTCTCGTCGGCGGCCCGGTGACGGCAGATTCCGGTCTTTCGGGGACTGCTCCGAGCATCCCCCTGCCCTCGCTGACCGCGCATCGGCCCGAGCCGCCGAACGCGTTGCCCGAGGCAGATATCTGGCTCCCGAAGCTCTGCTCCAGGTCGAGCGCGTTCCTGCTCGACGTCGTCCGCGCCGACGACGGGCTGTTTCCCTACTCGACAAAGCTCCGTGGCGGGGCGTACGCCAACGACTTCGAGCATCCGGCCGCCCCGCGGTACACGATCAACTCGCTGCTCGGTCTGCAGACCGCCGCGCGCGAATCTAGCGACGTCGATCAGGATGACGTCGACCGGCTCACGAGGACGTTCTTGGCGACTCACGGCGGCCGACTCGCCACTCCGGCGGATCTTGGGCTCCTGCTCGTGCTGCTCGCCGAGGCAAACGGTTTCTCGCGCGACGCGGAGGAGACGCTCGCCCGGGTGCGACGCGTCTCCCGAGGCCCCGAGGTAGGGCGTCTGACAATGCAGGACGTGAGCTGGATGCTCTGGGGCGCTTGCGCCGCAGCGGACGCAGGCCTACGCGATGCGGCTGCGGTCGCCTCGGAGCTGGGGGAACTGATACTCACGCGCTTCGTGCACCCCGAATCGCTCTTCCCACGCCACGATCTCAGCCGCTACCGGCGCGACATCGTTTCCTTCGGAGCGCTGACCTACTTCCTGCGAGCGATGTACGAGCTCTTTAGCCTGACAGACGATCCACGCGCCGCACGCGCGTTCACCGAGGGCGTGGGAGCAGCCGTGCGCCTACAGGGAGACCTGGGCGAGTGGCCCTGGCTGATCAGCGCGCGGCGCCGAATCCCGCTCGACTTCTATCCCGTCTTCGCCGTCCATCAAGACAGCATGGCGATGCTGTTCCTGTTGCCTGCGCTCGAACTGGGCCTCCCCGTCGCGGGCGAGATCGAGCGAAGCTTCGCGTGGGTGCTGGGGCGCAACGAGCTTTCGACGCCGATGGTCGCCACCGATCCCTTTGTCGCGTACCGGTCGATCGAGCGAGTGGAGCGGTGGCCGCGCGCCCGGCGCTACGCACGATCGATCCCGCGGTCGGCAACCGGCGCCGCCGATCGTTCGGGGCGCAGCAGCAGGGTGCGGATCAACCCGGAGTGTCGTTCCTATCACCTCGGCTGGCTCCTGTACGTGTGGTCAGGACGGGCGGGGATGCCTTTCACAATCTCCGACGCC
>Ga0307323_10000664_pt1 | contig 10686 bp, 8 predicted proteins | sample ER_DNA_381_FD_194496 | JGI IMG/M metagenome (GOLD analysis project Ga0307323, IMG submission 194496) | Bulk soil microbial communities from the East River watershed near Crested Butte, Colorado, United States - ER_DNA_381 | ecosystem: Environmental > Terrestrial > Soil > Floodplain | place: USA...
TGCGTGCGTGCGCAGAGGCGTGCTTACTAGGTGAATCGTCGCAACACCCAATGTGACCGCAGGAGTGGCACATGCGGAGGTGAACCCACCAACCGCCGCTTGCGAGGCACTCTTCGCAGCCAGCAACGCTTTCGGGCAACTCGGTGAATTGGATGCTGTCGAGATGTGAGCAGCTAGCGATCACTGTGCGAGACCTTTCATCAGCGCTACGCCGTCGTAGGAATGAGAACATGCTCAGCTCGTAACACGCTCAAGTTCGGCCGCGAACCGTTCCGGACTCCATCTGTTCCAGCCGTGGAATGGAGAGCGGTCGCCCCCATCCCAGGCTTCCCGAAGTCCAGGTGTGCTGAGATCCCAATCCGGCCGAATTTCGCGGGTCACAGCGCGCAGGTCTTGGCGGAGGTCCTCGACCGAGGGCCTACCCCAGAACCAGTAGCCGTTGTAGATGCTGTGGATGACAAGGCCCGGCTTGAGCACGAGTGTGTGCGGAATCATCGGGTCATGCTCCCGGTCGGTGTATTCCTGAATGTCGAGGTCCTGCTGAACGGTGCGCTCTGGGTCGGAGAGGAACGGCCACTGGGCGCCAACGGACGCGCGGAATTCCTGAATCGTATGGTGATCGTCGGTCGCGATCGTGGCGATCTGGGTGTACGCGACCCCGATCTGCGGGTAGAACGCAGCGAGCTGTAGATGCTGCTGGTGCTCTTTCGGGCAGTAGTGGCCGCGCGCGAGCGTGAGGATCAGCGGGTCGTCGCCTTGCAGCTCGCTGAGCCTGCGCACGGTATTCGTGTGGTCGGGCAGCTCGTAGTCGGGAAAGACGCCGCCCGGCACAATGTCGGAACGCATGGCTGACTCCTTCTTCAATTTCTTCAATCGGACCTCGATATCTCAAGAGTCGTCCGACCGTAAGCCGGTCGCGCCCGTGGAAGTCCCTGGTGTCGATGTGCCGGGGCCATGGCTGTGCTCATGATGCGGTTCCCCGGTCTCGTGTCCCGGCGGCCGTAATCGAATCCAGGATGATGGAGGCGTACTCCGCCGGCGCCTCCTCCCAGACGAAATGTCCGGCATCGATGATCGCGAGGCGGCTGGTCGGCAGCCGCTCATCGAGGAACTCAGTTGGCGAGCGGGACGACTCGGTCGTGGCGGCCGTTAATGATCGTGACCGGGGTAGCGATGTGCGGCAGCAGCTCGGCGAGTGCGGGCAGCTCCTCGGGATACCTGCGGACATAGCGCATCGACTCGACGAAGCGGTCGCCGTCGTAGCAGCTGAGGTAATCCGCGCGAATGTTGTCGGGTACCCCGCCGGCGATCGTGTCCACCGCCAGGCCGACGATCGCCCGCGGGTCCATCCTGCGGTACTTGTCGAGGTCGGGATCGAGCACCCACGACGCCAACGGCTCACCGAGCTGGAGTGAGCGGAGGCTCTACGCGCTCGCGAGGAATTGGCTTTGCTCGGGGAGGGCTGTCCGAAGCTCTCTGCGAGAGCTGATGTCCAGTTTGGTGAATACCTTGCCCAGATGCCATTCGACCGTGCGCGCGCTGAGAAAGAGCTGCGTGCCGATCTCCGGGTTCGATAGGCCGTCCCGGGCGAGCCTCGCGATCTGGTGCTCCTGCGGTGTGAGCTGTTCACGCATGTCGGCGCGGCGCCTTCGCACGCTCTCTCCTGTGGCGGTCAGCTCGCGGCGTGCGCGTTCGGCGAACGCCTCCATCCCGATCGCGACGCACATGTTGTACGCGGTGCGCAGTTGCTTGCGTGCATCGACTCGGCGCCCCTCGCGGCGCAGCCACTCGCCATACAGCAGATGCGCCCGAGCGAGTTCGGTACGGAGGCGGGTACGGCTCAGCCGATCGATCGCCTCGCAATACAGGTTCTCGGCGGCGGTGCCGTCGCTCAGCAAGGCCCGGCACCGCGCCTCGACGCCGAGTGCGAAGTCGTTGCCGCAGGCCTGCGTTGTCTCCGCGAGCCGCTTGAGCGCATCACGCGCGCGTTCCGCGTTCTGTTCGCGTGCGGCAGCCTCGACGAGCTCGGGCAGCGCCCAGCCAGGGATCCACGGGTCGAGAGGGTTTGAGGTGGCTTGCCCGGCGGCGGCGGCCGCCTCCTCGTAGTGGGCGAGGCCGTTGTACAAGACCGAAGCCGCCCAATACGCGGGGAGGGCTGACGTCCATTCCCCTGAAGCCGCGGTTTGCCGAATGACGCCAGCTATCAAGGCAGAACTCTCTGCTTCCCTACCTTGCAGGGACCGGAGTCTCAGCAGCGTAAACGGCGGAAAATGGCTCCCAGTGGCCGCCGCCACGCTTTCTGTTTCGGCGGCGAGCGCGGCGCCGCCAGCGAGGTCGCCGATCCACGTGGTCGCGACCCCCAAGGCGTAGAGATTGAGTGGCAGCTCCGCGAGGGCGCCCACCTCGCGGACGAGTCTGACAAGTCGCGACGAAACCGCCAGATTGCCCTCTTGGTCCCACATGGCGGCCGTGGCAGCCGTCGCCGCTATGCCCCACCCCAGGAGGTCCTCGTCCGGCATCTCGGGGAGGGCTTTTGCTGCTCGCTGCAACGTTGGCGCCGCGGCGGCAAGTCCCTCGGTGCTCAGCACCGCGAGCCCATCGAGAAGCATGTGATGAGGGCGCGGCGGCCCATCAGGCTGCGGAAGGGACCGGACGGCGCGGCAGATCTCCCGAAGGTCACTCTCGGCGCGTGGCCCGGCTTGGACGGCAGCGAACCACGCGGTCATGTACGTATGGCGCGCGAGTTCGGCGTCAAAAGGCTCGAGCCTGCGCCCCGCGCTGAGCAGCAGCGGAGGGGCTTCGCTGCCAAGGCCAGAGGCCCAGGCGACGTGACCGCGGATGAGGTCCGCACGTGCTCGCTGGGACTCGTCAAACGGGCCGCCCTGCATGCTGGCAACGAGCCCGAGAGCAGCATCGAACGCCCCAGCCTGGAGGCTCGCCTGCGCCGCTGCGAGCGCGCGTTCCGCACGTCGCGCCGGGTCCACGGTCAGTGCGACGGCCCGCTGGAGGAAAGCGGCCGCCGCTGCGACTCCGCCACGAGCCTGTGCCCGGCCAGCCGAACGCTCGAGTTCGGCGGCGACTTCCTCGCCAGGTCCGGGCGTTGCTCGGGCGCGATGCCAGGCACGCCGATCCGGGTCTGTTCGAGGATCGGTCGCTTCGGCGATGGCCCGATGGACTCGATGGCGGTCCTCGGCAGCGGCCGAGCGATAGGCGGCGGACCGCACGAGTGGGTGCGCGAACTCAACGCGCCCACCGATTTTGAGCAGACCCGCGTCTACCGCAGGGTCGGCTGCAGCCATGTCGATGCCGAGCGTCTCGGCGGCACGGTAGAGCAGTACCGGATCGCCGAGCGGCTCTGCGGCCGCGGCGAGGACGAGCAGTCGCGTCTGGACGGGAAGCAGGCTGAGCCGCCGAACATAGCTCTCTTCGATCTTGCTCCCCACCGGTTGACTGGTGGGCAACCCGAATCCACCGGCGAGGTCTGCAACGTTCCAGCTGCGCGGCAGCTCAAGGAGCGCGAGCGGATTGCCGTGGCTCTCAGTGACGATCTGGTCACAGACCGCGGCATCAAGAGGCCCGTACACGTTGTCCAGCAGCAGCGCCCGGGCGTCGCTGTCGTTGAGCCCGTGGATGGACAATTCTGGGAGCCCGGCGAGAACATCGTCGCCGATGCCCGTCCGTATTGCGCAGATGAGCGCGATCCGCTCGGCGAGAAGACGGCGTGCGACGAAACCGAGGATCTGCGCAGAGGCGCGGTCGAGCCATTGCGCGTCATCGACAATGCAGACCAGCGGCTGCTGCTCAGCGACCTCGGCGAACAGTGTCAGCGTGGCCAGTCCCACCAAAAACCGGTCCGGCGGAGGACCGGCGCTTAGGCCGAACACCGTCGCGAGGGCTTCCCGTTGCGGGATCGGCAGCCGGTCGAGGTGATTCAGCATGGGGCCGCAGAGCTGATGTAGGCCGCTGTAGGCCAGCTCCATCTCCGACTCAACGCCGACGGCCGTCGCCACGTGCCAGCCGACGACCTTCTCCACTAGATGATCCAGCAGCGCGCTCTTGCCGATGCCTGCCTCACCCCGCAGGACGATGACTCGACTCTGACCGGCAAGCGCATCGGTCACAAGCCGGTCAAGTGTCTCGCGGTCGCTTCGACGTCCGAGCAGAGGCGAAGGTTGAACCCGACCCTGGTTCATTGCAGCCTCCAAGCGCCAGCCTCTTCGGGCAAGACCCAAAGATAGGGGACCCAAGAAAGCCGGTACCAAGAACGATCGTACGGCTTGCTGGATTTGCCACCAGGGCCTTAAGGCCCCTACCAGGGACTTCCACGGGTGCGACACAGCCGTTGGCGCGCCAGGGTGGGTCCTTGACACAACACAAAGGAGGGTCGCTATGAGTACGACGCGGGTGAGCAGTGCAGCGAGCGAGAACCCAAGCGTCAAGAACGTCGATTTGAAGCTGGAGGTGGTCGTCATCCCGGTATCGGACGTCGACCGCGCCAAGGAGTTCTATGGGGGCCTCGGGTGGCGGCTTGACGCCGACTTTCCGTTCGATAACGGCTTCCGGGTCGTCCAGTTCACGCCGCCCGGCTCGGGGTGTTCGGTCCAATTCGGCACGAAAATGACGTCAGCTGTGCCCGGCTCGGCCCAGGGCCACTACCTGATCGTCTCCGACATCCAGGCTGCGCGCGACCAGCTCGCCGCCCGCAATGTCGACGTCAGCGAGGTGTTCTACCCCGGGGCGCCGGGCGCTCAGTTCCAGACCGACGGTATGAGCGATCGCGTCAACGGGACCGCGCCGGATCACGCAAGCTACAGCTCCTTCGCCACGTTCAGCGACCCGGATGGCAACACCTGGCTGCTGCAGGAGATCACCACTCGGCTGCCCGGCCGGATCGATGCCGCTGAGACGGCCTTCGCATCCACGGCGGACCTGGCGAACGCAATGCGGCGCGCATCGGTTGCCCACGGCGAACACGAGAAGCGCATCGGGGAAGCAGACGAGAACTGGCCCGACTGGTACGCCGCGTACATGGTGGCGGAGCACGCCGGGACGGAGCTTCCGACGTGAGCGATTACGACGTGATCGTCATCGGCGGAGGATCACCCGGCGAGCATTGCGCGGGTGCCCTCGCCGAGGGCGGCCTGCGTGTCGCGCTGGTCGAGCGCGAGCTCGTCGGCGGCGAGTGCTCGTACTGGGCCTGCATTCCGTCCAAAACGCTGCTGCGCCCCGGCGAGGCCACGCACGCCGCGAACGAGGCGGCCGCGTTGGCGAAGGTCGACGTCGACGCTGCGCTTGCGTGGCGGGACTTCATGGTCTCGAACTACTCCGACGCCGGCCAGGAGCGCTGGCTGGCTGACGCCGGCATCGACCTTTTTCGTGGCACTGGCCGTCTGGCCGGCTCCGGAGTCGTCGAAGTGGACGGCGTGCGCCATACCGCCGACCATGTCGTCCTCGCAAATGGCGCGGACCCCGTAATCCCGCCGATCCCTGGCCTGCGCGGGCTTGAGGGGATCTGGACGAATCGGGAAGTAACTGGAATGAAGTCCGTGCCGCGCCGGATGCTGGTACTCGGCGGGGGACCGGTCGGCGTCGAGATGGCGCAGGCGGTCCGGCGCTTCGGTGGCGAAGTCGTGCTCGTCGAGGGCGCCCCGAACCTGCTCCCGCACGAGGCTGAGCCGCTCGGCGAGGCACTCGGTGAGGCGCTGCGCCGGGACGGCATCGAACTCTTTCTCGGCGTCAGCGCAGCCAGCGCCAAGCGCGAGGGCGACGAGTACGTCCTCGGGTTTGACACAGGTAATGAGCTGCGCGGAGATCGGTTGCTGGTCGCTACGGGCCGACGGCCGCGCGTGGAGAACATCGGCTTGGAGACTGTCGGCGTGACAACCGACGGACCAGGCGTGCCGGTCGATTCGCGGCTTCGTGTGGGCGAGCGGTTGTGGGCGGTCGGTGATATCACCGGCATTTGGCCGCTGACCCACGTCGGTAAGTACCAGGGGGAGATCGTTGCTTCGAATATCCTCGGCGAGCCGCGCGAGGCCGACTACGACGCCGTACCCCGGGTCGTCTTCACCGACCCGCAAGCGGCCGCCGCTGGAGCGACCAACGGCCCCTTCAGCGGCACCGCGCGTCTCTCGGAGCTTGCGAAGACCGAGACGTACACCCGGGCGTACGCCGAGAGCAATGGGTTCCTTACGCTGCTCGCCGACGGCAGGTGTCTGACTGGCGCGTATGCGCTCGGACCCGAGGCTGGCGAGTGGCTTCAGCAAGCGACGTTGGCGATTCGCGCTCGGGTACCGATCGAGGTGCTGCGTGACACGATTCAGCCGTTCCCGACTTTCTCCGAGATCTACGTCGAGGCACTCAAGTCACTGCGCCGGCAGATCGCGGCGACGCAGCAGCCAGTGGAAATAGCCGCGAGATGAATGCGATGCCGGTTGTTGCTGATCCGTCGCAACCTCGACCTAGGGAGGAACCATGGTGACCTCGCCCACTCTTTCGCCTGGGCAACGCGAGCAGAACCTGCTCGGGCAAACCCTTGTCGTGATTGGCGGCAGCGCCGGCATCGGGTTCGAGACGGCCCGGCTCGCGCACGAGGAGGGAGCCGAGGTGATCATCACGGCGCGTGACCCTGACCGTCTACACCGTGCCGGCCTCGAGCTTGGCGCAAGTATTGCCGCCTTCGATACCACCGACTTCGACCGGCTCAAGAGGTTCTTCGACGTGCTGCCCGGACCGATTGACCACGTGCTGGTTACCGGCCCAGGTCCTTACTATGCGCCGTTCGCGGAGTTCGACATCGACGAGCTACGTCGCGACGTCGAGGCTCATCTCCTACTGCCGCTGGAGGTCGCCCGGAACGCGGTGGGCAAGGTTCGACCGGGAGGGACACTGCTTTTCATAGGAGGCACCGGCGGCCGTCGCACGGCGCCAGGCTTCTATTTCCTGTCGGCGCTCACAGCCGCCCTTCCCGCCATGACCAGGAACCTTGCACTCGAAATAGCACCCATCCGCGTGAACGTGATTGCGGCGGGATTTGTCGACACACCTTTGTCGGCGACGCTCCTCGGCGACCAGCTGGACGCGCGCCGCGAACAACTCCGTACCACTCTCCCAATCAGACGCGTCGTTGGGCCGGCTGACATCGCCGCACTCGCAATCCACATCATGACCAACTCGGCGCTCACCGGCGCAACCTTCGACATCGACGGCGGTCAGCAGCTCGTCGGAATCTGAGGCGAGAAGGAGGAGTCATGGAGTGGCACCGAACACCGGAGCGCTAGCGATGGACGGCAACTCCAGCGGCACCACCCCGCCCCCGGGTCGCCGGGCTCTGCCGGCCGACGTCGAGGCGGCCCACGACGTCGCGCGGCAGCCCTCGCTTATCCCGCTGCGCAGCGGGCGGGGTGTCGCCTTGATCGCCGCCACAGTCTTCGCGTCCATGGCCGGTTTCCTCGACGCCACCGTCGTCAACGTGGCGGTACCGGCAATCGCCAACGATCTGGGGGCCAGACTCGTGGCCCTTCAGTGGAGTTTGACGGGCTACCTCCTCACCGCTGCGTCGCTGCTGTTGGTCGCCGGAACATTTGCGGACCGCTACGGCCGGCGTAGGGTGCTGGTGATCGGGCTCTTGATCATGCTTGTGGCGTCCGTAGGGTGTGCGCTCGCGCCATCATTCGCTGTCCTCATCGCCGCGCGCATCCTGCAGGGCGTGGGCGCCGCGCTGGTCGTCCCCAGCAGCCTCGCTTTGCTCAACGGCACGCTACGGGTGCCGGATCGGGCGCCCGGCATTGGCATCTGGGCGGGGCTCGCCTCGCTTGGAGGGCTGCTGATCGGACCTTTTGTGGGCGGCTGGCTGGTCGATCACGCGTCATGGCGGGCGGTTTTCCTCCTCAACATCCCGTTGATCCTGGCCGCACTGCTGGCACTCGTGCGCGTGCCCGATAGTGGCGCCTCGCGTGGTCGGTTCTCGCTGGACGCCGCTGGCGCGTCGCTGGCAGTCGTCGGTCTGGCCGGGCTGATCGACGGCCTAACCGCCGGCCCGATTGTGGGATGGACGAGTCCCCGGGTCATCGCAGGAATTGTGGTTGGGGTGGTCTGCCTGATCGCACTAATACCGACGGAGCGCCACGTCCGGGCTCCCATGCTCAAGCTCTCGCTCTTCGAGTCCCATCAGTTCACCGCGATCAACATCGCGACCGTCGTGTTTTACGGGGCCTTGGCCGCCGCCGGCTATCTGCTGGTGCTGCGGTGCGAACTCACGCTCGACTACACGGCTACAGCGGCGGGCGCCGTCCTCATCCCGTCGTCGGTGATCTTCCTGATACTTTCGCCGGTCAGCGGAGCGTTGGTACGGCGGATCGGTCCCCGCCGGCTCATGACCGCCGGGATCCTCGCGGTAGCCGTGGGCTTCGTCTGGCTCGCGTTAGCCGGCCCGGCAGGGACGTATGCGGAGACAATCCTGCCTGGTGTTCTGCTGTGGGGGCTCGGGCTCGGCCTGACCGTGACGCCGCTCACCGCCGCGGTGCTGGCGGCGGTCAGCGACGCCGACCTCGGCGAGGCCTCGGCAATCAGCGATGTCGCTTCACGGTTGGGTGGGGCAGTCATGACCGCCCTTGTCCCAGTGCTCATTGGGGTCCAGGCTGGACGCAGTCTGACCGAGGCCCTCGCCCATGGCTACCGTCCGGCGATGATCGTCCTAGCCGGACTTTGCATGGTGGCCGCGGTCATCTCGGCAATTTACGTGCAGGACGGCCGCACCGCCGTCCCCGCCTTCGCCCCGCCCGCGCCGTATCACGGCTGCGCCCTGCCCGATCCTGGTGCCGGCATCGTCCCTGCCCAGGCGCCGGTCACCAAGACATGATGATCACTGTTTACCCTTCGGTTAGTACGGCAATCGGGTGAGTCCTTCAGCCACCGTTGAGAAACGCATCAGACGAATTCCGCGCGGTAATCGTGAAAGAACTCGGCCACCGGGCGTGGGGAGCGGCCGGTGATCAGCTGGAAGGTGTCGGTCGCGTAGTCGTTCTCGCCGGCGAGGATCGCCCACTCGCGCGTGACGAGCAGCTCAGCCTTCCCCGCCGGTACCCCGGCGTCGATGAGGCCGTCGAGGAACTGCCGCTCGGCCGCGACTCGAAAGGTGACGGGTTCGCCGAGTTCCGCCGAAAGCAACTCGAGCGCCTCCGGCCACGACATGCGGACCGGTCCTGTCAGGTTGTGGTGCGCGCCCCATAGCGTCGGGTCAGTGAGCACGCGCAGCCCGGCCTCGGCCACGTCGCGATGGTCGATCAAGGCCATACGGCCGCTGTCGGCGAGGCCGGTCCAGGTGCGCGAGACGCGCACCTCGCGCACCGCCGCGAGCAGCGACGCCGAGAAGATCGCTGGGCGGATCGTCGAGTACGGCACGGCGGTCGAGGAGGCAAACTGGTCGATGCTGTCGTGGGCTCGCTGGTTGATCCCAAGTGAGTCCGCCGAGGCGTTGAGCACCGATAGGCGGGTGACCTGCTCAATCGAGGAGACTCCGGCGGCGGCGTTGATCGCGATCCGCTGCACGACGCCCTCGATCCCGATTGATCCCATCGCGATGAACACCGTGCGGATCCCGTCAAATGCCTCGATTAGGTCGCGCGGGTCGTCGAGGCGGGTGGGACGGATGTGCAGCTCGTCGGGTTCGCCGAAGGTCCGGCGGGCTTTGCCAGGGTCGCGAACGAGGGCGGCGACCGCATCGCCGCGCGCGAGTACGCCGCGGACGATCTCGCTGCCGACGCGGCCCGTAGCGCCGATCACTGCGGTGGTCACCGTGTCTCCTTTCGGCAGGTCCCAGTCCGAGTGCAACCTTCAGCGCCGTATCACGAGGTGCGGGGCGGGCGACGCGCGAGACGCGGTGCTGGCCGCCGCCGAGTGACTCCTCGTCACTCCCTGAGGAATGCGTTGACGTCGCGGGCGAACTCGGCGTGGTGCTGGAACAGGAACCCGTGCGCCGCGTCCGGGTAGATCTTCACCTGCGCCTGCGGGATCAGACCGGCGAGCAAGTGGGAGAAGTGCGGCAGGATCATCGGATCGCCGTCACCATTGGCCACGAACACAGGCACGCCGATCGCGCTGACCCGCTGCAACTGACCGTGGTTCGGGATTCCCCACTCGCACACGGCGTCGTACTGAGCCTGCCGGGTCTGCCAGGTCGTCTGAGGGTCCCGATCGTCGCGCCGAGCGCTCAGGCGCCCGAGGGTCTCCACGCCTGCTTGTCGGCTCGCGTCCGAATGCGTGAAAAAGACGCCGAGGTATCCGTCGGGGCTGCGCGCGGGCGCGCCTACGGCTCCGATCACCTCGGGTGCCCAGCCGTGCATCCCGGCGGCGCCGCGCGGGGCAGAGGACGCGAGGACCAGGCGACGGACCACGGCCGGCCTGATCAGCGCGATCTCTTGGGCGACGAAGCTACCTATCGAGAAGCCGAGGAGGTCAACTGGGCCGAGCTCGAGCGCATCGAGGAACGCGATCGCATCGTGCGCCATCTGCGTAATCGTGCTCGGCGTCGTGCCCGTCGACCCGCCCACCCCGGCGTTGTCGAACGTCACGATTCGCCGATCGTCCGCCAGCGCGTCGACCAGGGCGGGATCCCAGTTGTCGAGATTCCCGCGGAAGTGCTGGAGGAGCATGAGGGCCGGCGTCTTGTTGCCGATCTCGCGATAC
>Ga0307323_10000667_pt1 | contig 10665 bp, 10 predicted proteins | sample ER_DNA_381_FD_194496 | JGI IMG/M metagenome (GOLD analysis project Ga0307323, IMG submission 194496) | Bulk soil microbial communities from the East River watershed near Crested Butte, Colorado, United States - ER_DNA_381 | ecosystem: Environmental > Terrestrial > Soil > Floodplain | place...
CGAAGCTGGCAAGGCGTTTATCGCCGGCCAGCTGCGTCACGCCCGCGAGATCTCAGCGGTCTTCGCGCAGTGGGTGAACTCGTACAAGCGGCTCGTCCCCGGCTACGAGGCGCCGGTCTACGTCGCCTGGTCGCGGCGGAACCGCTCGGCGCTGATCCGGATCCCGCTCTACAAGCCCGGCAACGAGCAGGCGACGCGCGCCGAGATCCGCTGTCCCGATCCGGCCTGTAACCCGTACCTGACGTTCGCCACTCTGCTCCACGCGGGGCTCGAAGGGATCGAGAAGGGCTACGAGCTGCCCGACCCGATGGAGACGAACCTGTACCACCTGACCGCGGAGCAACGGAAGGAGCGCGGGATCGTGTCGCTCCCGGAGACGCTCGGGGAGGCGATCGATGCGCTCGCCGACTCGGAGCTGGCAAAGAAGGCCATGGGGCCGCACATCTTCGACCGCTACATCGAGCTCAAGCGCAAGGAGTGGGACGACTACCGAGTCCAGCTCACGGACTGGGAGCAGGAGCGCTACCTGTCGGTGCTCTAGCGGCTAGTGGGGCGGTCTGCCTTCGTCGTTCGACGGGTTCGGCAGGCTCTTGTCGTACACCGTGTCGGTGGCGCGAAATGTCTTGCCAACCGTCTTCCAATCCTTGCTCGAGTCCACATCCGTGGCTGGTGCCGCCCGCCTCAGCCGCCACGCTCTGATCCGTTCGAGAATCTTTGGCATGGACCGATTATGCGCCTCTAAGCACTTGTCTGCGAGCGCCGGAAAGAGCAGAATCGAGATCTCACCGGTCCTTGCCGCTTTGGCGGGTGGCAAGGGCCGCTGACGGCCGACTGCGAGCTGCTTCTTTGAAGCGGCTCGTGGTCGTTCTAGAGAAAGCTGAGGACCGCGTCGCGGTCGACGCTGAGGCCGATCACGCCGCTGCGGCTGTCGATCTCGGAGATCGCGTCGGCCGGGACGAGGCTCCGGCGGCGCGAGAGAAAGCCCGAGCGGACCGAGATCGCATCCGGCACATCGGGTGCGGTGCCGTACATGGGCGCCTCCACGGTGCCGACGATCTTGCCCTTCGCGTCTGCGACGAGAAAGCCGATCGTGCGGAGCAACTCTGGTCGGGCGACGCTCATGGCCTTGACGCTACCCCTGGCGTGTGACGGAAAACCACGCGCCTCGTAAGGGTTTTGTTAAGGCAGAATCGAGGGCTGTGGATGTGTCCGCGCGCCACCTGCGACTGTTGACCGAGACGAGCGCCGCCGTCAACTCGACGCTCGACCTCGAGGAGGTGCTCGGCCTGGTCGCGAGCAAGGTCGCCGACGCGCTCGAGGCGGACGCCTGCTTCGTCTACCTCTACGACGAGCACGCGGACGAGCTGATCCTGCGGGCGACGCACGGCACGCGCGTCGAGGAGATGACGAGGACGCCACGGATGAAGCCTGGAGACGGCATCACCGGCACTGCGGCGGCGGAGCGCTCGCCGATCATGATCCCCGCTCAGGCGCACCTGGACGAGCGCTTCAAGGCGTTCACGAACCTGCCCGAGGACGAGTACGAGTCCATCCTCGCGGTGCCGATCCTGGCCCGCGAGAAGCTCGCCGGAGCGCTCAACGTCCGCACGATCGAGCCGCATCAGTTCTCGGACGGCGAGATCGACCTGCTCGTCGCGATCGCGGCCCAGGTCGCGCAGACGATCGAGCACGCGAAGCTCTATGCGGACGCCCAGGCGCGCGTGTCGGAGCTCGAGGCGCTCGCGAAGATTTCGGAGGCGGTCTCCGAGTCGCTCTACCTCGAGGAGTCGCTCGAAGCGATCGTGGAGACGACGATGGAGGCCGTCGGGGCGACCGGTGCTGCGCTCGTCCTCGAGGACGGGAACATCGCCTGGCCGGAGGGGCGGGCGGGCAAGCACGCGATCCGCCTCCCTCTGCGGTGGAAGCAACGCACGATCGGTGAGCTCGTCTGCGACCGCGACACGCCGTTCACGGAGCAGGAGCGCGCGCTGCTCGCGTCGATCGCCCACCACGCGGCGGTTGCTCTCGAGCACGGGCGGGCCGTCATGCGCGGCGTCCTGGCTCAGGAGATCCACCATCGCGTGAAGAACAACCTGCAGACAGTGGCCTCGCTGCTGCGGCTTCAGGCGCGCTCAGACGACGTCGACCCGCGTAAGGCGCTCGACGACTCGGTCAACCGGATCCTCGCGATCGCGGCGGTGCACGAGGTGCTGACCGAGCGCCGCGACGAGGTGGTCGACCTCGACGAGCTGCTCGACCGGCTGCGCGCGATGCTCGTCCAGGGGCTGGGCGCGGAGAAGCACGTCGAGGCGCAGCTCGCACACGTCTCGATCGCGGGCGGGCGCGCGACCGCTCTGGCGCTCGTCTTCAGCGAGCTGCTCCAGAACGCGCTCGAGCACGGCGGCGACTCGGTTCGGGTCGAGCTCGGGCAGCGCGACGGCGAGGTCGTGCTCGCGATCGCCGACGACGGGAGCGGCATCGACGAGGACGTGACCGGCACGGGCCTCTCGATCGTGCGCGCGCTCGTGCGCGACGAGCTGCGCGGGACGCTCGATCTGCACTCGAACGGCGGCCTGCGCGCAGAGGTCGTCTTCCCAGCCTGATGGAGCTCGACGGCTACAGCTTCGTCCTCCTCAAGCGCGGGCCGCGGGCGCTCGAGTTCTCGGACGAGGAGCTCGACCGGCTCCAGGAGCAGCACCTCGCCCATCTCGGCGCGATGCGCGAGCAGGGACACCTCCTCATTGCCGGGCCCTTCTCCGAGCAGCCCGATGAGGCGTTGCGTGGCTTCTGTCTCTACCGGACGGGCGTCGAGGAGACGCGCCGGCTGGCCCAGTCGGATCCGTCGGTTCGGGCCGGCCGGATGGCCGTCGACGTCATGGGCTGGTGGACGGCAAGCGGCGCGCTGGAGGCCCTAGGTCGCGAGCTTGCCGACGAGTGACGCGAGCGGCTGCGCATCGGCAGCAAGTCGATAGCTGGTCGCCGGCGGGTAATCGTTCGTGACGCGCCGCTCGACCACGCCCGCGGCCTCGAGCTCCTTGAGCGCGAGGGTCAGCGCCCGCGGCGAGATGCCTTCGAGACGGTCGCGAAGCTCGGAGAAGCGAAGTGGCCCTTCCGCGAGGGCGTGCACGACCGGCATCGACCACTTCTTGAGCCCGACCTCCTCGAGGCCACGCTCCCGGAGCAACTCGACGAGCGGCCTCCCACGCGAGGCGACCCGCTCTCCACGCCTGGTCAGCACGTACTCCGGCCGCAGTGGGTGGCCGTATCCGGGGTTCCTGCCGACGAGCCCGCTTTCGGTCAGAGCGGCCAGGGTGCGGCGCAGCGACTCGCGGCTCATGCCGAGCGTGCGCGCCAGCGTCACGAAGCGGCTACCACGCTGTCGGTGCAACTCGGCGAGGATCGGAACCGACCATCTGTTGTGGAAGAGGGCGACGAGGGTTGACATGGAAGTAGTCGTAGTATAAAAACAGGACAGGACAGAGCAAGGAAACGAGAGGAGGAAGCGGTGAGTCAGGAAACCCAGGTCGCTCCGGTGGCCACGAACACCCCCTTCGAGTACAACGAGAACCTCACCCTCTCGGTCGGCGTCTCCGACATGGAGAAGGCGATCGAGTGGTACGGAGACGTGCTCGGCCTCGAGCTCGTCTACAAGCTCGAGCAGCACGGGTGGTGCGAGATGTCGACCGCCACGAAGCACGTGACGATCGGGCTCGGCCAGACCGAAGAGGTGAAGCCGGGAAGCACGACTCCGACCTTTGGTGTCGTCGACATCGAGGAGTCCCGGAAGCACCTCGAGTCGAAGGACGTGCGCTTCGACGGCGACACGTACGAGATCGAAGGCATGGTCAAGCTCTGCATGTTCTACGACCCCGACGGCAACTCGTACATGCTCGCGCAGAGCCTCACGACGGAGATCCCTTCATGAGGAGGGCCTGGCGAAGCATGGTCTGAGCCGCCGGGCCGCGCTGCTCGCCCCGAGGCCGGGTCCTCAGTCGCCCCGGTAATGGCGATTACCGGGGCTCCCTGCGTCCGCGGCCTCAGAACGACCATCGCAGCCCGGCGACGAGCAATGCTCCGCCAGACCCTCCTAGACTCTCTCGCGTGAGAGTCCTCATCGCCGAGGACGAGACGATCATCAGGCTCGACCTGCGGACCCTGCTCGAACGAGCGGGGTTCGAGGTCTGTGCGGAGGCCCGCGACGGCGAGGAGGCCGTGGCCCTCGCTCGCGAGACCCAGCCCGAGGTGGCGGTGCTCGACGTGAAGATGCCGCGACTGGACGGGATCGAGGCTGCGCGGCGCATCCTCGACGAGCGGCCGATCCCGATCGTGATGCTGACGGCCTACGGTCAGGACGAGCTCGTCTCCCGCGCCGTCGAGGCCGGGGTGTTCGGTTATCTGGTCAAGCCGTTCCGCGAGCAGGATCTGCTGCCGGCTATCCACGCGGCCAGGGCGCGGCACGAGGAGCTGACGGCCTTGCGCGAAGAGGCGGAGTCGCTCTCGGAAGCGCTCGAGGCGCGCAAGGTCATTGAGCGCGCGAAGGGCCTGCTCATGACGAAGGAGAACCTGTCCGAGGAGGAGGCGTTCGCCAGGTTGCGCAAGGCGAGCCAGGTGTCGGGCCGGCCGCTCAGGGTTGTGGCCGAGGCAGTGCTCGCGACGTTCGGTTCCCAGTCTTGAGCGCTTGACGTTTTGGGCACACTGAACGGGGGTGAAAATTCTCAATTCACCGCGCCGGCGTCGCCGGCTGATCAAGATCGCCGTGGTCGTGGCCATCTTTCCGCTGGCCTACCTGGGCATCCACTACTCGACCGGCGGGAGCACTGAGAGCGCGAACGGGCCCGAGGTTCCGAACTACGTTCAGCCGAAGCATTCGCCGTTCACCGAGGCCGAGCGCCGCGCCGTGCACCCCGTGCTCGCGCAGTTCATCAGGTACGCGGTCGCACGCGAGGACCCGGCGAAGGCATGGGACGTCGCCGGGCCCGATCTCCGCTCCGGGCTGACACGCAAGAAGTGGGACACCGGAGCGATCCCGGTCGTGAACTATCCGGCCGCCCACAAGGGCCTCGGGAGCTGGAGCTACGTCAAGTACTCCTACGCGAACACGGTCGGGCTGGAGGTCTTCGTCTTTCCGAAGCCCGGGTCCGGCTACTCGGCCATGACGGCGGACGCCGAGGTGGTCAAAGACAGTGACGGCCGCTGGCAGGTCAACTACTGGATGCCGGAACGCTTCCACGGGCCCGCCGCGGCCTCGGCGAAGCAAGTGAAGGCGGCCAAGAAGGCCGCGCGCGCCAACACGAAGAAATCGACGCACAAGACCGCTGCGGCGGCGCCCTCTTCGGCCGGCCAGCCGGCGCGGACTACCGGCCTCTGGCTTGCGCTGCCGATCGGGATCCTCTCCCTGATCATCCTGGCGCCGCTGGCGCTCCTGCTCGTCGGGTGGCTTCGCAACCGTCGAGCCGCCGCCCGCGACGCGTTAGGCACCTGAGCGCTCGAACAGCTGCTCCCAGCGCGTGAGCAGCGTCTGCAGCTCGTTCCGCGCGCGGCGATGCGCGGCGACGACGTCGACGTTCGACCAGTCGTCGGCGAGCTGCCGCTCGAGGACGGCGATCTCGGCCTCGCGGTCGGCGATGTCCGATTCGAGGCGTTCGAGCTCGCTCGGGCGAGGTCTCTTCGGTGGTTGCGGCTTCGCCTTCTTCGGCTTCTCGGTCGCAGGCTCGGGCTCGGACGCCTTGGCGCGCTCGTCTCTCGCCGCCACGTACTCGGCCCAGCCGCCGTCGTAGGAGCGGATCGTGCCGTCCTCGAGGGCGAGCGTCCGGTCGGCGATTGCGTCCAGGAGCGCCCGGTCGTGGGAAACGAGGAGCACGGTTCCCGGGAACGCGTCGAGCGCCGCCTCGAGCGCCTCGCGGCTTTCGAGGTCGAGGTGGTTCGTCGGCTCGTCCAGCAGCAGCAGGTTGGCGCCCGAGGCCACGACGAGCGCGAGTGCGAGCCTGCGCCGCTCGCCGCCCGAGAGCGCAGACACCGGTCGCTCGTGCATGTCCCAGCCGGTGAAGAGGAACCGTCCGAGCAGGTTCTGCGCCTGCGGCCGCTGGAGACCGGTCTCGTTCTGCGTCAGCGAGAGCACGGTCCGGCTCTCGTCGAGCTCGACCTCGTGCTGAGAGAAGTACGCGGGCTCGACGCCGTGGCCGAGCCGGAGCTTGCCGTTCTTCGGCTCGCGGCGCCCGAGGAGCGTTTCGAGCAGCGTCGTCTTGCCCGACCCGTTGGGGCCGACGAGCGCGACGTGCTCGCCGCGCTCGACCGCGAAGTTCACGGCTGAGAGCAGCTCCTTGTCGCCGGCCGCGAGCTCGACGCCGTCGGCCTCGACGACCGTCCGGCCGCTTCGCTTCGGCTGCAGGAAGTCGAAGCCGAGGCTCTTCGCGCGCCTGGTCAAAAGGCTGATCTCGCCGCCGAGCTCGGCGCGCTCCTTCTGGAGCCGGCCGATGTGGGTCAGCTTGGCCTGGGCGCGCTTGGCGAGGCTCTTCTTGTAGCGGAAACGCTCGACGAAGCGCTCGAGCCTCGCGATGTCGACGTCGATCCGGCCGGCAGTGGTCGTAGCCGCGGCGAGACGAGCGGCTTTCTCGCGGCGCCAGTTGTGCCAGGGCCCGGCGAAGTAGGTCGACCGGCCGGCCTCGAGCTCGAGGACTGCATTCGTGACTGCTTCGAGGAACCAGCGGTCGTGTGCGACCAGGACGACTGCGGCGTCGATGGACAGCAGCTCGCGCTCCAGCCACTCGAGGCTGGCGACGTCGAGGTGGTTCGTCGGCTCGTCGAGGAGCAGGAGATCGGGGTCGCCGCCGAGTGAGCGTGCGAGCGAGGCGCGGGTCAGCTCTCCGCCGGAGAAGCTGTAGAGGGGCCGGTCGAGGTCGTTCGTCGAGAAACCGAGGTTGCGCGTGACCGAGTCGAGCCGCTCGCGCCACGCGTAGCCGCCCGCGTGCTCGAGGCGCGCCTGGGTCTCGGCGTAGCTGCGGAGCGTCGCGGGCTCGTGGTCGCCCCGCGCCATGGCGTCTTCGAGTCGGCGGAGCTCTTGCTCGGCGGCGCTTAGGTCAGCGGCGCCGGAGAGGACGTAGTCGCGCAGGGTGGCGGCGCTCTCGGCGGGCGGGCGCTGGTCGTGGAGCGCGATCCGCGTGCCCTTCGCCATCGAGATCGTGCCGCCGTGGAGCTCGGTCTCCCCGTTCAGGAGCCGGAGGAGCGTCGTCTTGCCGGCCCCGTTTGGGCCGGAGAGCGAGACACGGTCGCGGCGCTCGACTTTGAACGAGACGCCGTCGAAGAGCGGCTCGCCGGAGAGCTCCTTGCGCAGGTTCGTTGCCGTGACGACGACCATGGGCACAGCGTAGAGATCGCGGGCGGTTCAGATTCGGCGCGAAATCGGCTCAGACACGTGCGCCCTCGGCCGATACGCTCGTCGCGGGTGGCGGGTGGAACTCTTCCTCCCCACCCGGGTGGGGATGTACCTGGGTCAGCGCCGCTTGGTCAGGTCGTTGCGCCGACGGTGCTCGCGACGAGCTCACGCGCGGCTGCAGCGATGTGGTCGGCGTCGATCCCGGCTGCCGCGAGCAGCTCGGCCGGAGTGCCAGACCCGGGCAGCTCGCGCACAGCGAGGTGAACGACCCTGGGACGCTCGTCCGAATCGGCGAACGCAGACAGAACCGCCTCCGCAATCCCGCCTTCGGGCCAGTGATCCTCCGCGACCACGAACCGACCGCCCGTCGCCTCGGCGGCGGCGCGGAGCGTTTCCACGTCGACCGGCTTGACCGAATAGAGATCGATCACACGCGCGCCGACGCCCGCCTCTGCGAGCGCATCCGCGGCCTTCAGCGCCTCGTGCAGCGTGATCCCGGCACCGATCAGCGCGACGTCGTCGCTCTCCGAGGAGCGCACGACCTTCGCTCCACCGACCGGGAAGTCCTCGCCCGCTTCGTAGACCACCGGCGTGTTCGCCCGGGTGGTGCGCAGGAAGACGATCCCGTCCAGGTCGGCCATGGCCTCGACGAGCTTCGCCGTCTGGTTCGCGTCGCTGGGGTACAGCACGGTCGAGCCGTGCACCGCCCGGAACTCGGCGAGATCCTCGAGCGCCATCTGGGACGGCCCGTCCTCGCCGATCGAGACTCCCGCATGCGAGCCGACCAGCTTCAGATTCGCGCGGCTGATCGCCGCCATTCGGACGAAGTCGTACGCCCGGGACAGAAACGCCGCGAACGTCGATGCGTACGGCTTCCACCCGCGCACCTGGATCCCGACCGCGGCCGCGACCATCTGCTGCTCGGCGATGTACATCTCGAAGTACCTGTCCGGATGCGCGTCGCGGAAGATCTCGGCAAACGTCGAGTTCGAGACCTCGCCGTCGAGCGCGACCACGTCCCCACGCCCGTCGCCGAGCGCCTTGAGCGTGTCGCCGTACGCCTTGCGCGTCGCGACCTCGTCGCCGACCTCGTACGACGGAAGCTCGAGCGTCCCGTGCTCGAAGCGATGCGGCTCGCCGAGCTCGGGCTTGGCGACGTCGATCGTGATGTTGCGGATCCCGCCGAGCTCCTCGATCGCGGCTTCCGGATCGTCTAGTGCCTTGCCGTGGAAGCCGTCCTTGTTCTCGACCGCCTTCACGCCCTTGCCCTTGATCGTCTTCGCCACGATCACGGTCGGCGTGCCCGACGTCTCGAGGGCCTCGGCGTACGCGGCGTCGATCGCCTCCACGTCGTGGCCGTCGATCTCGATCGCATGCCAGCCGAAGGCCTCCGCTCGCTTCGCGTACGAGTCGAGATCCCAGCCGTGCATCGTCTCGCCGCGCTGGCCGAGCCGGTTCACGTCGATGATCGCGATCAGGTTGTCGAGCTTTTCGTGCCAGGCATGCTCGAACGCCTCCCACATCGAGCCCTCGGCCATCTCGCTGTCACCGCACAGCACCCAGATCCGGTAGGGGAGCCTGTCGAGCCGCTTGCCCGCGAGCGCGATCCCGACGCCGTACGGAAGGCCCTGGCCCAACGACCCCGTGGCCACGTCGACCCAGGGCAGCACCGGAGTCGGGTGCCCCTCGAGCCGGCTTCCGAACTTCCGGAACGTGAGCAGCTCCTCGTCCGTGATCGCGCCCGCGGCCTTGTACATCGAATACAGGAGCGGCGACGCGTGTCCTTTGGAGAAGACGAGGTGGTCGTTGCGTGGATCGTCCGGCGCGTCGAAGTCGTACCTGAGGTACTTCGCGAGCAGGACCGACATGAGGTCGGCGCCGGACATCGACGAGGTCGGATGCCCCGACTTCGTGACGGCGGCCGCGCGGACGGAGTCGACGCGCAGCTGCTGGCCGAGCTCACGCCAGAGTTCGGAGCCTTCCATCCAGGTAACGTAACCGCTCGATGCGGGTCGCGGTCGCCTTCGACCATCGCGGCGTCAAGCTCCGCGAGCGCGTGCTCGAGGAGGTCGTGCGCGCCGGGCACGAGCCGGTCGATCTCGGGACCGACGCGGCCGAGCCGCGAATCGACTATCCCGACAAGGCGCGGGAGATCGGCGGCGCGATCCGGAACGGCGACGCCGAGCGCGGAATCTTCGTGTGCGGCTCGGGAGTTGGCGCGTCGATCGCCGCCAGCAAGCTCGCGGGCATCCGCGCGGCGATCTGTCACGACACGTACTCGGCGCACCAGGGCGTCGAGCACGACGACATGAACGTGCTCTGCCTCGGCTCGGAGGTCGTCGGCGCGGAGCTGGCCGGAGAGCTCGTGCGCACGTTCCTGGGTGCCAAATTCGACGGCGGGGAACGCTACGTGCGTAGGCTGGAGAAGATCGAGGAGATGGAGAAGACACATGGCTAAGTCACGACTTCACGGGCTCGCCGAGCTCGGGCAATCGGTCTGGATCGACTCGCTGTCGCGCGGTTGGCTCAAGAGCGGCGACCTCGCCCGCTGGATGGACGAGGACGCGCTCACCGGGGTCACGTCGAACCCGACGATCTTCCAGAAGGCGATGTCCGAGGGCGATTGGTACGACGACCAGCTCCGCGAGGTGCTTGCGGAGGAAAACGACCTGAAGGAGATCTTCCTGCAGCTCGCGATAACGGACATCGAGGAGGCCTGCGATCTCTTCCGCTCGGTCTGGGACGAGGGCGACGGCAAGGACGGCTACATCTCGATGGAGGTCGATCCCAACCTTGCCTACGACACGTCGGCGACGATCGAGGAGGCCGCACGCTTCCATGACTGGGTCGAGCGGCCGAACCTCTACGTGAAGATCCCGGCGACCGCACCCGGTCTGCCCGCGATCGAGGAGATGATCGCGCGCGGGCGGAACATCAACGTGACGCTGATCTTCTCGCTCGAGCGCCACAAGGAGGTCGCCGAGGCTTACATCCGTGGTCTCGAGCGTCTCGCCGAAGCAGGCGGCGACCTGTCGACGGTCGGCTCCGTCGCGAGCTACTTCGTCTCTCGGGTGGACACAGAAGCAGATCCAAGGCTCGACGAGGCCGGACACACCGAGCTGAAAGGGAAGCTCGCCGTCGCGAACGCGAAGCTCGCGTACCAGAACTACAAGGAGATCTTCTCGGGCGACCGGTGGGACGCGCTCGTCGAGAAAGGCGCGACGCCGCAGTGGTGTCTCTGGGCGTCGACCTCGACGAAGAACCCCGAGTACCGCGACGTGCTGTACGTCGAG
>Ga0307323_10000670_pt1 | contig 10648 bp, 7 predicted proteins | sample ER_DNA_381_FD_194496 | JGI IMG/M metagenome (GOLD analysis project Ga0307323, IMG submission 194496) | Bulk soil microbial communities from the East River watershed near Crested Butte, Colorado, United States - ER_DNA_381 | ecosystem: Environmental > Terrestrial > Soil > Floodplain | place: USA...
CTCGGCACCGAGGTCAATCTGGCGACTCGCACCGGTGCCCGAATCGATCCGGAAGAGCTTCCCCGTGTTGGACTGGACCGCGATGAGCGTCTTGCCGTTCGGGGTCGCATCGATTCCGTTGAGGTTGAAGCCGCTCGCGAGCGCGAAGGCACCGCTGAGCGTCAGCGTCTGCACCGATGACCCGATCGACCCGCCGGCACCGATCGGGACTTTGTAGAGGACAGCCTTGCGCGAATCGGTAAAGACGGCAGCGGTTCGCGTCACGACCACGTCGTTGATAAACGTGTCCGACGTGGCAAATGTGTACGTGCGGATGAGCGCTCCGGTCCGCGCGTTGTAGACCAACGCCTTGCCCGTTCCGGCGCCCGCCACCCACAATCTGTTCTGATTGTCCAGCTCGATGCCGGTGGCGCCCTTTCCGGTTTCGCCTGGAACAAGGATTGCGCCCGCGCCGGTGCGGAGGTTGCCGCGATAGATCGCACCGTTGGCGACCGACCCGACGTAGAACGTCGTGCCCTTTCCGACTTCGATCCCTTCCGGCTGGAAGCCCGTCGGAAGCTGAATGACTTGCGGGAAAGCTCGATCGGCTGCGATCGCACCCGCCGAGATCACGGCAGCTGCCAACAGCGCAGCGACTCCTGCAAAAACGCGCATCATGAAACCCCCTGTGCTGTGCGTTCTGTCTGCTTTTCGAAGGGTACGCAACGAACCGTCGATCGGTTCGATGCAAATTGCACTATCTGCGGGACTTGAGAGCTCGCTGCATGTCACGGTCGGCTTCGCGCTTGGCGATGTCGCGGCGCTTGTCGCGCCCCTCCTTACCGCGGGCCAGGGCAAGCTCGACCTTGGCGCGCCCGTTCTTGAAGTAGAGCCTCGTCGGGACCACGGTGAGGCCCTTCTGGCTGACCTTGCCCGCGAGGGACTCGAGCTCCTTCTTGTGAAGCAGGAGCTTTCGGTCGCGGTCCGGATCGTGGTTGGCCAGGTTGCCCTGGTCGTAGACCGAGATGTGGGCCCCGACGAGCCAGGCCTCCCCGTCCCGCACGTCCGCGTAGGCCTGCTGAAGGGAGGCCCGGCCGTCGCGAAGGGACTTGACCTCGGTCCCGGTCAGGACCAGGCCTGCCTCCACCCGGTCGAGCAGGTGGTAGTCGTGCCGGGCCCGCCGGTTGTCGGCGATGAGCTTTTCGCCTCGATCTGTCACCCAAAAGAGTCTAGGGGCCTTGTAGTTCGCGCCGTTTCCGACTTACAATCTGTCTGGTTGTACCGGGGGAGCTACAACGAGGAGCAAGGCTTGTCAGGATTGCGGCGCCTCATAGCGGGATCGGCCCGAGCGCCGCTGTTCTTGCTGTGCGCGCTGGTACTCGCCACCGTCGTAGTGCCGGCCGCGCTTGCCGACGACCCTCCGCCCACTACGACCGCCCCGCCACCCGATCCGGCACCGGATCCGGCACCGACCCCCAAGCCGAAGCCTAAGCCTAAGCCGGCGCCCCACCCGCAACCGCGGCCGCGGCCGACGCCGACCCCCACGCCCACCCCCACGCCTTCGCCGTCGAGCGCGCCTCAACCGAACGTCGTGCACGTGCAGAAGCCGGTTGTCAAGAAGCCGGTCCGCAAGCACGTAAAACCGAAGAAGAAGGTTCACCGAAAGAAGGTCGTGGCGGAGAAGCCACAACGCGTCGTCCCTACAATCACCACCCTGCCGCAGGTTTCGGGAGCCTCGTTCGGCTCGAGCAGCGTGCTCCGCGCGAAATCATCCGGATCAGGGGGCCTCGCGTCCACGTTCATCGTCATGGCACTGGTGTTCGCGATCGCCTGCCTGTCGATAGCGCTCGTCCCGGCGAAACGAGTTCCCTGGCGCCCCGCCGCTGTGTTCGTCTCGGAGCGTCAGATCGACCTGACGGTGGCCGGGATGGCGCTCTTGGTTGCAACCGCGTTCACATTGATCTTGACTGGAGGTTTCTAGAGCTTGAAGAGGGGGTCTCCGAGGATGAGGGTCAAATGGCTAATCGCGGTATCCGCGTTGGCGCTTCTCTGCGGGACGCCACTGGCGTCGGCGCGGACGCACGCTTTCGGAGATCCGGTAGGACCGATCGAGGCGACGGGTCCAGGCGGGGCTAATGTCCCGTTCGACGACGGTGGATTCACCTGTGATCCAGCGTCCGGGTCACTGTTCCCGATCCGTGTAACCACGGTCACTTGTGACTCGGGAGGACCGTTCGACGTGACCGTTGTGGACACCACGGGGCCGGCCCTGAGCGGCATGCCGGCCGACATATCCGTCTCAACCGATTCGCCCCCGGAAACGGTCACCTGGTCGGGGCCTTCAGCGAGCGACCTCGTCGACGGATCGGTCGCGACTAGCTGCTCACCGAGTTCTGGCAGCAGCTTCAACCCGGGACCGACGACTGTCACATGCTCTGCGACCGATGCGCACGGCAACCCCTCGTCAGGATCTTTCACCGTCACGGTGACGGTGACTGATACGACGGATCCGGTCATCACTGTGCCAGCAAACATCACCAGTTCCACGACCGATCCCAGCGGGAAGGTCATCACCTACAACCCGACGGCGACCGACAACATCGATGGTCCGGTCCCCGTCAGCTGCGATCCAGCTTCTGGCACGAAGTTCCCCGCAAATGGAAGCCCGACCACGGTGACTTGCAGCGCTTCCGACGCGCACGGCAACTCGGCCACGAACTCGTTCACCGTCACGATCAATTACATCGACAACATCCCACCCGTCATAAGTGGCATGCCGGGCAACATCTCAACCACTACAACGGTCAACGCGCCTAAGACTGTGAGTTGGACCAGCCCGACTGCCACGGACAACGTAGACGGGACGCTCCCCGTCACCTGCGCTCCTGCATCGGGCTCGAGCTTCCCGATCAGCCCGTCTCCCACCACTGTTGACTGCACAGCGACCGACGCGCATGGGAACACTGCCGAAGCGACATTCACGGTGACGGTCACGCTGGTCGACGTCACCGCCCCGGTCCTCACGAACCATGCAAACATCACGACGACCACTGACGTCAACGCACCGAAGCAAGTCACGTATACGAATCCGACGGCGACCGACAACATCGACGGGACCCTGCCCGTCACCTGTACTCCGGCATCCGGCTCGACCTTCCCACAAAACGGGAGCCCTACAACTGTGTCCTGTACGGCGACTGATGCGCACGGAAACACAGGCCAAGAGACCTTCACCATCACCGTCAACCTGATCGATGTAACCAAGCCGGCGCTCAGCGGCGTTCCCGGCAACATCGCGGAAAACACTGAGGTTCCCACCGGAAAGGTCATCAACTACTCCCTCCCGACTGCAAGCGACAACCTCGACGGGCCGCTTCCCGTGACGTGCACTAAAGCCTCAGGCACGAATTTTGTAGTCGGTACGACACCAGTCACCTGTAGTGCTACCGACGCGCACAACAACACTGGTTCGGCGACCTTCAATGTCGTGATCACGCTTATCGACATCACCAAGCCAGTGTTGAGCAATGTGCCCAACGACATCACGACCGAAGCGAACGGGCCGACGGGTTCGAAAGTCAACTTCATCCCACCGACTGCTGTTGACAACCTCGACGGCCCGATAGCTAACGTCCCCTGTGCTCCCCTGTCGGGCTCGACGTTCCCACTCGGAACCACCAGCGTGACCTGCTCGGCGACAGACGCCCACGGTAATACAGGCACGGCGACGTTCAAGATCAACGTCGTGGACACGACCCCGCCGACCCTGATTCCACCGGGTGATTTCAGCGCCTACGCAGTCGAGGATGCCGGAACTCCCCCGTCAGACGACAGTGTTCACAGATTCATCTTCGGTGCTCACGTCAGCGACATCGCAGATCCGCATCCGACGCTCGTGACGGACACGCCGAGCCTCTTCCTGGTCGGTACGACGACGGTGCATTTCACAGCAACGGATGCGAGCGGAAACAAGACCAAAGCGGTAGCCAAGCTCACGATCCTCCCGAAGCCGGCGCCCGGCACAACACCGCCCAAGCTGCCTCCACCTACCGACAACACTCCGCCGGCGGAGGTCACCGGACTCTCGGGCAAGGGTGGCGACCGGCGTGCCACTCTCAAGTGGACGAAACCCAAGGATTCGGACTTTGCCGCCGTCGAGATCGAGCGCGGAACGAACGCGGCCTTCTCGAGCGGTAACGTGACCGGCACCGTCGTCTACCACGGTAGCGGCACCTCCTACGTCGACAAGGGCCTCACGAACGACGTCTCGTACCGTTACGTCGTGCATTCGCTCGACAAGAACGGCAACAAGTCCTCCGGAGTCCCCATCAACATCACGCCGCACCTGCAGTTGCTCAAGACTCCCCCCGACGGGGCCCGCCTCGCGACGATCCCGAAGAAATTCGTCTGGGCGCGAGATCCGAAGGCGGCCTACTACAACTTCCAGCTCTTCCTCGGCGGCTCGCTCGTCCTCCAGAGCACCGCTGCAGAACCGCGGAAGATCCTGAGCACCTGGACGACCGGGCCGTCTCTCAATTTCAAGAGCCCCTGGAAGTGGGAGGGCAAGAGCTACAAGATCGCCAAGGGCACCTACACCTGGTACGTCTGGCCCGGCTATGGCGCCCGTGCGGATGTCAAGTACGGGTCCCTCATGGGATCCGCCACCTTCCAGATCACGAAGACGCCGAAGCCGGCCAAGCCGAAGAAGAAAAAGAAGTAAGGGCTACCGGGTTGTCGAGACGGCCATCCAGCGGAGCGTCGCCGCGAGGCTGACGATCGGCAGGAAGGCAAGCGGGGCAGCGACTGTGAGAGACAGCATCAGTCGCCGCCCGTGCCGATGATCGTTCCGAGGCCTGCAAGGAGCAGGGCCGCGATGACGAGCAAGATGATGAACAGTCGCTTCTTCATGTCCTGAGTCTCGACTACAGGACGGGCGAAAGCGTTACGGTTTTCCCTACTTCCGAGTGCGGCCTGCCTGTGAAAAGGCCGCCCTTCCGGGGCGTTCTCCTGCTCTGGGTTCCCGGGCTCGTGGGCGCCTTCAGGAGGCTCCGATTCCGACTACAATCGCCGTTTCGGGGTCGTCGTAAGGGAGGGCTTGAAGCGTTGCAACTGGCAAAAGGTCCTTTCTGGGGATGGCGGTCGGCGCTGCCTCTCGTCGTCGTACTTCTTGCCGGCGGCGCGTTGGCCCTCTCCACCTCGAGTGCTGGACGCGCAGACGATCCTCCGCCGACGACGGTGTCGACCCCGACGGTGCCCGCGCCGGTGCCGGCCCCTGCTCCGCCGCCTGCCAAGGTGCAGCCGCCGCGGAAGCTGCCGGCACCGAAACCGACGGCGCGAAAGAAGCCGCGAGCAGCAACCCCGGCACCGACCGTTGCCTCGACCCCGGCTCAGCCCGCGCCGAGCGTCGTGTCGCACCCGGCCCAGGTGCGACCGAAGAAGGCCAAGATCCAAGCCCAGAAGGTCCATCGAAAGCCGCCGGCACGACACCCGCGAAAGGCGCGCGCAGTCAAGTTGACGCCGCAAGGGACTCTCGGAGCATCCGTCAGTTTCCGCAACCAAGCAGGCCCGAAGGCGACCAGCTCATTCGACGTCAGCTCCCTCGTGCTCATCCTCGGTTTGGCGATCGCGGTCGCCTGCTTCTCGTTTGCCTTGATTCCGGCGAGAGCCCTCCCGTGGCACCAGGTCGCGTCTTTCAGATCGGAGCGACAGGTGGACGTGACGCTGATTGGGCTCGCTCTCCTCGCGACGACCTTCATGCTCTACCTCATGACCCGGCTGTAGATGCGGCAACTGCTCTTCTGCGTTCTGTTCCTCGCGCTCGGGGCTACCGGCTGGTCGGCCAGTGGCTCCTTCGACCGAGCGGGATACGTCTGGCTCGACGCGACCGATTCAACCTCCACCGACACGACGACGCCGACGGATACGACGTCGACGGACGCCACGACAACGGACGCAACGACGACCGATGTCACGACTACCACGACGGTGGACAACCCGCCGTCCTTTGCGAACGTGCCGTCCGGGTTGACGGTCGAGGCAAACGGGCCGAGCGGCTCAGCCGTGAACTACACGGCGCCGACGGCCTCGGACGACACCGACGGCCCGCGGCCCGTCAGCTGCACGCCGGGGTCCGGATCGACCTTCCCGCTCGGCTCGACGTCCGTGACCTGCACGGCTACCGATCTGGCGGGCCATCAGGCGGAAGCATCGTTCACGGTGGCTGTGCATGACACCACGGCTCCCACGCTTGTCACACCGGATCCGCACAGCGTCTATGCGTCATCCGCGCTCGGAGCAAGCGATTCCGATCCGGGGGTCGTCGCGTTCGTCCAGGCCGCGAGCGCAACCGACATCGTCGACCCCCATCCGGTCGTCGGGAGCAATATCCATTCACTCCTCCCCGTGGGCACGACGGTCATCAGTTTCTACGCTCGCGATTTCAGCGGCAACAGCACGACACGCAACGTGCCACTCACCGTTCTTCCGCCACCCGAGGCCAGCGCTCCTCCGCTGCCGCCGGTCGTCGTCGCGTCGCTTCCCCCCAACGTCGGCGTGGTGGGGGTAGCCGCGCTCGACGGCACCTTGGTACTCACGTGGCAGCCGCCGCCCGGCTGCGATCACGTCGTCGTGACCCGGTCGAACAGCGACGGGAGTGCCGAGAAGGTCGTCTACTCAGGTGAGGGCAGCCGCTACGAGGACCAGGGGCTCGAGAACGGGATCGAATACCGATACGTCATCAGGTGCGTCGACGCGTCCGGGAATCGTTCGGCCGGCGTCGCGATCGTCGCGGTTCCACATCGGAACATGTTGCGCTCGCCGAAGGACGGCGCGGCGCTGAAAAAGCCACCGAAACTCGTCTGGGCACGGGATGCCGAGGCCGACTACTACAACCTGCAACTCCTTCGCAACAACGTCAGGATTTTTGCGGCGTGGCCGACGAAGACGACTTTCGCTCTCAAGAAGGGATGGAAGTATCAGGGGCGCAAGTACGCACTCCGCCCAGGGCGCTACGAGTGGTTCGTCTGGCCCGGAGTCGGACCGCGCAAGGACGCCACCTACGGAACCCTGCTCGGCGCCAGGAGCTTCGTCATCCTGCGCTAGGTGGGCGACCCAGCCCTTTACGTCCGAGTGCGGCCCGCCTCTGAAAGCTCGACCTTGCCCTCGGCTTTCTCGATCTTCTCCACCAGCACCTCGATCGGGTCGCCGAGGCGGTATGTGCGGCCGCCCCGGCGTCCAGCCATGGCTGTTCCCAGGTCGTTGAGCTCGAAGTAGTCGCCCGCTAGCCGGCGGACGGGCAGGTAGCCCTCGAACACATCTCCGAAACGGATGAAAAGCCCCGAGGCGATCATCCCGACGATCTCGCCCTCGAACGGGTCGTCCCAGCCCCGCTCGTAGAGCGTCGCATCGAGGAGCCAGCCGAGGCAGAGCTCGTCGGCCAGGTATTCGACCTGCGCCGCAGCGCGTTCCTGCGTCGACGTGTGCTCTGCCAGGCTTTCCAGATCCGCGGGTGGCGGCTCGTCGGAGAGTCCGAGCTCCTTCAAGAGCGCACGATGGACGACCAGGTCGGGATAGCGGCGAATCGGCGAGGTGAAGTGGCAGTACGCCCGGCTCGCCAGGCCTGCGTGCCCGAGGTTCTCCGGGTCGTAGCGGGCCTGCTTCAGCGAGCGAAGGACGAGCGCAGGAAATGCCTCGACCCCCCGCCCGGAGCGCCGCACGTAGTCCATGACCCGTTCACTCACCTCCGCCGCCACCTGCGCCGCGGTCGCAGGTGAAAGCTGCTCGGGGGCCGGCGGGGTTGGAACCCCCAGATCGGCGAGCTTCTTCAGCAGCAGCTCGATCGCGGTCGGGTCGGGTCGCTCGTGGACGCGGTAGAGCGCCTCGCGCTTGCGCGCGGACAGCAGCTCGGCGACCGCCTCGTTCGCGGCGATCATCAGCTCTTCGATCAGCCGGTGCGCCGTCGGCTCCGACTCCTTCCAGGCACGGGCGACGCCACCTTTGCCATCGAACTCGAAGTTGATCTCCGGGCTCTCGATCCGCAGTGCGCCGCGCGCGAAGCGCCGGTCGCGCATCTCCGCCGTCAGACGGTCGGTGAGCTCGAGCGCACCAACGACTGCCAGGTCTGCCTGCCGCCGCTCGGCCTCCCCGTAGGTGAGCCGGGCCTTGCTCCGGATGATGGAGCGATAGAAGGTCGGCTTCCCGTTCGGCGGCATCTCGACGGTGACGCAGAGCCGATCCTCATTCGGGCGCAAGCTGCAGCGATCCTCCGAGAGCTCCGGCGGGAGCATCGGCGCGACCCGGCCCGGAACGTACGTCGAGAACGCGCGCTCCGCGGCACCGCGATCCAGCGGCACTCCGGCCGGGAGGTACGCCGAGACATCGGCGATGTGCACCCACCAGCGAAAACCGTCACCCTCCTCCTGCACCGAGATCGCGTCGTCGAAGTCCTTGGCGGTCTCCGGGTCGATCGTGAAGCAGAGCTGGTCGCGCAGGTCGACGCGGTCAGTGAGATCGGGCTGGGGCGCCTCGTACGGCTCGAAATCCGTGCGAACTCCTGCGTGGACGAGCAGCCCCTCGAGCACGACCTGGATGTCCTTCGCCTTGCCGAGCTTGCGCTCGACCTTCGCGCGGCCGCGGCTGGTGCGCACGACGACCAGATCGCCGGGGCGGATGTCGCCGCTGCCCTTGCGGTCGATCGTGACCGGGACGTTCGGGACGAAGTACGGCTCGCCGATCAGCAGCTTGCCGCGCTTGTCGACCTCGACGACTTGTAGGTCGTTCAGTGCCCCTCCCAGTAATGCTGTCGAGTCTCTGGGTCGCGAGCACCAAGCCAGAGGCCGCACTCGTTCGCAGCCAAGGCCGGACGCCTTGGCAAGAACGAGGGTGGACTCTGGCGCAGCGTGATCGCGGGCCAGAGGCCGACGTGCATTGCTGGGAGGGGCACTAAACCCGGAGGAAGCGGCGGATGGTCAAACCCGAGCCGGCGGCGCCGAGGAGAAGCCCGGTGCCGAGCAGGATCAGCGCGTTCAGCGAGAACGCGATCGCGTTCACGTCGTCACCGGCCTTCAGCGGTCCGCTGTGAAGCAGCGAAGGGAGCGCGATCTCCTTGCCGATCACGAGGAGGATCACAGCGCCCACCGCGCCCGCGATTCCGCACAGCAGGCCTTCGAGCATGAACGGGCCGCGAACGAACCAGTTCGTGGCGCCGACGAGCTTCATCACCTCGATCTCACGACGGCGCGAAAAGATCGATAAGCGAATCGTGTTCGCGATCAGCAGGGTGGACGCAAGGAGCAAGAGGGCGACCGCGATGATGAAGAAGATCTCGATCACATGGGCGAGCTTGAGCACACGGTGCGTCGTCTTCTTGCCGTAGTCGATCTTGTCGATCCCTAACACCGGATCGGCTCGGAAGAGCAAAGCGACCCTCTCGACGTCCTCCCCACGCTTCGGGACGACCGTCAGCGCGTTCGGGAAGGGATTCGTGGGCAGCGCGCCGACCTCTTCGGGGTGCGTCTTCTTCATTTGCGCGAGCGCCTGTTCCTTCGAGACCGGCACGATCCTCTTGACCAGCGGGCTCGAGGACGCGATGTTCGCGACGTGGTTCATCTGTGCGACAGTGGCCTCCTTCGCGCAGGTGTCGCTCGTGCAGTAGTAGACGTGCACGACGAGCTCGCGCTTGACGTGGTTGCTCCAGGAGACGACCCACGTGCCGAACGCGATGAAGAGGCCGAGCAGGAACATTCCGATCAGAACGGTGACGGTCGCCGCGAGCGTGGTCGAGGCGTTTGCACCGAGCGAGCGAAGCGATTCACTGAAGAGAAGCTTGAAGCGTTCCATCGTTTAGGACTCGTAGCCTCCGCGGCGTTCGTCGCGCTGAAGGTTTCCGTTCTCGAGCGCGATCACGCGGCGACGCATCTTGTCGACCATCTCGCGGTCGTGCGTCACCATCAGGATCGTCGTGCCGGCGCGGTTGATCCGGTAGAGGAGCTGCATGATCCCGACCGAGGTGTCCGGGTCGAGATTCCCGGTCGGCTCGTCGCAGACCAGGAGGGGCGGGTGGTTCACGAAGGCGCGCGCGATGGAGACGCGCTGCTGCTCGCCGCCGGAGAGCTCATCGGGAAGCGAGTTCATCTTGTGCGCGAGCCCGACCATGTTCATGACCTCGGGAACCTTGCGGCGGATGTTCGCGGCGCTCTCACCCTGCACCTTCAGCGCATAGGCGACGTTCTCGGCCGCTGTGCGCGTCGGCAAGAGCTTGAAGTCCTGGAAGACGCAGCCAACGTTGCGGCGTAGCTTGGGCACGTTAGACCGGCGCAGGCGCGTCAGGTCGCGGCCGCCGACGAAGATTCGTCCGCGCGTGGGCTCGAGCTCCTTGAGCAGAAGGCGGATGATCGTCGACTTGCCCGATCCGGACGCCCCGACGACGAAGACGAACTCACCCTTGTCGATCACGAAGGAGACGTCGCGGAGGGCAGTGACGTCGGGCTCGTACACCTTCGTCACCGAATCGAACACGATCATCGACGCAGGCCCGGCGACCGGGGCCTCGACGGCCTGAAGCTCGGGGACCGGGGCCCCTGGAGTCTCCTCTGTCTGAAGGGTTACGTCCGCCACGGGTCTCTCTCGAGGGGGCGCGGGTTCCTGGGGGGCGCGCACCGGCCTTGGTCGG
>Ga0307323_10000671_pt1 | contig 10634 bp, 10 predicted proteins | sample ER_DNA_381_FD_194496 | JGI IMG/M metagenome (GOLD analysis project Ga0307323, IMG submission 194496) | Bulk soil microbial communities from the East River watershed near Crested Butte, Colorado, United States - ER_DNA_381 | ecosystem: Environmental > Terrestrial > Soil > Floodplain | place...
GTCACGGCCGTTTCCGCGCATGTCCTATGCCGACGCGATGCTGCGCTACGGCTCCGACAAGCCCGACCTCCGCTTCGGTCTGGAAATCCAGGACGCGACCGGGCTCACGCGCGACTCGCAGTTCGGGGTGTTCGCGAATGCGGAGACGGTGCGCTACCTCGTCGCGCCAAAGGCGTTCTCGCGCGGTGAGCTGCAGAAGCTCGAGGACTTCGCGAAGGAGTGGGGGGCGAAAGGGCTCGCGTATCTCGTCTACGACGAGAGCGGGGAGGTGCGCTCGCCGATCGCGAAGTTCCTCACGGAGGCAGAGCTCGAGGCATTTCGCGCGCCGCCCGGCTCGACCGTGCTCTTCGTCGCCGACAGCACGCCGATGGTGGAGCGGGTGCTCGGCGCACTGCGTCTCCACCTCGGCCAGGAGCTCGGCCTCGTCGACGAGTCGCGTGACGAGTTCCACTGGGTGCTCGACTTCCCCCTGTTCCTGAAAGACGACGACACGGGCCAGTGGACGTTCGTCCATCACCCGTTCACAAGCCCTGCACCGGGCCATGAGGACCTGATCGAGAGCGATCCGGGTGCAGCCTTGAGCCAGCATTACGACCTGGTCTGGAACGGCTGGGAGCAAGGCTCGGGCTCGATCAGGATCCACCGCCAGGAGATCCAGGAGCGAGTCTTTCGCGCCATGGGAATGAGGGAGGAGGAGGCACGCGCGAAGTTCGGCTGGTTCCTCGACGCGCTGCGACTGGGCGCGCCGCCCCATGGTGGGTTCGCCCTCGGGATCGAGCGTTTCGTGGCGCTCCTGGCCGGCGAGTCGAACATCCGCGAGGTGATCGCCTTCCCCAAGACCGCCAGCGGCTCGGATCCGCTCACAGGGGCACCCGCGCCGACGACGAAGGAACGGCTGGACGAGCTCGGAATCAGTGTGAAGATGCCAAAGGCTTAAGCCCCCCTGCCTGAACGGCCGATGGAACCTGCATACTTTGGTCGAAGGGCCAACCGCAGATGGCAACTCAAGAACCCGGACAACAGACCTCGCTGACGGCGCTCCCGCGCCTCGAAGACCTGCCGAAGAGCGGGGACGGCTACGACACCGAGAAGGTGCGCGACGCCTTCGAGGCATTCCGCCGCCATTCCGCCCAGCTCCAGGCGCAGCTCCGTGTGCTCCAGGCGGCCAGTCGAAGCGGCCAGTCGGTCGAGCCTACCGGTCATGCAGTCCGCATGGACTCGCTGCATCTGATTCGCGCTGCCTCAGAATTCGCCGACACCATCGAGGCCGACGCGCAGAAGGCTTCCGAGGCCCAGCTGTCCAAGACCGAGGAAGAGGTTCGCCGGCGCCGCCGCGAGCAGCAGGACCGCGAAGCCGAGATCGAGCGCTACCGCCAGGAGAGTGAACGCCAGCGCGCGGAGATGCTCAACAACGCGCGCAACGAGGCGCGTGAGCTGCTTGCGAATGCCAACCGCGATGCGACCCAGGAGCTCCGCGAGGCAGAGGCCAAGGGCAGCCGGCTCCTTGAACAGTCGCGCCACCAGGCGACCGAGCTGACGAACTCCGCGCGGGCCGAGGTCGAGCAGACCCTCGAATGGGCGCGCGCGCAGGCCGCTGCGATTCTCAGCCGCGCCCAGAGCGGCACCGAGCAGCTCCTCTCGGCGGCCGGGCTCGGCGACGACGAGATCAAGAAGGTCGGGGAAGCAATCGTCGCAGCGGCGAAGGGTGTCACCGAGGCCGGCCGCACGCCGCCAGCGGGGGTTCGTCCCGCCGCCGCCGTGGCGCCACCACCCGTCTCGCCTCCCGCCGCACCACCGACGAGCCAGAAGCCGCAAGAAGCAGCCGATACCGCCGACGGCGACGAGACGGAGCCCCCGTCCCCGGGGCCCGCGAACAAGCCGCCCGCCGAGCAACAACCGTAGGATCCCCGCGTGCCCGTCGTCGGCTCCCGCTTCCTCGTCGAGGCCGGATTCATCATCGCGGTCGCAGTCATCGCCGGAATCGAGCGGCTCAGTACCTGGTGGATCATCGCGGTTGTCGCCGGTGCCTGGCTCATCGTCGCGGCCGTCGAGATCGCCGTGTGGGCCCGGAACGTTGTTGCGCGGCAGCCTCAGGCGGTCGACGAGCCGGCTGACCTGGAGCCTCCACCGACGCCCGCACACGCGTCCCGCCCGCCCGTCGTCGCACGACCCCAACCAGCGGTTGAGACGCGCAAGCCGGAGCCCGTCTGCGAGCCAGAGCCGGAGCCAGAACCGACACGAGAGCCCGTGCCGCCCCGGATCGCGGCGGTGCCGGCGCTCGCACCGGAGCCCGAGCCTGAGCCGGAACGCGAGCCCGAAGCCGAACCGGAAGAGCCGGAGCGGGTCGTCGCCTTTCTCCCGGCGAACGACGCCCCACGCGAGTGGAATCTCTGGGAGCTCGAGCGGGCTGCGCGCGACCACGGCGGCGACGACGTCGCGCGAAACGAAGAGCGTTCGTACCTCTTGATGTATCTCCGCGAGTTCGCCGGTCCCGACGGGATTCTCCCCGCCGATTTCGACGCCCTCGTGCGGGAGTCGTTCGGCGACGTGCTGCACAGCGTCGCGTGAACGTGCCTCTCGCCCAGCGCACGGTCTGGCTGGCCGGGATCACCCTCGTCGCGGCGATCGCAGCGCTCGCGATCAATCATCGAGACGCGGGCTCGAAGAACAAGCTTCCCGCCGCCGTCAGCGTCCCCGGCACGGAGAACGGCTACTACACCGCGCGGGCCGCGCCGTATGGACCGACCGCGTCCCGCCGGCGCACCGCGTGCGGCACGCCCTTCCTCAAAACGACCGAGGGTGTGGCGCATCCCGTGCTCCCTTGCGGCGTCAAGCTCTACATTCGCTACCAGGGGCGCGAGGTCCTGACGCAGGTAATCGACAAGGGGCCGAACGTTCCCGGCCGCGACTTCGACATCACCAAGGCCCTCGCAAATCGACTGGACCTGCACGGTGCCCAGACGATTCAGTGGCGTTTCGCGCGTTAGACGCTACGCTGCGAGCGGCCGACCCTGTTCGTGGCTGCGCATTCAATGTAGAACCAACAAAGACGCTAAGGGAGCTTCTGTCCGGCCAAGGCTTTTGCCGGAAGTCGGCAAGGCACCCACCTGGCTATCCAGGTTCACAGCGGGCGCAGTCACGGCAGGGCCTGGCCTTAACGCTGGAAAGTCCGGCCCGGCTTCGCCGGGCCTTGACGACTTTCCAGCGATGAGAGCGGCGGTCTCCGAGAGCCGTTCAGGCGAGCGCCGGCTAAGCCGGCACTCGCGGCGATTGCCGCTAGCCTGATTTCCATGGTTGAGCTCATTGGAGATTCTGCACGTGGGGCTGACTTTGCGTTTGTGCGGCTCGCTTTTGACGGTGAGCGGATTGTCGAGGCTGACGCGCCTGGGCTCGAGCGGTCGCTTGTCGGGTTGACATTGCTCGAGGCTGCTTCCGTTGGTGGGGACGAGCTTGCGGCTGATGCGCTGGCCAATGCGATCGGGCCCGTTTTTCGGGCTTCGCGCTCCGAAGGTCGGATCGCGGTTGCGATGAGTGGGGGGGTCGACAGTGCGGTTGCGCTGCTCAAGTCCTTGCCCAACGCGATCGGTGTGACGCTTCGGCTCTGGCTCGATCCTGATGGGCCCGACGCCGAGCGCGCATGCTGTTCGCCCGATGCGGTGTTGGCTGCCCGTGCGACCTGCCACGCGCTCGGGGTGCCTCACGTGACGCTCGACCTGCGCGAGGAGTTCCGGCGCGCGGTCGTCGACCCGTTCGTCCTAGGTTACGAGCGCGGGGAGACGCCGAACCCATGCATTCACTGCAACGGCGGCTTCCGCTTCGCGCGGCTGCTCGCCTTTGCACACCGCGCAGGAGCCGACAAGCTGGCGACCGGCCATTACGCACGCATCGTCGAGCACCGTGGACGATTGCTGCTCGCCCGCGGTGTCGATCCATCGAAGGACCAGTCGTACATGCTCGCGAAGATCGATCCGGCGAAGCTCGACCGCATCTCGTTCCCGCTCGGCGGCCAGTCGAAGGAAGAGACGCGAGCAGAGGCGGAGCGCGCCGGGCTTGCAGTTGCGCGGCGCGGGGAGAGCCAGGAAGCCTGCTTCCTCGCCGGCGACGACTATCGCAACTTCCTCGAGCGTCGCGGGCTCGCTGCCGAGGACGGCGCGGTCGTGGACGAGGAGGGAACAGAGCTCGGCCGCCATTCCGGCTACTGGCGCTTCACGCCCGGCCAGCGCAAGGGTCTCGGCGTCGCAACCGGTGCGCCGGTCTATGCGCTGCGCGCGGATGCACGAACGAACACCGTCGTGGTCGGCAGCCTCGAGTCACTGGCGCGCACGTCGCTCGCCGCGACCGGGAACCTCTACGTGCCCGTCGAGGAGGTCGAAGCGAAGCTTCGGTACCGCTCGGAGGCCGTGCCCGCTCACGTTCAGCCGACAACCGCAGGCTTCCGGCTCGAGCTCGCGCAGCCCGTGTACGGCGTCGCCGCCGGTCAGGCAGCGGTGCTCTACGAGGATGGGGTCGTCGTCGCGGCCGGGATCATCGAGGCCGATCCGTAGTATCCGAGCCGGGTGGACTTCCTAGCGCTCACCTGCGAAACCGGCTGCGCCGGTCGTTCGTTGTATCCCAGGGCCGGACTGGAGGGACACACTTGAGCGTTGACGAGATCTGCCTGACGCTGCCTGCAGACGACGCATTCCACGGCGTCGCCCACCTCGTGGTGGGCGGGCTCGCCGTGCGCCTCGACCTGACGTTCGAGCACCTCGAAGATCTCGAGCTGGCCCTGGACACCTTGCTCGATCGGCCGAGCGCGGGTGATGAGCTGACGGTACGCGTGCTCGTCGCGGACGGCGAGCTCCGAACGATCGTCGGGCCCTTCACTTCGCTGCGCGCCGAGTACGAACAGGCCGGTGGCGCTGAAGACCTGAACCTGCACCGCATCCTGGGCGCGGTCTGCGATGCAGTCGCGATCGAGGATCGTGACGGCGGGCAGTGGGTCGAGCTCACAAAGCGCGTCGATACCGTGAAAGAGGGCGTGACGTGAACGAGTCCGACAAGGTCCTGCTGCGCAGGTACCACGAGAACGGTGATCTCCAGGCGCGCGAGCAGCTGATCGAGCAGTACATGTCGCTCGTGCGCTCACTTGCCCGGAGGTACTCGTATCGCGGCGAGCAGCTCGAGGACCTCGTTCAGATCGGAGCGATCGGATTGATCAAGGCGATCGACCGATTCGATCTCGACCGTGGCGTCGAGCTGACGACCTACGCGACGCCGAACATCATCGGCGAGATCAAGCGCCACTTCCGCGACAAGGGCTGGGCAGTGCGCGTGCCACGGGGACTTCAGGAGCTGAACGTCCAGTTGTCCAAGATCGTCGAGCAGCTCACCGTGCAGCTCGGGCGCTCGCCGACGATCACCGAGCTTGCGAAGGCTGCCGACGTCGAGGAAGAAGAGGTGCTCGAAGCGCTCGAGTCGGGCCGCGCATATTCGTCGCTCTCACTCTCGACCGGCAGCGGCGGCCAGGACGACGGTGAGGATCTCGATCCGCTCGAGTCGATCGGCACCGAGGAACACCAGTACGACGTGTCCGAGGATCGCGCGGTGCTCGCACCCGGGTTTCGCGTGCTCGACGAGCGGGAGCGCATGATTCTGCACCTCCGCTTCTTCGAGGGCCTGACGCAGTCCCAGATAGCGCAGCAGGTCGGGATCTCACAGATGCACGTCTCGCGCCTGATCCGGCGCTCCCTGGAGAAGATCCGCGAAGAGATCGCCTCAGAGGAGCCCGAGCCGAAGGTCGCCAGGGGCTGAGCGGGCGGCGGGGCCTTCGGGCCGCGCTCGTACAATCCAGGGGTGCGAACGTCAGCCGAGCTGCGTGCGGGTTTCCGCGCTTTCTTCGAGTCGAAAGGCCACGTCTTTCGGCCGTCGGCGCCGTTGGTCCCGCGCGCCGACGACCGCTCCACGCTGCTGACCACCGCGGGCATGCAGCCTCTGATGCCGTACTTCCTCGGCCGGGAGCCGCCGCCGGCGCCACTCCTAACCACCGTCCAGAAGTGCTTCCGGACGCCGGACATCGACGAGGTCGGGCTCGACGGCTCGCATCTCACCTTCTTCGAGATGCTCGGCAACTTCTCGTTCGGCCAGTACTTCAAGGAAGGGGCGATCGACTTCGCCTGGGAGTTCGTCTTCGAGCAGCTGAAGCTCGATCCCGAGCGCTTCTGGGTGAGTGTGTTCGCCGGCGATCCCGAGCTCGGGCTCGACGAGGACAGGGTCGCGTATGACCACTGGCGCAAGATCGGTCAGCCCGCCGAGCGAATCGTGTTCCTGCCGCGCGCCGAGAACTTCTGGTCGGTCGGAGGCCCCGGCCCGTGCGGCCCCGACACGGAGATGTATTACGACTGGGGAGTCGAGCACGGCTGTGGTGAGCCCGACTGCAAGCCGAGTTGCACTCGCTGCGAGCGCTTCCTCGAGTTCTGGAATCTCGTCTTCATGGAGTTCGCGTTGGGTGCCGACGGCACGCTCACGCCTCTGCCGCAGCAGAACGTCGACACCGGCATGGGAGTGGAGCGAACCGCCGCGATTCTGCAGAACGTCATGACCGTCTACGAGACGGACGTGTACCAGGCGATCATGCGCTGGATCGCGGAGGAGAGCGGCGTCGCCTACGGCGACTCGCCGGAGGCGACGAAGGCGCACCGCATCCTCGCCGATCACGGGCGCGGCATGACGTTTCTCGCGGCCGACGGTGTCGCGCCGTCCAACGAGGGCCGGGGCTACGTCATGCGGCGCATCATTCGCCGTGCAGTGCAGCAGGCGGCGCGCGTCGGCCTCGAGCCGCCGTACCTCGCCCGTCTCTCGGACGTCGTGATCGAGCAGATGAAGGAGGGCTATCCGGAGCTCGAGGAGCACCGGGACGAGATCCATCGCGTCCTGACGGCGGAGGAGGAACGGTTCGGCAAGACACTCGAGCGTGGGATGCGGCTCTTCGAGGAGGTCGCAGAGAAGGGCGGGGACATCTCGGGTGAGGACGCGTTCAAGCTCCACGACACGTACGGCTTCCCGCTGGAGCTGACGCGCGAGCTCGCGCGCGAGCGGGGCTTGGGCGTGAACGACGAGGAGTTCACGCGCCTGATGGAGGTGCAACGCACACGGTCGCGTGGGGCGATCTCGAAGGACGACGACCGTGCGGCGGAATTCGCGAAGGGGGCCGGCTTCCGCTCGGAGTTCGTCGGTTTCGAGAAGACCGACGTGCTCACTCAGATCGGAGCGCTCGAAGAGGTCGGCGAGGGGCTCTTCCTGGCCAAGCTGCGCGAATCGCCGTTCTACGTGGCCGGAGGCGGCCAGGTAACCGACGCGGGCTGGATCGAGCGTGACGACGGGAGCGGCGTGCGTGCCGAGCTCCGCGAGGCCTACCGGCTCGAAAACGACCAGGCGCTGCTGTTCGAGGGCGAGGGCTTCGCTGCCGGCGAGCGTGTTCATGCGGTGGTGCCCTGGGCTATCCGCTACCCGACGATGGCCAATCACACCGCGACGCATCTCTTGCACAAGGCGCTGAGGGACGTGCTCGGCGACCACGTTCGTCAGGCGGGCTCGTCGGTTCGCCCGGACAAGCTTCGGTTCGACTTCACCCATCCGCAGCAGCTGACGGACGAAGAGCGCGAGCGGGTGCAGCACCTCGTCAACGAGAAGATCTTCCAGAACGTCCCGGTCCGGACGTTCGTGACGCCGATCGAAGAAGCGCGCAAGCTCGGCGCGATGATGCTCTTCGGTGAGAAGTACGGCGATCACGTGCGCGTCGTCGAGATCGACGGCTTCTCGCGCGAGCTCTGCGGCGGAACACACGTCCGTTCGACCGCGGAGGTCGGACCCTTCGTGATCCTGAGCGAGGGCTCGGTCGGGGCCGGTGCTCGCCGCATTGAAGCGGTCACTTCGGGTGAGGCGCATGCGTTTCTCCATGCGGGCGTGCGCGAGGCCGACGAGCTTCGTGCGGAGCTCGAACAGGCGCGCAAGCAGTCGCAGAAGCCGAAGCGGGAGGCTGCGGCCGACTTCGAGATCGTCGAGAAGGACGGCGACGTCGTGCTCGTCCAGACCCAGTCGGTGAAGGGCGGCGAGCTGCGCGACCTCTCGGACCGGGTGCGCCGGCAGGAGCAGGCGTCCGGTGTCATCGTCGGGTCCGTGGACGATGGGCGCGCCTATCTCGTCGTGAATCTCGACGAGTCGCTGGTCGCTCGCGGCCTCGACGCATCGGAGCTCGTGCGCGACATTGGCCGTCACATCGGCGGCGGCGGCGGCGGCCGTCCGACGCTTGCCGAGGCCGGAGGGAAGAATCCCGGTGGCCTCCGGGATGCGCTAGAAGCAGGAAAGCAAGCGATCGCCAAAGCGCTCGAGTGAAGGTTCTCGCACTGGACTTCGGCCGGGCGCGGACCGGCGTCGCCGTCTCGGACCCGACCGGCATGATCGCACGGCCTTTGTGCGTGGTGGAGAGCGCCGCCACCGGCGACGGGCTCGCGCGCCTCGCGGCCTTGATCGGCGAGGAACAGGCCGAGCGTGTCGTCGGGATGCCGCTGACCCTGCGCGGCGAGCATGGGGAGCAGGCGACCGAGACGGAGCGCTTCGTCGAAGCGCTCACCGACGTGATCAGTGTTCCGGTTGTGACCTATGACGAGCGCTTTACGACCGATCTCGCCGAACAGGCTCCCTCCGATGCACCCGAGGACGCACGCGCTGCGGCCCACCTGCTCTCCAGCTACCTCACATGGACAAGCGGCGCCGGGGCGTAATTCCGCCGCGGCAAGGCCGCCCGCCGGAAGGCCCGAACCCGGGCCAGGTCACGCGGCGCCGGATTCTCGCGCTCGGTGTGCTCATCCTCCTGCTCGGCGGTCTCGGCTGGCTCGCAGTCGCTGCAATCGGCGGTGGCGACAACAGCAGCAGCAGCGCGCCGACGACGCTCGCGAGCACGCTTGTGTACAGGACGGTGACGCGCTCGACCGCGACCGGCCCTGTCGTGACGGTGATCGGGATGCCGAAGCCATTTCACGTCGTCTTTCCCGAGGGCTTCACCCGCAAGCAGATGGCCGACCGTGTTGCAGCCGTGGCCCAGATCGCAGCACACAAGTCGAAGAGCCGTCCGAAGCTCTCGAAGCCGTCCTATCTCGCCGCAACGACCACACCGCGCGTGCCGAGTTGCTTTCGCGCCAAGCCGCGGCGGATCGAAGGTTTCCTCTTTCCGGCGACCTACGAGTTCTTCCAGCAGACCTCTTCGCAGCAGCTCGTGCAGGACCAGCTCGATGCGTTCTGTGAGAACTGGAAGCAGATCGACCTCGGCTACGCGCACTCGAAGAACCTGACGCCTTACGACGTCCTCATCATCGCGTCGATGGTGGAGAAGGAGACACTCTCACCCGACGAGCGCCAGCTCGTCTCGGCCGTGATCTACAACCGGCTTCATGCGCGCATGCCGCTCGGGATCGACGCGACGCTTCGCTACGGGCTCGACATTCCCCCGACGGAATCGATTCACCAATCGCAGCTCGAGAGCAACTCGCCCTACAACACGCGCAAGCGGCAGGGACTGCCGCCGACGCCGATCGCGAACCCCGGGCTTGCGTCGATGCAGGCCGCAGCCCACCCCGCCAAGGTCAAGTACCTCTACTTCGTGCGCAAGCCCGACAAGAAGCATCACTTCTTCACCGCGAACTACAAGGCCTTCCAGGACTACGCGAACGCGCACGGCTACGGCGGCCCATGATCTCCGGTGAGACCCGGCTCGTCGGGTTGCTCGGCGATCCGGTCTTGCAGTCGCTGTCCCCGCTGATGCAGAACGCCGCGTTCGCAGCCCGAGGGCTCGACTGGGCGTACGTGCCGCTGCAGGTCGCGCGTGAACAGCTCGAGGATGCGCTTCGTGGACTGATCGCGCTCGGCTTTGCCGGCGCGAACGTCACCACTCCCCACAAACTCGCCGTGGCCAAGCTCGTGGAAACCGACGACCAGTCCGTCAACACCCTCGTCGCCCACAGCGGTCGGCTTCGCGGCCACTCCACCGATGCGGCGATCCTCCGCGGGCTCGACTTTCACCGCGCCGCGATCCTCGGCGACGGCGGCGCGGCAGCGGCGTTTGCCGCAGCACTCCCGAACGCGCTTCGATTCTCACGCCGGGGCACCTGGCCGCCGGACGTGTCGGAGGTGGATCTCGTCGTCAACGCGACGTCGGAGCGCGATGAGGTGCTGGTTGAGGTTCGCACCGGACAGATGCTCGTCGACCTTTCATATCCGAGGACGGCGACCGCTTTCGCTGCGGAGGCTGCTGGCGGGACTGTCGTCGACGGCCTCGAGGTCCTCGTCGCTCAGGGGGCGGCGTCCTTCGAGCTCTGGACGGGTGTACAGGCGCCGGTCGAGATCATGCGCGCTGCTCTCGGGAGCCCTTGATAGCAGGCAGTTCCGCCCGCTTTGCGGGCTCCCTCACCCTTTAGGCTTGGCCCCGTGGCATTGAGCCTGGTCACGGCGGGCGAGTCGCACGGTCCGGCGCTCGTCGCGATCGTCAGCGGCCTGCCTTCGGGCCTCGTCCTCGAGCAGGATGCGATCGATGCGGATCTGCATCGGCGCCAGCAGGGATACGGGCGCAGCCCGAGGCAGCAGATCGAGCAGGACGAGGT
>Ga0307323_10000674_pt1 | contig 10599 bp, 11 predicted proteins | sample ER_DNA_381_FD_194496 | JGI IMG/M metagenome (GOLD analysis project Ga0307323, IMG submission 194496) | Bulk soil microbial communities from the East River watershed near Crested Butte, Colorado, United States - ER_DNA_381 | ecosystem: Environmental > Terrestrial > Soil > Floodplain | place...
CCCGATCCGATTGACGGAAAGCCCAATCAGGCCGAGAAGGTCCTCTCAGCCTGATTGCGGCGCGCCTTCGGTCTAGAGCTTGTGGCCTTCGACGTCCTCGCCTTCGTCGTTGGCGAGCTTGAGCTTCTCGTCCTCGGTCGGCTCGAGCTTGTGGCCCTCGACGTCTTCGCCTTCGTCGTTGGCCAGCTTCAGTCTCTCGCGATCGTCCTCCACGGCTCCTCCTCTCTGAACTCTCTGAAAATCGGTGTCACGTACTAGACGCGCAGGGGTACGACCATCTTCCGGCTCCCGCTTTGAAAACGCAACTCGACCTGCGATCCTCCGGCCGTGCCGACCTCTCTGCGCCGGCGCCTCCGCGAGTCGCTTCGAGCGTTCGCGGCGGTCTTCCACAACGAGGATCTGCGCCGGCTCGAGCTCGCCTGGAGCGGCTCGATCATCGGGCAGTGGGGCTATGAAGTAGCGCTCGCGGTGTTCGCCTATCGAGCCGGTGGCGCGACTGCCGTCGGTCTCGTCGCACTCGTCCGGCTCCTTCCCGCCGCGATCATCGCGCCCTTCGCGGCGTTGCTCGGTGACCGCTTCCACCGCAAACGGATCATGGTCGCCGCGGATCTCTCCCGCGTCTGTGCGATGGCGGGCGCGGCGGCGGCGGTCTTTGCCGGAGCGCCCGCAGTGACCGTTTACGCTCTCGCGGCAATTGCTGCCGTGACCGGCACCGCATTCGGGCCGGCCCAGTCGGCGCTGCTCCCTTCGCTGGCACGGTCACCCGAAGAGCTCACGGCGGCGAACGCGACCTCGACGACGCTCGAAAGCGTCGGCTTCTTCGTCGGCCCTGCGCTCGGCGGCCTGCTCCTCGCCGTCACGAGCGTTGGCGCCGTCTTCACGCTGGCGGCAGCGCTGTTCCTGTGGTCGGCCTTCGTCCTCGGCAGGATCGGCAGCGACAGCCGCGGCGGTCCCGGCATCGAGGGCGACAGCATCCTCCGTGAGGCGCTCGCTGGTTTTCGCGCGATTGCTGCCGAACGCCGGCTCCGGCTCATAGTCGGCCTCTACGGGGCCCAAACGCTGGCCGCCGGGATCCTGCGCGTCCTCCTCGTGGTGACGGCCTTTCAGGTCCTCGACCTTGGGCCATCCGGCGTTGGCTTCCTCAACTCAGCCGTAGGCATCGGCGCCCTCGCCGGCATGCTCGTGATGCTCACGCTGATCGGAACCAGCCGCCTGGCGGCTGTGTTCCGGCTCGGGATACTGCTGTGGGGGGTGCCGCTGGTGTTGCTCGGCATTTGGCCCAGCGTCGCCGCGGCGGTCATCCTCCTGGGCGTCCTGGGCGTTGGAAACACGCTCGTCGACGTCGCCGGATTGACGCTGCTCCAGCGCGCCGCGCCCGACGAGGTGCGGGCGCGGGTGTTCGGCGTGCTGGAAAGCGTCTTCCTCGGGACGATTGCGATCGGGGCGATCCTCGCGCCGCTCCTGACCAGCGCGCTCGGTGCGCGTGGCGCGCTGATCGCTGCCGGCGGCGGGCTCTCGGCCCTCGTGCTGCTGCTCTGGCGGCCGCTCAGCGCAGCTGATGTAACCGCGGCGGCGCCCGAGTCCACGCTGACGCTGCTCCGCGGTATCCCGATCTTCGCGCCGCTGCCGCCGGTGACGCTCGAGCAGCTTGCTTCACGCCTCTCGCGCGTGCGCGTCCCGGCAGGCGAGGTCATCCTCCGCGAGGGCGATCCGGGCGACCGCTTCTACGTGATCGGCGAAGGGGAGGTGGAAATCGCGCTCGACGGCGGGCCGCCGAAGACGCTGGGGCGCGGTGCCTACTTCGGTGAGATCGCGCTCCTGCGCGATGTGCCGCGCACGGCAACGGTAACGACGCGCACCGAGGTCGAGTTGTACGTCTTGGAGCGCGACGTCTTCATCGCCGCCGTGACCGGCCACGCGCCGAGCGCGGAGGCGGCAGATGCGGTAATCGCAACTCGCCTCGGTTCCGCCGCCCTGAATCTGCGGTAACGCGTCGGCCGGGCGACTCGAGAGGCGCGGTAGCTATGCCCGCGGATCAGTCTCGCGCGCAACCTCTCGAGCATCCGGCTCGCGCTTCTCAACGACGAAGTAGGTCGGATGCCGCTCGATCACGACCTCGATCTCCGGATGCTCGTGTTGTGGAACGACTGCGAAGTGGGTCGACTCGGCGCGAATCGCCTCGTACTCGGCCAGAGTCATCGGTATCGGCTCCGCGCAGGTGGCGCGCCCGCACTCGCAAGCGAACTTGATCTGTTCGCCGCGAGTCTCGACTTCGACGAAGTGCGTGGCGACCTCGGCCACGCGCTCGTTGACCTCTCGGAAGAGTGCTTCGTTCCCGGCGAGGCGTTCGTCTCGAGCGGACACGATGCCCATTCTCGCAGACTTCTTGATTCGCGAATCACGTTTTGCGTTGGCTGAACAAGGAATGGGGCGGGGAGGTGCTCTCAACCGAGTGCGGAGGCCGAAAGCTTGGAGACAGAAAACGTCTTTCGTGAAGCGAACGAGAGCATTGCCGCGAAGGCCCGTGAGCTCCGGATGGAGCCTCCGATCCCGTTCCTTTGCGAGTGCAGCGATCGGCGCTGCTTCGCGCGTATCCCTCTCACGATCGACGAGTACGACGAGGCGCGAGCCGGGCCTGAGCGCTACTTGACCTCGTCGGGCCATCAAGTCGAGGGCGCGTCGGTGATCGCGCAGGGCGAACGCTTCGCTCTGGCCGAGAAACGCTAGGCCGAAGTCACGATCGCTCAGGCAGCCGAGGTCGTGGCGATGCGCTCAGCCACCGGGAGCTCGAACGTGAAGACCGCCCCCTGGCCCGGGTCGGACTCAACGCGGATCCGGCCGTTCATGGAGCGGACGAGCTCCTGGCAGATGTAGAGGCCGAGCCCGCTACCGCCGATCCCGCGGCGCTGGTCGGGATCAAGCCGGTAGAACTTGTCGAAGATTCGCTTCTGCTCACCAAGTGGGATACCCAGGCCCTCGTCGCGGATCGAGAAACGCACGTACTCGTCGTCCGCGTCCACGATCAGCTCGATGCGCCCCCCATCCGGCGAGTACTTGATCGCGTTGTCGACGAGGTTGGAGAGCACCTGTCGCGTCCGCCTGGCGTCGCCCCGGACCATCGGGAGAACAGTCGTCATGGAGACGTCGATTTGCATGCTCTCATCGACCCGCACGCGGGCCGCGGCTGCAGTGGTCCAGACGAGCTCCTCGGGGTCGAACGGCTCGCTGACGACGTGGAGGGAGCCGCTGTCGAGCTGCCCGGCGACGAGGATCTCCTCGATGAGGTCGGCAAGGCGCCGCGACTGGCCGGCGATCATGTCCAGCAGGTCGTGTTGCGTCTGGGCGCTCAGATCCTGCCCGTGCTCGCGAAGTGTCAGCGCGGCTCCGTGCAGGGAGGCAAGCGGGGTGCGAAGCTCGTGGGAGATGGTCGCGACGAACTCCGACCGCTGGTCCTCGAGCCGGCGCTCCCGCGTCACGTCGCGAAACGCGTAGACGGTTCCGTCGGCCAGGGCAACGCCGACGATTGAGAGCCAGATTTCCTTTCCGGCGATCTCGAGCGGCACTGTCTCGGAACCCAGGTCCTCGTGCGCCCCACCCGGCTTCGGCGCCACGGGGACGATCGCCGTTATCGCGGACCAGCCCGGGATCCTCTCCTGCGCAGGCCGGCCGCGGATCGCGTCGGCCCGAAGACCGGTGATCGCCTCAGCCGCTGGATTCCAAAGCCGGATCACCCCCTCGTGGTCGACGAGGAAGATGCCGTCGCCGACGTGAGCAAGCACGCGCTCTGCTTGGTCACGCTCCTGCCGTGAGACACGGCTCCTGGCAATAGTCGGAGCAACCGCATAGGCGATCGTGAGGAGCGCCGCGATCAAGCCGAAGCCAACGCCCATCACCCGCCAGCGGGCGGCGTTGGCCGCTCCCGCTATGGCCGAGGTTCGCTTCAGTGCGACGAGCGCGACGGCGCTGCGCTTGCCTTCCCCGAGGCGAGTGGCTACGACTCGGTAGCTCGAGCCACCTACTAGCAGGTCACGGGTACCCGTCAACTGCCGGCGCGATCGAAAGCGGACAGACCCGTTCTGCCCAGTCAATACTCCGTCGTGTCCTAGGACCACCCGCTGGCCATTAGCCGCCCGAGTGAGCCGCGCAGCCAGGCGCCGGTCCAGCGGCACGAATGCGATCACTCGGCCAATCCGTCGGTCTCCGCTGAGCACCTCCACAGTGCGTGTGCCTGCGTTGGGAGGAATCTGTGCGCCCGAGGGCTTGCGCGTGAGCACGACGTCGCGGTTCGTGCTCTGGATACGCCTCAGCTCGCTCTCGCGGCCTTTCAGGAACGCTTGTTGCACGCGCCGGGAGCTTGCAGTCTTTCGGGCGCGCTGTCCGGCCTCGTCGAGCGTGTTTCGGTACACCGCGCTCGCAGCGCCGAGGGCGCCGGCGAGTTGCTGATCGGCATTGTCCCGCTGGCGACGAGCCGCGTAGTTTCCGAACGTCCAGACGGCCACTGCAAGTGGAAGCGCAAGGAGAAGCAGCGCTGCCGCGAGCCGGAGCCTGCCGCTGGCCGGGGCGCCTATCGCCCGTTCCCTCCGTGCCCATCGCCGCCGTGACCGGGATGGTTGTCTCCGCCGCCCGGCGGGCCTGGAGGCCCGACGAGACCCCCGTGTTTCTTCTCGGCGGAGTGATCGGGTCCATGGGCGGGGCCGCTTACCGGTCGGGATAGACCCGGCGGCGAATGCCCGCGCACCCGCCCAAGTGCCTTCGCCTTACCGCGACCCCACGACGTCGCCACAGGTTGAGGAGTCGCTGGAACCGAACCGGGTGTCGCAGGAACCGAAACGGGTGTGGAGGTCGGCGAAGAAGGATGCGCCGGGATGACGCGCTGCCGGATATCGCGACGAACCGCCGGTGGTTGAGCGCGTCGGGTCGCTGGCCGGCGCTGGCTCACGCTTGCGACGGCCTCAGAGGCAAGAGCCGCGGGCGGACGGACCGCAGGCTCAAGCATGGCGACGACCGGGCCGGTAACCAGGTCGGCTACCGGCCCGACGGGAAGAGACCGCAGCGATCCGCTCCCTGCGGGGAGAAGGAACAACGACAGTCCAATCGAAGCCGCGGCGAGCCCGGCGGGGATTACCGGTGTGACCTGGGCGACTGGCGGTCTCATTTTCACGCCCCGCGGGCCGCACAGGAGGGCTACTCACACACTAGCGCGCGAATAGTTCCTTTTCCAGCGAGGGGAAGAAGTCGCATCCAGCTTTCGTCGTGTAACCGACGGGTTCCTCCTGCGCATCTTCGGCCAACACGAGCCACTGAGGTTCAGCCTCGTCTACCTCGATGCTGGGCAGCAGGCGGATGACCACCGGGGATAAGTGCTGGCCCACCTATCCCCGGTGTCTGCCGCAGTTCTGGGCTAAGCCGTCGGATCCACGACTGCCGGCTCCGCGACGGCATCGGCCCTCGTGAACGGGAACGCGAGGGCGGCTCCGACCGCGTAGCCGATGACGACGGCGGCGATCGCCTCCACGGTGCCCGGCTTCTGGGTCATGTTCCACATGATCCCGAGCACGATTCCAGGGTTCGCGAAGGTGATGATCCAGAGCGCCGTATCGCGGGTCATTCGCCGTGCCGCGTCGCCGAGTGGCCCGGGGCCGTTCTCCTTGAGAGCGTGCTCGAGCGCCTTGGCGCGCCGGCCGGCGACCACCGGCCCCTGCAGCGCGATGACGACCAGCGCGGCGATCGAGACGTCGATCCAGCGCGTGTCCCAGGTCCAGAGGTCGCTAGTCAGATAGGCCCCGCTGGCAAAGAGCCCGATGATCGCGACCGGGAACACGCGCTCCGTCTTGCCGGCGAGCATGCCCCAGGGAACCGCGTCCGCGAGCGTTCCGGCTGCGCGGAGGTGGAATAGGCAGGTCCCGATAACAGCCGCAGCGCCGATGCCGAGCAGCAGAAAGAGCAGATGCAGATAGACAACGGTCTGGTACGTGTGCATGCGACCTCCCGGTCCTTGCGTGCGAGGCAATTGGCTCGAGCACGGCCGTGGCCGCTCTCTGCATTGTGCTCATGAGGAGGGTCGCATGTCCACCGCTCATCAGGACTTCACCATGACCTTGATCGCTTTGCGGTCGTTCATCGCCCGGTAGCCGTCGGGCACTTCGTCCAAGCCGACGACCCGGTCGAAGACGCGACCGGGCTCGATGCGGCCTTCGAGGACATCCGGTAGAAGTTCCTCGATGTACGCTCGGGCCGGCGCGGGGCCGCCGCTCACAGTGATGTTGTCGAAGAACGCAGTCCGCGAGCCGGCCATCGTCTCGTCCTGCGGGACCCCGACGCGGCCGACTGCGCCACCGGGACGGGCGATGCCGATCGCCGTCTGCATCGACTGCTCGAGGCCGACGCATTCAAGGACGGAGTGGGCGCCGAAGCCGCCCGTGAGCTCGCGCACGCGCTCTACCGCCTCCTCGCCTCGCTCGCTCACCACGTCGGTTGCGCCGAACTCCTTCGCCAGCGCGATCCGGTCGGAATGCCGACCAAGGAGGATGATCTGCTCGGCGCCGAGGCGCTTGGCGGCGATCACGCCGCACAAGCCGACGGCACCGTCTCCGACGACAGCCGCGGTCTTCCCAGGGCCGACTTCGGCGGCGACGGCCCCATGTTGGCCCGTACCCATCACGTCGGAAAGGGTGAGAAGTGACGGCATCAGCTCGTCGTCAGCGCCGACCGGCAGGACGACGAGGGTTCCATCCGCCTGCGGAACACGAACGGCTTCGGCCTGTGCTCCGGCGACGTCCTCTGTGCCGAAGAACCCTCCATGGATGCACGACGTGTGGAGCCCCTCGTGGCAGAAGACGCAGGTGCCGTCGGAGAACGCGAACGGCATGACGACGAGATCGCCGGCGCTCAGGGTGTGGACGTCGGCGCCGACGTCTTCGACGGCGCCGATGGCCTCGTGGCCCATACGGCGGCCGGTGTCGCTGTGCTCCATCGTCTTGTACGGCCAGAGGTCGCTGCCGCAGACGGCGGCGCGAGTGACGCGAACCAGTGCGTCCGTTGGTTCGATCAGCCGCGCGTCGGGGACGTCCTCGACGCGAACGTCGCCGGCCTCGTACATGACAGTTGCGCGCATGGTCAGCTTTCTGTCAACGGTGCCGCGCTGTACTCCTCGTCGGTGACGTGGTCACCCCAGGTCGCGGGGTTGCCTTCGTCGTCGACCTCGAGCATCGCGAGGTGAGTCATGAAGCGGTTCGGCGCGGCGCCGTGCCAGTGCTCCTCGCCCGGCTCGAAGAAGACGCGGTCGCCAGGCCGGATCAGCTCGATCGGGCCTCCGCGGCGCTGCACGAGGCCGATGCCCTCCGTGACGTAGATGGTCTGGCCGTTTGGGTGGGTATGCCACGCCGTTCGTGCGCCCGGTGTGAAGTGGACGCTGGTGGCGCTCAGGCGCGAGCCGGCTGACGGCGCCGCGACCGCGTCGAGGTAAACCGTGCCCGTGAACCACTCGCTCGGCCCCGTAGCGGTCTCGATGCTGTTCCGGATGATCTGCATGGCTTCCTCCTACGCGAGCGTAGCGCCCGGACTCTCGGCGGCGATGCCCCGACAAGAATTCGCAAACCGATGTCCCTCGACGCTCTCTCCCCGCATGGTTGTCGAACTTGGCAACAAACTTGGTTTTACGAGGCACTCGTGAGTGCGCAGATCGAGACGGTCGTTATCGAGGCCGCGCCGAGGTTGGCTATCGCTCCAGCCCAACTTCGTCTGACTGCTCGACCTCATGGCTTGACGCGGGAACCCGGAACTCCTAGCGTCCTGCGCGATGAAGACCAGCGTCGTATGCGTCTCACATGCGACCGGCGCCGGTGGTAACGAGGTCGGGCGTCTCGTCGCCGAGCGCCTCGGCTTCCGTTACGTCGACGAGGATCTTGTCTCCCAGGCGGCACTGCGGGCAGGCGTCGACGCTTCGGAGATCGCGGACGAGGAGCGGCGGAAGTCCTGGCTCGCACGCGTGCTCGACGACCTCGCAGTCGGAGGAGGCGAGGCCTGGGCCATGACAGGCTTGGGTCCGTACGGAGCCGTCGGGGTCGCGACGACGAGCGACGAGCTGCGTGCGTACATCCGCGAGGCGATCGAGGAGACCGCCGGACACGGGAAGGCGGTGATCGTGGCGCACGCGGCCTCTCATGCGCTGGCTGGTCGTCAAGAGACACTCCGCGTGCTCGTAACGGCGTCACCGGCAACCCGTGCGGGCAGGGTCGCCGAGGCCGAGGGGCTCGACGAGACCCGGGCGGCAAGAACGATCAAGGATGCGGACGCCGGCCGCGCCGACTACCTGAGGCGTTTCCATGGGGTTGAGCAGGAGCTGCCGACGCAGTACGACCTCGTCCTCAACACGGACCAGCTTTCGCCGGAGCAGGCGGCAGCGCTGATCTCGGAAGCCGCCTTGATTTAGACCGTTTGCAACGGCGGGACGGCACGAACGTTCTTGGGGGTGGTCGTATTGTTCGATCAACCTCCTGGCTTGCGCGGGCTCCAGAGTGGGATTGGGGCGGTCGCCTCGTACGCCATTCCGTTCGGATAGGAGATGAGCTCCAGGTAGTGCCCGAGCGGTGGCAGGTAGTAGTTGATCGACTGGCCTGCGGCAGGGCCGCCGGTAACCGGGAACGGTCCGACAAACGGTCGTGCGCCTCGTCCAGTCATCGCCGCCGCCGCAGTGTCGATGTTGGTGACGTAGACGGCGAAGTGGTTCCCCGCCCAGTCGGAATTGAGTGGCGTTCGCTTGTCCTGGTCCGGCGAGGAGTACTGGAAGAGCTCGATGTTCGCCCCGTTCGCGCCGCAGCGCAGTTCGCTGATGTGGCGGATCACCGCTCGCGGGTTCACGTCGACGAGCTGTGTCATCAGGTCGCCGACGGGATCGAAGATCGGCCCGAAGTTGAGCGGTGCGCTGCAACCGAGCGTGCTTTCGAGCCAGGCACGAGCCTTCGCGATGTCCGGAACGGTCATGCCGAAGTGGTCGACCCCGAGCAGACCGGGGAGGCCCGTCGTCCACGGCGTGGCCCCGACGTCGGCGGGATTCCAGAGCCTCGTCGTTGCCGTGGTCTCGTAGGCCATCCCGTTCGGATACGAGATCAGCTCGATGTAAAGGCCGAAGAACGTCTTGAAGTAGTTGATCGTCTGGCCTGCGGCGGGCCCGTCGGTGACGGGGAAGGGCCCAAGAAACTTCTGCACGCCGGGCTGATGTTCGAGGTACGCAACGGCCTGGCCGATGTCGGTCACGTAGAGAGCCACATGGTGGCCGGCGAAGTCCGAGTTCTTCGCCCACGTCTGGTCCTGGTGCGGGGCGGTGTACTGGAAGAGCTCGATGCTCGAGCCGGTACCGCAGCGGAGCTCGACGATCTGATCGATCACCGCTCGCGGATGCACACCCACCAGGCGCCTCATCAGGCTTCCGTTCGGATCGAAAATCGGGCCGAACTGGAGCGGCGCCACGCAGCCGAGAACGTTGACGAACCAATCGCGCGCCTGAGCGACATTGGGCACGGTGATGCCGAAGTGGTCGACACCGAGCACACCTGGAATCGGTGAACTGTTCGCGGACGTGCGCGCGTGCGCTCGATCGCCCAGTGTTGCCCTTGGGGCCCCCAGCGCGACAGCCGACAGCGAGAAAATCAGCAGAGCGACAGCGGTGCAGAGAGTTGCTCGGTTTGCGGAACGATTCCTCATCGATCCTCCCCTGGTAGACGCAGCCGAAGCTAACGCGCTCAATGGTTCGAAGCAAGACCGGCCGGCGATCTTCAAACCCTCGCCGGCCGTCCGGCTCCTCATCTCATCTTGTCAGCCGTCGGTCGGGCGCGATGATCCCGATCGCCGTGGCCAGGCGTTTTCCCGGCCGCCTTCGCGATCCCGGGATTTCAACCGGGCGGCCGGGCGGGTGCAGTGGGTCTTCGCGCAGGACGGCTACTCGGTGGCTGCTCGCCGGTCAGCACGGCCCACGCCTTCGCCGTCGAACGGCGAGCTGCCATGGTCGCAGCAGCCACGAGGACCCCGGAGAACAAAGACCATGCCCGTTCTCTACGGGCCTGCTTCTTAGGGTCGGCGCTGAGGGCAACCCACAGCGCCTCTAGATCCTTGCGCAGCTCGCCGAGCTGATCGCGAACGACGTCGTATCGCTTTGGCATTGCGCCCCTCCCCTTACGATTGCTTCTCCTTGGATCCAGCGGACACCTCGCTGCGCCAGGCGCCAGTCTCTGCGCCGCGACTCTCGATCATTTCCTTGAACCGTTGGAGGTCGCCGCGCACGCGTCGCTTGTCCAGTCCGGCCGCAGAGCCAACCGCCTCGGCGGGTCCATCCAGCTGGTAGGTCATCGAGAGTCGTATCAGCGTCTTCGAAGGTCCACGCGCCTCGAAGCTGACGGTGCCCCGAGTGTTCTTCCCGTCTTCGCTGATCCAGCTGATCTGTCGGTCAGGGTGCTGCTCGAGGATCTTCGCGTCCCATTCCGCGGTGCGACCGGCGATAGTGGCGACCCAGTGCAGTCGTTCGTCAGCGAGCTGCTGGACGTGGTCTACCCCCTCCATGAACAGCGGGAAGTCCTCGAACTGCGTCCACTGGTTATACGTCTT
>Ga0307323_10000676_pt1 | contig 10583 bp, 10 predicted proteins | sample ER_DNA_381_FD_194496 | JGI IMG/M metagenome (GOLD analysis project Ga0307323, IMG submission 194496) | Bulk soil microbial communities from the East River watershed near Crested Butte, Colorado, United States - ER_DNA_381 | ecosystem: Environmental > Terrestrial > Soil > Floodplain | place...
GATCGGGGCGAGCCGGTCGACCCGGATCACGGCGTCGACGCGCTCGCCGCTCTTGAACCCGTACTGCAGCGAGTACGCCTCGGGCGGGAGGCGGTCGCGCAACAGGTTGCCGAGAAGCAGCTCGCCGAAGCCGCCGCGCGCCTTCGGCGGTCGCAGGACCTGCTGCAGCTGGCCGAGCTCCTTCGCGTGCTCGGCGAGGAGTGTTGTCGCCCGGCCGACGTCCCCGAGTTGCTTGTGGATCGCGTTCGTTTGCTTCGAGGCGTGCTCCATCCGCCGGTCGACCTTCGTGTCGAGCTCGCCGAGGCGGCGGTCCATGGTCGCGGTGATCCCCTCGAGCTGTCGCCCGACGTCGGCGTTTCGAGCGGCCAAGGCGGCGTCGGAGTCGGCCTTGAAGCCCTGCAGCGCGCGGGTCAACCAGACCGCGAGCGCGGCTCCGCCGGCCAGAACGAGTAACAAGATTGCGATTGCGAGCATGGCCGACTAACGCTAGAGAACGCGTCGGACGCCATGAAAAGGGCGGCCGGAGCCGCCCTCTTTGTGAGCTAGTTGTCGGGCTGGGGGCTAAGTGTCGCGCTCAGCCTGGTGCTCGGCGGCCTTCTCGCGCTCGGCCTGCGCCATCTCCTCGGCGGTTTGGGCTCGATCTTCGGCCATTCCCTGCTGTTCCTGATGCATGCCTTCGCTCTTCATCGAGCTGTCGCCGGTCATCTCGCCCGCGGTCTTCTTGCCACGTCCGAGCAGCTTGTCCAGGAATCCCATCTTTTTGCCCTCCTTGAGTGAGGAAACCGGAGTATCGAAGATCGCGATCGAAAAAGCCAACCGACCAGAAGCGCCGAGACTCTGGCTACCATCCAGACGGCCTTGGCGAAGAAAGCGCATACCCCTCTGCCGCCGCGGCCCGTCCAGGCACCAAAGCGGCGCGATACGAAGAAGCCAAGAAGCGTGCCGGCGGTCGGCGGTCAAGGAAGGTCGCCGTGGCTGCTGTACGGTCTCGCAGCGCTCGGGCCGGTCGCCCTCGTCGCCGTGCTGCTGGTGCTCTTTGTCGGCGGCAACGGCTCCAGCACCAAGAACGTCACCGGCTCGGCGCCGAAGCTCGACTACGCCACACTCCCCGGGCTCCAGAAGGGAAAGGCGCCGTGGCCGCCCGAGTACGCCTCGTTGCCGGACCGGTTGGCGCCGCTGCAGCTGAGCTCGCTCGGAGTGCAGGGGACAACGTTGCACATCCACCAGCACCTGGACATCTTCGTCAACGGCAAGCACGTGACGGTTCCGGCGCTGATCGGGATCTACGCCAACGGCGACTCGAGCCAGGGCGGCTTCTTCGTCGAACTGCACACACACGACACCTCGGGGATCATCCACCTGGAGGCGCCTAAGAAGGGTGTGTTCACGCTCGGCCAGTTCGTCGGTGTCTGGGGCGTACGGCTCTCGAAGCAGTGCATCGGCGGGTACTGCGCGGCGCCGGGCAAGCCGCTCAAGTTCTATGTCAACGGCAAGCGCTTCCTCGGCAACCCGAACAACATCGTCCTCCACCAGCACGACGAGTACGCGATCGTCTACGGCAAGCCGCCGGCGAAGATCCCGTCGACCTACGACTGGGGCCCGTCGGGCCTCTAACCCGCCCGGAGCCGGCGCTATTCTGGCGCCGCCGGGGTGGCGAAACTGGTCATACGCGCCTGACTTAAAATCAGGTGTCTCCTTTGGAGGCGTAAGGGTTCGAGTCCCTTCCCCGGCATCTAGCGGGGCGCCACTATCCGCATCGGCTGGTTGAAGTTCGTGTAGCGGTGATGCATGAAGTGCGCCGCCGCCGTCATGTTCAGCTCGAGCGGGCGGTGGGTGCTCGGGTCGACGGCGATCTCGAACCATGCGGGCAGCCGGGGGTCGAAGAAGCTGACCAGCCGAGCGCGCCGGCCGCCGATTCGCGTCCAGCCGAGCGCTCTTGCGTTCAGCCAACGTGGGCTCCACTCCGCACCGGGGAGCTGGAGCGGCGTCTGCGCCGAACGGAGCAGCGGTCCTTTGCCGTCTGCGTCCCAGCGCTGCCCGCCGATCACGATCGCCCGCGCTCCAGCCGAGGTGACATAGGTCAGGCGATCGGGCGCGACGATCCGAAACGTCGTCGTCAGCTTCTCGCTCGGGCTCGAGGCGAGGCGCTCGTGGATCACGAGGCTACGCAGGCTCGTAAAGGCGCGCCGCGCTTCGGCCACGAGCCGGCTCGCCGGCTGAGTGCGGCCAGGGATCGCAAAGGGGACTGGCCGTGAACCGAGCAAGACCTCGACTCGGCGTGCGTCGATTCGAGCGTTGGCCCGGTAGCACCCAGGCCCGCACGTGGTCGCGGCGATCGTCCTGCCCCCGGCGCGGAAAGCGACCGAGAGGCCGTCGACGCCGTTGTCGTCGGGCCCGAGCACAGTCGCCTGGAGCTGCCCGCGAGGCCTGACCGCGAGCCCGACCGCGCGGTCGCCCGATTCCCCGGCGAGCACGGTTGCACCCGGCGGAGGGTCGGCGATCGGTTGGGGCGTCTTCGGACCGGCGACCGCGGGGGCGAGCTGCCGGCCCGGCGCGAGGTCTGTCAGGAATGCGACCGCGACCACGAGGCCGGCGAGCAGGACGAGCTCCACCGCGACGTTCCGGCGCAAAGCCTCGAGGCGCAGCCTCGGCACGAGCCGAGAGCGGTTGATCCAGCCGAGCGAGACCAGCAGAGCCAGAAGACCTGTCTTGACGAGGAGCGCCCGCCCATAGCCGGAGCTCCAGAGCTGGCTCACGGCGGAGAGTTCCGAGAGCGCACGGATCAGCCCTGTCGCCGCGATCACCGCGACCGACACGAGCGCGATCGCGGAGAGCCGTGGCACGAGCGCCGCCGTGAAGCGAGCGCGCTGTTCGGGCGAAAGCCTCCGCGCCGCACGGGGCAGCCCGATCGCCAGCGCGAGCAGCCCGCCGATCCAGACCGCGGCCGCGCCCACGTGCAGGATGTCGGCGGCGACGTTCAGCGGCCGCGGCCACTGACCGCGGTCGAGTGCATGCCCGGCTACGGAGGGGATCGGGAGGAGCGCCAGCGCGCAGACGAAGGCGCCGCGCCCGAACCGTCGGTCGACGAATGCGATCGCCGAGAGTGTCGCGCCGACGACTGCGACGATCCCGCCGACCTCGTAGGCCAGCCCGAACCGGGTCGTCCCGGGATCGTGGTGCGGAATCAGCGTCGAAGCGCCCAGGAAGGCCATGAAGAAGCCGGCGAACGCGAGCGGCCAGAGGACGCCTTCGTCCGGCTCTGCGCCCGACGCGCGAAGCGCCGGCCGCCAGGCCAGCGGCACGAAGAAGGCGACGCCGACGGCGACGAGCAGTCCGGCGAAGAAGAACCAGCGCGAGATGACGTTGCGGGTGAGGTTCGTGCCCCCGGCCGACAGGGCCGCGCTCGGCGGTGCGCGCCCTGCGCCAACGGCGAACGCAAACACACCGTCGATCGTGTGCCCGTCATCGGAGAGCACGCTCCAGCGCACCGTGTAGTCCCCGTCGCGAAGCTTTCGCAGCGGGATCGTGACCGCCCGGCCGCTCGCGCTCGGCTTTCCGGCCGTGACTGCGCCCTTGTCGGCGTTGCCGACCACCGTCGTCCCGCCGAGGACGCGGACGGTGTCGTCGAACCGGATCGTCACCCGCTTCGGCGCGCTCGCGAGGACGTCGCCGTCGCCCGGTGTGGTCGAGACGATCCTCGCGTGCGCCCAGGCTTGCGGCGCCGCCGCCGCGGCCGCCAGGAGCGCCGCGGCCGCGGCGAGCGTGCGTGTCCATCGCGTCAAGGTCTCGTCAGGGAATTTCGTTGTGGCGCCCAAAGCGGTTCGCCGCCAACGCATCTTGCCCGCACCGAGGAGGGCTTGGCGGGACAGAGTCTGTGTCGTCGGGCCGCGCTGCTCGCCCCAAGGCAACGAGCGCCGTCCCGCCAATCCCTCCTACACTCCTTGCGATGACCGAAGTGCAGGACGTTTCGCACGATTCAGGTCACCTGGAGTGGGAAACGCCACTCTTCAACCAGGCGATCACGCAGTTCGAGCAGGCACTTCCGCACGCCGCGGTCGGCGACGCCGTCGCGGAGCGGCTGCGCTATCCGGAGCGCTCGCTCGTTGTCAGCGTCCCGATTCAGCTCGACGACGGACGCTGGCGGGTCTTCCCGGGGTATCGCGTTCAGCACTCGAGCGTGCTCGGCCCGACAAAGGGCGGAGTTCGCTACGACCCGGAGGTCGATCTCGGCGAGTGTGCGGCGTTGGCGATGTGGATGACCTGGAAGTGCGCGCTGCTGCGGCTCCCTTACGGCGGAGCCAAGGGCGGGATCCGCTGCCATCCCCGCGCGCTGTCGCTGAACGAGCTGCAGGCGCTCACGCGCCGCTTCACGTCGGAGCTCCTGCCGGTGCTCGGCCCCCAGCAGGACATTCCCGCGCCGGACATGGCCACCAACGAGCAGACGATGGCGTGGATGATGGATACCTACTCGATGCAGGTCGGCTACGCGGTGCCCGAGATCGTCACCGGCAAGCCGATCGCGCTTGGCGGCTCGCTCTTTCGCCACGAGGCCACGGGCGCCGGCGTCGTGATGGTGATCGAGCGCTGCTGCGAGAAGCTGGGAACGCCGCTCGCAGGCCAGCGCTGCGCCGTCCAGGGCTTCGGCAACGTCGGCGGGATCGCGGCGGCAGAGCTGCACGATCGTGGGGCGCTCGTGGTCGCGGTCTCGGACCTGTCCGGCGGCATCCACCACGAAGGCGGGCTCGACATCCCGGCGCTCCGCTCGTACGCCGAGGCGAACGGTTCGCTTGCGGGCTACGACCGCGGGGAGCGGGTCAGCAACGAGGAGCTGCTGGAGCTCCCGTGCGACATCCTCGTGCTCGCGGCGCGCGAGGACCAGGTGACGGGCGAGAATGCCGGACGGATCCAGGCGCGGGTCGTCGCCGAGGGCGCGAACGGTCCGACGTCCGTCGAGGCCGATGCGATCCTCGGCGAGCGGGGCATCCTCGTCCTGCCCGACGTGCTCACCAACGCAGGCGGCGTCACCGTCTCGTACTTCGAGTGGGTGCAGGACATCGGCCGGCTCTTCTGGGACCGCAACGAGATCCGCGCCAAGCTCGCCGACAAGCTCGCCGACGCCTTCGAGCGGGTCTGGCGGCTCGCGGAGGAGCAGGGTCTTTCTCTGCGGAGCGCCGCCCTCGTCGCCGGCATTCGCGAGGTTGGCGCCGCCCTAACGTCGCGCGGCATCTATCCGTGAGCGACCGCGTCCGAGACGCGATGCTGGCGGAGCCGCGCACGCTCAGCGGCGACTCGCCGGCGCAGGAGGCCGGGGAGCTGCTGTCGCGGCCGGAGGTTCGCGCCGTCTTCGTCTGCGAGGACGAGCAGCTCGTCGGCGTCGTCACGCGCGGGACGCTCGTTCGCGACGTCGTCGCCGCAGGGCGGGACCCGGCGGAGACGCCGGTGCGCGAGATCGCCGAGCCGCCCAGGCACACGCTCGACCCGGAGCTGCCGCTGGACGAGGCCTTCCGCTTCCTCGAGGACGAGGATCTCGAGCGCGTGCCCGTGACCGAGAACGGCCGGCTCGTCGGCGTGCTCTCGCGAAGCGCACTGCAGCGCCGGTTGGCGGAGGACGAACCGCCGCCTATCGACGAAGACCCCGGGACGGTCTACTAGCTAGCAGCAGGTATAGGCGCCGGGCGGCGCCGCGCCCTCTTCGGGCTCCGGCAGCTGGGCAGCCTCGAGCGCGGCGCCGTCGAGTATGTCGTGCTCGCTCGCCTCGAGGCCGTCGAGGCCGAAATGATCGAGCACTTCGCCGAGGATCACGGTGCCGGCGACGATGACGGGGGCTCGGTCGGGATCGAGTGCCGGGATCTCTCGGCGCTCCGCAAGCGGCAGCGACGCGAGGCGCTCGAGTTGCGCACGGACGCCTTCGCGCGAAAGGCGGTGGCCCTGCACCTGGTCGGGGTCGTACTCGGCGAGCCCGAGGTCGAGGGCGGCGATCGAGGTAATGGTTCCGGCGACGCCGATCGCAGTTTGTGGCCGCACGTTTTGAGGGACGCCCTGTGCGAGCAGTTCCTGTGTCGCCGCGCTGCAGGCGTCGAGCTCTCCGTTCGTTGCCGGATCCGAGTGCAGGAACCGCTCGGTCAGGCGAACGCCGCCCATATTCAGGCTGTCGTGAAAGCTGAGGCCGTTCGCTCCGCCGACGACAAGCTCCGTCGAGCCGCCGCCGATGTCGATCACGAGCGTGTTCTCAGCCACGCCGCGCCCCGTCGAGGCACCGCGGAAAGTCAGCTGGGCCTCCTCGTCCCCGGAGAGTAGGCGCGTCTTGAAGCCGTAGCTCCACTCCACCTCGCCGAGAAAAGCTTCCCCGTTCTCGGCGTCGCGAACGGCGCTGGTCGCGACCGCGAGCGTGCGCTCGGCGCCGAGCTGCTCGGCCTCGCGCCGGAAGTCCGTGAGCACGTTGCGAACCCGCGCGATCGGTGCGGGGAGGAGGCGCTTGCGTTCGTCGACGCCCTCGCCGAGACGCGTGATCTTCAGGCGGCGGACAACGTCGTGGAGCCGCCCGTCCTCGACGTCCGCGACGAGCAGACGAGTGGAGTTGGTGCCGAGATCGACAGACGCGACGCGCACCTCGAGAGGCTACGCGCTGTCGGCGGCCTTGCGCTTCCGCTCTTCCTCGTCGCGCGCCTTCGCCTCGTGGTATGCGATCCGCTCGGGGACCATCTCCTGCGTCCGCTCGCGCTCGGCCCACTCCTCAGGAATCATCTCCTTGATGGTCGATCGGCGCCTCGATTGCGAAATCGTGGCTGCGTCAGCTTGGTCTCACAAGTGCCACTTGCGGGCAGGTGAGCCTCAGCGAGCCGCGCTATAATGCGCCCTGCGACGCGGGGTGGAGCAGTCAGGTAGCTCGCCGGGCTCATAACCCGGAGGTCGCAGGTTCAAATCCTGCCCCCGCTACTGCGAAAGGCCCTGGAAACGGGGCCTTTCTTTCGCGACTAGGCTGTGCGCCATCCCCCGGGTAACCTGATCCGCATCCCGTCGAGCCGCGCGGGCGTTGAAGTGTGTCAAGCAGAGTGATATAGCTCGCCGCGTATCCGCTCTGGGGAGGTGGGGCATGCGTCTTTTGCGTTGGATCACTGCCGGCGTCACCGCGGTCGCGGCGATCGCGGTCGCCGGAATCGCGCTGGCGGCTGCGGGTCCGATCGACGTCTCGGGTCTGAGCCCGTTCGCGAGCTGCACTGTCGGAGGCCCGGGCACGAACTTCGTCAACAGTGAGGTCGAGCCCTTCGTCGCAGTGAATCCCGCGAACCCGAACAACATCGTCGGCGTCTTTCAGCAAGACCGCTGGTCGAACGGCGGGGCTCATGGGCTTGTGACATCGACAAGCCACGACGGCGGGACGACATGGGCCGAGTCTTGGGCGCACTTCAGCACCTGTTCCGGGGGTACGGCCGCAAACGGCGGCAACTACGACCGGGCCTCCGACCCCTGGGTGACGTTCGCGCCGAACGGCGACGTCTACCAGATCAGCCTCTCGGCGAGCGCCGATGTGACCGTCTCGGCTGTGCTTGTAAGCAAGTCCGTCGACGGGGGAGACACCTGGAGCGAGCCGACGACGCTCGCGCGCAACGTCTCCGCCTTTGGCTTCGGGCCGGGCTTCAATGACAAGGAGTCGATCACCGCCGACCCGGGGGTGTCGAGCAACGTCTACGCCGTCTGGGACCGGAGCCGCTTCCCGAGCGACCAGGCCGGCGTGACCGCGCAAATGAACGCCGCGTCGACTCGCGGCGACATCATCTTCAGCCGCACGACGGACGGTGGCCAGACCTGGGAAACGCCTCGCGACATCCTTGGCCTCAATCAAAACGAGTTCACGATCGGAAATCAGATCGCGGTTCTTCCGGACGGCACGCTTGTCGATGTCTTCGAGGATCTCAACGGCTCCGGGCGGCAGCCCTCGCCCAACCAGTTCCACCAGTCGATCATTCGCTCGACGGACAAGGGTGTCACCTGGTCGAAGGTCATCGACATCTCGACGGATGGCTCGATCGCGGTCCGCGATCCTGATACGGGCACGGGAATCCGTGCCGGAGCCGGCCTTCCCGACATCGCGGTCGGCCCGAACGGAACCCTCTACGTCGTCTGGTCGGATGGTCGCTTCAGCGGCTTCGCGCACGACGACGTCGCGTTGTCGCGTTCGACGGACGGGGGGCTGACCTGGTCGAACCCGATCAAGGTCAACGCATCGCCGAGCGGCGTAGCGGCGTTCACACCCTCTGTCGATGTGTCATCAGACGGTACGGTCGCCGTGACCTACTACGACTTCCGCAACAACACTCCGAGCACGAGCACACTTCCGACCGACGCATTCGCGGTTTTCTCGCACGACGGAGGGGTCACGTTCGGGGACGAGGTTCGGCTCACGCCGACATCATTCGACCTAGACCTTGCTCCGCGGGCGGGCGGGCCCTTCCTCGGCGACTACGTCGGTCTCTCGCACGCGGGGGAGACGTTCGTGCCGTTCTTCACGCAAACTCTCTCGAGCGCAAACCCGACTGACATTTTCGCGTCCTTCGTTCCATAGATAGACGAGCAGCCGGGCGGGGAGACCAGGCGTCTTCCCGCCCGGCTGCCGTTTTAATTGAGGCGCCGCAGGATCGGCGGCTACTGGTATAGGGGTGAAGTATCGTGTGCGCCGTGGCGACCTCTGCCACCGCCGAGCCAGCCGCGGCAGCACCGTGGATCGCTCGATTCGAGCGGTATCCGCTCCTCTTCGGCGCCTCCCCGATCCACCGGCTCGAGCGGCTGACCGAGGAGCTCCGCGGCGCATCGCTCTGGGCCAAGCGTGACGACTGCAACTCCGGCCTCGCGTTCGGCGGCAACAAGATGCGGAAGCTCGAGTACCTCGTCGCCGACGCGCTCGCGCAGGGCTGCGACACACTCGTCTCGATCGGCGGCGTGCAGTCGAACCACACGCGGCAGGTCGCCGCCGCTGCTGCTCGCACCGGACTCAAATGCGTGCTCGTCCAAGAGTCCTGGGTCGAGTGGCCGGACATTGTCTACGACCGCGTCGGCAACATCCTTCTCTCGCGGCTGATGGGCGCCGATGTCCGGCTAGTGAGAGCGGAGTTCGGGATCGGGTTCAAAGAATCGTGGGAACAGACGCTGCGGGATATCGAGGAGGCCGGTGGGAAGCCGTACCCGATCCCGGCGGGGGCATCGGACCATCCCCTCGGCGGTCTCGGCTTCGCGCGCTGGGCCGCTGAGGTCGCCGCCCAGGAGCAGGAGCTCGGTGTCTTCTTCGACACCGTCATCGTGTGCTCGGTCACTGGCTCGACGCAGGCGGGAATGGTCGCAGGTTTCGCGCTCGAGGACAGAGGCCGGCGGGTGATTGGCATCGACGGCTCAGCGAAGCCCGACGAGACGCATGCCCAGGTGCTGCGGATCGCCCAGGACACAGCACGCAAGATCGGCGTCGGGCGCGAGCTGACCGCCGCGGACATCAGCCTGGACGACCGGTATCACGCAGGCACCTACGGTATTCCCGATGCGAGGACGATCGAGGCGATCCGGACGGGAGCGCGCCTTGAAGCCATGATCACGGATCCGGTCTACGAGGGGAAGAGCCTCGCCGGGATGATCGACCTCGTGCGGCGAGGCGAGATCGACAGCGACTCGAACGTCCTCTACGCCCACATCGGCGGCCAGCCGGCGTTGAACGCGTACGCCGGCGCCTTCCTCTGAAAACCGGCGAAGTCGCCTCCGAAGTCCTCGGGGCGACTCCAAGTTGCAACCGTTCTGCCAAGCATCGGGCTTCCACGGCGATTCACCGCGTTCCGCCCTCGACGTCGTGACGCGCCCGCACGACGATCTCGATCTTGCAGTCTGGTCACACGACGGTGAGCGCGTTCCGCGAGCTCCTCACCGCCGCCGGCTGGCGCCACACACCGGAAGAGGGTTACAGCGTGTACGAGCTGGCCGGCGTTCGTCTCGAGGTCGCGTTTCTCGACGAGCCGACGCTCGAAATAACACAGGAAGAGCTCGCGGCCACACTGGCGCTGAGCCGACAGACGGTCTCGCGCGCCTTTCACGACCTGGCGAGCGAGGGCGCGATCAAGCCGGGACGCCGCCGCGTCCGCCTGCTCGATCTCAAGAAGCTGCGCGAACATCTTCCGCGCTGAGGCCGGGCCAGGCACGGGGACCAGCGACCGTCGCGCGCTTCTGTCGCAGATCCGACAGTTTCCACCCGCTTGCCGAGGGCTAGCTTCAAGAACGTGAACGTCTTGCCCGGTGCCGCCCGGATGGCGGGTGCCGTCCGGGCTCGAGAAGGACGCCCGCGCCGCGGCGAGTCGCGGGGTCGGCGATGAGCGACCGGGCGATCCGGTCTAGCTACCTCCTGCGCCGGCGACCCGTCCACGCGACGAGCGGGGTACTCGACGAAACCGGCCAGAAGCCGGCTGTGGTGGAAGCAGAGCAGGCGGGGCCGGTGACGAACGGCTACGCCTGGAGCGGCAGGATGCGCGCGACCGGGGACGTCGTCGAGACGATGATCCCGCGCCGTCTCGACCGGCTGCCCTGGAGCCGTTGGCACTGGCTCGTGGTCA
>Ga0307323_10000677_pt1 | contig 10581 bp, 11 predicted proteins | sample ER_DNA_381_FD_194496 | JGI IMG/M metagenome (GOLD analysis project Ga0307323, IMG submission 194496) | Bulk soil microbial communities from the East River watershed near Crested Butte, Colorado, United States - ER_DNA_381 | ecosystem: Environmental > Terrestrial > Soil > Floodplain | place...
AGATCGGAGACCAGATCGGGCGCATCGTCGGAGCGCCGCCCGGCTCGACGGTCATGCAGCAGAACGTGGCGATCGCGGAGGCGATCGCGCTGTCGTGCTTCCGGCCGGTCGACCCCTCGCGGAACCGGGTCGTCTACGAGCGCGCCAACTTCCCGTCCGTCCGCTACCTGTACGAGGCTCAGCCGGACCTCGAGGTCGTGGTATGCGAGAACGACGAGGAGATCGTCGAGCGGATAGACGAGCGCACACTCCTCGTGCCCATCAGCCACGTGCTGTTCAAGGAGTCCGAGATCCAGGACGTCGAGCCGATCGTTCGGCGCGCGCACGAGGTCGGAGCACACGTGATTCTCGACTGTTACCAGTCCGCCGGCATCGTTCCCGTTGACGTCACCGCGCTCGGGGTCGACTTCGCAGTCGGCGGCTCGGTGAAGTGGCTTTGTGGAGGCCCGGCGAATGGCTGGCTGTACGTCCGGCCCGATCTCGCCGCGACGCTCGAACCGACGTATACGGGCTGGCAGGCGCACGAGCGGCCGTTCGCGTTCGAAGAGGAGATGGAGTACGCGTCCGGCGCGGCCCGCTTCCTGACCGGAACGCCGAACCCTGCGGCGCACTACGCCGGAACGGCGGGCTACGACCTGATCGAGGAGATCGGCGTCGAACGCATCCGCGAGAACTCGCTGCGACAGACCCAGCTCCTGATCGACATTGCGGACGCCGCGGGCTTCGACGTGTACAGCACACGCGACCTCGTTCGCCGCGGGGGCGCCGTCATCGTGAGCGTGCCGGACGGGGCGGCCGTGTACGCGGAGCTCGAGACGCGCGGCATTCTCGGCGACTTCCGGCCCGGCGCCGGTATCCGCCTCGGCCCGCACTTCTTCTCGACGGACGACGAGATCAGGTTCGCCGTGTCGCAGATCGTCGACATCCTCGAGACGGGTGCGTTCGTCCGGCATCAGGGCGCCGCCGCCATGCACTGAGCGTCGGCACTGTAGACGAGTCGCCCCGGGCGTCATACGATCCCGCTCGATGTCCCTGCAAACGAGCGAGAAGTTTCTGCAGGAGATCGTCTCGACGGTGGCGTCGTCGCTCGAGCTCGCGGACGTGCTCCCCGCGGTCGTCCGGCTGATGACCGACGCGAGCGGCGTCCACGCCTGCTTCGTGTACCTCCTCGAGGACGACACCCGGCTCGTTCTTCGCGCCGCGTCGTCGCCGTACGAGCGGCAGGCGGGCAAGGTCGTGCTCGAGCGCGGCGAGAGCCTCGCGTGGTGGGCGGTGGAGCACGGGGAGCCTGCGTTCATCCGCGACGACGCACTTGCGGATCCGCGCGTGAAGTACGTCGCAGAGCTCGAGGAGGAGCGGTTCCAGTCCCTGCTCGCGGTGCCGATCGTCGGGCGCTCGGGCGACGCGATCGGTGCGATTACCGCGCACACCGAGGCGCCGCGCGAGTTCGACGACGACGAGGTCGACTTCGTCGTGACGTCGGCCGCGCTCGTGGCGAACGCGATCGAGAACGCGCGCCTGTACGAGGAGACGCGGCTCCGCGTCGGCGAGCTCGAGCAGCTGACCGAGCTCGCTGAGGCGATCGCCAGCGCGGACGCGCTCGACGAGCTCCTCGAGACCGTCGTCTCGGACGCCCGGCCGCTACTCGTGGCGAGGGCGTGTCACCTCTACCTGCTCGACCCGGCCACGGAGGAGCTCGACCGGCGGGCGAGCGACCCGGAGCCCGGCGACGCCCGGCAGACGCTCGGCCTCGCCGAGCTCGGCCCCGAGCTTGCACGTGGCGGGCGGAGTGCGCGCCTCGCGGTCCCGCTCGTCGCGAACGGCGAGCTCATCGGCCTGCTCGTGGCGGAGGGAAGCGCGCGTGTCGAGCTGGGACGCGCCGTCGCCAGCCAGGTCGCGGTCGGCATCAAGAAGGTGCAGGTCATCGAGCAGCTCACGGAGAAGAACCTGATCAAGGACTTCTTCGAGGATCTGGCCGGAGGCAGGTTGCGGGGTGACCTGGAGGGTCGCGCAGCCCGGCTCGGCTGCGACCTCGACCAGCCGCACGTCGTACTCGTCGCGGAGCCGTGGAGCGACGCGCTCTCCCGCTCGCTGCGGGGCGTCGTACCCGGGTCGCTCTTCGATCATCGCGAGGACTCGCTCCGCGCCCTCGTGAAGCTTGCGACGTTTTCCGACGAGAGCTTCCTTGAGCGCCTGCGGCGTGTGCACGCGGAGCTCGAGCAGCCGGTCGCGATCGGCGTGTCCAGCGTCTGTCGGGGCGAGGCGGCATTCGCGGACGGGTTCGCCGAGGCACGCCAGGCGCTCGTCGGAACCGTCGTGCTCTCCGGAAAGCCGACCGTGCTCGCCTACGACGATCTCGGCGCATACAAGTACCTCCTGCGCGTCGCCGTCGACGGGGGGATCCGTGACGCCACGGTCGACGCCGTCGGCAAGCTCGCCGAGTACGACGCCCAGCGCGGCGCGCAGCTCGTGTCGACACTCGAGGAGTTCCTCCACCGGCACGGCTCGATCAGCGCGACCTCCGAGGCGCTGTACGTCCACCCGAACACGCTGCGCCAGCGCCTGCGACGGATCGGCGAGCTCTCGGGGCTCGACCTCCGTCGCGACGACTGGCTCGCGATCGAGATCGCCGTGAAGATGGTGAAGCTGCAGCACGCCCTCGGAGCGGCCAAAGCTCAGTAGTGCGCGCGGGAGGCAGGCCCCCTGAAGGCGGGCGCATCGTGCCCGCTGAGGTTGTGTGGAGCTACCACCCACTCGGTGGCCGGGAAGGTGTGGAACCCGCACCTTCAACCGGGAGGCGTGGGCTGGTAGGGCTATCCCCACCGACGTCAGAGGAGGCCGTGCACATGGGTGGGACAGCATCTGCCGACGCCATCTGGAAGGACATGCAGGCGCGTGGCACCGAGTTCGTGTTCGCGCAGTTCGTCGACATGTATGCCCGGCCGAGCGCGAAGCTCGTGCCCGTCGGTTCGCGCGAGGCGTTCGACGGGCTGCTCGCCGACGGTGCCGGGTTCGCCGGCTTCGCCGCGGGTGAGATCGGCCAGATGCCCAGTGACCCGGACATCGCCGCGATCCCCGATCTCGCGACCTACACGCCGGTTCCCTGGCAATCGAACCTCGCGCGCTTCGCCTGCGACGTCACGGTCGAGGGGGAGGCGTGGCCGTACTGCCCTCGAACGATCCTTCGGCGCGTGCTCGCGCAGGCGAAGGAGAAGGGCTTCGAGTTCCGGATGGGGCTCGAGCTCGAGTACTTCCTCGTGCGGCAGCGCGAGGACGGCTCGATCGAGATCGCGGACGCCTACGACACGCTGGAGAAGCCCTGCTACGACATGGCCGGCCTAACCCGGCGCTACGACTTCCTGACCACGGTCTCGCGGTACTGCAACGAGCTCGGTTGGGGCAACTACGCGAACGACCACGAGGACGCGAACGGACAGTTCGAGCAGAACTTCACCTACGACGACGCGCTCGTCTCCTGCGACCGCGCGATCTTCTTCCGGTACATGGTGCACACGCTCGCGGAGCAGAACGGGATGATCGCGACCTTCATGCCGAAGCCGTTCTCGCATCTCACGGGGAACGGCTGCCACTTCCACATGTCGCTGTGGGACGGCGAGACGAACCTCTTCCTCGACGAGTCCGACCCGCGCGGGCTCGGCCTCTCGGACACGGCCTACCGCTTCATCGGCGGCCTCCGCAGGCACGCGCGTGCGTACAGCGGCGTCACCGCGCCGACCGTGAACTCGTACAAGCGCCTCAAGCTCGGCACGACGGCGAGCGGCGCGACGTGGTCACCGGTGTGGATCTCCTACGGCTACAACAACCGCACGCAGATGCTCCGCATCCCGGGTCCCGGCCGGATCGAGGACCGCACGATCGACGGCTCCTGCAACCCCTACCTCGCTGCCGCCGCGGTGCTCGCCGCGGGGATGGATGGGATCGATTCGGGGCTCGACGCGGGGGAGCCGAACTCGGACAACCTCTACGCCTTCCCCCACGAGGAGCTGCGCGCCCGGGGTCTCGAGTCGCTGCCGGCGAACCTCGTCGAGGCGATCGGCGAGCTCGAGGGCGACGACGTGCTCCGCGCCGCGCTCGGCCGCGCACGGGACGAGGACTACCTCGACTACTTCGCCCGTGTGAAGCGCGACGAGTGGTTCCGCTACCACGAGCAGGTCACGCCGTGGGAGATCAGGGAGTACCTGACAAGGTTCTAGGTATGGAGGTTATCTCCATGTCGGAATTCGCGGAAGCAGAGGTTTTTCCAGTATTCACGCGTTTGCGCATGTGTACCTTCTGAACATATGTGCGGGATCGTCGGACTGTTCGCGAAGTCGGCCGGGGTCGAGGAGCGCCTGGGCGAGCACCTGTCCGGCATGCTCGTCCAGATGTCGAGCCGCGGCCCGGACTCCGCCGGCGTTGCCGTGTACCGCGACCCGGCGCCGAGCGGCTCGAGCAAGCTGACGCTCTACTCGGCCGATCCGCGCGAGGAGTGGGATGCCGTCAGCGATGGACTTCGCGATGCGTTCGGCGACTGCGAGGAGCCTTCGGTGCGCGCAAGTCACGCGGTGCTCGTTGTCGGGACCGAGGCGAGCGACGCGGAGACGTGGCTTCGCGAGCACCGACCGGACGTCCGCGTGATGAGCGCCGGCGAGGTCATCGAGATCTACAAGGAGACGGGCCTCCCTGAGGACTTCGCGAAGGCGTTCACGCTCGAGGAGCTCCGGGGAACGCATGCGCTCGGCCACACGCGCATGGCGACCGAGAGCCGGGTGACGACCGAGGGCTCGCACCCGTTCTCGACGGGGCTCGACCTCTGTCTCGTCCACAACGGCTCGCTGTCGAACCACAACCGGTTGCGCGAGGACCTCAGACGCGAGGGGATCGAGTTCCGGACGGAGAACGACACCGAGGTCGCCGCCGGCTACCTCGCGTGGCGCCTGCGGGAGGGGGCGAGCCTCGAGCAGGCGCTCGAGGGCTGCCTCGACGACCTCGACGGCTTCTACACCTTCGCGGTCGGGACGGCGGACGGGTTCGCCGTGCTCCGCGACCCGATCGCGTGCAAGCCCGCCGTCCTCGCGGAAACCGACGACTGGGTCGCTATGTCTTCCGAGTGGAGGGCGATCGCGGTGCTGCCCGGCGCCGCCGGCGCGCGCGCGTGGGAGCCCGAGCCCGGTGTCGTCTACGTCTGGGAGAAGGCAGCGGTCTGATGGCCGTCCCGGCGGTCGAAGCGACCGAGATCGAGGTCGTCGATCTCGAGACGACGGCGCTGCGCGAGCTCAACCAGCGTCTTCACGACCTGGCTCGTGGCGTCGTTGGACCAGGGCACTTCCGCATCGTCAACCCGGGCGGCGCCCACGCGGTCGCGTGCGGGCTCGATGCCGACGTCGAGGTCGAGATCGACGGCCACGTCGGCTACTACTGCGCGGGCATGAACAAGCTCGCGACCGTGCACGTGCACGGCAACGCGAGCACGGGAATCGCGGAGAACATGATGTCGGGGCGCGTCGTCGTCGACGGGAACGTAAGCCAGTCGGCGGGTGCGACGGGGCGCGGAGGGCTTCTCGTCGTGCACGGCAACGCCTCCTCGCGCTGCGGGATCTCGATGAAGGGCATCGACATCGTGGTCGGCGGGTCCGTGGGGCACATGAGCGCGTTCATGGCGCAGACCGGTTCTCTCGTCGTGTGCGGCGACGCCGGCGACGCGCTCGGCGACTCGATCTACGAGGCGCGCCTGTACGTGCGCGGCTCCGTCGCGAGCCTGGGCGCGGACTGCATCGAGAAGGAGATGCACGACGAGCACCGCGCGCAGGTCGCCGCCCTCCTCGAGGCCGCCGGAGTCGACGCCGAGCCCGCCGAGTTTCGGCGCTACGGCTCGGCGCGCCGGCTCTACAACTTCCACGTCGACAACGCCGCGGCGTACTGATGTCCGCAACCGAGGAGCGGCCCTGGAACCTCCGCGAGTCGTACCTCTTCGACCGCCTGGCCATCGCCGAGATTCAACGGGCCGCGCGCGAGGGGATCTACGACATCCGCGGCTTCGGTGCGAAGCGGTGTCTCCCGCACTTCGACGACCTGCTCTTCCTCGGTGCGAGCATCTCGCGCTACCCGCTCGAGGGGTATCGCGAGCGCTGCGCGACCGACGTCGTGCTCGGAACCCGCTTCGCGAGGCGACCGCTCGAGCTCGCGATACCGGTGACGATCGCCGGAATGAGCTTTGGTGCGCTCTCGGCGCCGGCGAAGGAGGCGCTCGGGCGCGGCGCGACGGAGGTTGGCACTTCGACAACGACCGGCGACGGCGGCATGACGCCGGAGGAGCGCGAGCACTCGAAGACGCTCGTCTACCAGCTCCTCCCCTCGCGCTACGGGATGAACCCGGACGACCTGCGGAGAGCGGACGCGATCGAGGTCGTCGTCGGGCAGGGCGCGAAGCCTGGCGGCGGCGGGATGCTCCTCGGGCACAAGATCTCCGACCGCGTCGCCGAGATGCGCTCGCTCCCGAAAGGGATCGACCAGCGTTCGGCCTCCCGCCACCCCGACTGGACGGGACCGGACGATCTCGAGATCAAGATCCACGAGCTCCGCGAGATCACCGACTGGGAGAAGCCGGTGTTCGTGAAGGTCGGCGCGACGCGCACGTACTACGACGTCCAGCTCGCGGTGAAGGCCGGCGCCGACGTCATCGTCGTCGACGGCATGCAGGGCGGTACTGCCGCGACCCAGGACGTCTTCATCGAGCACGTCGGGATACCGACGCTGCCCGCGACGCGGATCGCGGTCGAGGCGCTGCGCGAGCTCGGTATGCACCGCAAGGTCCAGCTGATCGTGTCGGGCGGGATCCGGAGCGGGGCGGACGTCGCGAAGGCGCTGGCGCTCGGCGCGGATGCCGTCTCGATCGGGACGGCCGCGCTCGTCGCGATGGGCGACAACAGCCCTGAGCTCGACGAGGACTACCGCGTGCTTGGGAGCGCGGCCGGGTTCTACGACGACTGGCAGGCAGGTCTCGACCCCGCCGGGATCTCGACGCAGGACGAGGAGCTCGCGGCGCGCTTCGACCCCGTTCTCGGCGGCCGTCGGATCGCCAACTACCTCCGCGTCCTCACGCTCGAGGCGCAGACGCTCGCCCGCGCGTGCGGCAAGTCGCACGTCCACAACCTCGAGCCCGAGGATCTCGTCGCGTTGACCATCGAGGCCGCGGCGATGGCGAAGGTGCCGCTGGCGGGGACCGATTGGATACCGGGGGGCGACGGACGAGCGGGCTGACGCTGCGCCTGGAGCGCGTCCTGCCCGCCGCTCCGGCGATCGTGTTCGACGCCTGCGTCGACCCGGCGCAGCTCGCGGAGTGGTGGGGGCCCGCCGGATTCACCTCCCCGAGCGTCGAGCTCGACGTATGGGTCGGAGGGCATTACCGGATCGCGATGCAGCCCCCGGAGGGCGATCTCTTCCATCTACGGGGCGAGTTCCTCGTCGTCGATCGGCCCCGCCGCCTCGCGTACACGTTCGAGTGGGAGGAACCTGACCCGGACGATCAGGAAACGACGGTGACGCTCACGTTCGTGGACGCCGCCGACGGCACCGAGCTCAGCCTCGAGCAGGCGCCGTTCGCGACGCAAGCCAGGTACGCGTTGCACGAGGGCGGCTGGACGGAAAGTCTCGCCCGGCTCGAGGCGTACCTCCAGCGACGAGCCCCGAGCTCCTAGCGCAGGCCGTCGAGAACCTCGTCGAGGGACACGTCCGCCGGCACCTCCTCGGGATTCGCGTGGGCGAGGGGGGTCTCGGCCAGCGCCGCAAACACGTCGGCAATGGCCTCGAAGAGCGCCGGTGTGAGCCCTGCGCCGGCCTGTGACGTGGCGATCTCGTGCATCTCGCCGACGTAGCGGCCCGACTTGGATGCAGCCATGGCGAGCCGCCTCTCGACTCTCGAGACGAGCTCGGGCGCGCCCAGGCGTAGATCCGAGAGGACGTGTTCGAGGATGCCGTTCGCCTGTGCCGCGCGGAGCGCCTGCAACAGGAGCGCCGAGCTGCCCTTGTAGACCGAGGCCGTGCTCATCTTCACGGCGGAGGCCGAGCCCACGTTCGCGCCGACCACGATCGTGTCCACACCGTCGAACGGGAGAGCAGCGATCTCGCTCGCACGAAGGCCTGAGAGGTAGACCCGCGTCGTGCCGGCTTTCCACGGCGGCGGCCCGGAGATCGACCCGTCGACGAGGTCGCAGCCTGCCCGGGCCGCAATCTTCTCGGCTTCGTGCACGGTCGCTGGCGCGATCGCGTTCAGGTCGGCGACGAGCAGGTGCACGCCTTCGATCTGCGCGGCGCGCGAGACGTCCGCGACGACGCTCCTCGCCGCCTCGGGCGAAACGACCGAGAGGACGACGTCGGCCTCGCGCACGACAGACGCCAGGTCCGGCAGCAAGGCGACGTTCGCGCGATCCGCGAGTCGGGTCGTGCGCTCGCTCCGGCCGGAAAGCGTGGCGACGACGCGCGCCCCTCCGCGTGCGAGCGCGTGCGCCACGGCGCTTCCCATGGCACCGGGGCTGACGACGCCGACGGTTCGTACGTGCGTGGTCACGGGTGGAAGCGGAGCCGGTCGACGACCTTGTCCACGAGCTTGCGCTCCGCCCGGAGGGCGATGCCGACGAGATCGAGCTCGTCTTCGGAGACGGCCGCGACGGCAGCGCGGTTCGCCTCGTCGTGACCCGTCTCGAAGAGCTCCTGCGTGTAGACGGCCAGCTCGACCTCCCGGCTCATCGCGCGCTCGTACGCTCGCCGCAAGGCAGCGGCATCGGCCTCGTAGACGAGCACGGGCTGGACGAACATCGGCAGATACTCGTTGCCGGATGCGTCGCGATACGGCTCGCCGACCACTCCCGGTTGGGTCGCCGCGACCCCGCTCACGAGAAACGCCGTCACGTTCGTCTTCTGCCACACGGCCAGTTCGTCGCGGAGGACGACCGCGAGCTTCGTGTCGAACTGCACTCCCTGGGACGCTACTGGTGGCTTACGCCTCCGGCGCCAGAAGGATGGTCCAGCACTCGACGCTCGTCACGGTCAGCATCCCGTTCTGCGCCCAGGGGTCTTGGGCGAAGCGCGCGCGGAGCTCCCGCTCGGAGGGGGCGTCTACGACATGGAACGCCTCACGGTCCCCTGCGAGCGGCCCGCCGAGCAGGATGAAGCCGTCGTCGACGAGACCGTTCATGAAATCTGCGTGCTCGCGCCACTTCTCCTGTTCGCGCATGTCCCGCGACCAGTCCCAGGGGCCTCCGCGCTCGACGCGGACGAGGTACAGCTCCCGCGCCGCCTCCGGTGGCTCCTGCGAGCTCGCCATCACACCGGCCCCGCGTAGGAGGACCGTAGGTAGGTTCGCCTCGCCTCGGCGTCACGCGCGGAGCGCAGGTAGTCGCTCCACGCGTCCCGCTCGTGGCACACGGCACCGAGCTCCCACACGCAGTAGGTCGGGCGGTGATCGCCCTCGATTGGCCACGGCCGGAAGAAGACGTCGCCGTCTCCGTTCTTGGCCCAGACGGTCTCCCAGAGCTCGTTCTCGTTGCGCCACGTGCAGACGAGGAGGAAGTAGAAGCTCTCACCGCAGCGATGGAGGATCACGAAGCCAAGCTCGCCCAGAGCGCCGAGCGTGCCGGCCCGCGAAGCATCCCGCAGGTTCCGTCGCGCGAGCGCCCGCACCGCGAGCGGGACGGGATCTTCGTCGGGCGCGACGTCGTACCACTTGAGGATCGCCCCGTCGAGCGCGAGGCTCGGCTCGGAGCTCGCCATCTTCTCGACGTGCGTGTACTCGGGAGTCACACCGACGACATGCTCGAGCGCGCTCACGATGCTGCCTCGAGTGCGCGCGTGAAGTCCATTGTCCAGTTCGTCTCCCAGGTCTGGCCGCCGTCGTCCGAGAAGGCCTGCTCCCAGCGCGGCCTCGGTGTCGTGATGCCCGACCACGTGAAGCGAACGCGGATCGGGCGGCCGTCCAACGCATCGTCGCCCTCGAAGATCCCCGTGTCCCCGGCGAAGGAGCCGATCACCGGCGGATCGAGCAACCCGGGCCGGCGACTGTCCGCCCAGTAGATCGACCACTGTCCGCTCTCTGGATCGAAGAAGCGGAAGGACATCCCGACGAACCCGCCGCCGTACTCTGTGCAGAACACGTCCTCGTTCCCCAGCCCGCCGGGGAGCGGCCTCGCCGCAACCTTCGCGTGGAACACGTCCCACTCGTCGGATCCGGCGAGGCGCTGCGCAAGTCGCCGGTTGCGCACGTTCCACTTCCCCATCCAGAAGTCGAAGTCGCGGGACGTCGCTCGTTCCCTCACTGCCGCCGTCACGTGGCACCTCCAGGTCGCTTGCAGACGGTTCGACGCTAGCGCGGAAATAGGGCATATTTCGCCCTCTATCTCTGGTTGACTTCGGGGATGCTCACGCCGACCGCGCGACTGCTCGAGCTGCTCGAGCTGCTCCAGGCGCAGCCGCTGATAACCGGACGCCAGATCTCCGACCGGCTCGGGATCGACCCGCGAACGGTGCGCCGGTACGTCGAGGCTCTGAAGGATCTCGGCATTCCCGTCGAGGGGCAGCGAGGCGTCG
>Ga0307323_10000684_pt1 | contig 10548 bp, 7 predicted proteins | sample ER_DNA_381_FD_194496 | JGI IMG/M metagenome (GOLD analysis project Ga0307323, IMG submission 194496) | Bulk soil microbial communities from the East River watershed near Crested Butte, Colorado, United States - ER_DNA_381 | ecosystem: Environmental > Terrestrial > Soil > Floodplain | place: USA...
AGCCGGCGACGAGCGCTTCCGAGTCGGGCACGCCGAAGTCGGCCGGGCGCTTGGCGACCGCGGCGAAGAATGCGTCCACGACGCGAGGTGAGAACTGCGTGCCGCGGCAGGCGCGAACCTCCTCGAAGGCCTCGTCAATCCGGAGAGCCCGCTGGTACGGCCGCTCGATCGTCATGGCGTCCCAGGCGTCCGCGAAGCCGACGACCGTTGCGAGGAGCGGGATGTCGTCCCCGGCCAGGTGCTCGGGATATCCGCCTCCGTCCCAGCGCTCGTGGTGGTGGCGGATGATCGGGACGCACTCCCGGAGGCGCCCGAACTTGGAGACGATGCGCGCGCCCTCGGACGAGTGCCGCTTCAGCAAGCCGTATTCGTCCTCCGTCAGCTTGGCGGGCTTGGTCAGGAGGACATCCGGGATCGTGATCTTCCCGATGTCGTGGAAAAGGCCGCCGAAGCGGACGGCGTCGAGCTCCCTCGGCGGGACGCCGAGCTCCTGCGCCACGGAGACGGCGATCCGCTGCACGCGCAGGGAGTGGCCCGCGGTGTAGGGATCCTTCGCCTCGACGGTCGCGTTCAGGCTTTCGATCGCCTCGAGCGAGCTTTCCTCGAGGCGGCGGTACGAGTCGCTTAGCGCCGCGGAGCGCTCGCGCAGGGCGGTTGTCTGGCGGCGGAGCATTCCGGAGGCGTTCCGGGCCAGGAGGAGGAGCAGGACCCAGAGGAGCGCGAAGAGGAGACCGCTTGCGATCCAGATCGCGCGTTTGCGACCGGCGATGGACTGCTCGAGCGGCGCGGCGTTGGCGTAGATCTCATAGACGCCGATTACCTCGTGCTGCCCGGCGAAGACGGGCGCGTACACCTCGAGAACGTGCTTCGGCAGTCGCACGGCCTCGACGGCGTTCTCCGCATCGTTCAGACTCCCGAGCTCGGCCGTCGCCTCCTTCGTCTCGAGGACCTCTCGGAGCTCGTCGCTGAGCGGGAAGCGCTTCCCGATCCGCTCGGGCGCCACGTTGCCCCAGGCGAGCGTCCCATCGATTCTCCAGACCTTGACGCTCAGGATGTCCGGCCGTTCGGCCAGGTCCCGGTTGACGATGCTGGTAGCGCTGTCGCCGACCCGAAGCGAAGTGCCGTAGACGATCCTCGGCGCGAGGACGCCGTTCGCATACTGCGTCAGGCTCAGCTTGGAGTCGTCGAGGGCCTGGCCGCGGACGGCGCTCGCAAGCAGCGAGCTAAGGATGAGACAGCCGCCGAGGAGCACGACGGCGCTCATGAGGACGAAGGTCCAGAGCAGGCCGACCGACTGCGTCACCCGCTGGGTCATCGAGAGGCGTGCCACTACCCGTGCAAAATCGGCTTGTGCGCAGCCGGACTTGAGGGTGGCGACCTCTTACACTTGGCCTATGGATCTCGATCTCGTCTTTCTCGGGACCTCAGGCTCCGTGCCGACCGCCCGCCGCGGTCTTGCCGGCACGCTCGTGCGGCGCGGCGGGGAGCGAATCCTCTTCGACTGCGGCGAGGGCACGCAGCGCCAGCTCCTGCGCTCGTCAGTCGGGCTCGTCGAGCTCCCCGAGATCTTCCTGACGCACTACCACGCCGACCACTATCTCGGGCTCCCCGGGATGCTGAAGACGTTTGCCCTGCGCGGGCGCGAGGTTCCGCTGACCGTCTACGGGCCGCCGGGCCTCGTCGATCTCTTCGGGATCCTGAAGCGCGTGTTCGGACGCCTGAGCTACGAGCTCTCCCTCATCGAGCTCGGCGCGGGCGAGGCGGTCGAGCGTTCCGACTACCGGATCGAGGCGCTCGCGGTCGAGCACGGCCTCTCGGCAAACGGATACGCGCTCATCGAGGAGCCGCGTCCCGGCCGCTTCGACCTCGTGGAGGCCCGTCGCCTCGGAGTTCCGGAGGGCCCGCTCTTCGGCCGCCTGCAAGACGGCGAGACGGTCGACCTCTCGGACGGCACGTCAGTCCTGCCCGAGCACGTGCTCGGCCCGCCGCGGCCGGGACGGAAAGTCGTCCTCGCGGGCGACACGCGCGCGTCAGGCTCCGTGCTCGAGGCTGCGCGCGGGGCCGATGTGCTCGTGCACGAGGCGACCTTCTCGGAAGAGGAGCGCGAGCGAGCGGACGAGACGCTGCACGCCACAGCGACGAGCGCGGCCGAGCTTGCGTCCGCCGCGGGCGTCGGCCTGCTCGCGTTGACCCATCTCTCGAATCGCTACTTCGGGCCCGAGATCCTGCGCGAAGCGCGCGCGATCTTCGCCGAGACGGTCGTCCCGAAGGACTTCGATATCATCGATGTCCGCTTCCCGGAGCGGGGCGGGCCCCGGCTCGTGAAGGGCGGGGCGCTTGGCCGTCAGGAAGAGGGGGAGCCGCATGACAGGGATGGTTCAGGTGATCGTGGCGGGCGACCTCGCGGAAGCGGAGGAGATCCAGACGATCCTGCGCTCGGCAGGGATCCAGTCGGAGCTCGAATCGGCCGTCGAGCAGCATCCGACAGCGCTCGCTGACGCGCCGCAAAAGGTGCTCGTCCCGGAGAGCTCGCTCGAGGCGGCCCAGCACGCCATCGAGGCGATGACCGACCCGGACGAGCTGATTGGCGGACGGTAGGCCCGTCTCGCCCGGCTTCGGCGAGATCGCCGAGTCGTACGACCGGCTGCGGCCGGTGGACGGAAAGTGGTGGGAGGTCTTCGACGTGCTCGTCGTCGAAGGCGACCTCCTGGGCCGACGGGTCCTCGACATCGGCTGCGGCACGGGCACGCTTGCGGGAGCTCTCGCCGAGCGCGGCGGCGGCAAGGTGTGGGGAGTCGATCCTTCGCCCGAGATGCTCGCCCTCGCGCGCGCGAACCACCCTCGGCCGCGGTTCAAGGAGGGCCGTGCCGAGGCGCTCCCCTTCAAGGACTCGTGGTTCGAGCGGGCCGTCGCGCGGTTGGCCGTTCATCTCTTCGATCGCCCGCGGGCTTTCGCGGAGCTCGCGCGCGTGCTGGTTCCCGGGGGCCGGCTGGTTGTCGCGACGTTCGACCCGGCGCAGTTCGACGGCTACTGGCTGAACGAGCTCTTCCCGTCGCTGGCCGAGATCGACCGGGCGCGCTTTCCCGACGCCGCCGGGCTGACGGGCGAGCTCGAGACGGCCGGGCTCCGGACGCTTGGAGTGACGGCGCTGGGGCAGGACGCGACCGCGACGCGGGCCGAGGCACTCGAGCGCATACGCGGCCGCTACATCTCGACGCTCCGCCTCCTCGATCCCGCCGAGTACGAGGCAGGAGTCGCGCGCGCCGAGGGCGAGCTGCCGGAGCGGATCGACTACCGCCTCGAGTGGCTGGTCGCCGCCGCGGAGACGCCTCGGCTCGACGCCGTCCGCACGCGCGGATAATCTACGGCCCGCACACCTTTAACTCGGTCCAGAGAGGCCGGAAAGGAGTTGCTCGTGGCTGCACACGTCGAGGCGGGGCGTGTCCTTCTGGACGCGGAGGGGCTCAACCGGACGATCGCCCGCATCGCTCATGAGATCGTCGAGGCGAACAGCGACCTGTCCAGCGTCGCGCTCGTCGGCATCCAGACGCGCGGGGTGCCGCTGGCGCAGCGGCTTCGGCGCCTGATCGACGATTTCGGCGGCGTCGAGGTCGACATTGGGAGCGTCGACATCACCTTCCATCGCGACGACGTCGTCGTCCGGGGTGGGGAGAGACCGCTGCACGCACAACCGGTGGTCAAGGCGACGAAGCTCGACTTCCCGCTCGAAGGCATGACGTGCGTCCTCGTGGACGACGTCCTCTACACCGGACGGACGATCAGGGCGGCGATCGAGACGCTCTTCGAGTACGGGCGGCCGGCGCGCGTCCAGCTCGCGAGCCTCGTCGACCGGGGCCATCGCGAGCTCCCCATTCGGCCCGACTACGTGGGCAAAAACCTTCCGACCGCGCGCGGCGAGCGCATCCAGGTGCAGCTCGTCGAGGTGGACGAGGTCGACCGTGTCCTTCTCATCCCCGAAAGCGAGGACTGATGGCAGAGGTAACCCCGTTGATCCGGGACGAGCTCCTGCCGCCGCGCGGGCCCGAGCGGCGGCATCTCATCTCGATCGCAGACCTGACGAGAGACGACGTGGAGCGGCTGCTCGCGCTCGCGCGCACCTTCTCCGCGTCGCTCGAACGCGAGGTCAAGAAGCTGCCCGCGCTCAAGGGCCGCACCGTCGTGAACGTCTTCTACGAGTCCTCGACGCGCACGTCGTCGAGCTTCGAGCTCGCCGCGAAGCGGCTCTCGGCCGACGTGATGTCGATCAAGGCGACCGGTTCGGCCGTTGACAAGGGCGAGTCGCTGAAGGACACCGCGCTCACGATCGGCGCCTACGACCCCGACGTCATCGTCCTGAGGCACCCGCACATCGGTGCGCCACAGGTCATCGCCCGCGCGACGAAGGCCCATGTCGTCAACGCGGGCGACGGGACGCACCAGCATCCGACCCAGGCGCTCCTCGACCTCTACACGATCGACGAGGAGCTCGGCGGGATCGCGGGCCTCCACGTGGCGATCGTCGGCGACGTCCTCCATTCGCGTGTCGCCAGATCCGACATTCAGGCCCTGGTGCTCATGGGCGCGCGAGTGACCGTGGTCGGGCCGCCGCCCCTCATCCCGCGGGGGATCGAGGCGATGGGCTGCGAGGTCTCCTACGACATCGAGACGATCAAGCATGCGGACGTCGTCTACGTCCTCCGCATGCAGCGCGAGCGCATGCTCGAAGGGGCCAACTACGTGCCCAGCCTGCGCGAGTACACCGCACGCTGGGGCGTGACGCCCGAGCGTCTTCGACCCGGACAGAAGGTCATGCACCCGGGTCCGATGAACCGCGGCGTCGAGATCGACCCGGTCGTGGCGGACGCTGCCGATGCGCTCATCGAGCGCCAGGTGCGAAGCGGGCTCGTCGTCCGCATGGCCGTCCTCTACGACCTCCTCACTCACGGGCCCGTCGAGGTGAAGGTCGCCGAGATCGAGCAGGTGGCGTGATGAGCGTCCTCTTCGGCGGCAACGGCCGCAAGGACGACCTCGTCTTCGAGGGTGTGCGTGTCGTCGACCCGACGGAAGGGATCGACGAGACGCTCACGGTCACCGTTGAGGGCGGCGTGATCGCGAAGATCGAGCCGGCGAGCGGAGGAAACGGCCGCGTCCTCGCGCCGGCCTTCGTCGACCCACACGTGCACCTGCGCACCCCTGGCCGGGAAGACGAGGAGGACATCGCCTCCGGCACGAAGGCTGCGGCGGCGGGCGGCTACTGCGCCATCCTGGCGATGCCGAACACCGATCCCGCCGTCGACTCGGCGGCCGTGCTCGGCGCGCTCGTCGAGCGGGCCGCGACGGAAGCGGAGATCCCGGTGGGCTTCCTGGCCGCCATCAGCAAGGGACAGGAGGGGGCGGAGCTGACCGAGATGGTCGAGCTCGCCGAGCGCGGAGCCGCCGGCTTTTCCGACGACGGCCGTCCGGTCGCCTCGCCCGGGCTCCTCCGCCGCGCGCTCCAGTACCACGCGGTCGCGGGCCGCCGGATCGCCGTGCACTGCGAGGAGGCAGCGCTCTCCCATGGAGGCCAGGTGCACGAAGGGCTTGTCTCGGCCGAGCTCGGCTTCCGCGGCTATCCGTCCGTCGCCGAAAGCGTGATGGTCGGCCGCGATCTCATGCTCGCCGCCTACGAGAACCAGCCGATCCACCTGCTCCATCTCTCCGCCCGCGAGTCCGTGGACGAGCTCCGCGCCGCCCGTGCTGCGGGAGTCCAGGCGAGCGGCGAGGTCACTCCGCACCACCTCTGCCTGACGGACGAGGCCGTGCGCTCCCTCGACCCGAACGTGAAGATGAACCCTCCCCTACGGGCGGAGGAGGACCGGCAGGCGCTCGTCGAGGCACTCCGCGACGGGGCGATCGAGGCGATCGCGACCGATCACGCACCGCATGCCCGTCATGAAAAGGACGTGCCGTTCGAGGAGGCTCCCTTCGGCGTGACCGGGCTCGAGACGGCCTTCTCCGTTCTCTACACGCGGCTCGTGGAACCAGGCCTTCTGTCACTCGCCGCGCTCATCGACCGGATGAGCGCGGGACCGGCCCGAATCTACGGCCTCGAGCGCCCGCGCATCGCGGTCGGCGCACCGGCGAACATCGTCGTCCTCGACCTCGAGAAGACCTGGCGCGTCGAGGAGAGCGGGTTCAGGTCGCGCTCGCCGAACTCCTGGCTCCTCGGCGAGACGCTCAAGGGCAAGGTCGTCGAGACGGTCGCCAACGGAAAGCTGGCGTACAGCGGATGAGCGGCTTCCTCGTCCTGGAGGACGGCTCGGTCTTCCACGGGCGCTCAGTCGGCGCGCACGACGTCGCCTTCGGCGAAGCCGTCTTCACGACGGCGATGACCGGCTATCAGGAGATCGTCACCGACCCGAGCTACGCCGAGCAGCTCGTCTGCTTCACGGCACCGATGGTCGGCAACTACGGCGTCTCGCCCGCGCGTTCCGAGTCGTCCGCGGCGCATGCGCGCGGCGTGCTTATGCGCCGGGGGACGGGCGAGGAGTGGCCGCGGTGGCTCGCGGCCCAGGGAATCGTCGCGCTCGAGGAGATCGACACGCGCGCTCTCGTCCTCCGACTCCGCGAACGCGGTGCGATGCGGGCTGCCGTCGTGGCCGGAAACGCGTCGCTCGAGGACGTGCTCGCCCGAGTTCGCGCGCAGGCGGCCATGGAGGGCCGTGCGCTGGTCGCCGGCGTCTCGACCGCGAAGCCGTACAGCGTCGGGCGCGGTGCGGTCTCGCTCGGTGTCCTCGACTACGGCTGCAAGCGCTCGATCGTCGAGCGTGCCGTCGCCGCCGGCGCGCGCGTGACCGTCTATCCGCACTCGACGGATGCGGGCACGATCCTCGCCGCCCGGCCCGACGGGGTTCTCCTCTCGAACGGGCCCGGCGACCCGGCAGCGCTCCCGGCTGAGACGGCCGTCGTGCGCGAGCTGCTCGGGCGCGTGCCGCTGCTCGGCATCTGCCTTGGGCACCAGCTGCTCGCTCGGGCGGCCGGATACGAGACCTTCAAGCTTCCCTTCGGTCACCGTGGGGCGAACCATCCCGTGCTCGACCTGCGCGCGAACCGCGTGCTCGTCACGAGCCAGAACCACGGGTTCGCCGTCAGGGGAGACGGGCCCGAAGTCGGCCATGTGTCCTTGTACGACGGCACGGTCGAAGGCTTCGCGCTACCCGGCGAGCGCGCCCGCTCGCTCCAGTTCCATCCCGAGGCCGGCCCGGGGCCGCACGACGCGCGCTACCTCATCGAGGCCTGGGTCGAGGAGGTGCGGGTTGCCGAAGCGGCGTGACCTGCGCTCGATCTGTCTGATCGGATCGGGTCCGATCGTCATCGGGCAGGCCTGCGAGTTCGACTACGCGGGGAGCCAGGCGCTGAAGGTGCTCCGCGCCGACGGCTTCCGGACGATCGTCGTCAACTCGAACCCGGCGACGATCATGACCGACCCCGGCTTCGCGGACCGCACCTACGTCGAGCCGCTCGACGTCGAGTCGGTCGCCGCAGTCCTGCGCCGCGAGCGGCCCGATGCGCTCCTGCCGACATTAGGCGGGCAGACCGCGCTCAACCTCGCGAGCGAGCTGTCGGCGAGCGGGACGCTGGCCGAGCTCGGCATCGAGCTGATCGGAGCCGGCTACGAGACGATCCGGCGCGCCGAAGACCGCGAGCTCTTCCGCGAGACCGTGCGGAGCGTCGGCTCGAAGGTGCCTGAATCCGTGATCGTCACCCACGAAGACGAGCTCCCGGCGGAGCTCCACTTTCCCGCCATCCTGCGGCCCGCCTTCACGCTCGGCGGGCACGGCGGCGGAATTGCCCACGATCGGCCAGAGCTTGAGGCGCTCCTCGAGCGCGGCCTCGCCGAGAGCCCCGTCGGGCAGGTCCTGGTCGAGGAGTCGCTCATCGGCTGGGACGAGTTCGAGCTCGAAGTCATCCGAGACACGAACGACAACGTTGTCATCGTCTGCTCGATCGAAAACCTCGACCCGATGGGCGTCCACACCGGCGACTCCGTCACCGTCGCGCCGCAGATGACGCTTGCAGACGAGGCCTACCAGGAGCTTCGCAACGCTGCGGCCACAGTCATCCGCGCCGTCGGCGTCGAGACGGGGGGGTCCAATATCCAGTTCGCGCGCGAGCGCGAGACGGGGGAGCTGCGCGTGATCGAGATGAACCCGCGCGTGTCGCGGTCGTCCGCCCTCGCGAGCAAAGCGACGGGGTATCCGATCGCGAAGGTGGCCGCCAAGCTCGCAGTCGGCTACACGCTCGACGAGATCCCGAACGACCTCACGGGGACGACGCCCGCGAGCTTCGAGCCGACCCTCGACTATGTCGTCGTCAAGTTTCCGCGCTTCGCGTTCGAGAAGTTCCCCGGCGCCGACGAGCGGCTGGGGACGCAGATGAAGTCCGTCGGCGAGGCGATGGGCATCGGGCGCACCTTCACGGAGGCGTTCCTGAAGGCGATGCGCTCGCGCGAGCTCGACGCCGGGGCCTCGACCCCGTGGGCCTCCCTCGACGACCTTCCCGAAGGCGTCCACCCGTGGTTCCGAGCCGAGCTCGAGCGCGCGCAGGCCGCCTTGTGTTCCACACGCACAAAATCCGACCTCGTCGCCAACGACTGGATCAGGGTGAAAAGCGAGGGCTGGTCGGACCGGGATCTGGCCGACGCGTGGAACACAAGCGAGGAGGAGGTACGCGCGGCCAGGGTGGCCTGGGGCGTGCGGCCCGCCTACCGGCGCGTCGACTCGTGCGCCGCCGAGGTCGAGGCGGCCTCCAACTACCTCTACTCGACGTGGGGGGAGGAGGACGAGGCGCGGCCGGCCGGGAAGTCGGTCGTCATCCTCGGCTCCGGGCCAAACCGGATCGGCCAGGGGATCGAGTTCGACTACTGCTGCGTCCACGCGGCGAAGACCTTTCGCTCGCTCGGCCACGAGGCCGTGATGGTCAACTGCAATCCGGAGACCGTCTCGACCTACTACGACACGTCCGACCGGCTCTACTTCGAGCCGCTCGGCGAGGAAGAGGTGCTGGAGATCTGCGCGCGCGAGCGCCCGCTCGGCGTCGTCATCCAGTTCGGAGGCCAGACACCGCTCAAGCTCGCCAGGGCGCTCGAGGCCGCCGGCTATCCAATCCTCGGGACGCCGTTCGGTGCCGTCGACCTCGCGGAGGACAGGGAGCGCTTCGCCGCCCTCTGCGGCGAGCTCGGCATCGCCGTTCCCCCCTGGGGCGCGACGGCGAGCCAGGCGGAGGCGGTCGACATCGCCGAGGAGATCGGCTACCCGGTGCTCGTGCGACCGTCCTACGTCCTCGGCGGACGGAACATGCGCGTCTGCTACTCGGCGGAGGAGGTGGCCGCAGCGGCCGAAGGCGCCGGGCGCGTGCTCGTCGACCGCTTCCTCGAGGGGGCGGTGGAGATCGACGTCGACGCGCTCTGTGACGGGATACAGACGTTTGTCGCAGCGGTGATGGAGCACGTCGAGGAGGCGGGAGTGCACTCTGGAGATTCCTCCTGCGTCCTGCCGCCCCCGTCGCTCTCGGCGGCGGCGCTCGAGCGCGTCGAGCGTACCGTTCGCCGCCTCGCGCCGGCGCTCGGCGTCGTCGGGCTCCTGAACGTCCAGCTCGCCCTCGTCGGGGACGACCTCTACGTCCTCGAGGCGAACCCACGCGCCTCGCGCACGGTGCCCTTCGCCAGCAAGGCGATCGGCCTCAACCTCGTCGACGCCGCTTGCCGTCTCGCGGCCGGCGCGCGCCTCTCCGATCTCGAGCTCGACGGCTCCGATATGGACGGACATGTCTCGGTCAAGGCGGCCGTCTTCCCGTTCGCCCGCTTCCCCGGCGCCGACCCCGTCCTCGGGCCCGAGATGCGTTCGACGGGGGAAGTGATGGCGAGCGCGGGCGACTTCCCCTCGGCGATCGCCAAGGCGGAGCGTGCCGCCGGCAGGCCGCTGCCCGAGGGGGGAACGGCATTCCTCTCCGTCCGCGACGCGGACAAGGACGACGCCGTCGACCTCGGCCGCCGGCTCGTCGACCTCGGCTTCGACCTCTGCGCGACCGCGGGCACGGCACACTCGCTCGCGGCCGCCGGGCTGCCCGTGACGAGCGTGCGCAAGGTCGGGGAGGCGGGCGACGGCGCGACGGTCGTCGACCTCGTGCGGCGGCGGCGCTGCGACCTCGTCGTCAACACGCCGGCCGGCCGCGGCGCGCGCTCGGACGGCTATCGCATCCGCGAGGCGGCGCTCGCCGCCCGCGTGCCGTGCATCACGACCCTCGCCGGTGCGTTCGCAGCGGTCGAGGCTATTGCCCGCGCGCGAAGCGAAGACGCGGTCTCACTCCAGGAGCGAGTTGCGAAGAGAACTGCTTGACGTCGCCCGGGTCGAAGAGGTCGGTCCGTACCGGTTACTTCGCCTTCGGCGCGGCCGGCTCGAGTCGGGCGTGCCGGGGCAGTTCTTCATGCTCTCGCCGCCCGGGCGCCTCCTGCCCCGGCCGATGAGCCTCTGCATCGCGACCCGCACTGAGCTCGGCTTCCTCATCGAC
>Ga0307323_10000688_pt1 | contig 10518 bp, 13 predicted proteins | sample ER_DNA_381_FD_194496 | JGI IMG/M metagenome (GOLD analysis project Ga0307323, IMG submission 194496) | Bulk soil microbial communities from the East River watershed near Crested Butte, Colorado, United States - ER_DNA_381 | ecosystem: Environmental > Terrestrial > Soil > Floodplain | place...
CGCAGGACTGCTCTATTCCGGAGCTTCCTCCAGCACGTTCGGCCCGTCCTTGTCCTCGAAGCGATCGAGCACGCCCGACTCCTCGAGCCGACTACGCGCCTCCTCCGCGTCCGCGAGAGTCGAACTCGAGGAAGACGAAGACGTGATTCGGATCGTCGACCTTACGGAAGATCCGGGTCGAACATCGGCCTCCACGTCTCGTAATCGCCGGTCTGGATCCGGGTGATGATGAAGGCCGCCATCGATCAAGCAGGTGAGGTCGTGGTCCGTTCGGGTGCCTCGACAGACTCGCCGGCGCCTGTGCGTGCGTGCTCGATCGCCCAGTTGAGCGCGTAGTCCGCGACTTCCTCCCAACCGTCCTGGCCCGGCCAGTGAGAGCGGCCCGGGTACTCCTTGTGGTCGGTGGCAGAGGGCGCCTTCCGCTGTTGCTTGAAGGTTGCAAGGTTCACCGACGGCGGACAGATCCGATCGATGGCGCCCGTGATGAGCAGAAGCGGCGCTCGTGCGGGGTTCTTGTAATTGACCTTCGTCTTGGCGTTCGGGTTGAAGTTGGCGAGGCCCGCCTGGAAGAACGGCCGTCCGCTCCCCGGGATGTAGTAGCGGTCGTAGACCCGGTCGGACTCGTCCCTGCTGACCGCATTCGTGAAGCACCAGTGGAACTGGTCCCTGGTCAGCGGCGTTTCCTTCTTGAGGTTCGCAGGATTCCCGAGCGCCGGCCACGCGGACCTGATCGTCGAGAACGGGAGCTTGAGCACACCCTTGGGTGCGGCGGTATCGAGCGCCACACCGGCGACGCCCAGCCCGCGGTCGAGCAGGAGCTGCGCGAAGAGACCGCCGAAGGAGTGGCCGATGATGATCGGCGCCTGGTCGAGGCCGCGAATGACCCTGTCGTAGTGATCGACGACCTCGGTGATGTCGATTCCCCGAAGCGGCGCCGGATCGCGGCGCAGAGCCTCCGGCTCGGAGTCGAGCCCCGGCCAGGCAGGCGCAAGCACGCGATGACCACGGTCGGTGTAATGGCTCGCCCAGTGTTCCCAGCTGAGCGGTGTCATCCACATTCCGTGGATGAGGACGATCGGTGGCTTTGAAGCCGTTGAACTCATTTGAGCCCTCCCCGGTTTGACACTCGACCCCGCGCTGTCCTGCCCTCAGTCGAGTTATCGCACAGTCGACCGACCCTGGGCCAGTCTTTGACTGCCCGTCCGCCGCGGCGCCTGACGAGCGCCACCCGAGCGCTCGGGTAGGCTCGTTCGCGTGAAGGTCGAGATCTTCTACTGCCCCGTCTGAAACGGTTATGACCGCCGGGCTGCGAGTCTCGCGGCCGCGTTGAACGAGAGCACTCCGCACGAGGCGGAGGCCGTCTCCGGGGACAAGAGTCAGTACGACGTCGTCGCCGACGGGAAGCTGATCTTCTCGAAGCAGGGCGAGGGCCGATTCCCCGAGCACGACGAGATCATCCGGGCTCTGTCGTCGTGACCTCGGGCGGCGCGAGTCGCGGATAGGCCGGGGTCACCAGCATGACGTACGCCTGCACCTCGAGCTGGTAGCGCAGACAGAAGGTTCCGAGCTCCTGCAGGCCTGCAGTGTTGCGGCCGAAGATCACGCCGGCGAACCAGGCGGGGATCGCCACAGTCGACAGGACGACGCTCAGCACGCTCCCGAGCACGATCACCGGCACGGCGAGCGGCAGGCGAAACAGCGTGACCAGCCGCTTTTGCCTCGGCCGCTCGGGGAGCTCGATCCGGAACGGATGGTCGACCGTGTGCAGCGGGTCCGGGTAGCGCGCCGAGAGCAGATCGAACCAGGCTGTGACCTGTCCCTGGTAACGCACGAACGCTGCGAGGAACCTGTGCAGCCAGCTCGGCAACCGTCCTTCGATCAGCAACGCGAGCCAGGCGATCGCAACCGCCGGTGCGACGAGGAGAAACCAGACGCTCAACACGATGTAGTGCGGCACGACGAGCGGCAGGCGCAGAAGGACCGCGAGCCTGCGCCGACGCAGCGGCTCGTGAGCGTGAACGCGGAGCCGGGCGTCGGCCACGCTCGGTACCGTAGTGCCTGTGAGGCGGGCTTCCCTCGTTGCGCTGTTGGCGCTCGTAGTGCTGCCCGGCTGCGGAGGTTCGGGTGGAACGCCTCTGACGAAGGAGGAGTACGCCGCGAAGGCGGACGCGATCTGCGGCAAGTACAACCAGCAGACCAAGGCGCTCGGGAATCCCACGAACCTCTCGGGCCTCGCAACCGTTGCCGACAAGACGCTTTCCGTCCTCGACAAGGCAATCGGAGAGCTGAAGACATTGAAGCCGCCGGCGAGCGAGAAGGCGATCGCGGATCAGTGGCTTACTCAGGTCGACAACCTGAAGAAGGACCTGACGGAGATCAGGGACAAGGCGAAGGCGAACGACACGCCCGGGGTCTCGGCCGTTCTCCCGAAGGCGCAGGATCACAACTCGAAGAGCAACGAGCTGGCGGGCCGGCTCGGCATGTCCGTCTGCAATCAGGACTAGGTCTTACGCACCCTTGAAGTCTGGCGGGCGCTTCTCGAGGAACGCGGCGACGCCTTCGGCGAAGTCCTGCGTCTGTGTCGCCGCCGTCTGGAGCTGAGCCTCCCGTTCGAGCTGCTGCTCGAGAGTCGCGTTCGCGGCATGGTCGATGAGTCGCTTCGTCATCCCGATACCGCGCGTCGGCAGCGCGGCGAACTGCGTTGCGAGCTCGGCGGCTCGGCCCGCAAGCGCCGCTGCGTCGACGACTTCCGACACGAGCCCCCAGGCGTGCGCATCTGCTGCGCTGAGCTTTCGCCCCGAGGCGAGCCACTCGAACGCGCGCGCCGGGCCGAGAATCCGCGTGACGAAATACGAGCAGCCCGAGTCGGGAACGAGCCCGATGTTGATGAACGCGGGAATGAAGTTCGCCGAGTCCGCCGCGATCCGCAGGTCGCAAGCACAGGCGAACGAAAGCCCGGCGCCGGCTGCCACACCGTTCACGGCGGCGATCACCGGTTTCTCGAGCGCGCGGATCGCGAGGATGTTCGGGTGATAGTTCCCGCGCAGGCGAGCGCCGACGTCCCCCGGCGCCTCCCGGAACTCCGTCAGATCCTGTCCGACGCAGAACCCCCGCCCCGCGCCGGTGAGGACGACCGCTCGAACCTCCGGCGCCCGGGCCTCCTTCAGCGCCGCTGAGAGTGCCTTGTGCAGCTCGGCGTTGAAGGCGTTCAGGACGTCGGGGCGGTTGAGCGTGATCGTGAGAACGGCGTCGTCACGGCTCGTCTCGACCTCTGCCATCGCCTGACTTTCGCAGATCGACAGAGCCATCGCGGCCGTTGCTAGCTTGGCCTCATGGAGCTCACGTTCATCTCCTCACCGCCCTCGGACGACGAAGCGCTCGACGCCTACTCACAGGCCGTCACGACCGTGGCCGAGCGGTTGTCGCCCTCCGTCGCGAATCTCCGCGTCTCTCGCCGCGTGCGCGGCGGCCGCGTGCTCGACGGGGGCGGTAGCGGCGTCGTGATCACGCCCGACGGCTTCACGCTCACCTCCGCGCACGTCGTCGCGCGCACGGAAGGCCGCGGGCGCGCGTCTTTCGTCGACGGCCGCGAGCTCGAGTTCGAGGTCGTCGGCTCCGATCCCCTCTCCGACCTCGCCGTGCTGCGCGTCAACGGGCGCGATCTCGTGCCGGCCGAGCTAGGCGATGCAGAGCGACTGCGCGTCGGCCAGCTCGTGGTCGCGATCGGCAACCCTCACGGCTTCACCGGCTCGGTCACGGCCGGCGTCGTCTCGGCCCTCGGCCGCTCGCTGCCGACCCGTTCGGGCGCAAACGTGCGCGTGGTCGACAACGTGATCCAGACGGACGCGGCGCTCAACCCGGGAAACTCGGGTGGCGCGCTCGCCGACGGACGCGGGCGGGTCGTCGGGATCAACACCGCCGTCGCGGGCGTCGGGCTCGGGCTCGCGGTGCCGATCAACGCCGCAACGAGGCGGATCATCGGCGCGCTGATGTCCGAAGGACGCTTCCGCCGCGCCTATCTCGGAATCGCCGGCGGCCCGAGGCCTCTGCCGCCCAAGCTGGCACGTGAGCTCGGCCGCAAGAGCGGTATCGAGGTCGTCGAGGTCGTCGAGGGCGGCCCGGCTGCCCAGGCCGGTCTGCGGCCGGAGGATCTCATCGTGGAGCTCGACGGCAGTCCCATCGAGGGAATGGACGAGCTCCAGCGCGTCGTCGTCAGTGAGCTGATCGGCCGCGCGGTCCGGGCGAAGGTCGTGCGCGAAGGCCGGGAGCACGAGCTCGAGCTCATCCCGGCAGAGCTCGACGGCTAGACGGAAGCCTCGTGCGTGTGCCCCCCGTGGCGCGCGAGCTCGTATGCGACCTGCGCGACGAGGATGCTTGCAAGCACGAGGATCGTCGTCAACGGAGAGAGACCGAGCGGAATCAACGCGAGCGCAATGGCAGCCGCCGCGGTGCGCAGGACGACGTCGGCATCGAAGGTTTTCGGAGGTGTGACCAGCTCTACGACCGCGAATCCGGCCATCGTCATCGCCAGGCCGGCACAGACGACCCAGGCGGTTCCGTCGTAATGGTGGTCGCCGCCGGCGGCGAGGATCGCCAGCTTGACGCCCGCTCCGAGGGCGGCGAGGCCGGCGACGATGAAGTAATGGACGTAGGTGTACGTGAGCCCGCCGAAGAGCCCGCGGGCGCTGACCGCTTCCTCGTCGAGGAAATCGAAGTAGATCCACCAGAGAGAAGCGGCGAGGAGAAAACCCGAGATCGCCGCTGCGGCCGACCCGGCGTCCCAGCTCACCTTCGACACGGCGAGCACCACCGCCAGGACGGACTCGCCGAGAACGATCAGCGTCAAGAGGCCGAAGCGCTCGGGAATGTGCCGTGGATGGATGGGTGCACGCGGGATCTGACGCCACGCAAGGAACGGCGCGCTCAGCTCGAACACGAGTGCACCGCCCCACAACACGTAGTTCCAGGGACGCGGTACCGCGAGCGACACGACCCAGACGACGACGGCGGCGCCGAATGCGAGCAGGAACGTGGACGTCAGCGCTCGGGCTTCGGGTACGTGCCGTCGTGCACGCGCGTAGAGCGTGAGCAGAACGACGCGCGCGCCGACGTACGCGAGTGGAAACCCGAGCGTTGCACCGCGAAAGACGCCGGGGATGGTGGTGGCGAGAACGGCAACCGCGAACATTCCGAGCAGCGTCAGGAGGCGGTAGGGCAGGTCGTCTGTGTCGAAGCGGTTGGCGTAGAAGGTGAATCCCATCCAGACCCACCACACGGGAACGAAGAGTCCGAGGAACTCGAAGAAGCGAGCGGTGGTCGGCTGGGCGCTGAGCGCATTCGCGAGCTGGCTGACGGCGGCGACGAACACCAGGTCGAAGAAAAGCTCGAGCCACGTTGCGCGGCGATCATCATCCTGGTCGGTCTGAAGCGTCCGCAGGCGCGGCGGCTCGAGCAGGCGGGAGAGGCCCCTCACGAACGCGCCTTGGCGTTTAGCGGCCCTTGAACTTCGGCTTCCGCTTCTCGAGGAACGCGGAGAGCCCCTCGTCGGCGTCCTCGGAGGCGCGGGTGAGATAGAACGAACGTCGCTCGAAGTCGACACCGGCGCTGAGCGGCGCTTCGAAGGCGTAGTCGATTGCCTCCTTCGCAAGCCTCACCGACACCGGGCTCTTTGCGGCGATCTCGGCCGCAACTCCCTTCGCTTCGTCGAGCCACGCCTCCTGCGCGACGACGCGGGCAACGAGGCCGAGCTCTCGGGCCTCCTCCGCAGAAAGCAGGCGCCCGCTCAGGATCATGTCCATCGCCACGGCCTTGCCGACGGCGCGGGTCAGACGCTGCGTGCCGCCCGCGCCCGGCATCACGCCGAGGTTGATCTCCGGCTGTCCGAACTTGGCCGATTCGGCTGCGACGATCAGGTCGCACACCAGCGCGAGCTCGCAGCCGCCGCCGAGGCAGAAACCGGAAACCGCTGCAACGAGCGGCGTACGCAGGCTGCGAATCGCATCCCAGCGCTCGATGCGACGCTCCAGGTAGAGCGACACGGGCGTCCCGGCGGCCAGCTCGGCGATGTCTGCGCCGGCCGCAAACGCCCGTTCGTTTCCACCGACGACGATGCAGCCCACCGCGTCGTCCGCATCCAACCGGCGCAGCGTGTCGACGAGCTCCTCCATCAGCTCGCTCGACAGGGCGTTCAGCTGCTGAGGCCGGTTGAGGAGCACGACCGCGACCCCTGCGTGATCGCGCTCTACGAGGACGAGCGCTTCAGAAATGCCTTCACCGCCTCCTGCGCTTCGTCGCCGAGCATCGAGAGCGCGAGCCAGTCACGGGCGTGGTTCACAGTCTCGTGCCACGAGAGGTCCCGCCAGAAGTTCAGCTGCTGCTTCGCGTAGCGCGTGGTCTGCGGAAGCTTCGCCGCGAGCTTCGTGACGTATTCGTCCACGGCGCCGTCGAGCTCTGCCGCGGGCACGGCGCGATTGATCAGGCCCCACTCCTCGGCCTGCCGGGCGGGGATCTCGTCGCAGAGCATGATGATCTCGCGCGCGCGGCGATCCCCGACGAAGATCGGCAGCCACTGCGTCGCGCCGCCCGCAGGCACCGAGCCGTGCTCGAGGCCGACATGCCGGATGAACGCGTCGTCGACCATCACCGCCAGGTCACATGCCATCTGGAGCTCGTTGCCGCCGCCGACGGCGATGCCGTTGATGCGCGCGACCGTCGGCTTACCGATCTCGCGCAGCTTGTCGTGCGCGTCCTTGAACGCGCCGAACCACTTCCAGTATTCCTTCGGGTTGCCGAGATAGTCGGCGGCCCAGGACTTCAGGTCCGCGCCGACACAGAAGGCGCGGCCCGCACCTGTGACAACGACAGCACGGATGTCGTCGTCCCACGAGGCGTCCTCGCACGCACGAGCGAGCTCGCGCAGCATCCGGAAGTCGAATGCGTTGAGCACCTCCGGCCTGTTGAGGGTGATCGTCGCGCGCGGCGGCGCCTTCTCGTACAGGATCGACTCGAAGCCGAGCTCGTCCGGCGAGCGCGGATGCGGATGCGTCGGCTCAGTCAACTTCGGCGAACATCACGGAGAACTTGCCGCCCATCTCCATTGCGTCCTTGCCGGTCGCCATGAACTCGTCGCTGCGCGCAGCGGACTTGAACGACTCCATGTCGGGCCATTCCCACTCCGCGTAGTAGCGATACGGCGGGTCGCCCATCGGCGCGCCGAAGACGCGACCGTGGCGGAACGTTCCGCCCGGGACCTTGCGACAGAGCTCCACGTGTTCTACGTAGCGCTCCGCGTCCGGTTCCTGCTCGTACAGCACGATTGCGCGAACCATCGTTCCCCTTCGTCGTAGAGGCGTGAGCGTATAGCTTCACCCCGGAAAGGAGGTTCACATGGGAAAGAAGGTCGTACACATCGAGTTCCCGGCGAAGGACGCCGACCGCGCGCAGAAGTTCTGGGCATCGACTACCGGATGTTCCAGGAGGACGGCTGGGGAGGCGCGGTCTTCCCGGAGATGGAGGGCGCCTCCGGCACCACGATCTACTTAGGCAGCGAGGACATCGAAGCCGATCTCGCCAAGGTGCGGGAGCTCGGCGGCGAGGCCGATGACAAGCAGCCGATTCCCGGCATCGGCTGGTTCGCCCGCTGCAAGGATTCAGAGGGCAACAGGTTCAGCCTGTTCCAGGGCGACGAGTCGGTCACGATGCCGGAAGGAGCGCCGGGCGCGTGACGGGATTAGCCGTCGGGCTCGCGGTGGCCGCGGGTCTCGCGGGCGCAGTCCAGGCGGCCGTGATGGGAGAGCTGGGCGGGCGCGCGGGAATCTTCCCCGCGCTCGCCTTCTCCGGGGTCGTCTCGGTCGTGATCGGGCTCGCGTTGCTCCTGATCGCGAGGCAGAGCGTCCGCGGGCTCGCCGACGTCGCCCGGCAGCCGCTCTGGCTCTGGACCGGCGGTGCGCTCTCGGTGCTGATCATCCTGGCGATCACCGTCGCGTCGCCGCGCATCGGCCTCGCGGCCACGATCGGAATCATCATCGCCTTCAACCTCGGCGTCGCCGCGATCATCGACCGCTTCGGCTGGTTCGGTTTCGACCAGATCGCAATCAGCTGGACGCGTGCGCTGGGCCTCGTCTGCCTCGGCGCCGGCGCGGCGCTGTCCCTCTACAAAGGTGGCTGACGAGCTCGTCGTCGGGACGATCGTGCGCGTCGAGGAGCATCCCGGCGCGCGAGCGCCCTCGCTCCTGCTCACCGTCGACCTCGGCACGTACGGGACGCACGAGACCGTGCTTTCCACCGGCGTCTATGAGCTGGAGGAGTTGCAAGGAGCCCAGATCCTCTGCAGGCGAGACGCCGACGGAGCCGCCGTCGTCGCGGCGCACTCGCACGGGAAGGGTCTCGTCCTCCTGCGGCCGTACGAGGCGACCGAGCCGGGCACCGTCGTCTCATGACTTAGCGGCTTCTGGGTGTCGGACACCGTGTCGTCGGCGGGTTATGCTCGGCCCATGAACCTCCGAACAGTTGCCCTCATCTTGATCCTCGTCGCCGCAGCCTTCTCTCTTTCGGCCGCTTTGATCACGCACGACGGCGTCGGTGCTCTCGAATGGATCGCGGGGATCGCCATCGTCGCCGGCCTGCTCCTGGTCGCAGGCCAGAAGTCTCGGCAGGCGCTCCACCGCGGCTGACCGCTCAGAGGCCGACGATGTCGTCGGGTCGAACCGGGACCCGCGTGAGCTCACGCCCGGTCGCCACCCGCAGGGCCGCGACAACAGCCGCCGTCGAGACGACGGTCGGCGGCTCGCCGACGCCCTTGACGCCGTAGGGCGCGTCCGGCTCGGCCTCCTCGATCAAAACGGACACGACGGGAGGCATGTCGACCGTCGTCGGGATCAGATAGTCCGTGAAGCTCGCGTTCGTGATCAGCCCGTCACGGGTCTGGATCTCCTCCATCAACGCCAGCCCGAGGCCCTGCGCGGTTCCGCCCTCGATCTGGCCCGTGACCGCCTGCGGGTTCACCGCCTTGCCGACGTCCTGCGCGGTGCCGATCCAAACGACACGCGTGAGCCCGAGCTCGACGTCGACTTCCGCGACGACGCGCATCGCCGCGCACGCGTAGGCGACGTGGGCCCGCTCGCCGGTGATCTGCCCGGTCTCCGGATCGAGCGGCGTCGTGCGCGGATGGCGGTAGATCCGCTCGACGTCGACCTCCTTGCCGCCGTTACGCTCCCGCTCCTCGAGCGCCGCCTGGCAGGCGTCGCGCACGGCGCCGGACGCCATCCACGTCATCCGCGACGCCGATGCCGACCCGGCCGAGTCGACCGTCGCGGTTGTGTGCGGAGCGAGCACGACGTCGTTCGAGCCGAGCTCCGTGCGAGCCACCTGCAGGATCACGTTGGCCACGCCCTGGCCCACCTCCGCGGCGGCGCAATGCACCTCGGCACTGCCGTCCTCGTGCAACCGCACCCGCGCAGCCGTGTAGTCGTCGAAGCCTTCTGAGTAGCCGATGTTCTTGAACCCGACGGCGAAGCCGACGCCGCGTCGCACGCCTTCGCCGCGTGACGTGTTGCCCGAGCCGCCGGGCAGGCGCATCGGGTCTCGCGGCAGCTCTTCCTGCTCGGGGATGTCGAGCGCGGCTGCGCGGCGGATCACATCGGCGACGGGAAGCGTCCCCGTGATCTTCTGTCCGGTCGGCAACGACCCGCCCGGGCCGAGCGCGTTCAGCAGGCGCAGCTCGATCGGATCGATGTCGAGCGCCTCCGCGAGCTTGTCCATCTGCGCCTCGTGCGCGAAGCAGACCTGCACCGCCCCGAAGCCGCGCATCGCGCCGCACGGTGGATTGTTGGTGTAGACGCACGTGCTCTCGATCAGGGCATTGTCGACCGCGTAGGGACCGACCGCGAACGATGCGGCGTTCGACGTCACCGCGGTCGAGCTCGAGGCATACGCGCCGCCGTCGAGCAGGATCCGCACGCGAACGTTGACGAGCTTGCCGTCACGGGTCGAGCGGTGCTCGGCCCAGATCTTCGCGGGATGGCGGTGGATGTGGCCGACAAACGACTCCTCGCGGTTGTAGACGATCTTCACCGGCCTGTTCGTGTGCAAGGCCAGCAGCGCACCGTGCAGCTGCATCGACAGGTCCTCACGGCCGCCGAACGCGCCACCGACACCGGCAAGGTGGATGCGGACCTGCTCCGGCTTCAGGTCGAGACAAGGCGCGACCTGGTCGCGGTCGACGTGCAGCCACTGCGTGGCGACGTAGACGTCGACGCCGCCCTCCCCGTCCGGCACCGCGAGGCCCGACTCCGGGCCGAGGAACGCCTGATCCTGGATCCCGACCTCGTAGACACCGGAGACGGTCACGTCGCCCACCGCCTCGGGATCGCCGTGCCGGATCACGAGCGAGCGCACGATGTTCGGACGCGGATCGTCCCGATAGCCGTGGCCCATCGTCGGCCGGTCCGGATGGAGCGGGTCCTGCTCGGTCGCCCGCTCGGGATCGACCACTAGCTCGAGCGCCTCGTACTCGACCCG
>Ga0307323_10000690_pt1 | contig 10499 bp, 9 predicted proteins | sample ER_DNA_381_FD_194496 | JGI IMG/M metagenome (GOLD analysis project Ga0307323, IMG submission 194496) | Bulk soil microbial communities from the East River watershed near Crested Butte, Colorado, United States - ER_DNA_381 | ecosystem: Environmental > Terrestrial > Soil > Floodplain | place: USA...
AGAAGATCGGGGTGATGTTCGGCTCACCCGAGACCACTCCCGGGGGACGAGCGCTCAAGTTCTATTCGTCGGTGCGGCTGGACGTGCGCAAGATCGAGAACCTCAAGGATGGAACCGACGTCGTGGGCTCACGGACCCGGGTCAAGGTCGTGAAGAACAAGGTCGCGCCTCCCTTCCGTCAGTGCGAGTTCGACATCATGTACGGCAAGGGGATCTCGAAGGAAGGCTCCCTCCTCGATACCGGCGTCGATCTCGAGATCGTCAAGAAGTCCGGTGCGTGGTTCACCTACGAGGGCGAGCAGCTCGGCCAGGGGCGCGAGAACGCGCGCGCGTTCCTGGTGGAGCACATCGATCTCCGCGACGAGATCGAGCGGAAGGTGCGCGAGGCCGTCGGTCTGACCGGATTCTCCGAAGACGACGACCAACCGATCCAGGTCGTTCCCGACCTCGTGGTGGACGAGGGGTCCGAAGCGAAGCCGAAGTCCGCCGCGGCCAAGGAGTGAGCGCGTGCCGCACGAACGCGGCCGCGGCCGGTCGGGCAAGCACAAGGATGTGCACGAGCGGGCCCTCGGGCTGCTCGCCGTGCGCCAGCGCAGCCGGCGGGAGCTGGAGCGTCGGCTGGAAGGGGCCGGGTTCGATCCGGACGAGGTCCGGGCGGAGCTGGATCGGTTGCTACAGGTCGGTCTGATCGACGACGAGGCGTTCGCGCGCGCCGTTGTGGAGCACTCGTTCACCACCAAGAAGGAGGGGCGCCGGGTCGTCGCGGGCAGGCTGATGAGCGCCGGGATCGCCCCGGAGACGGCTGAGGCCATCCTGGATGAGGCGGTCGGGGGCGAGGAGGAGCGGGCAGACGCCCTGGCGGCGGCCAAGGCGGCCCGGCTGTCGGGGCTCCAACCCGACGCCGCGTACCGGCGGCTCTGCGGGATGCTCGCGCGACGGGGCTACCCGCCCGACCTCGCCGGTCGGGCCGCCCGGAGAGCGCTTGCGGTGGATACGTTCGAGGACTGAGCCTTGCCTCCGCCGATGGGCGGCCGTATCGTGTGAAGAACCGATAACCACACCGAGAGGCCACCGAACGGCTACCCGACGTACACCGAAACGGCACGACATCGTGACCACGAGAGCCCCAAGAGCCGACATCGTTCCCGCGCGCGGAGGGCAGCTGGCCCCGTAGCGCCCCGAGACGACGGTTCTGCGTGCTCACGCACACGCCGCCCAGGGTTCGGCGGAACCGCACGGCCCTCTCCCTGACACCAGGGAGGAACCATGACGGCCGTCATCGTCGGCGTCGTCGCCCTGATCGTGGGCGCCGCCGCCGGGTTCCTGGTCCGCAGCAGCATGGCCAGATCGAGCGCGACCACGTTGGAGAGAGAGGCCCAACAGAAGCTCGTCCAGGCCGACCAGAAGCTCGTCGCGTCACAGGAGGACGCGGCCCAGACCCTCCGCAAGGCGATCGAAGACGCCAAGGTTGATGCTTCGCAGATCCGGCGGGATGCGGAGGAGGACGTGAAGGCACGCCGGGACGAGATCGCGCGGCTGGAGCGCCGGATCTCAGAAACGGAGGATGAGCTCCGAGCGCGGACCCGCAAGCTCGACGACCGCGTCCTCGAGCTCACGGAACGCGACGAGAAGCTGCAGGAGGTCCGCGCCCGGCTCGAGAAGGCCGCCGAACAGCAACGGATCCAACTCGAACGCGTCGCCGGCATGACCTCGTCGGAGGCCCGCGAGCAGCTCCTCGCGGCCCTGATCGACGACGCGAAGCGCGCATCCATGGCGCAGGTCCGCGAGATCGAACAGATCGCGCGCGAAGAAGGGGAGGAGCGTGCGCGGAAGATCGTGACGATCGCGATCCAGCGCGTCGCGTCCGAGCAGACCGCAGAGTCAACCGTCAGCGTGTTCACGCTTCCGAGCGAAGACATGAAGGGCCGGATCATCGGCCGTGAGGGTCGCAACATCCGCGCCTTCGAGGCGACGACCGGCGTGAACCTGATCATCGACGACACCCCCGAAGCCGTCGTCCTCAGCAGCTTCGATCCCGTCCGTCGCGAGGCCGCCCGCCTCTCGCTCGAGAAACTCGTGCAGGACGGGAGGATCCACCCCGCTCGGATCGAGGAGGTGCACGAGCGCTCCCTCGCGGAGATCGATGAGCGTATCCGCCGGGCCGGCGAGGACGCGGTGGCCGAGGTCGGGATCACGGACATCCACCCGGAGATGATCAAGCTCCTCGGCCGGCTCCAGTACCGCACGAGCTACGGGCAGAACGTTCTGAAGCACCTCGTGGAATCGGCCCACATCGCGTCGGCGTTGTCCGCGGAGCTCGGTCTGGACCCCGGCATCGCCAAGCGTGGCGCGTTCCTGCACGACATCGGCAAAGCCGTCACCCACGAGGTCGAGGGATCGCACGCGATCATCGGTGCCGAGATCGCCCGTCGCATGAAGGAAGATCCCGAGGTCGTCCACTGCATCGAGTCGCATCACGGCGAGGTGGAGCAGCGCACGATCCACGCGGTGCTCGCGCAGATCGCCGACGGCATCAGCGGTGGCCGGCCGGGCGCCCGGCGCGAGTCGCTGGAGACCTACGTCAAGCGGTTGGAACGCCTGGAGGAGATCTGCAGCTCGTTCCCCGGGGTCGAGAAGGTGTACGCGATGCAGGCGGGGCGCGAGGTCCGGGTCCTCGTCCAGCCGGAGTCGATCGACGACCTCGCCGCGCAGGTGATCGCGCGGGACATCGCGAAGCAGGTGGAGGAAGAGCTCCAGTACCCGGGTCAGATCAAGATCACGGTGGTCCGCGAGATCCGCGCGACCGAGTACGCCAGGTAGTCGGAGGAGCCTGAGGTCCGATGGAGCAGAAGTACCTGATCCGCACCTTCGGGTGCCAGATGAACGAGCACGATTCCGAGCGGATCGGTGGGCTGCTGCTGTCCGATGGGATGTCGCCGACCGACGATGCGGCGGAGGCACGGGTGATCGTGCTCAACACCTGCGCGATCCGCGAGAACGCGGACAACAAGCTGTACGGCAACCTGGGACACCTGAAGCCCCTGAAGGACCGGCGGCCCGACCTGAAGATCGTGGTCGCGGGCTGCCTGGCGCAGAAGGATCAGGGCCTGATCCAGCGCAAGGCGCCCTGGGTCGACGTCGTGGTCGGCACGCACGCGCTTCCCCACCTGCTCGAGCTCATCGGCCGTGCCGAGACCGATGGCCCGCAGATGGACGTCCGCGAGTACACCGAGACGTTCCCGAGCGCGTTGCCGGCCGCTCGCGCCGACGACCTCCGGGCATGGGTCTCCGTCGCCGTGGGATGCGACAACGCGTGCACGTTCTGCATCGTTCCGCTCGTCCGAGGCCCGCAGCGGTCACGGTCGATCGGCGAGATCCTCGCGGAGGTTCAGGAGTTGACCTCGCGCGGTGTCGTGGAGGTCACGCTGCTCGGTCAGAACGTCAACACGTACGGCCGGGACCTCACGGTTCCCGGCTCGGCCCGCCGGCCGTTGTTCGCTCGTCTCCTGCGGGAGGTGGACGGTGTCGGGGGGATCCGGAGGATCCGCTTCACCTCGCCCCACCCGCACGACTTCACGGCCGATGTGGTCGATGCCATGGCGGAGTGCGAGCACGTCTGCGAGCACATCCACTTCCCACTGCAGTCGGGATCCGACCGGGTCTTGCGGGCGATGCAGCGCTCGTACCGGCGAGAGCGGTACCTGGAGTGGCTGGCGAGGATCCGAAGCGCGATCCCCGGTATCGCCGTCTCGACCGACATCATCGTGGGCTTCCCGGGCGAGACCGAACGGGATCTCGCGGACACGCTGGACGTGGTCGCGCGGGCCCGATTCGACAGCGCGTACATGTTCCAGTACTCGCCCCGGCCTGGGACACGAGCGGCGACCATGGAAGGGCAGGTCCCGAAGGAAGTCGTGCAGGAGCGCTTCGACCGACTCCTGGCCCTGCAGGAGCGCATCTCCCTCGAGAACAATCGCGCGCAGCTGGGAGGGATCTTCGAGGTCCTCGTCGAGGGCGAAGGGAAACGAGAGGGCTCGACCCAAGCGCGAACCCGTACGAACCGGATCGTGCACCTGGCCACCCCGCTCGACCGAGGCACCTTCGTCGACGCGCGCGTGACGGACGCGTCCGCGCATCACCTGACCGCCGAGGTCGTCTCCGCGCCGGAACCGCTCGCCGTCTGAGGGCCGATGGCGCTGCTCGCCCTCGTCGGGCCGACCGCCAGCGGGAAGACCGAGGCCGCGCTCGCGATCGCGCCGCACCTCGGAGCCGAGATCGTTTCGGTCGACTCGATGCTCGTGTACCGGGGGATGGATGTGGGCACGGGGAAGCCCACCGCCGAGCAGCGCGCCGCGGTTCCGCACCACCTGCTTGATCTTGCCGAGCCGTCGGAGCGCTTCACCGTCGCTCGGTTCCAGGAGCTCGCACGCGGCGTCATCCGATCGGTCGCCCGCCCGCTCCTGGTGGGGGGTTCGGGCTTGTATCTGCGTGCCGTGGTCGACGATCTCGCGTTCCCACCGGAGGATCCTGTGGTGCGGGCGTCGCTCGAGGCCGAGGCCGACGACCTCGGGGCGGAGGCGTTGTACCGGCGCCTGGCCGAGATGGATCCGGTGGCCGCCGCGCGCATCGAGCCCGGGAACGTCCGCCGGATCATCCGCGCACTCGAGGTCACGGCGATCAGCCGCGCGCCGTTCAGCTCCTTCGCCGCGTCGTGGGACCGCTACGACGCTGACCGGGTCCGTCCGGCAGGGATCCGGATGGATCGGGAGGCGCAGCGGACCCGGATCGCCGAGCGGGTGCTCGCCATGCTGGAGAACGGCTGGCTCGACGAGGTCCAGGTCCTCGTGGATCGGGGCTTCGGCGCGTGGCTCACCGCCTCGCAGGCGATCGGATACGCCGAACTCGCGGAGCACCTCGACGGTAGGCTCTCGCTCGATGAGGCTGCGGAGCGCACCGTGAAACGGACGAAGGATCTCGCCCGCCGTCAGATGGCGTGGTTCCGCCGGGACCCACGGATCCGGTGGTTCGACGCCGGCGCGGCCGGAGCCCCCGAGGTCGCGGACGACATCCGTGCCTATCTGGGGTCGGCGTGACGGCCGCCCTGCGGTTCTCCAAGTATCAGGCGTCGGGGAACGACTTCCTCATCATCGACGAGCTCGATGGCGCGGCGGTCGACGTCGATGTACCGGCGTTGTGCGACCGCTGGGTGGGCGCCGGCGCCGACGGCGTGATCCGCGTCCGGCCGGGCGGGACGGCCCCGTTCCGCTTCGACCTCACGAACGCCGACGGCTCATCGGCGGAGATGTCCGGCAACGGCATGCGATGCCTGGCCGCCTACCTCCGGGAGGGTGGGGGCCTCGACGTCGACGAGGTCGACGTCGAGACGCCCGCCGGCCTCCGTCACGTGACCGTGCATCTCGACGGTTCGCGCGTCGTACGCGCGACCGTCGAGATGGGAACGCCGAACTTCACGAAGGCCGGGATCCCGATGTTCGGCGCGGCGTGGGAGACGTTCCTCGGCCAGCCGTTCGACGTCGGGGGCGGGCTCACGTTCCCGGCGTCGGCGCTGAGCATGGGCAACCCACACCTGATCGTGTTCGTGGACGAGGATCCGGATCGGTACCACCTCGAGCACATCGGGCCGGCGCTCGAGCATCACGAGCTGTTCCCCGAGCGGACGAACGTCGAGCTCGCTCGGGTCGCCGACGGCGACGTGCATGTGCGCGTATGGGAGCGCGGCGTCGGCGAGACGCTCGCCTGCGGGACCGGAGCCTGCGCGGTGGCGGTGGCCGCGAACGAGGCCGGGCTGACCCCGCCCACCGTCACCGTCTCGTTCCGCGGAGGCCCGCTTCACGTCGAGCGATGCGAGGACGGGCGGGTGCTGCTCGCGGGCCCGGTGGGCCACGTGTACGACGCGGTGGCCGACCCCGCCGAGCTTCAGTGACGGCGCGACCCGGCGACCGTGGGATGGTTCGGCAGTGACCTCGCGGTACGCTCAACCGACCGACCCGACGAAACGAGGCAGATGACGGGCATCCACCGCTCACCCGGGATGGAGGGCGTCGCGCCGTACCCGTTCGAGGAGCTCGATCGACGCGCGGCGCAGGCGAGGGCGGACGGCCGCGAGCTGATCGACTTCGGCGCCGGTGACCCTCGTGAGGAGACGCCGGTTTTCATCCGCAGCGCCCTCGTCGATGCGCTCGAGCCCGTGTCGAGCTACCCGCGGGCCGCCGGGCTGGCGGAGCTCCGCGACGCCATCGCGTCATGGATCGAGCGACGGTTCCAGGCTCGGGTGGATCCCGACACGGAGGTCCTGCCGGTCCTCGGGTCGAAGGAGATCGTGTTCTCGCTCGCGCAGCTCGTCCTCGATCCGCCCGGGAGCAAAGACGTGGTGATCACGACGGCGCCGGGGTACCCGATCCCCGAGCGAGGCGCGCGCTTCGCGGGTGGCGAGGTCGTGCGGGCGCCGCTCGAAGAGGACCGGATGTTCCTGCCCGATCTCGACCGGGTGCCTGAGGACGTCTGGTCCCGCGCGGCGATCCTGTGGATCAACTATCCGAACAACCCCACCGGTGCGATCGCGACCGGAGGCTTCCTCGAGGAAACCGCCGAGCGGTGTCGGGCGCACGACGTGCTCCTCGCCTCGGATGAGGCGTATTCCGAACTGTGGTTCGGCGAGGGCCCGCCCCCCGGCGTGCTCCAGCTGTCGGACCGGACGAACGTGCTCGCGATCAACACGTTGTCGAAGCGCTCGTCGATGACCGGATACCGCAGCGGGTTCGTCGCCGGCGATCCCGGCCTGGTCGCGGATCTCAAGCGCCTGCGACCTTCGACCGGCGTCACACCCCAGGAGTTCATCCAACGGGCGTCGGTGGCGGCGTGGCGTGACGAGGTCCACGTCGACGAGAACCGCGAGCGGTACCGGCGGAAGCGAGACTTGCTGCTCGATGTGTTCGCGCGGCACGGCGTCCACGTCGCGGGGAGCGTCGCGACGTTCTACCTCTGGGTGCGAGTTCCCACGTCCCAGACCTCGTTCGAGTGGGCGCTCGACCTCCTCGACCGCGGTGACATCGTGGTCGCGCCGGGGTCGTTCTTCGGACCCGAGGGCGAGGGGTTCGTGCGGATGGCGATGGTGCCGACGATCGAGGCCTGCGATCGTGCCGCGTCCACGCTCGACGATCTCCTCGCCGAGGTCCGGACGTGAAGGACGTGCTCGAGCTCGAGGAGCGGATCGAGCGCAGCTGGGCCGAGCTCTCGGCGGACCCGTCCGCTCCGATCGATGCGGCGGCGGTCGAGGCGACGATCGAGCTCCTGGACCGGGGGTCCGTCCGCGTCGCCGAGCCGGATCCCGGGCGCGACGGCTCCTGGCGGGTGAACGCCTGGGCGAAGCAGGCGGTCTTGCTCTACTTCCGTGTCCGCGGGCTCGAGACGACCGAGGCCGGGCCGTTCGAGTACCACGACAAGCTTCCGCTGAAGCATGGCTACGGTTCGCAGGGCGTCCGGGTCGTGCCACCCGCGACGGTTCGTTTCGGGGCGCACCTGGAACCCGGGGTCGTGCTGATGCCGAGCTACGTGAACATCGGCGCGTACGTGGGCGCCGGAACGATGGTGGACACGTGGGCGACGGTCGGCTCATGCGCGCAGATCGGTGCGAACGTTCACCTCTCCGGAGGGGTCGGGATCGGCGGGGTCCTCGAACCGCTTCAGGCGGCGCCGGTCGTGATCGAGGACGGCGCGTTCATCGGCTCCCGGTGCATCGTGGTCGAGGGCGTGCACGTCGGGCGTGGAGCGGTCCTCGGGGCCGGCGTGGTGCTCACCGGCAATACACCGGTGATCGATCCGCGCGGCCCGGAGCCGGCGGAGCATCGTGGGCGCGTCCCCGACGGCGCGATCGTCGTCCCCGGGACCCGGCCGCGGTCGTTCCCGGCGGGGGAGTACGGGTTGCCGTGCGGGCTCGTGATCGGGGACCGCAGCGAGGCGACCGACGACAAGATCCGTCTCAACGACCTGCTCCGCGACGCGGGGTCGTCGATGAGCTGATGCCGGACGCGCGAACGCCGCCTCCGCGTCCCACCGACCGGATCCTCGAGTCGCCGATCGCCGCGACGTGGCGCTCGGTCGCGCACGAGCGCGCCGTCCTCGTGGGTGTCGGCCCCGGGATCCACGAAGGGGACCTCGACGAGCTGGCGGCGCTCGCCGACTCCGCGGGCGCGGAGCCGGTCGGCCGCCTCGTCCAGAGCCGCTCGAGCCCCGACCCGCAGTTCTGGATAGGCAAGGGGAAGGTCGAGGACCTTCACGGTCTGGTCCACGCGGTCGGGGCCGAGCTCGTCATCTTCGATGACGAGCTCGGCCCCGGCACCCTTCGCTCACTCGAGGCGCGGCTCAAGGTCAAGGTCGTCGACCGCACCGCGTTGATCCTGGACATCTTCGCGCTCCATGCGAACTCGAAAGAGGGCAAGGCGCAGGTCGAGCTCGCCCAGCTCAACTACCTGCTCCCTCGGCTCCGAGGCTGGGGCGAGGCGATGAGCCGGCTGGGAGGCGGGATCGGGACCCGCGGTCCGGGGGAGACGAAGCTCGAGGTCGACCGGCAGCACATCCGTCGCCGGATCACGAAGCTCCGTCGGGACGTGAAGGACCTGCGCAAGGAGCGTGACGTCAAGCGGGCCCGCCGGCAGAAGTCGAACCTCCCGCAGATCGCGATCGTCGGGTACACGAATGCCGGGAAGTCGACGCTGATGCGTCGACTCACCGGCGCCGACGTAATCGTGGCCGATCAGCTCTTCGCCACGCTCGATCCGACGACCCGTCGGATCGACCTCCCGGGCGGCCGGCACGCGACGATCAGCGACACCGTCGGCTTCGTCTCGAAGTTGCCCCACGATCTGGTCGAAGCGTTCCGATCGACGCTGGAAGAGGTCACCCTCTCGGATCTGATCCTGCACATCGCGGACGCCTCTTCACCGGAGCTGGACCACCAGATCGAGGCGGTCAGGCGGGTGCTCGAGGAGATCGGGGCGGCCAACATGCCGGAGGTCGTGGCGCTCAACAAGATCGACCGGTTGCGGGGAAGCGAGCGAGCGCGTCTCGCGACCCGATTCCCCGGCTCCGCGTCGGTCTCGGCGATCACCGGAGAGGGCGTCGAGGGGCTCCTGGAGGCGGTCGGGGCGGCGACGCCCGATCCTCCCGTCGAAGTGGAGGTGCTGATCCCGTGGCCGCGGGGGGACCTGGTCGCGATGCTCTACGACGAGGCGGAGGTCCTGAAGGCGGAGGCGGAGCCCGACGGCACGCGCGTGCGGGCGCGCGTGGGGCTCCGGGAGCTGGCCGCGGTCCGGGCCTACGCCGTGGGGGCGGGCGGTCGCTCCGGCACGGGGGAACCGATCGACCAGAGCGTGTGATCGTCCCAATGGCCGGTGATCACCGTATCCGGGTCCTGCCCGCGCTCCAGCGCGAAGCGGAGCGCCAGGAGGTGCAGCCGCGCGACGAGCGGGATCTGCTGGAGGACACCCGGGAGCGGTGAAGGCTCCGGCAGCCGGCTCACCCCGATACCCTCGGCCTCCGCGGCTCGCGCCACCCCCTCGACCAGGCCGTCGTCGTCGGGCGTCGTCAACGCCAGGACGTGGTCCTTCGGCGTCAACGGGACCGCCGTCCCGTGGAGGAAGAACTCCGCGTCGTAGCCCTCGGCCAAGACCCGAGCCCCTTCGCGCACCTTGAGCGCTCCTTCGCGCGCCGTGACCGACGTGTGACCCGCGCCGACGATCGAGAGGATCCGCGCGGGGAGCGGGACCGACTCCGTCCCGTTCGATGCGAGGGCGTTGCGGACGCTGCCGGGGACGAGCGCGAGCTTGTCGGCCGTGATCGTGTCGGCCCCCATCGCCGAGGCGAGCATGCCGAGGGCGAGCAGCGCGGTCGTGTAGCTCACCGTGTACGTCTCGGAGGTCTCCTTCTCGATGGTCTGGATCGCGTCGTTGAAGGGGGCGCCCTCGCGACAGATCGTCACGGTCTGCAGTCCCGCCGAGAAGGCGAGTGCGCGGGCAGCGAGGGCATAGGCGGTCTCCCCGGTGTGCGTGATGACCACGACACCGTCCTGCGGGCCCACGATCGGAGCGTTCTTCACGAACTGCATCGAGGACACGGCGTGCGCCGAGCGTCCCGCGTCCTGCAGCATCGCCGCTCCCAGGTTCGCCGCGTGCTGGCTGGTGCCCGTCCCGACCACCCAGATCCGCCGGACGCGGTGGAGGGCCTCCGCTGCGGCATGCACCTGCGCCTTGACGGAGCCCGACGTGAGGACGTGTTCGAGCTGTTCGGGCTGGGAACGGATCTGGTGCTCGAGCTGCGTGGTGTTGCGCGACATCAGGACGGCTCCTCGGGATCCGGTGCCGGGAGCCTAGCCGACTTCAGAGGCGTCTGAGAACGGCGACGACCTTGCCCAGGATCCTTCCGTCGCTCATCTCGAAGGGGTCGAGCGAAGGGTTCTCGGGGATCAGCATCACGCGCGGCCC
>Ga0307323_10000694_pt1 | contig 10455 bp, 7 predicted proteins | sample ER_DNA_381_FD_194496 | JGI IMG/M metagenome (GOLD analysis project Ga0307323, IMG submission 194496) | Bulk soil microbial communities from the East River watershed near Crested Butte, Colorado, United States - ER_DNA_381 | ecosystem: Environmental > Terrestrial > Soil > Floodplain | place: USA...
TCGTGATCACACTGCCGGAGCAGTTCAAGCACCTGCCGGATGCCACGAAGGCACGGATCGCCGAGCTGCAGAAGCAGGCCAACGATCTGCTGGCGCAGGCCACCACCAGCTACGGCGATTTCGCGGGCCGTGGGAAGCAAGCGGTGGATGAGGCCCGCCGGTCGGCACGGTCCGGCGCAAACGCCATACCAGTCACACCGCAGAGCGCCGCCAATGCCACCGAAACTGGTGAGGCTGGCACCCAATAGACGAGCTACTTACGAAACGACACTCACGCCCCACCCTCTTGCTCGCGCCCCCCGCGCGCAAGAAGGTGAGGCGTGAGTTCGCCTCCCCCGGGCTGATCTGAACCCTCTACAACCCCAGTCGACGCCGACCGATCACCGGTCCGGGTGGTGTCGAAGATCGAACGAAGACCCGACTTCTGATTGATGTTGACGCAGTTGACCTAACCCGAACGGCGAATCAGCAAAGGTTCTGATCAATCCATGATCACTCAAGCGGCCGGCGCGTTGCCGGGCCGACTTCATGATCGCTTTCATTGACCTCCCCCTTCCGGCTCGCGCCAGGACCCGCGACTTATGTCGCGCCGACGGCTGGGGAAGGAACCGCTGGCTGCACCTTGTCGAGCTGCTCGCCAATCCCGACGCTCGCAGCTCAGTAGTAAGCGACGACAACATCTTCACCGATGAGCGAGCGATTTGACGGCCCGCGACGCGGTCGTGATCGACTTGTGTCGAAGCTCGCGGGCCTAGATCACGAAATGGGAACGTCCGACCTCGCGGCCTGCCAACGTTTGGCTCTTACGCCTGCTTGGCCCGGGCTCGGCTGCGCGCGCGTTCGCCCCCGGACAGCACAACCTTGCGCATCCGGACGGCATCCGGGGTTACCTCCAGGCACTCGTCAGTTCGGCAGAACTCCAGTGCCTGCTCCAAGCTCAACAGACGCGGAGGTACCAGCCGTTCAAGTTCCTCACCCGTGGAGGACCGGACATTGGTGAGCTTCTTTTCCCGCGTCGGGTTGACATCCATGTCCTCGGCGCGGGCATTCTCGCCGACGATCATGCCCTCGTACACGTCAATGCCCGGGGCGACGAACATGGTGCCGCGCTCCTGGAGGTTGAACAGTGCATAGGAGGTGACTTGTCCGGTCCGGTCGGCGACCAGCGAACCCGTCGGTCGGGTGCGCATGTCACCGGCCCAGGGCTCGTAGGTCTCGAAGACGTGATGCATCAGGCCGGTGCCCCTGGTTTCGGTGAGGAACTCTGTCCGGAAACCGATCAGCCCTCGGGCTGGCACGAGGTATTCCATCCGCACCCAACCGGTGCCGTGGTTGACCAACTGTTCTAACCTGCCGCGGCGCAGCCCGAGCAACTGGGTGACGACGCCGACGAAGTCTTCAGGGATGTCGATGGTCAGCCGCTCGACTGGCTCGTGAATCTTGCCGGCAATTGTGCGGGTCAGCACCTGCGGCTTACCGACTGTTATCTCGAAGGACTCTCGGCGCATCATCTCCACCAGAATTGCCAGTTGGAGCTCGCCGCGGCCCTGGACCTCCCAGGTGTCCGGCCGTTCTGTCGTCAACACCCGGATCGAGACATTCCCGACCAGCTCGGCATCCAGCCGGGCCTTCACCAGACGCGCGGTGAGTTTCTTACCGGAACGGCCCGAAAGCGGAGAGGTATTGATACCGATGGTCACCGAAATGGACGGCTCATCCACTGTGATCAAGGGCAGAGGTCGCGGATCCTCCGGATCGGAGAGCGTCTCCCCGATGGTGATGTCTGGGATTCCAGCGATGGCGACGATGTCGCCGGGACCGGCAGATTCGGCAGGTTCCCGTTCCAAGGCATTGGTCATCAACAGCTCGGAGAGCTTGACGGTGCGGATCGTGCCATCGGCGCGGCACCAGGCGACGTTTTGATTGCGCCGCATGGTCCCAGCGACGACCCGGCAGAGCGCAAGGCGCCCGAGGTAGGGCGACGCATCGAGATTGGTCACATGTGCTTGTAGCGGCGCTCCCTCGATGTAGTTGGGCGGCGGGATGTGCTGCAGGATCGTGCCGAACAGTGGCGCAAGGTCTGTGCTGTCTGGCATCTCGCCGTTGTTCGGTGCGGTCAACGACGCACGGCCGGCCTTGGCCGAGGCGTACACCACCGGGAAGTCAAGAGCGTGGCTGCTGTCTTCGTCCAGCAGGTCGAGGAACAGTTCGTAAGTCTCCTCCACCACTTCGGCTATTCGGGCATCCTGCCGATCCACTTTGTTGATCACGACGACGATCGGCAGCTTCTTGGCCAACGCTTTGCGGAGCACGAAGCGCGTCTGCGGGAGTGGGCCCTCAGAGGCGTCCACCAGGAGCAGCACTCCATCGACCATTTCCAGGCCGCGTTCAACCTCGCCACCGAAATCGGCGTGACCCGGCGTATCGATGATGTTGATCGTGACCGTCGAGCCGTCCGGCGCCCGGTGCCGTACGGCGGTGTTCTTGGCGAGGATGGTGATGCCCTTTTCCCGCTCCAGGTCCATGGAGTCCAGCACCCTCTTCTGGACGGCCTGTCCGACCCGAAAGGCGCCCGATTGCCACAACATGGCGTCGACAAGGGTGGTCTTGCCGTGGTCGACATGGGCAACGATGGCGACGTTCCGCAGATCAGAACGAACGGGCACGCAAAAACACTCTCTCCGGGCGGGGGGTAACCCGGCGAGTGTAGTGGGTCACCAGCCAGCGCCGAAGCAGGCGAAGGGAATGGGCTCGGCGGCGGCCTGCAGGGCGTCGGCGAGCGCGTACGCCGGAGCAGCACCAGTAGCAAGGCGGCGGTGGTAGTCGAGCATGAGGTCGGCCGCCCCCTCGTCCGACACCTTCGCAACGCCGGCGATGATCGTCGAGGTCCCGCTGTGGAGCAGGGCTCGTGTTAGCCCGAGTGCCTCGTCCCCGGGTCGTACGGTGGCTTGGCCAAGTTCGCACGCCGACAGCACCACCTGTTGAGGTGGCTGGGCGACTCGATCGAGGTCGTAACCGACGACCGGCCCATCTACCAGTCTGATTGAGGAGAAGAGTGGGCTCTCCCGCTCGTGATGGCCATGGGCGGCTACGTGCACCAGTTGCGCACCGTTGATCGTGCTCAAAAAGGCCTCGCCGGTCGCCTTTGTGCCGGTGAGCGTCTCACATCCCAGCCAGTGCTGGGCGACGCCGGCGACCTCCTGCTCAGCACGCCCGAGGCCGGGCCCAGCAATGGCGACAACCGGTCCGGACCTATTGCGGAATCTCGCGTGGGCTCCCAGCCATGCTGCTGCGGAGGGAGCAACGGTCAGCGGTCGTCCCTTCAGAGTCGGGAGATCCGCCCAGGGCAGGGCCGCGAGCCGGCCGGGCGGCACGACGACGACGGGCGCGTCAGGCAGGCTGAGTGGTGTCAATAAGAGCTGGTCGAGTGTCCGGAGGTCTCTGGCCAAAGAATTGCGTGCCGAAGCCCGCAATGGTTCAGGAACGTAACTAAGTGCGAGGACATCAAGATCGGCGGTAATGCGTCGACAGAGCCGTTCTGCCTCCGCCATCGTGGTCAACCGCTGCAGCCAGCAGCCGCGGCGATTGAGCACAATGCCATAGATGTCGTCGTCGATGCCGAAGAGCGTCAGCAGTGCCGCTCCATCCAGCGCCGCGCGCATTTCGCCCATCCGTGGTGTGGGATCGATCGAATCCGAGCCCCGAACGCTCCAGGAGCGAGCTCGAATCTCTCGCTGCAGTGACTGCCGACGCTTGCGCAGCCGCTCACTGGTGTCGCTGTCGGAGTCTTCGTGCTCCAGCTGGCTGACCACCCAGCGAAGTTGGGTGAGCAACTCGGCGGTGATGGGGTCCTCGGGAGGTCGCACCGGCGTCACACGGCTGGATATCGCTCGTGCGCGTTCCAGCCAGGCGAGCACGGCAGCTGGCCGTCCGGCCGCGATCTCCTCGGTAACGGCCAGTGCGGCTAGGCCTACTCCGTGTATCGCGGTAGAGGTCTGGAGGTCGAGGCTGCCGAACTGAGCCTGGTGCTTGATCAATTCAGCCATTCCCGCGCGAGCCTGGCGATGCCCGGCCTCCCGGTCACCGCGGGCGAAGGCCAGCTTGGTTCTGACAAGCCGGCCGTACAGGCGCAGATCGAGCGGTTGTCCGGGAGAGATGGTCGGCAGCGGTCGCGGCCTACCGCGTACGTTGGGTCCGGAGTGCTCGATGGCGATCAACCGCGCCAGTTTCGCCTGGTCCGGCAGGCCGAGAGCGTTGAGAATCGCTGCTAGCCGGTCGCCGGTGCGTACCAGCTTGTCGGTCCGGGTACCAGCCTCCGCATCCGCACGCAACATCATCAGCTCACCGAGAGCAGTCGCGCGCTGGTTGTTCCTGCGCCGCAGCCGCGCCACGGCGGTATGGCTGATGGTTTGAGCCAACTGATAATTTCCGGCCAGCAGGGCGACGTCGGCTCGGGTCAATTCCGCTTCGGCTAATAGGGTCAGCATTTCGGTGCGTTCCAGTGCCGCCGATGCTTCGACCAGCGTCCGGTCAGCGTCTGCCACCAGACCGGCGCTGAGTAGCACCCTGGATCGGTTGATGCCGACGACGCCTTTGTAGTGGTCGGACGCCGCCTCCTCGACGGTCGGCATCAATTCCAAGGACCGAGGCAAATTGCCAGCGAGATAGTGCATATAGCCGAGGTTGAGCCGCGCGGCGAACTCCAGTTCTGCGAGTTCGTAGCGACGGCTCAAGACAAAAGCATGGCTGAAATCCTCGATAGCGGATTGAATGTCGCCCAACTGATTGTGAGCCTCGCCGCGATTGATCAAGATCTTGCATCGGTCGGCCGGCTCGGCGTCTCCGAGCAGCTGAGCTGCTCCATTCAGCTGCTCGATCGCATCGGTGACGAGGCCCTCTCGGAGCAGCAGTAGGCCGTGCTGTGCTCGCGTGACGACCGTGAGCTGGCCTAGAGATCGATGACTGGCGAGCTGCTCCGCTTTCACCAGCAGCCGGATGCTTTCGGCTCTTCGTCCCAATTCATGAGTGGGATAGCTAAGGCTCAACAGAATGCGCGCTGAGAGCCGGTCGTGCTCGACTGAACAGTCGGGAAACTGGGGATCTGCGCCATTGTGAGGCAGTGTGATCTGCAACGCACCCATGGCCTCGGTAAGCAACGTGACCGCTCGGGTGAAATGGCCGAGGTCGGAGCTGGCAATGCCTCGAGTAAGAAGGACTGCGGCGTGCTGATGGTCACCCCCGCACGCAACATCTGTCCCCACAGTGGCAATCTTGCTCTTCTTTTCACTCCTGTGCCAGGTCACCGCCAGCCGCTCCGGGACTGTCGGCGCGGCGCGCGGAGCCCCAGCAACCGACCTTCGGGTCTGTGCTCGCACCGTTGGGGCGATCGCGCATCGCGCTTGGAATCCGCTGACCTCGTCTTCACTCGCAGACGATAAGCATGTCCGTTCGCTCGCTCGTCCAGGACAGCGGCGCGCCAGGCTGGCTCAGCACGATCTTGCCGACGCTCGCGCCCCGTAGGCTTGGGATTATGGCGGGCAGCACAGACTGGTTCCGAGATTCGTTCCGGACCGAGTACGAGAAGCAGAACGCTGCACTCGGGCGGTTCAACCTAGCGATCTTCGGCAAGACCGGTGTCGGCAAGTCGACCTTGATCAACGCGATCTTCGGCGAGGAGGTCGCGCGGACAGGCATTGGCGAGCCGGTCACCCGCGGCAGCCACCTGTATCTGGACAAGGTCGGTCACCTGGGCATTGTCGACACCCAAGGACTCGAGGTGGGCAAGGACAACAAGCAGATCTTGTCCGAGCTCGACAAGGCCATGACCCAAATGCGCCAGCTTCCGCTGTCGGAGCAGATTCACGTCGCCTGGTATTGCATACGCGGCATGGATCGGCGCTTCGAGGAGGCGGAGGCCGATTTCGTGCGCCGTCTCGACGGGATGGGTCTGCCGGTGATCTTGGTGCTGACCCAGGTGCCGATGCGGGGTGGCTACGTTCACCCCGATGCCGTCTTGCTGGCTGAGCAGATCATGGCGAAACGGCTGCCCATCGTTGCAGAGCGACCGTTTATGACGTACGCAAAAGCCGATGAGTTTGCCGGCCAGCCGGCCTACGGGCTCAAGGAACTTCTTGATGCCACCTTTCGCGTCGCGCCCGAGGGTGTCCAAGGAGCCCTCGTCGCGGCGCAAGAGATCGATCAGGTCCGCAAGTCGCAGGAAGCAAACAAATACATAGCCGGTGCTGCAGCCAGCGCGGCCGCCGCCGCCGCAACGCCTATCCCGTTCTCCGATGCCGCGTTGCTGGTGCCGATCCAGCTCGGCATGATGGCTCGGATTGCCCAAATCTACAAGATCAAGTTCGAGCGAGCCGCGCTGATGGCGATCGCCTCCACCACCGCAGCGACGCAGCTGGGACGTGCCACGTTCACCGGCTTGCTCAAGATGGTGCCTGGCGCGGGAACGATTGTCGGCGGGGTAGTCGGAGCCGGAGTCGCATCTACGTTCACTTATTCGATGGGTCAAGCCTGGCTGACGCTCTGCCAGCGTGTGATCAAGGGCAAGCTGGGCACGGGTGGCACCGTGGTCGACAATGACGAGCTGCGCGAAGTCTTTATGGAGGAGTTCCGCAAGCGCATCAAGCTGGGGCCCAAGCAGTTGCGCGCAGCGTCCGAAACCGATCCCAACCTGATCGACTCGCGGAAGCGCGGCTAGTCGCGCCATACCGGCTCAAACCCGCGCTGCGCATACCGCACAAACGGCTGACAAGCCGACAGCGGCTCGAATAGCCTGCCAGCAATGACTATTCCGGATCTGGCGCCGCTGCTCGAAGGTGAGCCGCCTCATGATCAAGTTGTCTTTTCGACACGACTGCAGCGCTATTGGCCAGACCTTCTGACCGGCCTAACCGGTGCCTACCCCGACCATGCGCCGGAGATGGCCAACCGGCTGGTGGAAATCGCGGCGCAGAATTTCCAGCAGCGACCTGCGGACCTGCGACTGCTGGATCTGCGGCGGCACGCCGATCCCCAGTGGTATCAGCATCAACAGATGCTGGGATACGCCACCTATGCCGATCTTTTCGCCGGCGATCTGAAGGGGGTTGCCGATCGAGTCGATTATCTTGCCGAGCTGGGAGTGACCTATCTACATCTAATGCCCCTGCTTAAACCACGGCCGGGCCAAAATGACGGCGGGTACGCGGTCATGGACTATCGCGCCGTGCGTTCTGATCTAGGCAGCATTGATGATCTTCGCGAGCTGGCCACCGTGCTGCGCTCCCACCGCATCTCGCTAACCCTCGATCTCGTCCTGAACCATGTGGCGGCTGAGCACCAATGGGCGGTGAATGCTCGGAACGGAGACCCCCTCTACCGGCAGTACTTCCACATGTTCGCCGATCGGGAACTGCCGGATGCGTACGAGCGCACGCTGCCTGAGGTCTTTCCCGACTTCGCACCCGGCAACTTCACCTACGACGAGGAGTCCCATTCCTGGGTCTGGACCACCTTCAACAACTGGCAATGGGATCTCAACTGGCACAACCCCGAGGTGTTCTACGAGTTCGCCGATTTGATCTTGTGGCTGGCCAATCTGGGTGTGGAGTGCCTGCGGTTGGACGCCATCGCCTTCATCTACAAAAGGATGGGCACCAACTGCCAGAACCAGCCTGAGGTGCATGCGATTACGCAGGCATTGCGCACGGTGGCTCGGATCGCCGCTCCAGCATTGATCTTCAAGGCGGAGGCGATTGTCGGCCCGGCAGACCTGGCTCCCTATCTCGGGGTGGGCAAGCACGCCGGCAAGGTCAGCGACCTGGCGTACCAGAACTCCTTGATGGTCCAGATCTGGTCTGCACTGGCGGCGAAAGATACCCGGCTCTTCTGCGCGGCGATGAATCGCTTTCCCGCGAAGCCGCCGACGACGGTCTGGGGCACCTATCTGCGCTGCCATGACGACATCGGTTGGGCGATCGACGACGGTGACGCGGCCTCAGTTGGGTTGAATGGCTACGAACATCGCCGCTTCCTCGCCGACTACTACGCAGGTCTCTATCCCATGAGTGATGCCCGCGGGCTGGTGTTCCAAGAGAATCTGTTGACCGGAGATCGCCGGATTAGCGGAACGGCAGCATCATTGGCCGGCGTTGAGGCAGCCCTCATCAGCGGCGACGACATCCACCTCGATCTAGCCATACGTCGGTACGTGCTGGCCTATTGTCTGGTCTTCGGATTCGGTGGTCTGCCGCTGATCTACATGGGTGACGAGCTCGGTTTGCCGAACTATCACGACTTTGTCGATGACCCAGACCATGCCGACGACAACCGGTGGGTCCACCGGCCGCCGATGCCGTGGGATTCGGTGGACCGCCGGCACATGCCAGGCACGGTGGAGTACCGAATTTGGCATGCGCTGCGGCATGTGATCACGGTACGGTCCTCGCTGCCGAGTCTGGATGCCTCTGTGGAGAGTGAAATTCTTGATCCGGTTAACCCGGCAGTGCTGGTGTTTCTGCGACGGTTTTCGAGCCAGACCATGGTCGGTGTCTACAACGTGACCGCCGAATCGCAGAAGCTGGCGCGGTGGGTGATTCCGCTCGGCAACTGGGCCTGGGATGCGCTGACCGAGGAGACTCCATTAACCGATAGGCCGCTCACCTTGGACGGCTACCAGGTGCGCTGGTTTGTGCAGCAGACGTGAGCATGCCGCGCGACACGGCGATCAGTGAAGTACGCGACGAGCTGTCCGAGCTCGATCTCGAGTGGACCGAATCGGCGCCGGGGCTGTTTTCCGTCCGGCTTCCCGGCACCCGAAAGCTTGTCACCGAATGCGCGTTGGAGGTGGGAAAGTACGGGATGAGTGTGCGGGCCTTCGTCGCCCGCAAGCCCGATGAGAACCATGCCGGTGTTTACCGGTGGCTGCTGGAACGCAATCTCAAACTACAGGGCATCTGCTTCGCACTTGATGGGCTCGGCGACATCTACCTGGCGGGCAGAGTGCCGGTCGAACTCGTCACTCGAGCCGAGGTGGATCGGCTGTTGGGCGCGGTGGCCGAGGCCGCCGATGGCAGCTTCAACGTGATCTTGGAGCTCGGATTCGCCGAAAGCATCCGGAAGGAATGGGCCTGGCGGCGCTCTCGCGGAGAGTCGACAGCGAACCTTGCCGCGTTCAGACATCTGGATCCGGGCGAGGGTCCGAAAAGCTGATCTGGGTGCAGCGCCCTCGCTACGTTGACCACTAGGCTCGCTGACATGACGGGCACCCTGATCCTGCTGCGGCACGGCGAGAGCGAATGGAACGCCAAAAACCTCTTCACTGGGTGGGTCGATGTCGGGTTGAGTCCCAAGGGCGAGGCCGAGGCCGCCCGCGGAGGTGAGCTGCTTGTCGAGAACAATCTGCTGCCCGATGTGGTGCACACCTCTGTACTTCGCAGGGCAATTCAGACTGCACAGATTTCGCTCGACGGGGCTGATCGAATGTGGATCGAGACCAAGCGTTCCTGGCGGTTGAACGAACGTCACTACGGCGCGTTGCAGGGCAAGGACAAGGCAGCCACGCTGGCTGAGTTCGGTGAAGAACAGTTCATGCTCTGGCGGCGCTCGTACGACATTCCGCCACCGCCCATCGATAATGCCGATCAGTTCGCCAACTTCGATGATCCGAAATACGCCGGCATGCCGACTGAGGCACGGCCTCGAACCGAATGTCTCAAGGACGTACTGATCCGCGCCCTGCCGTACTGGTACGACCAAATCGTGCCCGACCTGCGGGCCGACAAGGTGACCCTGATTGCGGCTCACGGCAACTCGCTGCGCGCGATCGTGAAGCATCTGGACCAGATGAGCGACGAGGCTGTGGTTGGCCTCAATATCCCTACCGGCATCCCGCTGGTGTACGACCTCGACGACGATTTGAAGCCGGTCAGTGCCGGTGGCCGCTACCTGGATCCCGATGCGGCTGCCGCCTCGATCCAAGCCGTCAAGATGCAGGGCCGTAAGTAGCCCTTCGCGGCTCCCTCAGCTCGGACGGGGTCGTTTCGCATCACAGCAGTCATAACGATCCGGAATGTGTGCTCGGATGGGGCCGTTTCGCCGCACAGGCGTTGCAGGAGTGTCCCGTTTCGCCAGCTGCCTATCACCACGCCGCAGCAGACCTTTCTTGATCTGGCGGCCGTCGGCCTGGATCTCGTCGCACTAGGCGTACTCGGTGACAGCCTGATCAGGCGTCCCGGATGAGCGCGGAAGGACTTCGTGATGCCGCACTCGCCTGGCACGGCCGCGGGGCAAAACTCGCTCGCCGAGCTGCGCGTTTCGTTCGCGACGGCGTGGACTCCGCAATGGAGACGCGCCTTCGCATGCTGCTGGTACTGGCCGGTCTGCCGGCGCCCGAGGTGAACTTCATCCTGCATCACCCAGACCGGGAGCTGGTGGATGCGCTTCGACATGTGCTACCCGGCA
>Ga0307323_10000702_pt1 | contig 10431 bp, 10 predicted proteins | sample ER_DNA_381_FD_194496 | JGI IMG/M metagenome (GOLD analysis project Ga0307323, IMG submission 194496) | Bulk soil microbial communities from the East River watershed near Crested Butte, Colorado, United States - ER_DNA_381 | ecosystem: Environmental > Terrestrial > Soil > Floodplain | place...
CTCGACCTCGGCTTCGGTCGGAATGTGCAACTCGTCCGCTTCTGTTCGGCGTCCGACGGTCACGACCGGAGGATGCTCGACCAGGATCACCGTGTCCGGAAGCGAGCCGTTGCTCACACCCGCCGAGAACGCTCGCTGAAGGTCCCACGCCTCCCGGTAGCCGGCGACACCGAGTTCGAGGACGTAAGCGTTCTTCACGCAGGGAGCCTAGACAAATAGACTCCCCGCGATTATCGACCAGGAAGGAATCCTTAGATGCGCTTGTCCTTGATCGCCGTCGTGGCGACCGTTGGTGTATTTGCCGCCGGTTGCGGTGGCGGGGAGAAGAAGTCGGAGGAGAGCGAGCTGAGCAAACAAGTGCAGGCCGCCTGTACGGGGACGCGTTTGACAGAGGCGCCTAAGCTGCCGGCGAGCTTCCCGCAGATCGAGGAGGACAAGCTCACGTATACGAAGCAGTCGACTCAGGGCCCGACGAACGTCATCGAGGGCTACTTCAAGGGTGACGTGAAAGAGGCGCACGACGAGTTCGAGAAGGAGCTCAAGGGCTCCGGCTTCGACATTCTCTTCAACGAGCTCGAGGAGCACGACTCCGAGATCTCATGGAAGGGCGAAGGCAGGACCGGGCAGGTCGCGTTGCGCGAAGAGTGCGGCGACGCCGACAAGACGTACGTCCACATCACGAATCGCGCTGCGTAGCGGCTAGTACGACGCTTCGTCCCAGGTCTGCAGCTTCTCGCGCAGGTCGCGCAGGAAGCGGCCGGCCAGGGCGCCGTCGACCAGGCGATGGTCGTACGTCAGCGTCAGATTCATGATCGGGCGGATCGCAATCACGTCCTCGCCGCGGTCGTCCTGGATCACCCAGGGGCGCTTGACGACGGCGTAAGTACCGAGGATCGCGGCCTGGGGCTGGCTGATCACGGGCGTGCCGTGGAAGGTGCCGTAGCCGCCGGGATTGGTGATCGTGAACGTGCCGCCCTGGACCTCGTCTGGCGTCAGCTTCTTGTCGCGGGCACGCTGCGCGATATCGGTGACGCCGCGGGCGATCCCGAGCAGGTTCAGGCCCTCGGCGTGCTTGAGCACCGGAACGATCAGGCCCTTGCCGTCCGCGAGCTCGACCGCGAAGCCGAGGTTGACGTAGTTCCGCGTCACGATCTGCTCGCCGCGGATCTCGCCATTGATCCACGGGTAGTCGCGCAGCGTCTCGACGGTTGTTCGGGCGACGAAGGAGAGGTAGGTCGGGTTGACGCCGTAATCCTTCTCGTACTCCTGCTTCAGCTTCTTACGAATCGCGACGACCCTCGACATGTCGACCTCGATCGCGCTCGTCACGTGCGCTGACGTGTCGAGCGAGCGGCGCATGTGCTCGGCGATGCCGCGGCGCATGGCCGTCATGGGCTCGAATTGCTCGCCGGCCTCGGCGGCGACTGGTTGCGGCGGAGGCGGTGCCGGCGTGGGTGGAGCGGCCGCGGCGGGCGCCTCGGCCGGCTGGGCGGCGGGAGCCGCCGGGGCTGCCGGAGCCGCGGGAGCTGCCGCCGGAGCGCCTTCTTCGATGAAATTGAGAATGTCCTTCTTGGTCACCCGGCCGCCGCGGCCCGAGCCCTGCACCTGGCTTGGATCGACGCCGTGCTCGGAGGCAATGCGGGCTACGACGGGAGAGACGAAGCTCTTGCCGTCGGTGCCGCCGTCGCTGACCGGTGCTGCCGCGGGCGGCTCGGCTGGAGTCGCCTCGGGCGCGGGCTCGGCAGGGCTCGCCTCCTCGACAACCTCAGCAGTCGCCGTCTCGCCTTCAGCGCCTGAGGCGTCCGCGGACTCCGCCGCCGCCTGAGCGGTCGCCGGCTCGGGCGGTGGTGCAGCCTGCGCCTGCCCATTCGCGCCGGGCGCGCCGCCGATCTGCGCCAGCTTCGTCCCCACCTCGACCGTCTCGCCTTCCTGGACGAGGATCTGCGTCAGCGTCCCCGACGCCGGCGAGGGAACCTCGGTGTCGACCTTGTCGGTTGAGATCTCGAGTAGCGCCTCGTCGGCCTCGACCTGCTCGCCTTCGGACTTCAGCCACTTTGTCACCGTCCCCTCGGAGACGGAGACGCCCATCTGGGGCATCACGACGTCGACGGCGGTTTCCGTAGCCATCAGTACTCCGCCAAGTCTCGCAGCCCTGCGACTACGTCCTCGACCTGAGGGATGAACGCCTTCTCGAGCTGCGGCGAGAACGGCACCGGCGTGTCAGGCGCGGTGATGCGCTTCACCGGAGCGTCGAGGTCCTCGAAGGCCTCCTCGGCGATCGTCGCCGCGATCTCGCCTCCGAAGCCGCCTGTGTGCGTGTCCTCGTGCAGGACGAGCACCTTCGAGGTCTTGCGCGCGGACTCGAGCACCGCCTGCTTGTCCCAGGGAACGAGCGTGCGCAGGTCGAGGATCTCGACCGAGACCCCGTCGGCGTCGAGCTGCTGGGCAGCCTCCTCGGCCGTGTAGACCATCGCGCCCCAGGTGATGATGCTGAGGTCGTCGCCCTCCTGGTGGATACGCGCCTTGCCCAACGGCGTCTCGTAGCGCTCGTCCGGCACCTCGGCCTTGATCCGCCTATAGAGGTGCTTGTGCTCGAAGTAGAGGCACGGATTCGGATCCTGGATCGCGCTCGCGAGCAGTCCCTTCGCATCCTCTGGCGTCGCGGGGCAGATCACCTTCAGCCCGGGGATGTGCGCAAAGGAGCTCTCGGGGTTCTGCGAATGGAACGGCCCGCCGGAGAAGCCGCCGCCGGACGGAAGCCGCACCGTGATCGGCACGGGTGTGCCGGCGCGCCAGCGCTGCTTGGCGGCGACCGTGACGAGGTGATCCCAGGCGCAGGAGATGAAGTCGGCGAACTGCATCTCGGCGACCGGGCGCATGCCCATGATCGCCGCGCCGGTGCAGCCGCCGACGATCGCCGTCTCAGAGAGCGGCGCGTCGATCACGCGCCAGGCGCCGAACTCCTCCTGGAAGCCGAGCGTGACCTTGAAGGCCCCGCCGTAGACACCGACGTCCTCGCCGATCACGAAAACGCGCTTGTCGCGGCGCATCTCCTCGCGGAGGCCGTCGGAGATCGCCTGGAGGTAGGTCTTCTCGGCCATTACTTGTGGTGGGGCGTGTCGAGATCCTCGGGTGTCGCATAGACGCCGTCGGCGAGCTTGGCGGGATCGGGCAGCGGCGACTCCTCCGCGCGCGAGAGCGCGTCGTTCAGCAGCTTCTTGACCCCCGCGGAGATCTCGTGCTCCTCCTCTTCGGTCAGCTCGGCCTGCTCGTACAGCCACGTTCGGAAGCGCTCGATCGGGTCGTTCTTGGCCCACTCCTCGAACATCTCCTTGGGGACGTAGAAGGCGTCGTCGTGGACCGCGTGGCCCTCCATTCGCAGGGTCAGCGACTCGATCAGCGTCGGTCCGCCCCCCGCGCGCGCCTTCTCGATCGCCCGCTTCGTCTCGCGGTAGACGGCGAGCACGTCGGTGCCGTCGACGACGACCCCGTCGAAGCCGTAGCCCTGCGCGCGGTCGGCGAGGTGCTCACACGCATACTCGAGGTGTGTCGGCGTCGAGTACGCCCACTGGTTGTTGTCGCAGATGAAGACGACCGGAAGCCGGCGTACGCCTGCGAAGTTCATCGCCTCGTGCGCGTCGCCGCGCGCCGAAGCGCCCTCGCCGTACCAACCGACGGCGACGCGGCTCTCCTCGCGGATCCGAAAAGCGAGCGCGCAGCCCACCGCGACCGGGAGCATCGCCGGCAGGTGGCTGACCATCGCGATCAGGCCCAGGTTCGAGTCCGCCATGTGGACGTTGCCGTCGCGGCCGTGGGTAGGCCCGTCGGAGCGACCCATGTACTGGGCGAAGATCCGCCACGCCTCGACCCCGCGGGTGACGTGGACGCCCATGTCACGGTGGAGCGGCGTCCCGACGTCATTCGGCCCCATCGCGGTTGCGACCCCGACCGCCGAGGCCTCGTTTCCGCGCCCGGTGTAAAACGAGCCCGGGATCTTCCCCTGCTTGTAGAGGATGTGACCGCGCTCCTCGATTCCGCGCGTGATCACCATGTTGCGGTAGACGCCGAGCAGGTCCTCGCGGTCGAGTCCCGCCTCCTTCACCTCACTCAGAGAGCCGAGTGGCTCTGCTTCGCGGATCGCCATGGCCGACGCATGCTAACGGCTCGACACGAGGACGAATCGGCAGGTCAACGGGTCGTGGAGGGCGATACGATGTGACGGCCCCCTGGAGGGATCGAATCGATCGGGTTGTCCCAGAAGATCCCTTGGTTCCTGCCCGGCACGTACCGCGTTGGCGTCTACCTCGTCATTCGCGGTCGGCGTCTGGCACCCCGCCGCGGGTCCTTCACGCTGAGACTTCCGGAGGCCGGCTCTCTCGACCCGAGCGAGCACGTCTTTCCGAGCAACCTGAGCCCTCCCAAGGCGGGGTGCTGGCGGTTGTCCTTCGAGATCCGACTGGTGCAGGGTCGGCTCACCGTCCGCGTCGACCGGTAACCGAGCCCGGCGCTTCGGACCGGCCTGCCGGGACGAGACCCGGGGTTCGAAAGGCGCACCGGCGCGGCTAGAGTCCGGGCGTGGGCAAGGCTGCCGACTGGCTGCGCGAGGAGCGCCGAAAGACCCTCGGCGACTGGGTCGCCGTCTGCCTGGGCTGCGGGTTCGTGCAACGCTACTTCGAGCAGTTCGAGGCTGAGCTTCCGGGCGAGTGCCCGCAGTGCCGCGGCGAGTTGCGCGCGCGCTGTCCGGCCTGCGATGCGCGCTTCAGCTCAGCCTTCGCGGTCGAGTGCGAGGCCTGCGGTGCGGAGCTGCGCCCTCCGCAGCAGTTCGGGGTGCCGATCCGTAAGTCGCGCTAGCCGTGCCCGAGGTCGCGGCGTCGGCGGCGCCCTTTCACCAGCGCGCGGCGAGCCGGACGCGCCTCCCGGCATCCGCGAGATCGGCTACTTCGACCTAGCGAGCTTCCGAGGCCGCGCTCTCGCGCGCTCGAGACGCTGCCGGACGTTCTCGCGGCTAGGCGCGGATCTGCGAGAACCGGATCACCGTGACCGTCGCGTCGTCCGAGACCTCACGGTTGTAGAGCTGTCCGAGGAAGTGCGCCATCTCCTCCGTGCGCCGGATCTCCGGATTGTCGTGCTCGATCTCCCGCGGCGAGAGGTCGGCGAGCGTCTTCACCTCGACCTTGTCGATCACGGCCTCGAACACCTTCTCCCGCGGGCTGTAGCGGGCACCCGCGAGGACCTGGACGATCATGCCCTTCTTGTATTTGCCCGACTTGTCGCCGAGGCGGATCGTCGCTGACTTGCGGCCGGAGCGCAGCTGGTCGGCCACCATCGGCGAGTAGAAGTTGAGGGCGTACATGGCTGCGGTCACGTGAGCGGCGAAAGCGCGCAGATCATACGGCTCTTTCCCGCACCGAAGCTAGGGCTTTCTCAGCCATCTGGCGCTCGCCGCCGTAAGCGAGCAGCTTCGGCGCCTCGTCGAGCGGCAACCAACGAACCTCGTCGACCTCGTGGGCGGTCTCCGGCGGCAGGTCGCCGAGGCGCCCGCTTGCGTAGCGCAGGAGGAAGAAGCTGACGATCTTGAAGATCCGCTCCCCGGCCCAGGTGTACGTGTAGCGGACGTCGCCGAGCTTCTCGACGAGCCGCCCGTGCGCGCCGGTCTCCTCGTGCACCTCGCGCAGCGCCGTCTCGCGCGGATCTTCGCTTGGCGCGATGTTCCCCTTCGGCAGCGCCCAGAGGCCTGGTTTCTTGCCTGCGGGACGGATCGCCGCCAGGACCCATTCGCCTTTCAGTCGCCGCACAAGCACACCGCCCGCTGAAAACTCTCGCTTCACCGCCGGTTTGTAACACAGCGGTGACCACCGAATCCACACTTGCTTGCACAGCCAGCTTCCCAGCCTATAAACTCGCCTGGCACTCCACATCTGAGAGTGCCAAGCAGTGTCACAAAGTACGTCTCAAGGAGGCATTTGGATGGATCTACAGCCGCTGGGAGATCGCCTCATCGTCGAGGTCCTCGAGGAAGAGGAAACGACGACGAGCGGGATCGTCCTGCCCGACACCGCGAAGGAGAAGCCGCAGCGCGGCAAGATCCTCGCGGTCGGCCCTGGCAGCCGCAACGACGAGGGACAAATCATCCCCATGGAAGTTGCCGAGGGCGACGAAATCATCTTTTCGAAGTACGGCGGCACCGAGGTCAAGCTCGGCTCCGACGACGTTCTGATCCTGCGCGAGTCCGACGTGCTCGCCAAGGTCATCGGGACGCGTGAGCCGGCCGGCGCTGCTGCCTAACACCAAAGGGAGGAATCTGAATGGCTCACAAGGAGCTGAAGTTCAGCGAGGACGCGCGGCGGTCACTCGAGCGCGGCGTCAACATCCTCGCCGATGCGGTCAAGGTCACCCTTGGCCCCAAGGGCCGGTACGTCGTGCTCGACAAGAAGTTCGGCGCGCCGACCATCACCAACGACGGCGTCACGATCGCTCGTGAGATCGAGGTCGAGGACGTCTTCGAGAACCAGGGCGCGCAGCTCGTCCGTGAGGTCGCGACGGCGACGAACGACGTCGCCGGCGACGGCACCACGACGGCCACCGTGCTCGCTCAGGCAGTCGTCCGCGAGGGCCTGAAGAACGTCGCCGCGGGCGCGAACCCGATGGCGCTCAAGCGCGGCATTGAGACTGCGGTCGACTCCGTCGTCGAGGCTCTCAAGGGCCAGTCGAAGGAGGTCAACGGCAAGGAGGACATCGCCCGTGTCGCCACCATCTCGGCACGCGAGCGCGAGATCGGCGACGTGATCGCCGACGCGATCGAGAAGGTCGGCAAGGACGGTGTCGTCAACGTCGAGGAGGGCCAGACGTTCGGCCTCGAGCTCGAGTTCACGGAGGGCATGCAGTTCGACAAGGGCTACCTGTCGCCGTACATGATCACCGACGCCGAGCGCATGGAGGCGGTCCTCGAGGACCCCTACATCCTGGTCGCGAACCAGAAGATCGGAGCGGTCAAGGATCTGCTGCCGATCCTCGAGCAGGTGATCCAGGCCGGCAAGCCGCTGCTGATCGTGGCCGAGGACGTCGAGGGCGAGTCGCTCGCGACGATCGTGGTCAACAAGCTCCGCGGCACCTTCACCGCCGTCGCCGTCAAGGCGCCGGGCTTCGGTGACCGCCGCAAGCGGATGCTCGAGGACATCGCGATCCTCACGGGCGCCGAGGTGATCACCGAGGAGATGGGCCTCAAGCTCGAGAACACGAAGGTCTCGCAGCTTGGCCGCGCCCGCCGCGTGGTCGTCGACAAGGACACGACGACGATCATCGACGGCGCAGGCGACTCCGAGGCGATCAAGGCTCGGATCAAGCAGCTGAAGGCCGAGATCGAGAACACCGACTCGGACTTCGACCGCGAGAAGCTCCAGGAGCGCCTGGCGAAGCTCGCGGGCGGCGTGGCCGTCGTCAAGGTCGGCGCCGCGACCGAGACCGAGATGAAGGAGAAGAAGCACCGCGTCGAGGACGCGCTGCAGGCCACGCGGGCAGCCCTCGAGGAGGGCATCGTCCCGGGCGGCGGCGTCGCGCTCGTCAACGCGGTGGAGGCGATCAAGCTCGACTCGATCAAGGACCCCGACGAGCGGACCGGCGCGGCGATCATCGTCCGGGCGCTCGAGGAGCCGCTTCGCCAGTTGGCGCAGAACGCCGGCCTCGAAGGCTCGGTCGTCGTCTCGCAGGTTCGCGAGGCACCGAAGGGCCACGGCCTGAACGTCGAGACCGGCGAGGTGGAGGATCTCTTCGCCGCCGGGATCATCGATCCGACCATGGTCACGCGCTCGGCGCTGCAGAACGCTGCGTCGATCGCGAAGAACATCCTCACGACCGAGGCTGTCGTCGCCGAGCCGCCGGAGAAGAACCCGGTCGGCGCCGGCGCAGGCATGCCCGACATGGGCGGAATGATGTAAATCACATGGGGGAAGCCCGGCTTCCCCCATGAGCCCCCTCGTTGGGTGGCACAGCAAAAGGGCCGGCTTTGCCGGCCCTTTTGCTTTTCAACGCGGCCGGCGGAGCCGGCCGCTCTCCGTAAAGACCCTTAAACGGCGAAACGCCCGAAGAGGGCGTCTCGCACGAGGGGGATGGGGAGGTGGGTCGCATGTTCTATCGGCGACCGGACACTCCTCCCACTCACCCAAAAAGGTGAATCGCAAAGAGAGCCCGGCTTTGCCGGGCTCGCTACCAAGCAGAAGGGCCGGCAGTGCCGGCCCTTCTGCTGTGCATCCCAACGCGGGGGCCCGCGGGGGAAGCCGGGCTTCCCCCGCGAGAACGCCCGCTAGGGCGCGAGATCGCCGTAGATGTTCTGGTCGATACCCCCGTCGTGCGGGCAGAGATCGCCGCTCCAGAAGCTGACCGGCCCCTTCTTCGTCTGGATCGTGCTCAGGGTCCGGCATTGCTTCACGTCGGCGGTCGTCGCGTCCTCGTCCTCCGGCGACTCCCTGGGATCGGTGCCTTGCACCGTGTCTCGCCAGTCCGTCCACGCCGTGTACGCGAAGCTCCCGAGCGACGTCACCCACAGGTAGTCGCCCGCGAACGGCACTGCGCGGTTGTCGAACTGCTCGTAGTTGGGATTCGTCGAGACGTCGGTGATGCGCGTCTTTCCGGTCCACGTCGTGCCGGCGTCTGTCGAAGCCGCTCCGTAGACGTCGAGCGACGGCACCGTCGTCCGGTCGGCGCAGTTGCCGATCGGGCGGGTGACGCTGTAGCACGTGTCGTTCCGGCTATCCCACCAGATCGCATGAAGGACGCCGCCGTCCGCCGAGATGTCGGGGAACACCTGGTGTCCCGTCGCCTGGTCGTCGATGACGGCCGGAGCCGTATGTCCTCCGGTTGCCCCGTCGTAGCGGAGGAAGAACGTGCCCGCCTGGCCGCCGACTCCCCGGCCGTCGGTCCCGTAGGTCGTCCCTGTCGGGGCCTCGGTTCCAGGCTTCGTCGCGTCGTAGACCATGTAGATCCACTCGTGCGAGGCGTCGAGCTGGTCGGCTGTCGACCGCACCTGCGTGTCGCGGCGGAAGAACGTGTATCCCGAGGTGCACGCGTCGGCGAAGTCGCCGCAGTCGCGGTTCACGTCGGATTGGGCGTCAGCCTCCTCGCCGAACTGCGGATCGTCGCTGACCGCCTGCGTCGGAACCGGCTCCGGAGCTCCCTGATCCTGGGCATCGTTCGGAATGAACGTCGTGACCTGCTGCGGCGCCGAGAACGTCCGGCCGCAATTGGTCGACTTGACGATGTAGATCGCGTCCGTGGACTGCCCGGAGGCCGCGAACGAACGGAACGTCACGTAGACGTGCCCATTGTGGGTAACCGAGATATCCGGGAACTGAAGGTCCTTCAGCTCCGGGTTCGATGCCGACAGCTTCAGCGGTGAGCTGAAGGTGACGCCGTGGTCGGTCGATCGCACGATGTAGATCGAGTTGACGCCGTTGCCGTTGAACCGCGACCACGAGAAGTAGACGTTGCCGTCGCAGACACCGCCCGTCCGGTCGGCCTCGATTGCCGTCTTGTCGTGGAAGACGCCCAGGAGATTCGGCGCCGACGAGCCATGGGCCACCACGGTCGTGCCGTAGTACTCGAGGCCGTCCTTGGTCGTGTTGGCAGCGTCGGGACCGTCCGGATTCCGGAAGCGCGCGACGAACTCGTCGCCGAACGTCTTCGCGGTGCCGGCCGGGTCGCCCGAGGTCTCCGAGCCGAAGAATGCACGGCCATGGGCGTCCCAGGCGATGACGGGGTCGCCTGCGCTTGCGGTCCGCGCCTGCGAGAGCGCGGCATAAGGCGACGTGTCATCCGGGTAGCCCGGAACGAGCGAGCTCGTCCAGCTGCTTCCTCCGTTCAGCGACCGGTAGTAGCCGAGCCAAATCGGTCCGACCGCGCCTGCCGCGATGCCGCGGTTGTAGACGCCGCAGTAGTCGTTCGAGCTCCCGAGCAACACGCTCGTGTCGCGCGGGTCGACGGCAACTGCGGGCTCGTTCTGGCGCCCGCGAGAGATCGTGCACTCGTCGAGCGTCGCGTCGGTGTAGTCGTTTCCTGTTGCAAGCGTGTAGGCGCTGACATAACCGGCGCCGCAGCCTGCGAGCGGATGGCAGTCGTTCGTCAAACGAACGTCTGCCCCGGGTGTCGAAGCTCCGGCTCCGCCGACCGCGAAGAACACGGCCAGGCACGCGAGAGCGCCGACGATGAAGGCTTTCCTCACTTTGCTCTCCCCCTCTGCCTTGTTTTACTGACCCCAACTCAGCGTGATCGCGGAGCGTATACGAGGCGATCTCACACAGGGGGCGCCGAGGCGCCCCCTGTGTGCGTTGAGCTACGGCGTTGGATCGGCGTACGAGCCGCCGAAGATGTCGGTGTTGCCGAAGGTCGCCGGGCAGTCCTGTTCTGGCGCCGGCCGGGTCGGGTCCGTGGACTCCCCTG
>Ga0307323_10000705_pt1 | contig 10419 bp, 17 predicted proteins | sample ER_DNA_381_FD_194496 | JGI IMG/M metagenome (GOLD analysis project Ga0307323, IMG submission 194496) | Bulk soil microbial communities from the East River watershed near Crested Butte, Colorado, United States - ER_DNA_381 | ecosystem: Environmental > Terrestrial > Soil > Floodplain | place...
CTTGGCAAGGACGAGCGCTTCGTGAAGTTCCGTGGCAACATCCACGTAGCTCCGCAGAAGGAGATCGTCCTCATCCCCTACGAGAAGATCGAGGCGATCGGCCTTGAGCGTGAGTGAGCCCCGCTGTCCCAAGTGTGGCGGAACATTTGAGGGGTGCACGTGCCGAGGATAGCAAGCGGCGAAGCCGCTAGCGAAAAGACTCGGGGCTCCGCTCCGAGGATGAAGAGCCGGAAGAACTGTTCCAGTGGCTGCCTTACCGGCGGCCACAAGACGTGAACAAGTGCCCGCGCTGTAAAGTCAGCCAACCGGAGAGTAAGTATAATTACCGCAAGTCGGGATCTCGGCAAGGTAAACGCATAACTCCGTGCAAGGATTGCATTTACGCGAACGCCAGAGAGAATCGCGTTAAGCACTACTACGGAATCACGCTGGAGCAATACGAGGAGCTGCTCGCATCGCAGGGATTTCGGTGTGCAATCTGTGGCACGAGTGATCCCGGGCATCAGGATTGGGCAATAGACCACGACCACAATTGCTGTCCGGAAAAGAAGTCCTGCGGTAAGTGCGTGCGGGGGCTTCTATGTAATCTTTGCAATGCGGGGCTTGGCATGTTCCGCGACAGCACCAGGAATCTAGTATCGGCGATCAACTACTTGGAGAATCGATGAGGCGCGGGAAGTTTAAGAACTGCTCTTCCGGTTGCGTTACCGGTTATCATGCAAGCTGGGGTGAGTGCGTTCGAGGCAAGAGCCTGCGCCTCAACCCCAACCTGTCCGACACCAACGCCCAGAAGTCGTGGGACAAGGAGCTGGACAGCTATGAAGCGGCACGCAGGCAAGGCGTAGAGCCTCGCGGGACCAGCCAGAAGCTGGTCGATGAAGCCATGCGTACCAGCGAGGCGACGGGAGTTGCCTACCAGGCTTGATTAAGGAGAAGAGATGGGAGCAGAGAATGCCGTCCGAATCGATGGCGGCGTAAACGCGGGAGCAGGCCCTACGGTGGCCAACTCGTGGAACATGCGAATTACGGATGGGGTGGATATCTCTCCGGTCACCACATCCGCCTTAGGCAACGCCCTCCTGGTCACCACGGGAACCCAGTCGGCTGGCACTACGCTCGCCGCTGTGGCCGTGAATACGACTGGGACTACGATTGATTTCGGTGCAGCCAAGTCCGACGTCACTTGCGTGACCGTAGGCACTGGGACCCTTACGGGAACGGCGACCATCGAACTGTCACTGAACGGCACCGACTGGGTCTCCAGTACAGTCACCATTGCCGTCACTGCCGCCAGCGTTCTTGCCGGACACAGCGTCGGCAGGCCCGCCAGATACGCGCGAGCCACCCTTTCAGGTCAGGGTGGTACGGGAACACTCACCGCGACAATCATGGGGGCTTAAATGTCGGCCGAACAGACAGTACGAATAGATTCTACAACCCCGCTCACCATCAATGGAACCGTAACGACGACGCCGAGCGGAACTCAGACCGTGAGCGGCTTCATCACTGCCTCTCTCGTCAAGGATCCTAGCGTTACCGGGGTGTATGTATTCAGCCTCGCCGAGATCCCGGGCGTGGTCGCAGCAACCAATCACCTGGCGCTGTTCAATCCGATCGGCTCCGGGAAGAACGTCATCTTCGGCGGGGCGTTCATCTCGTCCACCTCGGCGTCCGGCAGCACCATCACCGATCCAATGCGTGGCTTCAGGGCCACGCTCATCTCTGGCGGAGTCCTTCAGGCGGACAGCGCTTCGGCCAAGTTCGTTACCGCCAACCCCGATCCCGTTGCGGAAATCAGAACCGGCAACCCCGCCGCTACGCTGGACGGGGCTATGTTCAACTCTCCTCCCGCAATCAGCGCAACCACCGGTGTTACGCCGGTGCACGCAGTGCCGGTACCCGGCGGTACCGGACCATTCCTTCTGGTGCCAGGCGAGGGAATGGTCATGCGAACCGCTGTCGGTGACGTTGATCAGCGCTGGAATCTTTCAGTCGTATGGGCGGAGGCGTAATGTTCCAGAGCTTGCCTCACTCAGAAGAAATCATCTGCGGCAGCAGGACCACCACGGGAACCCTGATCACCATTCCGGCAGGTAAGTGGTACACCGGTAACCTTCAGATCACCGCATCGGCGGCAGTCGCAGGGACCTCGGCGCCTACCGTCACCACTGCTGGCACGGATGTGGCACCTGCCGCAGGGCAGGTGATTAGCAGGCTGACCATTAATGGCCTCGCCCTGACCACTGTTGCCGACAGCATCGAGACCGAGATCATTATCCTGGCTCCGCCTGAGAATGATGTAACCCTAGAATTCACGGCTGGTGCTAACGGCACCAGCTCTGCAACCGTCAATGGCTTCACCATCGGCTAAGGAGCACCATGGCTACTTCATTCGATCAGATCGTTCAGCGGGTGAAGCAGCAGCTTCTTGGCTACACCCGGAACCAGGCGAATCTTTCTTACCTGGTGGCTACGATGACCGCAGGCGACACACAGTTTCAGGCCGATCCGGATACCGTCCGCAACCTGTCCCGTGGGATTGTGGAGATTGACGATGAGATGATTATCGTCAAGTCTCTCGACCAGGGGACGGGCATGGTGACGGTATTCGGTGGCGGCTCCGGTACTGGTCGTGGTGCCGAGGGCACCACGCCTGCGGCTCATGGTCTCGACTCTCTCATCACTGCCGACCCGAGGTACCCGAAGGCTCGCATCAAGGAAGCCATCAACGACACCATCTCCGGCATCTATCCGGACATCTGGGTGTTCGGTGAGACAGAGTTTCCTTACATCGCAGCCCGGTCGGAGTACCCGGTACCGGCGGAGGTTGAGGACATCTACAAGGTCACGACCAACACCGTGGGCCCTTCCGGCATGTGGATGGCAGCGCAGCGCTACCGGTTCAATCCTCAGGCATCCACTACGGTAGGACAAGTCCTTCCTACCCCGACTCCTACCGGCAAGACGGTACAGATCCTGGACTGGGGCATCACCCCAGGCCGGAACATCCATGTCGTGTACACCAAGGCGCCGAGCGAACTGGTCAATGGCGGCGACGACTTCGCCACGACTACCGGCCTGCCCGAGCGGATGCTCGACCTGATTACCTTCGGCGCCTGCTGGCGCCTGCTCCCTGCATGGGAAGCAGGAAGGCTTCAGCAGTCCTCTGTGGAGTCGACAGAGCGAGCGCCACTGGTTCCCACTGGCGCTGCCAATGAAGCCTCTCAGTACTACCTGGGGCTGTATCAGAGGCGCCTCAACGAAGAGCGAGACAGGCTCCTCGACCTTTACCCGAACTTCCAGTACTTCACAAGCTAGGAGGGCCGATGACGGTTCGCTATTACAGCTCGGTCGCACCGCCCACGACCCTCTCATCCAGCATCACCAACGCCAACACCACTATCGTGGTCGGCTCTACCACGGGCTTCCCTGCACTGACTCCGTACACCCTGTCCCTCGACTACGAGACGGCAGTCGAAGAGCTGGTAGAGGTGACCGCCGTGGGCGGCACCACCCTTACGGTAACTCGCGGTATCGATGGCACTTCGGCTACCAGCCACAACGCCGGAGCCGTGATACGTCACGTCACTTCGGCTCGGGACTTTTCTGATTCCCGGACTCACGAGAACTCGGCAAACGGGATCCATGGACTGGATCCCTCTGAGGACATCGTTGGCACCGACAGCGTTCAGACGCTTACGAACAAGACGCTGACCAGTCCGGTCATTAATGGAACCATCGCTGGTAACCCGCTATTCTCCGGAACCTGGACCGGTAACGCAGTGCCAGCAGCCAAGATCCGACTACTCAATCAGACGGACGTGAGCCTGTCGTCGACCGATCACGCATTCCAGGTCGGGCCCGACTCCGGCGTGAACATCCGCATGGATGGCAATGAGATCCTCGGGGTTAACAACGGCGCCACCAGCACCCTGGCACTCCAGTCCGATGGTGGGACGATGAACGTATTCGTCAACCAAGCCGTGGATTCGACCACGGATCTAATGGTCGTGCGTGGCTCTGTCGAAACCAACCTAGTATCGGTCGGCAGGACTTCGGCTACCGCCGGGGCTTACCAGTGCAAGGCTGATGCGGATACGCAGCAGAGGCTCGTAGTGCTGGCCAATGGGTCAATCAACTGGGGCAGCGGCACTGCCGTGCAGGATGTCAACCTCTACCGGTCGGCAGCCGACATCCTCAAGACCGACGACCAGTTCCAGGCAGCGACGCTTAACGTCGCTGGTGCATCTACCCTCGGCTCAGTCAGTGCTACATCCCTGACTGTCAGCGGTACATCCACCCTTACTGGCACAGTCACGGCCAACTCGATAGTCGCGACAAGCGGCATTCAGTACAAGCCGACTCAGCTCGGTACCGAGACGACTACATTCGCATCCGCCACCAGCAACACCAACGCCGTGCTGTTCCCGATACCGTTCACCGGTGCTGGCGTTCCGTTCGTCACTACGAATATCAACTCGGGAGACGGAACCACTTCCCGATGGATTTCCCGGGCCATCTCTATTTCAAACTTCGGATTCACGATGTTCGTTCACGCGGCAGACGGCAACCCCGATGCGTGGTCCGGCATTGACGTTCAGTGGATGGCTACCAAGTAAGGAGTTACAATGGACGTAGTCAATAAGATCCCGTACCAGCTCAGCAGTCTGGGTATTGGTGGCTCTGGTCAGTACGTGGTGCAGGACTATCAGTACGACTACGCCATTGCCGGTATCCCTTTCCTCTCCGCCATCAATGACCAGCGGCCTTACACGGACCGCATGGCGGAGATCAGGAAGGACCAGTTCGACAACTTCGCAGAGCCTGGCGAGCAGTCGCTTGCCGGTTGGTGGCTCCGGTCTCAGTCGACCTTCAATGGAGGGGCTGGCGTCCTTTATCAGGACCCCGACAACGACAACCAGTTCAACTACCGCTTCTCCACTTCTCTCGGCATCGATCCGTGGACCGGTGGACAGATGAAGCTGTTGCGTAACACCACCCTCAAAGCGGCATCCTCCCTGTCGAACAACCGAGTGCAGGGCTTCGTGAGCCCTGCTGGCGTTGACGCGTACTGGGAAATGGACCTGCACAACCTCACCAAGCGGATCGATGCAGGCAATACAGCCATCATCACAGGTGCTGCCGACAGCCTGTTCGACCTGACCTCTACCGGGGCGACGTACATCGTCGCCCGTGGAACCGGAGTCTGGAAGGGACTGGACGCTGCCGCCCCCACGCAGCTCTACACCAATGCCCTTACTGATGGTGTAATCGAATTCGTGAAGGACCGCCTGATTTTGGGGACCGGCCCTTCGGTGTATCAGCTGGTGCTCAATGCCGCAGCCATCCCTCTCCCCATACCGGCCGATTACACCCATCAAGACCCCCAGTGGCGCTGGCGGTCCATCACGGATGGCCCTACGGCCATCTATGTAGCAGGCGACTCTGGCACTACCAGTCAGATTCACAAGTTCTCCGTCGTCGATTCGGCTGGTGTTCCCGAATTCACATGGATCGGCGTCACCGCCACCATGCCAGCAGGCGAGAAGATCAATACCATCTTCAGTTACATCGGTTCGTTCGTCGGCATAGCCACAACCAAGGGCTTCCGTGTCGGAGAGATTGACGCTCAAGGCGACATTGCCTACGGACCCCTGCTGTTCGAGCCTACTGGTGGCTGCACTGGCATCACCGGCTTCGACAGGTTCATGTGGGTAGGCTCCACGAACGCCCACGATGGCTCCTCCGGGCTCTTCAGGGTGGACTTGGGTAACGTCACCCAGGAGCAGACGACGAGGGCTGTACGGTACGCCTACGCCCGCGACATCTACATCTCAGGAGAGTCTGCCGCAGTCACGTCGGTGACTATGTTCGGAGCAACCAACCGCAAGGTCTTCACCGTGCTGTCCGAAGGCTCGATGCTGGAAGACGATCTGGACCTGGTGCCCAATGGGTATCTGGAGACAGGGCGCATTCGGTTCAACACCGAAGAGCCCAAGCTGTACAAGTTCTTCTCGATCAGAACGCCTACGCCCCTTGAGGGGGCGTTGAATGTAGCGCTCTTGACCGAGGGTGGAGGAGTGATCCCGTCCATCACATACAGTCCCTCGGCTCCATCCGGAGTCAAGGACGTCGGGATCACCAATCCACAAGGGCCGCAGAACTGGATAGCCCTTCGGTTCACATTGTCTCGCGGGGTAGTGGACCCCACGATCGGAGCTATCCTGAACGGCTGGCAGGTCAAAGCGCTGCCCGGCTCTATCCGCCAGAGAATCATTACCATTCCAGTCCTGATGCTGGACGAAGAGGTGGACAAGGGAGGCCAGACTATTGGCTATGACGGGTACACGCGGGACCGCCTTGAGCTGTTCAAGGCAGTGGCCAGGGCTGGCGATGTCGTTCTGTATCAGGAACTTCAAGAGCAACTGGTTACCCAGGTAGTCATCGACGACTGGGAATTCAGGCAGACGGGGCCACCGGGAGTTCGGGGGCCTATCGGGGGATATCTTACCGTGGTCATGAGGACCGTGGCGGAGAGTACTTAAGCACATGAACTCTGGGGAGAGGGAATGGACGTTGATACGATTACGTCTATCGCAGTTCCACTCACTGCGATAGTAGGGGGATGGTCTGTAGGGCGAAGGGGTCTGTCAAGGCAGACCGTGGATCTCTTGCAGATACAAGTGACCGCGCTGAGAGAGGGCAACGATCTCAAGGACGTAGAGCTAGGCGCCCTCAAGGGGCGCGTTGAGGTTCTTGAGAACATGGTCACCCAGCGAGCAGAGGTGGCGGAGGTCAAGGAGATTGTTGAGCGAATTGCTGTTAAGGTGGGGGCATGACACCCGCCTGGTTCCGAAGAGACATCATCCGACCGGTAAGCCCGTTCGAGCACGAAGCCGTATCCCACGCGCAGCGCGTCATGCGCTGCGAAGTGACCGGAGAGATGGACGAGTCGACCGTCTCCCACCTGAGGGCCATGCAGTCGCTGTTCGGGCTGCGCACTAGTGGCTACCTGGATCTGGAAACGGCTAAGCAGATTGAACGCATCAGAGTATACGGATCAGTGGAAGGATAAGCATGAGCGCATATCTTAAGGACCTGGCGGAGCGAGTAGTGACCACGGGAGTGTTTACATTCCTGTCGGTGTTCTCGGTGTCCGACCTGAGTTCAGCAAAGAGTGCTGGCATTGCGGCTGCGGCTGCGGCGCTGTCCCTGGTTAAGGGCGCACTTGCCAAGAAGCTGGGCGATGACTCAGCTGGACTGAAGTAGACAAAGAAGAAGCGGGGCCCTTTCGGGGGCCCCGCCTTTTCGCGTTCTACCGGTAGCCCTTCCATCGCAGAAGGCTGTTGATGATGAACTTCAGGAACTCAAAGCGTCCCATGTTGCACCTCCCTATTCGTCGTCGTCTTCCCAGTGATCCCCGTCTTGGGGTTCAGTAGTACCGGATCCGCCATCGCTGTCACCATCGTCATTGCGAGAATGACTCACCCTAAGCTCCGACCGCAGCCGTTGCAGTTGCTGTACCCCTTGGGACTGGTGCCCCCACACTTCGTACAGATCTGATCGGACACTTCGAACCTCTCGATCGTCAGTCGATAGATCGGGCTAGAGCAGCGAGAGTGCTTCTCGCCCTTGAGCGTGCCGCAGTTGATGCACTCCAGCCTCACCCTTCTCACCCCGCCGGATTCCAGGGGTGATTGGCCCCGATCGTGATATCGCCACCAGTGGCCATGGAGAAGTCACGAACCGCCTTGTCGTATGCGGCCTTGGCGCTGGCAGGGCCGGTCTCGATGTCGCCGTCCGACTGATTCTCCATGTAGGCATGGGCAATGACCGCATACCCCGCCAGATCCAAAAGCGAGTCCTTTAGAGGCTCATTGTTCGGCTGGTCATCGTCACTCAGGAGCGACTGAATCCGAGTGAGCTTGATGGCCACCTGGGTGATGATGACGTACAGGGCGTCGGTGCCCACCACTTCAGCAGCCTTCTCGAAGTTGCTGAACTCCCCGGTCGGTGCGTAGTCGGAGTTCTTGGAGAGCAGGGTCTCAGCCAGCGTCTCAGTGCTGGCCTGGATATACGAGTTCGGATCCTTGGTCACAGTACCGGCTCTCCGTCCTTGTAGTACTTGGTCTCGATGGTAACCCAATCGAGGAAGGGGAGAAGTGTGCCATCCTCAAGCTGCTCGGCGTCGGCCACCAACTGCTGACGCTCTACCTTCAGGTCGCCATAACTGGGGACCCAGCCGTTCCATGCGACCTTGTTGGTGTACGGGCCGATGAAGTGAACATCCCCGAAGGGCTGCCCTTCGATGCGGCCATACGCACTCAGATCACTGACGCCTGAGTGCGTAGCCTTGAAGCGGTAGACGCTGGTCGTGTCCTTTGCGTTACGGGTCATACGATTACTATCCTCTCGATTCGTACGTGTTCGATGAGGTTGGTGCACTGCTGGCAGGGAGTGTCCGTGACGTAGATGGTGCCACCATCGCAGGCGGCCAGACCTGCATCCAGGATGGCATTGTGTTCGGCGTGCAGGGCGTAACATGGGGCCGCGTTGTAGTCGGCACCAGCTGGCACTTCATCGTAAGAGAGTTGCCCCCTCGGACATCCGCCATCAACACAGTGAGTCTTGCCCGACGGCACGCCGTTGTAGCCCTGCCCAATCACCTTGTTGCCCTTGACTACCACAGCCCCGACCTGACGCCGGGTGCAGGTGGAGCGCTGGGACCAGATCCCGGCAACTGCGCCAAAGGTCTGGTCCCAGCTCGGTCGGTTGGTCACTTCTTGTGCTTCCCCTTGCCGCGCTTCTCTTCGGGCTTGGCCTGGCCCGCCCTGCTGACCACGCTGTCCAGGTCGTAAGGGTACTTACCCTCCGCCCGCTTCTTGTTGGCAGCGGTCTGGCTCTGGGCGTACTGAGCGTCGAAGCTCTCGCCCTTTTCCTTCGGGGTCTTCTTGCCCCAGCTCACTGATGAACCTCCGCGTTGTCGATGTAGTACGTCTCGTACTCGGTGTGCGGGTCGGGATTGGGGACCGTGAACGACGTGTCATTCAACGGCAGGTCGATACCCCGGTCGTGAGCCAGGCCATTCAGGACATCCCATGCGGAGTCCTCGGTGAAGCTGTGGTACACAGCTTCCGACAGGTCGGTGTCCAGACCGATGGGCTGCCATTCGTTCATCACCACGTAGACGGTGACTGTCTGCTCTGCCATGTCTTCCAGCCCTTCAGTGATGCTTGGTTCGTACTGCTCTCTGTCCAGAGGGCGCCCTTCAGGGGGCGCCTTCCGGTAGGACTTACTCACTTCTTGATCCTGTCGATGATTGCCTGCGCTCCGTATTTCACGTAGGTCGAGTTTACATCCTCGCCCACGGGAAGTCGAACCTTGATGACGGGCATCGGCAGGTTATCCCGGAAGGTGTTGTACATCTTGTTGCCCGACTCGTCCGCATCGGCGAATACGTAGATGCGGGACAGGTCCTCGAAGACGTTGGGCCAGTGGTCCTTCCAGTTGGTAGCGCCTGGGTTGGACACGGCGGGAATGCCGATCTGGCGGAGGATGAGGGAGTCAAGCTCACCCTCACACACTCCGATCCAGTCCGTTGCGTCATCGAACGCACGGACACCGTACAGATCCGACTCAGCACCCTTGACCTTGAGGTACTTGCCGTGCCCGTGCTCCTTGCAGTCATGGTCCTTCAGGCATCGGAAGGTCATGTTCACCGGGCCGTAGTCGGTGATGTACGGGATGGCCAGGCGTCCCTCGTACTGCTCGTGAAGAGCGGGAGCATCCCTAACTACGCCAAGACCTTCGTAGGCTGCGGCCTCCATTGTTATTCCGCGAGCCTCCAGCCATCCGGCTGCTTCGTGTAGATGGTCGCTGTACTGTGCTGCCGTCGATTCCAGGAATGTCCTGGATTCTTTGGAGAGCTGCGCCATATTCCAGGTTCTCTTTCTTCATGACGATCTGGGCAGCGTTGCCGGAAGGGCAGTCCGTGTGCGTGTGACAGTTGAACCACCCTTCTGCGGTATTGATGTTGGCCGAAGGAGTCTTGTCTCCATGGAAGGCGCAGGCGATAGGCCTGCTCCCCAGGTTCTCGGTGATGCAGTCCTCGAAGCCGTAATGCACCAACACCGGGATCAGCCACTCGGGGTGCTGGTCGAGTTCTTCTCGGCGACCGCCCCTCACCTGGCCCACCAGAACCCGGCCGCCCTGAAGGCGGCTGCAAACTTGCCACTCAGGTCATGGAACGCCTGGGTCTCGGTCTCGGTGAACTCGTCCGGGTAGTGATGCAGGCCGTCGGCCGTTACGTCAAGCATGTCCTTCATCAAGGACAGCTCTTCGTCGGTGAACTCGATGCTGGTCATGACTCATCCGCCTTTACGTACTCTTCGATGATGTACGCCTTGACGTCCAGCCAGC
>Ga0307323_10000710_pt1 | contig 10367 bp, 9 predicted proteins | sample ER_DNA_381_FD_194496 | JGI IMG/M metagenome (GOLD analysis project Ga0307323, IMG submission 194496) | Bulk soil microbial communities from the East River watershed near Crested Butte, Colorado, United States - ER_DNA_381 | ecosystem: Environmental > Terrestrial > Soil > Floodplain | place: USA...
TCGACAAGGTGGGCTGGATCGATGAGCCGCCCTCTAGCTGCAAGCTTGCGGCCGGCCGACAAGATTGCACGTCGCATGATCCCGATCGCCCAGAGGTCGGCGTAGGTGCCACGCTCGTCGCGGAGCCGGTAGGTCGCTCGAGCCTCTCCGAGCAGCTCGTCGAAGGCGATGCGGTGCTGGGCGGGTACCGCGTCGCGCACCTCAGCGGTCTTGCGCTCCAGATCGTTCGTGGGTGATGTGTTGACACGCTCCAGGGCCGCCCGGATTGCTCCGACGATGAGCTCGGGAATCTCCTGCACGGACGGCTCGCCCACATCCTCGCCGTTAACCGGCCGGTAGGCGACTCGGTCGACGTAGGCGGAAGCGAGCGCCCCCACCTCGCCCGGGAATGTGCGAAGTTCGGCAACTACCTCGCCCGGCTCTCTCGCGGAGGTGAGCAGCTTCGTCGCCGCAGCGTCGTGCCAGAGAGCGCCGACGAGACACTCGAGGTCCTGATCGGCGCCGAGCGGGTCCGGATTGGCTCCTTGGAGCAACCCGAGTAGCTGGGCCGGCGCGCGGCCTGTCCACTCTTGCGCGCAAACGAGAAAGTCGCCGACCGGCACGAACGCGGGCACGTTGAAGAGGTGGTGGATATACGCCGCCTGGATCTGGTTCTCGCGACATCGATTGAGGTACTGCAGGAGTCCAGTCGTATCGAGTGTGTCGGGATCGATCTTGAGTAGCGCCAGGTGGGTCCGGATCGCCGCGGGCTTCACCTCCAGGTCCCAGCGCTGGAGGTCCGCGCGCCACAGCTTCCGCTCGAACACCGTTGCGCTCGTCGAAAGGCGGCGCCGGATCTCTGGGTGAGTGCGCGCGAGCTCCTCCCACACCTTTTTCGGGGGATGGCCAACCGCCTCCCGCGGCGCACCCACGGGACAGGCGCAGTAGTAGACGAAGCCGTTGACAAAGCCCGCCTCCAGGTACTCCAGCAGCGATCCGTAGCGACGGAGGCTCTCGCTGAAGCCGCGCTTGAACGGGTCGGGGAAAATCTCCGCGTGGAAGCGGGTCGCCGGCCGCGTCTGGTGGGTCGGGTCGAGGACCCAGGAGCCGGGTCCGGGTGCGACAAATGTCTGCTCAGCGACGATGGTCATCGTCATCAACCTCCTTAATGCTCGCCGGATTGCGGCGAAGCTCATCAGTCAGGACGCGGACCGCCCAGGCGGCAGCCTTGCCCGATTCCTCGCCCTCCAGCCCCCACTGGTCGCGCATCGCCTGCCAGGCCGGGGCGCTCACCAGTAGATAAACCACCGCCAGCACGCGTCGGCGCTCAGCGGGGCCGAGGGCGGCGGTCACCTCCCGCATCGCCTTCTCAAACGTTCTCAGCCTGCTACGCCGGGTACGGGCCCGTATCTCCTGCCCGCGCCTCGAGAGCAGCGCACGCATCAGCGGCGCGCGATCCTCGTACCCGCGATATAGCGCAGGCGCCATCTCGCGGAGCTCCTCGAGCGTCTCCGGGTAGGACAGAAAGACCAACCGGAGGTGCTCCTCGCCCCACTCACCGAACGCGTCGAAGAGCGCCTCTTTGGTCGGGAAGTGCCGGTAGACGGTGCGCACTGACACACGGGCGCGCATCGCAACCAGCGGAACTGTGACCTCCTCGACCTCCTCGTCTGCAAGCACATCTGCCATCGCCTCCAAGATCCGAAGGCGCGTCTGCTCCAGCTGCTCAGCACGGAGCGGGCTCTCGTAGGGGCGGGGAGTACTCATGTCACGTTGACGATAATCCAAGTCACGTTAGCATGTCAAGAAAACATGAGGGCATGCCATGATTTTGGGGTGCCGAGAGGCGAGCGTGTGAGGTCGCTGAAGGCTTTGGCGAATGGACCCGAGTTGGGCCAACTTGCGGGACGCGATGGACGCTCAGCGGGCCCGTAGCGCTGTTCTTCGGCTTGGCGCTACTGTCCCTGCGCGGCCGGGTAAAGGCGTTGACAGTCCTTGTCTTGCTCGCGGACGTTGTTGCGTTCGGCGAGACGCTAGCCGAAAGCGGCGTAGATCCTGTCCTGTGGCCTCGGGGCACCGGGATGCCGGCCGGAAGCCGACCCGCCATCGGGCGACAGAGGACCGCAGCGAGTCGAGCCGGTACTTGCCGGCTCGTGCCAACTGCGCACCCCTCCGCTGTTATGACGTCAGGCTTGCGTTTCTGGCGCCTGGCCGGATCCAGGGAAGCGCTAACGCCGCGCGTCCTGATCCAGCGGCTTTTCGATACCCTCAGCAGCCGCAGCCTCGGCCTTGGCATCGTTGACTGCCGCTTCGGCCAACTCGGCGACCCGATCTACAGCTACTACTGCGTCCAAGCTCGGCGGACGGTCGGAGATCAGCTCACGGCTACTGTACTCATCTTCGATCTCGGACGGCGCGCTAACGGCCCTGCCCTTGTCGGTTGCGGGCGCGCCCATCCGGGAGTGGTCGCCGAAGGCCTCAGTGACGGTGCGGATCGCCTGGGTGAGCTCACCCGGGATGACCCAGAAGGTGTTACCGCCTCTTGCCAGGTGAGGCAGGGTCTCCAGGTACTTGTAGGCCAGCACCTTGGGATCTGCGTCGTTGCGGTGAACGGCCTGAAAGACCAGATCGACGGCCCTGGCCTCACCGTCGGCCCTGAGGATCGCGGCCTGCTGGTCGCCCTGCGCCACCAGGATCTCCTGCTGGCGAGTCCCTTCAGCGGTAAGGATCTTGGACTGCCGTTCCCCTTCCGCATGCAGAATGGCTGCGCGCTTGTCGCGCTCGGCCCGCATCTGCTTCTCCATGGCCTCCTTGATGGTGATCGGCGGGTCGATCGCCTTGATCTCGACCCGGTTCACTCGTATTCCCCACTTGCCGGTCGCCTCGTCCAGCACAATGCGCAGCCGGGTGTTGATTTCCTCACGCGAGGTTAATGTCTGCTCCAGATCCATGCTGCCGATGACGTTGCGCAAGGTGGTGACTGTGAGCTGGTCGATGGCCTGGAGATAGTCCGCGATCTCGTATGCAGCGGCCCGAGGGTCGGTGATCTGGTAGTACAACACCGTGTCGATGTTGACCACCAGGTTGTCCTCGGTGATCACTGGCTTCGGCTGCGATGAGAACACCTGCTCCCGCACGTCGAGCTTGTTGTTGATCCGATCCGCCAACGGGATGATGAAGTTCAGACCCGGCTGCAACGTCGTCCGGTAGCGGCCGAACCGCTCGACGTTGTAGCGGCGCGCCTGTGGGACGATGCGCACGGCTGACATCACCACGAATACCACCAGGGCCGCCACGATGATGATCGGGACTAAAAGGTTCAGGTTCAGGTCCATATCTCCTCCACCGTCGTCTCAACAGTGCATGCTCACGGCAGGAGCTCCCGGGGATACACGATCGCCGTCGCGCCCTCGATCTCCATGACATCCACCAGGGTCCCCGCCGGTATCACGTGGTCCTCATCGAGCGCCCGCGCCGACCACACCTCACCGGAGAGCTTGATGAGTCCCCGCGTACCGGTAACCTCCTCGATAACCACCGCCTTCTTCCCGACCAGCGCGTAGCTGCCCTCGCGCACCAATGGAGTACGGGTCATCTGCCGTCTCGCGATCGGCCGCACGATCAGTAGCCCCACCGCACCCGCGATCGCGAAGGCAAGGACTTGCGCCAGCAGAGGCCCGCCCATCCCGGCGACGATCGCCGCGACGAGCGCGGCGGCAGCAAGCAACCCGAACGCCAGGGTGAGCGTGAAGGCCTCGGCGACGCCCAGGGCCGCACCCGCTATCAACCACGCGATCCACAAAATGAAGCGGCCTCCCGTCTGAAGCGTTACCACGAAAGTACCTCGCCGGAATGCCGGCGGCACACGACCCGCGCCCGCGAAATCACCAGTGAGACCGGGGTGAAGTCGCTGGGCGTCATCCTGCAACCACCACCCTCAAGATTTGACTCAAGGGACGAAGCGAATCCTTTTCGCCGACTGGCACCGTGTACCGATCGTCGCCTCCGACATCGGGTGCCCGCAAGCTGACCCGCTTGCGGGCCGTCGCAGGTGAGAACTTGACCGGCATCGCCGGTCAGTCCCATCGTGCTAGATGAACCAACTACTGGTGGGATGCGCGCGCGGATCAACAACAAGATCTGACTTCCCAGCCCAACGGTCTGCACACGCTCGGTGTCAGTGATGATCGCATCTACCAATCCACGGTCCGCCCAGCCGAGGGTCCGGACCACCGCTAGCGAAGGAGGTCGCTCGAGAATGAAGACGGTTATGGTGAACGGACCTGGAACCACTGAGGTCGTGGAGGTGCCTACCCCGTCGGCGGGCCCGAGGGACGTGCTGGTCCGGATGCGTGCGTGCGGCATCTGCGGCTCTGACAGTTTCTACATTGCAATTGGCGGCCTCCCGCCGCGCCAGGGCGCCACACCGCTCGGCCACGAGCCGGCGGGCGAGGTCGTCGAGGTCGGCGACCGGGTCGAGGGCATCAAACCCGGCGACCATGTGGTGATCAACCCGATAACTGGCGGGATGATCGGCAGCGGCGGGCCCGGAGGAGCCCTGTCGGAGTTCCTACTGATCCCGGACGCCAAGCTCGGCCACAACCTCGCCGTCATCCCTGACGAGGTCCCGCTCGATGTCGCGGCGCTCAACGAGCCGATGGCCGTCGCACGCCACGCCGTCAACCGCACAGGGGCAAAGCCGGGCGACTCGGTGGTGGTGTTCGGCGCCGGCCCGATCGGCCTGGGCGCGACCATCGGGTACAAACTGAGCGGGGCGCAGAGCGTGGTCGTGGCCGACATAGTGCCGTCACGGCTGGAAAAGGCCCTGGACGTGGGCGCCGACGCCGTCATCAACTCAGCCGAGGAGGACGTCGTCGACCAGCTCACGAAGCTGCACGGCACCGCAGCGACCGCGATGGGCAAGCCTCGACCAGGCACCGATATCTACCTCGACGCGGCCGGGGTGCCCGTCGTTATCGACACCGCGCTCAGCGCTGCGAAACAGGGCGCCACTCTCGGCGTCGTCGCTCTCCACAAGAAGCCCGTCAGCGTCGATTTCGGGGCGATCCTCGACACCGAAGTGAACATCGTCACCTCGATGGGCTACCCCACCGAGATCTTCCAGGTGACCAAGGAGATCGCCCAAAACTGGGAGCGGTTCTCGCTAATCATCAGCCATCGGCTTCCGTTCGCAGACGTCGAGAACGCCCTCACGACGGCATCCACACCGGGCGCCGCAGAAAAAGTCGTCGTGACCTTCGAGTAACCCCGTCGCCCCGTAACCACTCCATCGCTCCGGGTTCTCGTGGAAGGACGAGCACGCCACGAGGAGCGGTGACTGTGTCGTTGGCTTGCCCCGCCGCTCGCTCACGACCGATCCCGCTCGCGGCGCGGTGGGTCTGCGGGAAGCCGTGCAGAGACAGAAGCACCGGCGGACCGCCGGCCTCGCTCTACAACGGAGAGCTCGCTTCCCGGACTCGGCAGTATTCCTTGCTGGCCTGCGTCCCCACCGACACATCCTGGACAGGCTGGCCGATGATCGCTGACTCGCCGCTTGTTCGTCAAGCGGAAACATTTACCAGAGACTCGAGCGGACACCCACGAAGTACGCCCGCCAACGACCCAGAAGCGGACGGTCTAGCGTTCCGCCTGCCGAGGACGAACGGGAGGACGTCACCACCAACGGCCAGCAGCCTGTCCAGCGGACATCGCACGTAACGGGACCCTCCTGCGGCACTGAGACTTCGTCAGAAGCGGAACGGCGAGCGGGATGACATGCTGGACCGGTGACGACGACCGCCACTGCGCCGGCGGTAGAGGCGCCGCCTCGCTTCTCGTGGAACCTGGTGCCGGCGGCGATTGTGGCGCTGTCGGCGTTCCTCATGTTCGGACTGCAGCGGGAGGCGGCGGCGTACCCGGTCCTGGCCGCCGGCATCGCCCTCGGGTTCCTGCTCGACCGTGACCTCGGCCGCAGCCTGCTGCTGATCGGCCTCGGGATCACTCCGATCGGGCTGATCTCGGTGGCGGCGGACATCAGCTGGGGCCACTACTTCCTGGTGGCCGGCGTGCTCACCGTCGCCGCGCTGACGCCGTACCTGCTGGACCGGTATGTGTTCCGGCGACACGTCGTCCGGTTCCCCCTCCGGAGCGGCCGACACTGGACGGTCAGCGAGCGCGTCTACATGTTCAGCGTCGTCGGGCTGGCCTGGCTGATCATGCCGTACTACTTCATCAACTCCGGCACCTATTTGAACTGGCCGGCTCCCCGAGAACCGAGCGAGCTTGCCCGGCTGTTCGTCGGGGTGAACGCCGTCGGGTTGTGGGACGAGCTGTTCTTCATCTGCACCGTATTCACCCTGCTGCGGCGCCATTTCCCGACCTGGCAGGCCAACCTGCTGCAGGCGGTGATCTTCGTGTCCTTCCTCTGGGAGCTGGGCTACACCAGCTGGGGGCCGTTCCTCACCTACACATTCGCCCTGGTGCAGGGCTATCTCTTCGCCCGCACTCGCTCGCTGCCGTACGTGCTGTGCACACACTTAGTCTTCGACTGCGTGCTGTGGCTGATCCTGGTGTACGCCCACAACCCGGGCTGGCTCCCCCGAATCTTCTGGTACTAGCCGAACCACCCCTACCGGTCTGCGGAGCTTTCCACGTAGTCGTCGTCGTGGCTCTCTTCACCCACGCCATCAGCTCCCTGAGCTGGTGAGCTGAGAGCCTTGATGACCGCCTTGCGCAGCTCCGTCCGTTCCTCGGCCAGGTGCGGCGGATCTCCGGTACGACGGTTGTCCGAGAGTCGCCGCCTCTAGGGGCACGGACGAAGCGCTCGGTCACACGAGCAAAAGTGGCCGCGCAGGTGAAGCCGATCCTCCGTACCCGGTGGGGCCGTCGCCGACGTGCCCGCCGCCGAACACAATCGCCGTCGGCCCCAAAAACGGCTAAGCATGGGCTGAGCTCCGCATTGCTGACTTACATGGAAAGACCTGGCCAGCCGTCGCCAACAGCCACGAATCAAGCCGACCGTGTCCCTGTCAGCGGACATGCGGCCAAAGTACGGCCTCGTACTGCCCCACGTCGACCACACCATCTGGTGCCACAAGCCGACCGGCGGATTCTGGCGGTTAGCGCAACAGTAGGGGTCCGATCTGTTCGATCGGTTTCTTGAAGCCTAGGCGTTTGCGTGGTCGGTCGTTGAGTTCGGCAGCGACCCAGTCGAGGTCGTCGGCGTTGTGAGCGGAGAGGTCGCTGCTCTTCGGAAAGTATTGGCGCAGCAGGCCGTTCGTGTTCTCATTCGTGGCGCGTTGCCAGGGTGCGTGCGGGTCGCAGAAGAAGATGTCGATGTCAGCGTCTACGCTGACCTGTTTCCACTTGCCCATCTCCGGGCCCTGGTCCCAGGTGAGCGAGGCCCGCAGCACCTCGGGCAAGGTTTTGATCTTGGCCGCCAATGCGTCTCGCACCAGTTCGGGGGTGTAGCCGTCGGGCAGGTGCAGCAGCATCGTGTAGTTGGTGGTCCGCTCGACCAGGGTGCCGATCGCGGACAGGTTCTTGCGGCCGATGATGAGATCTCCTTCCCAGTGGCCGGGGACGGCCCGGTCGTCGGCCTCGGCCGGACGTTCGGAGATGTTGATCATGTTCGGGATTCGGTTCTTGCGTTGCCCGACCTTCCGCGACGGCCGCCGCACTGCCCGACCGGTCCTCAAGCACCTGGTCAGCTCCTGTTTCAAGGCGCCGCGGGACTGCACATACAGCGATTGGTAGATGGTTTCAGTGCTCACCTGCATCTCCGGCTGATCGGGAAACTCGACCTTCAACCGGCCGGCGATCTGCTCCGGGGAGTACTTCTTGGCCAGGTCCGCCTCCACCATGTCACGCAGCCTCAGGTTGGTGAGCAGCTTCGCCGGCTTCGGCCGCGACGCCCGGTGATAGGCCAGTGCATGCGCCGACGTGGCCCGATAGCGCCCCAACCCATCGGCGTTGCGACGCAGCTCCCGCGACACCGTCGACGGCGACCGCCCGATGATGGCCGCGATGGCCCGGATCGAATCGCCGCGGGCCCGGCCAAGCGCGATCTCTTCCCGCTGCGCCAACGTCAAACACCGACCCCTAAGGTTCCGGCCTCGACGAGGTCGGACCCCGCCCGCCGCAGCCAACCAACGGCTGCCTTGCTTGCGATAACTGCCGGCCGCGATCGCGGCATCGTTGATGAACTCCCCAGCCGCCATGCCAGCCCAGAACACCTGATAGACCTCAGGAACCATCCGATAAGAGAACCGCACCACAACACCCTCCGAACTAGGAGTGTTGCGATCACTGCGAGAACCCGGGGGTCAGCTAACGGAACGAGAGGTATTGGTTCTCGTGGCGGTTCTGGTCCCGGTCGCGCCCGGATGTGGGACGACGTCGTGTACACCTGCCGGCACCAGCGCCCGTTCTGCTCGGAATCGTGCGTGTCCAACTGGTTACGGACCAACGGGAACCGCCGCGACTACGTCCTGGATCTCGACACCCTGTGGCGGCTCGCGTGGGGCCGGTACGACGGCCGGATGGAACGCGGCGACTCCCGCCGCGAGCCGGCGGCAGCGCGGGAGTACCTAACGGGCTGCCGGACCTACCGGCGAGTTCTGAAGCCTTGATTAGGACGGACGCTGCCGACTCGCTCAGCCAATGAGGGGAAGCCGGGGATCCGAGTGCTCGGCCCGCCCGGAGGCGGCGCGGATCCAGGCCAGGTCCTCGGCGAGGTCGGCCGGTCGGCCGGGCACCGTACGGCGAGCCAGCAGCTCGTCGAGGATCGCGGCGGTTGCGGCAATCCCCGCCGGGGTGGCCATCGGTGGCCGGCCAAGCGCGTCGCTGAGGTCGAGCCCGTGGACGACCGCCTCGACGATGCGGCTGGCGACGAACTCGTCCAACCGCATGAGCGCGTAGTAGCCGGATCCGACCTTGTCCGGGCCGGCAGCACGGGACTCCTCGATCGTCTTAGTGAAGGTCTCCGTCAGCACGCCAGGCATCTGCCCGGGCGTCTTGCCCTCTACCATCGTGTACGCATAGGCGTAGACGCCCGGCGCCACCTCGGAGCGCGAAAAAATAAAGAAGCTGGTCCGGTCCCGGCCGACCTGGCCGGCGGTGTTGTCGGCGACGAGCATCCGGGTCAGGCCGATCGAGATGTCGAAGTGCCCGGCCAGCTCGAAAACCGTCCAGTGCGGGAGCTTCTCGTCCAGCGGTATCAGCAGGGTCGGAGCTCGCCACTGCTCGTCGGTGAGCTCGCCAAACGCCTTGGCGACGACGCCTAGCTCGGTTTCGAGGATGCGCAGGTCGGATTCGAACGAGCCCATCGGTACCTCCGATCGTGCGAGCGATGTTGTCATTGGACTGCGCAGGTCAGGGGCTGTCAAGATCACATCGACCTGCTCGATCGACCAGACGGCAAAACCTGCGGCGGCTGAGGATGCCCCTCATGGGTGATGAGATCCAGGAACTAGTTGACTTGGATGCGACTGCAGATCGCATACTCGGGCTGCTTGATGTGAGTGACATCGTCCACCTGCTTTGCCACGGTGTCCTTAGCCGGCAGTCGAACGAAATGTCATTGATGGTGGCTTCGGATGACAGCCTTCCGACACAGCACGTCATCGCAGCAGCTTCGCCAAGCGAGAGAACGCATCGACTGGACTGGCGACTTTTGAGGGAGATCGAAGCGCCATATGTGGTGTTTTCCCGCAGGGTAGTAGTAAACACCTCCCCCACTGGCGTCGGTGCGGACTGCCAACCGGCGCTGGTCGCCGCAAGCCGATAGATCAGCGAGCTAGCGGTCATGGGATCCGCGTGCGAGACGTCGCACCGCCGATCATCTACGGCGACTTGTGGTGCCAGCTCGCTACGGGGTCCTATCGGAGTCCGCCAGTCCCGCTTGAAGATCACCGACGATTGTGCCGAGCAGACCTGACGCGAGGAGTCCGGGCCCGAGGGGGCCGGCTGAGTTCTCGCCGACGGGCGGCAGCAGCCGCAGAGCGGCTCTAACCGCCGCGGACGTGTGATCAAGCTGCCAGCGGACCTCTTCACTTATAGCATTTGTCCGATCAGGCGCGGCGAGACCAGCGGCCTTCGCGGCGTATGCGGCGGCGCCGAGGGCATGGGCGCCCATATGAGGAGTGGCTGCGGCCTGTCCGGCCGCGCGAGCGGCCGCCGCGGCTGCAGGAGCGCGTAGCTCGCCCGCCGGGACGCCACCTGCGAAGCGGCGGCGGATTCCCTCTGCGACGTCAAGCTCGCCGCATGCAAAAGCCCGCGTGCGGGCAAGCAGATTACGAGGACGGCCATCGCCTGGAGCGGCCGCCTCGAAGATCGGCAGCACCCGCTCTGCGCAGTCCGCCGCCCACGCCGCGACGGCCCGCCGGTCG
>Ga0307323_10000715_pt1 | contig 10297 bp, 15 predicted proteins | sample ER_DNA_381_FD_194496 | JGI IMG/M metagenome (GOLD analysis project Ga0307323, IMG submission 194496) | Bulk soil microbial communities from the East River watershed near Crested Butte, Colorado, United States - ER_DNA_381 | ecosystem: Environmental > Terrestrial > Soil > Floodplain | place...
CGTTCGACCCACCGATCTGGAGTACCGCTCCAGACGTGACACCAGGCTGAGCGAAGATGGCGCCCTTGTTGCCGAGGAACTTGCCCGTGGACTGGACGGAGGCCAGGACGTTGCTACTGGAGTCCATCACCCGCATGATGTCAGTGGACTGAGAGGGTGCCGCAGTGACGTCGAACTGAGAGTTCGCGGCAGAACTGCCGACGATGTCGACTCGACCATCGTTCCATACAGTGAAGCGTTCAGAGCCGCCGCCTGAAGCGGCGACTCGAATGGTCCTCTTGGAGTTGCTGAGGTCCGGCGCGACGATGTCCAGCCCCACGAACGTGGTGGCCGAAGTGGGTGAGACCGACACGGTACCACCGGCCAGCACTGCGAACCTGTCGGTGGTGGCGTCGTTGTCGGTGAGCCTGAACTTGTAGGCTCCGTCACCGTCGCCGACGTTCTTCACCGACTTGATGGCGCCTGTCGACTGGAAGAAGATCATGGTGTTGAGGGCGACCTCATTGTCCTTGATCTCCAGTCGGTTGGCGTTCGGGTTGGTGGAGTCACCGATGATCTGAGTGATGCCAACAGCGCCCACATTGTAGAACGTGGCGTTCTGCATGGAGCCGAGAGCCCGAACCAGCGTCTTGTTGCTGAGGTTCTGCGAGTCCGTGGTACCTACCACGGCCCCTGTGACGCCGTGTACGCCACTCGTAGAGCCCTCATGGACCCTGGAGTCAGTGAAGTCCCGAGCGGAGCTTACGTGGCGAACCACGGCTCCAGGGTTATGGCTTGAGCCGGACGTTCCGTCGATAGAGCGGGTGACTGTGAGGGTCAGACCGGCAGCGCCAGTGACCTCAACCAGCTCCTCAGAGGCCGAGCCGTAGTCGAGGGCTAGCGTATAGGGAAGTGACCCCGGGAAGCCTGCCGTAGAGGCTACGATGATCGTGGTTCCAGTGGGGGTCACACCGCTGGTGAGAGTAGTCTGCTGAGCGATGGACGAGTAGTACCTGGACTGAGCCACAACGCCTCCTTAGCTATTGAAGTATGGTACACTTGAGGTGTGAATACGAAACCGCTCACGAAGAGCTACATTGAATCCCGCTCCACGGTCACCAAAGATGGCTGCTGGGAGTGGACCGGCTTCCTGCATAAGACCGGTTACGGCGAGCTTCGCCGAGAGAAGAAGCGCATACTTGCGCATCGCCTGTCCTTCTTCCTGTGGAACGGATATTGGCCTGAGGTCTGTCGACACAAGTGCGACAATCGCAAATGCGTCAACCCTGACCATCTTGAGAATGGAACTCACGCCGACAACATTCGAGATCGAGATGAGCGCGGACGTGGTCGATGGGCCACGAACGAACAACACGGTAGGGCGAAGTTCAGCGATGAAGTGATTGCCGAGGTGCGCGAAATGCGCGAGTCTGGCATGACTCAACAGGCCATAGCCGACGAGGTTGGCATGAGCCAGACTCACGTGAGCGTCATTGTTCGCGGCGCTGGCAGGACAATCAGGAGTTGAAGTGCTGGTAGTTGTCGAACAGGCGGAACAGCCTGTCACGCTCCTCCTGGAGCCTGCGCTGGTACAGCGACAGGTAGTACTGAGCGGACTGAGAGCCAGCACCAGTAGGAACCAGCGGCGCACGCTCGGTTGCCTCGATCTGGGACTGCTGAAGTCGGGCTGCTTCGTATGCGGGAAGGAGGCGCCAGCAGGCGCCGTACGTGATCAGGTCCACGTAACGCTCGGGGTAGCCGGTGGTGGCCTCGAAGTCATCCGAGTTACCAACAAGGGTGTTGGGCTTCTTCGAGTAAGTAACCCTGATGTTACGGCCGGGGACCACGAAGTCCCTCATGATCTGAAGAGTCTTGCCAGTAGGTGTGGGCGTGGGCTTGACCTGACCGGCGGTGGTAGACGCGACGGGGTTGAACCTCCACGAGGAGAGCGGGAACCATACGGCCGAAGGGCCGATGGTATTCACGGTCACCTTGTAGACATCCTCAACCTCGACAGGCAGGGGATACTCGTAGCGTGCTGCGATCTTCGGGAACTCATACTCACCAAAGACCCACAGGTCCGGGTAGGTTCCGTTGATCGTGTCGTTAATGGCTTCCTTGATGCGGGCCCGAGGGAACATCGGGTCGTCGGTCACCATGTCGTTGGTGACATGCGCTGCGGCGCTGGTGCCTTCAGCACCACGCCCCGGAGGAATCACGGTGACCGTGCCTGAAGCCCTGTCGTAGCTCTTGACGAGCAGAAGTTCGTCACCGATCTCAACAAGACCACGAGATATGTTGGTCACCGTGTCAGGATCCACATTGAACGTGAGTGCACTAGAGCTCATGTTCGCCGTGAGGTACGAGATCGACGCCTGGTCTCTCGTGTACCCGAGAAGCTGCTGCTTTACCCTTGAGACTAGTTGGTCGAAACTCGTTGCCATGATTCTCCTTAGGAGAGAAGGTAGCCGTAGGCGGTCGCAAGAACGGTTGACGGGTCACCAGACACGGCGACATGCAGATCGTTGTCACTACCGCCCGCATAGATGTAGAAGTAGGGCGTGTGCGTCTCGCCAGCAATGGCATCCGTGGCGGTTGTGGTCTTGAGCGTCAGGCCAGCGATGTCGGTGCCAGGATCCGGCGTCGCCGAACCGCCAAGATTGTTGATGGTGATTGTTGCGGTCTTGTTGGCGCCGGTGAGCGTCGCCGTAAGGGCGACGAAGCCGTACCATATCTGCCCCGAAGTAAGAGAGAACAGAGTCTGATCGCCAGCCGCAGAGGCGGCCAACACGTTGGTGACTACGGGTGCGGAAGACTTGGCGGGTGCGGACTGGGCTACCGGAAGAGAAGAACCACCGGGCACCACTCCATCTATTCGTACTGTCAGTTCAGCCACTATCAGCCTCCTTTATCGCGGCATCCACCTGGTGCCGCTGAGTACCCTTGGGCTGGAGCCCCTGGTTTACTGCGGATTCATAGTGATTAAGATCCTTGTCCCACCGCTTCTGCTTGGACCCGTAGGATTCATTGACGTGCGGGGAGAGCTGAAGCCCCTTGGACCTCACGCACTCTCCCCACGTCTTGTGATCCTTCGTTGCGCAGGTAGAAGAGCAGCTCACCGCTCGTTGACCAGGCCGATGGCCTCGATCTTGACCCACGGGATGAGGACGATCTCAGTCTGCGGTGAGATGGTGATGTTCCACCGGAACTTGACGAAGTTCTCATCCCAGTCAAGGACCTCAAGTCCGGTGAGCGTGCGCCCACCCTTCTCAAGATTCACGATGGAGCCCCTCTCAAGGAGGGGCTTAACCTCGGCCTTTACGGGAGTCTTAGCTACTGCCATCAGTTCAGGTATCCTTCACTCACTCGGTAGATGTCGGGTCGGAAGACGTTGTGGCTCTGCGCCGCAGTCTGCGCCCGAAGGGCCTTGGCCTGCACGGTGCTGGCCTGGGCGGGCTGAGTGCTCAGCACAGGCTTCGCGCTCACCGGCTGGTGATTGGCGACAGGGATGTGGATCGGCTTACCGATCCGCTCACGAGAGAGCTTGTTAACTCCGGTGTGCACCCACGCGGGAAGGTTGTCAGTCGCCATACTTACCGCCATCCTGGCGGTAGATGCCCTGCCGGTGAGAGTCGTGACTGAAGTTCAGCTCAGCGTGCTTGTAGACGTTCATCGCATCGAAGACGATCTCTTCCAGGATGCCCTTCTCGTCGTTCTCGGTGAGCGTGGCCTTACCGCCCGGACCACCAATAGTGGTGGGGAAGTTCTCGGTGTCGGTGTCCCGGTTGCCATACAGGTCGTCGGCGGGACCGTCTTCGGGGTTGAGTCGAGGGTTAATCACTTCTTCTTCCGTCCCTTCGCAGCCATAGCCGCCATCTTCTTGGCGCCATACTTTTTACGTCCTGCGGCTGCCGCGATAGCGGCACCCTTCTTGCCTCCACCAGCAGCCTTGGCGACCGCAGCGAAGCGACCACCCTGACCGAGGGGAGCCTTCTTGTTCGGCTTAGCAGCCATCGTTCCTCCTAGTTCATTCGGGTGAGTTCGAGCCACGAGTTAGCCTTGAGCGTGGTGGCTGTAGCATTCGCTGAGTTTTGGGTGAATGCGAACTGAAGGCTGCCGTTGGCTGTGGGCTGGAAGATGCCACGCACATAGCCAGTGAGTTCGTTGCCCGCCCCAACGGAGGCCGTACCGCCCGTGCGGGACGTGCCGACACCATTGCTGGACATCGAATACCGAACAGTGCCAGTGTCGGTGGAGCCGCCACCAGAGAGCGTGGCAAAGTTCCACGTACCAGTTCCCGTAGGGCCGGTCAGTTTGAGGTTGATGCCAGCCGCCGTAAGCGTGGTGTAGACAAAGAAGCCCTCGACTTTGTATGTGTTGCCAGCGGTTACCGCAACGACTAGGTCGGCAGCGTCTGCGTAGGTCGTGGTGTTGGTGACAGCCTGGTCGGCCGTCTTGCGTGCGAGGTTAGGGAGCCGCGCTATCAGCGTGGCTATATTGGCGCTGTTCGAGGTGATGTTGCCCTCGTTGGCGGTGATGCGGGCATCCTGACTGGTGAATGCGGCATTGACCGGGACATCCCAGTCAGCCGACCCTGGTGCGATAGGCGTGTAAGCCATCAGTCTCCAAATCCTCCCTCTCCGAATCCGCCTTCTCCAAAGCCTTGACCGGCAGGGGAGAGGACGAAGTTGCTGGCGTCGACCACGCCGGATGCGATAAGGTCGGCTCGGTCCTGGCTGCTTACTAGCCACTCGTACCCGCCACGGTAGAAGCGGAGGCCAGCCGAGGGGGCTGGCCAGAAGGTGGTGTCCCCGGCATTCGGGTTCGGCGGAAAGTTGAGAGCGCCTATCTCATCGGTGTATGCGCTGTATCTTGTCGTCGCAAATACGCCGGGAGACACCTCCTGCACCGATAGTGCACGATTCATGCGGTACCGCTCCATGAGCGGGTTCCACGCAAAGGGAGCCTCAGCGACCGTAGGCGTGGTGAATATCCATGTAGCCACAAGGGCCCCCTTTCAATCAGACGGACGTGCCGAGCGAGAACCAGTTAGTTCCGTCGGAGTAGATCTCAGCAGAGCCGACCGCACCAGCGGAACCGACCGCGAGCGAGGTGGCGCCGTTGATGGTGTTCGCACCAGAGCGAACCAGGGTCACCGTGTTGGTGGCCGTGGCGTCACGCCGGACGATGAACGCACGGCCCGGCTGAAGGGTCGTAGCATCCGGCACCGTGATGTTGATCGAGCCGCCGGTCGGGGAGACCAGAAGCACCGAGTCGTTGTTCGTGAGAGTCGTCGCAACCGCGCTTGAGCGGACGGTGTAGGACGTATTGTCAAGACCTGACATGTATCCTCCTTGGGGTTGGAGCGAAGGGGCCCCGAAGGGCCCCTAGCTAGATCAGGCGTTCGGGCGAGCCGTCGAGGACGTCTGCGCCACAATCAGGGACTCCGGACGGTAGAGCGACCAACCAGCGACACCGTACCAGCCGAGCGGCTGGAAGCGAGTCAGCTTGTCGACGACCGGACCGCGAACCGTGTGGAACTCCTCCGCAACCGCCTCAGCAAGAGCCTGCTGGCCGGTGTAGTAGGTGTTGAACACGCGGGTCTGGGTGCCACCGGCACCCGCACCGGACTGGACGTTCTGCGCACGCGGGGTCTCGATGTAGCAAGCACCCTCGTACTCACCGATCTCGGACGCCCAGATGTTACCGGGAGCCGAGTACTCGTGCGGCTGACGCCACGAGCCAGCGCCAGTCTCACGCTTCAGGTCGTAGGACGCCTGAGGGTGGACATACGCCGTGTAGTAGCTGCCCTTGTTCGGGTGGACCTTGTTGGTCCGAAGCTGCGTCACCGAGAAGCGAGCAACGTCCGAGGACAGGGTGGAGTTGGCCGAGTTGTCGATCGCCGTGAGGGCGGTCGGGTTCGTCGGGGTAGCACCAAAGCCGTAGGTCACGGCACCGGTGCCCGGGTTACGACGGACCGTCTGCGTGCCCGTAGCGAGGACGTTCTGGACCAGAAGGTCGATGGAGTCGATCAGGTTCCAGGCGACCTGGTTGACGAGACCGGCGGTCACGTCGGTGAAGCTGAACAGGTCCAGCTTGTTGGAGACCAGGATGGCGTTACCGTACTCGTTGAGCGTGACGGACACCGTGGTCGGGTTACCGGCCGCAACGGCGTCCGGGTCGACAAGCTCGTTCAGCGGAGTGATCGCCTGAGCGAGGTCCTGGTACAGGGAGAACACGACCGACGAGCCAGGCATGGCCTGCTGGACGGGTCGCTTGTCCGCAACCATGCGGAACATGGGCTGGGCGCGAAGGGCGAACTCAAGAGCGCGGTCATACGCGGTCTGGACGAGGTTCGCCATCGCCGTAGTGCCGGTGAAAGCGTTAGCCATGGTTTGTCACCACCTAAATGTTGGTTACATGCGGTTCAGTCTATCGAAAGCCGCAATGATGTCAGCGTTACTGGAAGCGTCGCCGATAGCAGCATTCGCTGCGTCAAAGTTGCCGGTCGGGTTACCACCCTGGCCAGCCTCGGACATGCGCTCGAACTGCGCCTGCATGGATGCAGGGAGCGTCGGCTCAGCGGACTGCTGTGCCTCGGCGACGGGCGGAGTTCCGCCCTGGTTGCTGGTGTTGAAGACAGCCTGCATGGACTTAGCCCACTCTTCGGCAGCCTTCGGGTCAGCCGGGCCCTGGTAGACCGCAGTCGCACCAGGAATCCCCAGGTTCTCAAACACAGAGGCGAGCTTAGCCTTGTTCTGCTCCTCCAGGAAACTCGTCAGCTTCTGGTTGAGCTCATCGTTCTGCTTCTTCATCGCCTCATACGCACTACGCAGAGCCTTCGGCCCACTCAGTTCGCTGTCGTTGCCAGCCTGCGAGTTGTCGTCGTTGTCATCGAAACCCCAGTTGCTCATGAGAGCCTCCCAAAATTGTGACGCCAATACCAGCACCAGGGGTGGTGAAGGCACGCTCGTCGTTTAGATCCGGACTTCTGAACACCCAGGGGGCCGGTCGATCCCTGCGATGGCTGGCCTAGCAGGATTCGAACCTGCAACCTACGCATTAACAGTGCGTTGCTCTGCCGTTGAGCCATAGGCCATGAACGGGCCCCTAAGGGCCCGCAATACTACTGTGCACCACCAGCCTGGGTGAGACCTCCCAGACCCTTAGCGCCCCCACCAGAGCCCGAGAAGGACCCTCTCTCCTGTGAGAGCAGGCGGCCCTTCTTGGCTGCCGCTTCTGCGTTACCCTCGAACGTCAGTTGCTCTGATGTCCGCTGGTTCCACGCCTCGCCGTAGATCTTGCCGAGGGTGTTCATAGTCTGCGAAGCCTGGGCGATATCTTGATAGCCCTGCTTGGCCTGATCCTGCGTGACGCCAGCCGTGGCGAGTTGCTCAGCATAGGACTGATCGAAGCCCAGTCCAGTAGCGAGAGCCTGCGCACCGATAGCTGCGGTAGCCGCAGCCTTCTGCACGAACGGAAGAGCCTTGGTCGTGTCGAGGAAGTAGGCGGTTAGGTGAGCGTCATCGATACCCATCTGATTGAGCGCCTGCTTATAGGCGGGGTTCGCGAGAACCGTAGCCTGTGTAGCCAGATCCACCCGAGTCTGAATCTCGGTAGGGCTGACATCCTTGCCAATCCAGTTAGCGAAGTCGCTCGGCTGATCGTAGTAGCCGACCGGAAGTCCGGCCTGCTGCATGATCTGTCGATACGAGGATTCGGTGGACAGGTACTCACCAGGCGAGAGCACAGGAAGACCCGCAGCCTTCCGTGCCTCGTTACCAGAGAAGCGAGTCTTGTACTCGGGTGTGTCCTGAAGCAGGATGGAGATCGTGTCGCCCGAGTACCCGTTCTTTACATAGTCGTAGATCTTGCCAGCCAGGGACTCAAGACCGTACCCCTTGAAGAGGGATTCGATAGCCATGAAGGCGTCCCGGTTGGCGCCCTCAAGCAGCTTGCTGTACTGGCCGGTATCCTTGTAATACTGGTTAGTCTTGTTTACCTTGCTGGTCTGCTGCATGTTGAGCTTAGCCGTGGTGGCCTTGATGAGATTCGTCTGAAGGTTGATCTGCTGGGCGATCTTCTTCTTCGCCGCCGCAGTACTGCCCTTCATCTTCTTCAGGCTTGCCAGCCTGGCATTCTGTGTAGCCAGCGTCTTCTGTGAACTCTTGATCTGTGCGTCGATCAGTGTCACGTATCGCTGGTACGCCTCATCGGAGTCGCCGGGCACCGGAGTCGGGCCAGCAGCCGCAGCGTGAGCCACGGAAGCAGCGGCAGCCCATGAGGGCAGATTCCTGGTTATAGGTGTCGTCATCTACCCTCCCTAGTACTTCACGCCGAAGTCAGTCAGCACCTGGTGTGCCACCTGCATCATGCTGTCCTGTGCGTTCTGTGTCTTCTTCCAGCGGGGATCCGCTCGAAGGTCGTTCTCGAACTGCCACAACGGCTTGGCTTCCAGCTTGCTCGTGGTTGGGTTCTTGTACTGGAGCGCCTTCTTGATAGTCGGATCGAACAGGTTGATGCTGCCTCCAGGCAGCTCCAGGATCTGCGACATCGACTGAAGGTAGGGCTGGGCAATATCGGCTACCGTCTGCCCACCCTCAAGTTGCTTGGTGTACATCGGGAAGGCGGCCTTAGCCTTGTTCAGGATCTCGTTCTTGTAGTCCTGCTCAGTGGCAATGCCTCGCACGATATTGCGGGACTTGTCTGCATACCAGTCACTCTTCATCGTGATGCCCATAGAGTAGGCGTACTCGTGGAGTGCATCCCACTCTTCGCCACCCTGACCCTGGTGCTTGCCACCAGAGAAGTAGACGTACTGGCCGAGGTAGTAGCGGACCTGGTTCTCGTCCCAGCCCTTGGCCGTCATGTTGTAGGCGGCCGTGGCAATCTTCTTCTTGGTGTAGGCCGTCTCGACGATACCGAGCTGGTTGCCGATCTGACGGGCTCGCACCTGGTTCTGTGCCAGGTTCTGGTGACCGGTGGCGGGGTCCATGTAGCGATCCATCAGGTACTGGCGCTCGCTGCTGGAGTGACCCCTCCACCACTTGGTGTTCTGGAGTGAAGCCTTGAACTTGTCGGCACTCCACTGGCCACTCACGGCATTCTGGAACAGCTTCTTCAGCTCGGGGTTCGAGTTGAGGAACGAAGAGGTGAAGCCGTACTGGGCAGCCAGTTCCGAAGTGCTCAGGTGGACTGCGGTAGGTGCGATGTACCCGCTACCGGTACTGGTAGCCCCACCGCCACCCCCTCCCCCCGGGAGGGAGGTGCCGCTATATCTATTGGCGATGCCGATAACCGAGTTGACGTACTTGTAGACCGGAGGGTTGCCGTAGGTCTTGTTAGGATTCGGCTGACCTGAGTACCACATGGCTGCGGCGCCAGCGGCGCCGTACTTGTTGAAGTACTTCCGCAGCTTGCCCTGCACGATCTTCTCTTGCAACGCAGGCGAATCCCGGAACTGCTGCCAGGTGATCGAGTGGCCGAGGATCTCCCGAGACCAGCTCGGGATATTGGCCTTCATGACCTGATACTTGCCAACGGCTCCGATGGAGTTGACTACGTGGTAGTTGTTGCCGGACTCCTGCACGCCAATACCATGGATGAGCTGAGCGAATGTGGTCACTTCTGCCCTCCCTCGCTAAGCAGCCCCATGTCGGTGAGCACCTTCTTGCCCGCCTGCATCACGTCGTCCTGAGTCTTGTTGGACTGAGCCCACCTAGGGTCATTCCGGATGAGCCTCTCGAAGTCGGGGACGTCCAGGCCAATCGGCTTACCCTTTGAGTCGAGCCCATTAAGGGCTCGCTTGATCAGCGGGTCATCGAGAGTGACGCTGGTTACTGGAAGGTCCAAATCCTGCGCCATCTGCTGAATGTAAGGGTTGGCGATGTCGAGCATCGTCTGCCCGCCCTTGAGCTGCTCGGAATATGCAGGATACAGGCTTTCGGCTTGCGCCTGAATCTGAGCCTTCATGTCCTGGGCTGTGCCGATCTTGCGGACCACAAGCTGAGCCTGATTCTTGATGGTCTGCTTATCCAGCTTGACGCCCTGCGAGTACGCGTACTGCTTGATGTCGTGCTCGACCTGACCGGCCTCGCCGTTCAGGGTGCTGCCGTTCCCTTGGAACTTGACGTACTGGCCAAGCACGTTCCTCAGTCCATCCTCATCAAGTCCGGTGGCGACCACGCTCTCGACAATCTTGCCGAGCTTGGAGCCAGGGATGCTGGCTCCGATCTCACCGGCGAGCTGGATAACCTGCACCTTAGCCGCAGCAATCTTGGCGTTGTAGGTGGCGGGATCCGTGTTCTTTTCGACTTGG
>Ga0307323_10000717_pt1 | contig 10285 bp, 12 predicted proteins | sample ER_DNA_381_FD_194496 | JGI IMG/M metagenome (GOLD analysis project Ga0307323, IMG submission 194496) | Bulk soil microbial communities from the East River watershed near Crested Butte, Colorado, United States - ER_DNA_381 | ecosystem: Environmental > Terrestrial > Soil > Floodplain | place...
AAAGGCGCGAAGCCCGCCAAAAGCTGCGTGTACGTTTTGTTGCAGCGCAATTTGACAACCACAGCGAGGACCGCTTCGGGTCAAAACCGGTAAAGCTCAGAACAACCGCGCCGGCATCTGCCGGCATCAGTCGAACCTTTGCACGATAAACGTACCGTTGCACGATGAACATGCATTTGATACGCATGTCTTTGCCTGCGCGGCGCCGGCACCGCCAAAAACGGGTCGTGACCGGAGCAGATCGAGGAACGACGGAGCCGACAGGATTCATCTGGGGAATCCCGGTTTTCCCTGGCCCTCCGTTAACGCTGGGAGCGATTCAGCGATGGATGCAGCTGCATTTCGGATAAACAAAATTCTCGGCTTGGTGCTGGGAACCGCATTGTTCCTGCAAACGGTGCATATCATCGACGGGCACTTCACCACCAGGATAGCCAAACCGGGCTCTGAAGTCGCCGCCAAGGGGGAGCAGCCGCAGGCCGGCGCCGCTGCGGCGGTGCCGATCGACACGTTGTTGGCAAGCGCGTCGGCCGACCGAGGCGCCCAGGTCGCCAAGCAATGCCAAGCCTGTCACAACTTCGAGGAGGGCCAGGGCCCGAAGGTCGGCCCGCATCTCTACGGTGTGGTCGGTCGCAAGATCGCCTCCGCCCCGGGCTTCAATTATTCCGCGGCCTTGAAATCAAAGAACGGCAACTGGGATTTCAACGCGCTGAACGCATGGCTGATCAAGCCGACCGCCTATGCGCCAGGCACGTCAATGACCTTCGCCGGTCTGTCGAACGATAAGCAGCGCGCCGACGTGATCGCCTATCTCGATACGCTCTCGAAGAACCCGGTCCCGCTGCCGAAGGCTCAATAAGAACTGCCTAAAGCTCGGCATCGCTTTCTGAGGCTACCTCGGCTCCCGATTGCCTGGCGCCGACGCGTGCCACAAATAGAAAAGCGGATCGCTTCACATGGAAGGCCAAATGCCCTGCCGCGATGGCGCGTCCTCGACGACGCCCGGCTCCTCCCGGCGATCGCCAGCGTGGCTGCGGAGAGCCACAGGCCCGTCGTCCGGCGTGAACCAGTGAGGTGCCGAGCCCGATGAGAACAAAACGCGAGCAGGCAGCGATGAGCAAATCGAGCAAATCGCCGCCGGGGCGTGCTCAGGGCGCGCCGCCGCCGAAGCGCCTCTCTTCGGCCTTGTGATAGTGCTGCAGCGCAATCATCAATCCCTTCATCGGCCGCAACGGCCCCAGCGTGACAATGAGGATCAGGGGCAGCCAAAGCGCCGTGTGGACCCAATAGGGCGGCTGGAACAGGATTTCGGTCACGAGCGCAGCGCCGACCACGATCGCGCCGGCGAGAAACATGATGAATACGGCCGGGCCGTCGCCGGAAGCGGCAAAGCCATAATCGAGCCCGCAGACCTCGCAGCGCGGCCGCAACGTCAGGTAGCCCGCAAACAGCTTGCCCTTGCCGCAGCGCGGACAGCGGCAGCGGAGGCCAGCGTGAATCGCCCCTGAGAGTGTAGTGATCATGTTCCTGTTTCCCGGGCGCAGCAAAGCACAAAGCGCGCGGCGTGATGCGCTGCACACGGGGACCGTTCCAGACGATGAGTATATGGCGATCCCCCGGACTGTGGTGCACCGCCCCGCGGTGCACAGCGTCCGGGAAACCCCAAATATTCAAAAGCGTCAGCCGGCCTGGTGACCGCCGCCCCAGACATAGATGCAGGCGAACAGAAACAGCCAGACGACGTCGACGAAGTGCCAGTACCAAGCCGCGAATTCGAATCCGAGATGCTGCGTCGGTTTGAACTGTCCGGCGATGGCGCGGCACAGGCAGACGATCAAAAAGATCGAGCCGATGATGACGTGGGCACCGTGGAATCCCGTCGCCATGAAAAACGTGGCGCCATAGATGTTGCCGGAAAAGTGGAACCCCGCATGCGCATATTCCCACGCCTGCACGCAGGTGAAAGTCAGCCCCAAGGCGATGGTGAGCGTCAGGCCCCAGATCAGGCCCTTGCGATCGTTTTCCAATAGTGCGTGATGCGCCCAGGTCACCGTCGTGCCCGACGTCAGCAGGATGAGCGTGTTCAACAGCGGGAAGTGCCAGGGATCAAAAGTCTCAATGCCCTTCGGCGGCCACACGCCACCGGTAAAGGCGATGCGCGCAACGTCGCGTAATTCACCCGGAAACAGCGCGGTGTTGAAATAGGCCCAGAACCAGGCGACGAAAAACATCACTTCCGAAGCGATGAAAAGGATCATCCCGTAGCGGTATGAGATCTGCACCACGCGGGTGTGATCGCCTTCCACTTCGGCTTCATATATGACATCGCGCCACCAGCCCACCATCGTGTAAGCGATGCCGATCACTCCGGCGCCGAACACCAGAGGCGCAAAGGTAACCATATGGTGCATCCACGAAATCAAGCCGACTGCCGCGACGAAGGCCGCGGTCGCCCCGATCGCCGGCCACGGACTGGGATTGGCCAGATGGTAATCGTGAAGCGGTTTGGCATGCGCATTCGCCATCTTCGTCTTCTCCACCTTGGCGCGATTGAGCTCTACGTTTGCGCGCCGTCTTGGTTACGGTTTTGATCTGCTCTAAATGTGTCCGGATTTATCAAAATTCGCGCTCTCTGCCACCGGCCGGTCGGGAACGCGCTGGCCGTAGAAAGTGTAGGACAGCGTAATAGTGCTGAGATCGTTCTGATCGCGGTCGTTCACGATCGACGGATCGATGTAGAAAACGACAGCCATCTCCCGCGTCTCGCCTGCCTTCAGGCGCTGCTCCGTAAAGCAGAAGCAGTTGATCTTGTTGAAATAGCCCCCCACCGTCGGTGGCGAGACATTGTATGAGGCCTGCCCGGACACGTCGCGCGCAGCTTCGTTTATGACCTTGTAATGCACGGTCGCGACTTCGCCGATATGGACCTGAATCTCGTTCTGCGCCGGCTGAAATCGCCACGGCAGTCCCGGCGCCACGTTCGAGTCAAATCGGATGGTGAGGGTCCGCCCTAGCACGTAATCAGGAGCTTTTTCCGCAACCTGCGTGGTGCCGCCGAAGCCGGTGGTCTTGCAGAACCAGTCGTAAAACGGGACGGCTGCATAGGCAGCGCCAACCATGCCTACAACCAACGCGCCGCAGCAAGCAGCCACGAGCAGATCGCGGCGCAGCGCCTTTTGTTCGGCATGGCGAGAGCGTTTGGTCATCGGTCGGCGCTGCTCATTGTCAGATTGGGCGCATCAGGACGCCCGGCCCTTTCACCAGCGTCATCACATAGAACAAGATAACCAATGCCGCGAGCGCGAGCGCAATCGCGATCGAGCGGGACCGGCGCGCGCGTTTCTGCGCTTCCGTTAGCACGATTCCGTCATCGTCACGTCGTTCATTCATGGCGATACCGATAGTCACGTCGCCAATCGGGCAATCAGCCCGCCCCATCCACGATCGACCAGCAGGACTGTGAACAAAAGGAACAGATAAAGGATCGAGAAAGCGAAGAGATTTCGGCTCGCGCGCTCGGCGGGCCTTTGCTCGCGCAGGACCTGGCAGCCCAGCGCCATCATAATCGCGCCTGCGGCAACCGCAGTGATCCCGTAGAGCGCGCCGGCATAGCCGAGCAACCATGGCGCGATGCCAAGCGGCACGAGGATTGCGGTGTAAAGCAGGATCTGGCGCCGCGTGCTGATATCGCCGGCGACGACAGGCAACATCGGAACGCCGGCGCGCGCGTAGTCCTCCGTACGATTGAGCGCCAGCGCCCAGAAGTGCGGCGGGGTCCAGAAGAAAATGATGAGAAACAGGAGTATTGGCTCAAGCGTCAGCGAACCGGTGGCCGCCGCCCAACCGATCATTGGCGGAAAAGCGCCGGCAGCGCCACCGATCACGATGTTCTGCGGAGTCGAGCGCTTGAGCCAGATGGTGTAGATCACGACGTAGAAGAAGAGGGTGAAGGCGAGCAGGCCGGCGGCGAGCCAGTTCACCAGCAGGCCCAGCGTGACAATCGAGAACCCCGCAAGAGTCAGTCCGAAGGCGAGCGCCTCACCGGGCAGCACGCGGCCCATCGGCACCGGACGACGCGCTGTTCTGGTCATAACCGCATCGATATCGGCGTCGTACCACATATTCAGCGCGCCGGCGGCTCCCGCCCCCACGGCGATGCACAACAGGGCAGTAAATCCGGTTACCGGGTGCAAGTGGCCGGGAGCGACCGCAAGGCCCACAAGCGCCGTGAACACAACGAGCGACATCACCCGTGGCTTCATCAGTGCGATGTAATCGCCGACCTCAGCGACCGAGGGCTCGACGCGCGCGACAGAGACGCTCATCGGATCAGCGGCAGCGTTTCATATTGATGGAACGGCGGCGGTGACGGCAGCGTCCATTCCAGCGTGGTGGCGCCCGCTCCCCATGGATTGGCCGCGGCCCGCTCCTTGCGGACGAAGGCCAGCATCAGGCCGTAGAAGAACACGAGCGCGCCGATGCCCGATATGTACGCGCCGATCGAGGACACGAAATTCCATCCGGCGAACGCATCGGGATAGTCGACATAGCGGCGCGGCATGCCGGCAAGGCCAAGGAAATGCTGCGGGAAGAACACCAGATTGACGCCGATGAAGGTCAGCCAGAAATGCAGTTTGCCGATGGTCTCGCTGTACATATAGCCGGTGATCTTCGGGAACCAGTAGTACCAGCCGCCGAAAATTGCGAAGACAGCACCGAGCGAGAGCACGTAGTGGAAGTGCGCCACGACATAATAAGTGTCTTGCAGCGCGCGATCGACGCCGGCATTGGCCAAGACCACGCCGGTCACTCCGCCGATCGTGAACAGGAAGATGAAGCCGAGGGCCCAAAGCATCGGTGTGCGGAATTCGATTGATCCGCCCCACATCGTGGCAATCCACGAGAAGATCTTCACGCCAGTAGGCACCGCGATGACCATGGTGGCCGCGATGAAGTAAGCCTGCGCACCGGTCGACATGCCGACCGTGAACATGTGATGCGCCCAGACCACGAAGCCGATGCCGCCGATCGCGACCATGGCGTAGGCCATGCCGAGATAGCCGAATATCGGCTTGCGGCTGAAGGTGGCGACGATCTGGCTGACCATGCCGAAGCCGGGCACGATGAGGATGTAAACTTCGGGATGGCCGAAAAACCAGAACAAGTGCTGGAACAGCAGCGGATCGCCGCCGCCGTCCGGCGTGAAGAACGTCGTGTGGAAATTGCGGTCGGTCAGCAGCATGGTGATGGCGCCGGCCAGCACCGGCATCGACAGCAGCAGCAAGAATACCGTCACCAGGATCGACCATACGAACAGCGGCATCTTGTGCAGCGTCATGCCGGGTGCGCGCATGTTGAAGATCGTCGTGATGAAGTTGATGGCGCCGAGAATCGATGAAGCGCCGGCCAGATGCAGCGACAGAATGGCAAAGTCGACCGCCGGTCCGGGGTGGCCGATGCTCGATAGTGGCGCGTACAGCGTCCAGCCAGCCCCGACGCCGTTGGATCCCGGCTCGCCTTCGACGAAAGCCGAGGTCAGCAGAAGCGCAAAGGATCCCGGCAGCAGCCAGAACGAAATGTTGTTCATGCGCGGGAACGCCATGTCCGGCGCGCCGATCATCAACGGCACAATCCAGTTGCCGAAGCCGCCGATCATCGCTGGCATCACCATGAAGAAGATCATGATCAGGCCGTGGGCAGTGATGAACACGTTGTATTCGTGCGGCGTGGGGAAGAACTGGACACCGGGATACATCAGCTCGGCACGGATCGCGATCGAGAGCGCGCCGCCGATCAGCCCGCCGATGAGCGCGAAGACAAGGTACATCGTGCCGATGTCCTTGTGGTTGGTCGAATAAACGAAGCGGCGCCATCCGGTGGGATGGTGCTCGTGCGCATCGTCAGCATCATGGACGTGCGCATCGCGTGCGCTGTAGGAAGCCGCCGTGTTGCTAGCCATCGTGATTGTCCTTCGACCTCGTCGTTGTCGCCCGCGCATCCATCAGTTCGCAGCACCGGTCGTCGCCACCGCGGTTGGACGACTGCTGTCTGTTGCGAATTTTTTCTTCGCCTCTTCGAGCCATGCCCCGTAGTCTTTTTCGCTGACGACCCGGACTGTGATCGGCATGAACGCGTGATCCTTACCGCACAGCTCGGAGCATTGTCCGTAGTAGACGCCTTCGCGCTCTGCCTTGAACCAGGTCTCGTTGATACGGCCCGGGATCGCGTCGATCTTGATGCCAAACGAAGGCACCGCAAATGAGTGGATCACGTCGGCGCCAGTCGTGAGAACATGCACGACCTTGTTCACGGGCACCACCACCTCATTGTCGACGGCAAGAAGCCGCAACTGACCCGGCTTGAGATCCTTCTCCTGAACCATCAGCGAATCGAATTCGATCTTGGTGTCGGGATAGCTGTAGCTCCAGAACCACTGTTTGCCCGTGGCTTTTATCGTCAAGTCCGCCTTCGGGATGTTGAGCTGAAAGAATAGCAGGCGGAATGACGGGACCGCAATTGCCACAAGAATGAGAACCGGAACAACCGTCCAGAGGACCTCAATCGTGGTGTTGTGGGTTGTCCGCGAGGGGACCGGGTTGCTTCGGGCGTTGAACTTCACCATGACGATGACGAGCAGCGCCAATACGAACAGCGTAATCGCGGTAATCACCCAAAGCAGGAAGTCGTGGAACCAGACGATGTCGTCCATCACCGGAGTGGCACCCTGTTGCAGGCCGAGCTGCCACGGGGTCGGCTCGCCGAGCCCGGCCCACGCGACGCCGGCGCTGGCAAGCAAAATCCCAAATATTAGCGCAGTCGCGCTTAACCGTGACAATCCCGGCATCGATCTGCCCCGATCATGGCCCGTTTTTGCGGTGCCGGCACCGCGCAGCCACCATATATGCGTACCAAATACATGTTTATCGTGCAACGGTCCGTTTATCGTGCAAAGGTTCGACTGATGCCGGCAGATGCCGGCGGGGTTTTGCACCGCGAATGTGGTCTGGTCGCAATTGTCGGGGCAATGCGGAAGTTCCGTGTCGGTTGGCGGCCAAACGCGCTCTATCCGATCGCGGAGCGGCTCTTTGGTGCCGAACTGGTTTCGGCCTGCCATGGCCCCCGCCAACAGTGCGTACGTTTATTTGCGGCGCGGTGCGCGTGGGTCGGAGCACTGGAGAGGCCGATATCGAACGCCTTCTTGCCGCTCGGAGAAGGCTTGCAAATGCACTGCAAATGCACCATGTAGACTGGACAGTGCTTAAATAGCTGCATTGGCGAGCGTTTTTTTCACGGGCGTTCGAATGGTTCAAACGGCAAACCTGGGGTGACTGGCAGAGACAGAACATCGCCATACCCGATTAAATCCAACCGGCGGTCCTTGAAACCGTGAGCGGAGGGACGAATGCCGGCAGTGCAAGAGACCGTCGAGCAGGTCCGGCGCATCGACGTCGATCAGTACAAATACGGATTTGAGACGCTGATTGAATCGGAAAAGGCGCCCAAGGGCCTTTCCGAAGACACCGTGCGTTTCATCTCGGCGAAAAAGAATGAGCCGGAATGGATGCTGGCGTGGCGGCTCGACGCTTTCAAGCGCTGGCAGACCATGCACGAGCCGAAATGGGCCAAGGTCCAGTACGGCCCGATCGACTATCAGAACATCTACTACTATGCGGCGCCAAAGAAGAAGGATGGGCCGAAGTCGCTGGAAGACATCGACCCCGAAATCCTGCGCACCTACGAGAAGCTCGGTATCCCGCTGCGCGAGCGCGAAGCGCTGCTCGGGATCGAGAAGCCGCAAGGCGAACACAGCGCGGAGGGCGAGGGCGGCGGCTACGGGCGCGTGGCCGTCGACGCGGTCTTCGATTCGGTCTCGGTGGCGACCACATTCAAGGCCGAATTGGCCAAAGCCGGCGTGCTGTTTATGCCGATCTCTGAGGCGCTTCAGCAGCATCCCGAGCTAGTGAAGAAATATCTCGGCACGGTGGTCCCGATCAGCGACAACTTCTTCGCCACGCTCAATTCGGCGGTATTTTCCGACGGCTCCTTTGTCTATGTCCCGCCGGGCGTGCGCTGCCCGATGGAACTGTCGACCTATTTCCGGATCAATGAGCGCAATACCGGCCAGTTCGAGCGCACATTGATCATCGCCGACCGTGGCTCCTACGTCAGCTATCTCGAGGGCTGCACGGCGCCGGTGCGCGACGAGAACCAGCTGCACGCGGCGGTGGTCGAATTGATCGCGCTCGACGACGCCGAAATCAAATATTCGACCATTCAGAACTGGTATCCGGGCGACGCCAACGGTCGCGGCGGCGTCTACAATTTCGTCACCAAGCGCGGCGACTGCCGCGGCAAGAATTCGACGATCTCCTGGACGCAGCTCGAGACCGGCTCGGCGATCACCTGGAAATATCCAAGCTGCATCCTGCGCGGCGACAATGCACGCGGCCAGTTCTATTCGATCGCCATCTCCAACCGCTATCAGCAGGTCGATTCCGGCACCAAGATGCTGCATCTCGGCAAGAACACCACGAGCCGCATCATCTCCAAGGGCATTGCCGCCGGCCATTCCAACAACACCTATCGCGGACTGGTCACGGCGCACCGTCGCGCCACGGGCGCGCGCAATTTCACTAATTGCGATTCGCTGTTGATCGGCGACCAGTGCGGCGCGCACACGGTTCCTTATATCGAGGCCAAGAATTCCAAGGCCGTCTTCGAGCACGAGGCCACCACCTCGAAGATTTCCGAGGACATGCTGTTCTACTGCCGACAGCGCGGGCTGTCGGCGGAGGAGGCGACCGCGCTCGTGGTCAATGGCTTTGTCAAAGACGTGCTGCAGCAATTGCCGATGGAATTTGCGGTCGAGGCGCAGAAGTTGATCTCAGTCTCTTTGGAAGGTTCGGTTGGATGAGCGCGGACGACTGGATCCTGCCCAAGCTTGCGGGACACGGAATGCGATTGCTTGAAATCGAAAATCTGCACGTCGAGATCGACGGCAAGAAAATATTGAAGGTCGTCGACCTCGAGGTGAACGCCGGCGAGGTGCACGCGATCATAGGCCCGAACGGTTCGGCCGAGGTGCATATTCTGGCGTAGGCGCCAGCGCAGGAAATTTTCACATGATGGACGAAGCGAAAACAGCTGGGACGGAACGCGCTCCCCCGAGTGGAGCCGGCGGCGCTGGCGGCGCCACGGCCGCCGCCGATACGGCGGAACGGCCACCGACCATTCCAGCCGACGAGATCGCGCGCTTGACCGATGAAATCGTCGCCGCGCTCAAGACCGTCTACGACCCGGAAATACCTGCCGATCTCTACGAGCTTGGTCTGATTTACAAAGTCGGCATCGATGACGACCGCATGGTCACGATCGTCATGACGCTGACGACGCCGAACTGCCCGTCGGCGGAAGAGTTGCCGGGCCAGGTGGAGAACGCGGTCGCGGGCGTGTCCGGCGTGCACAAAGCCAAGGTCAATATCGTCTGGGATCCGCCGTGGGACCCCAGCCGCATGTCGGACGAGGCCCGCACGGTGCTCAATATGTGGTGACGAATATCGTGTTGCATTGAATTGCGCCGTCAACCCTGGCATTAGATAATATTAGCTCAGGTTTTTGAGCTGTTGCAAATTGCAGCTGACGCGTTCGCTCATACCGGACCGGCGCGTGGAGGATGAGACGATGGCCGCTCCCCGGCCGAGACCACAAGTGATGCGGCTCACCGAAACCGCGGCCGAACGCATCAAGGCGGTGATGGCGAAGGCCGACCGCCCGATCGCGGCGGTGCGCGTCGGCGTCAAAAACGGCGGCTGCGCCGGCATGAGCTACTACATGGAATACGCCGAAAAGGTCGATCCGCTCGACGAGGTGATCGAGGACAAGGGCGTGCGCATTCTCATCGACCCGAAAGCGGTGCTGTTCCTGCTCGGCACCGAGATGGACTACAAGGTAGAAAAACTGTCCGCGCAGTTCATCTTCAACAATCCGAACCAGACCGCGGCGTGCGGCTGCGGCGAATCAGTCCAGCTCGAGCCGGCCAGCGAAGCGTCGTAGCGCGGGCAATCTCACAATGATGGCTACGCACCCGGGCAGGCGGTGCGGCTTCAGGATTGGCGCAGTTTGCCTCGGGGTCAGTCTCGCAAATGACGCGATCACGCCGCTGGCGCTTGGCTGCGTAGAGGCGGTTGTCGGCGCGCTCGATCAGCGACTGCGAGGTGTCGTCGGTACGCAACAGCGCAACGCCGATGGAAATCGTCACGCGGCCGAGCCGCTCGCCGCTCGATCG
>Ga0307323_10000719_pt1 | contig 10253 bp, 9 predicted proteins | sample ER_DNA_381_FD_194496 | JGI IMG/M metagenome (GOLD analysis project Ga0307323, IMG submission 194496) | Bulk soil microbial communities from the East River watershed near Crested Butte, Colorado, United States - ER_DNA_381 | ecosystem: Environmental > Terrestrial > Soil > Floodplain | place: USA...
GTCGGCCTCGAGGACAGGGACGGACCGACGCAGCTCACGTCGGGCGATTTCGAGGATCTGGACCCCACCTGGTCGCCCGACGGCTCCCGGATCGCCTTCGTGTCGGCCCGCCACGACGACTGGGATCTTTCGACCACGTCGGACGTGTACATCGTGCCGTCGTCGGGGGGCGATCCGCAGCGGTTGACCGCGACCGAGGGCGCGTACGCCCGACCTTCCTGGTCTCCTGACGGAAGCAGCATCGCCGCGTACTTCGTGCCCGGTGCGTTCGACGATCCTCGGCACGCCAGGGTGGTCGTAGTCGATCGGGCCAGCGGCGAGCGTTCGGTGCTCACCGAGACCCTGGATCGGAATTGCCTGCCCTACCCGCCGATCCGCGAGCCGCTCTGGGACGGCGACGAACTGATCTTCGCGATCGAAGACGCGGGACGCGTGCCGCTGTATCGGGCTCCCAGCGATGGCTCTTCGCCGCCATCGCCCGTGCTCGAACCAGACGGTTGGGTCACCGGATACGACCTCGCGGCCGGCACCCTCGTCCACACGCTCACGACCCCGACCCTTCCGTCGGAGCTCTTCGTCGGCGAACGCCGTCTGACGGACGTCTCGGGCTCGTTCCGGAACGAGGTCTCGCTCTCGGAGCCCGAGCCGTTCGTCGCGGTGGCGCCCGACGGAGCGCGGATCGACGCTTGGGTGATGCGACCGGTCGATTTCGACGAGGAGCAGACGTATCCCACCGTGCTCAACATCCACGGCGGGCCCTTCACGCAGTACGGGCAGCGGTTCTTCGACGAGTTCCAGGTCGAGGCCGGCGCGGGATCCGTCGTCGTGTATGCGAACCCGCGCGGGTCTTCGGGCTACGCGGAGGAATGGGGACGAGCGATCCGCGGTCCGGTCGAGGGCGGCCCGGGATGGGGGTCCGTCGACCACGACGACCTGATCGCGGTCGTCGATGAGGCCGTGAAGCGGTACCCGTTCATCGACACCGACCGGCTCGCCGTGATGGGAGGTTCCTACGGCGGCTACATGACGTCGTGGATCGTCGGGCACACCGATCGGTTCCGCTGCGCGATCTCGGAGCGAGCCGTGAACGAGATGGGCTCGGAGGACGGCACCTCCGACCTCGCGGGCTTCTTCCGCGGCTACGTCGGAGCCACGGCGTGGGAGGCGCCGGAGGCGTACGCGAGGATCTCACCGCTCTCCTACGCCGCGGAGATGACCACCCCTCTGCTGATCCTGCACTCGGAAGAGGACCTGCGGTGTCCCATCAACCAGGGCGAGCAGCTCTTCACGGTGCTCCGGAGCATGCGACGTCCGGTGGAGCTCGTTCGCTTCCCGGCCGAGAGTCACGAGCTCACGCGGTCGGGAAGCCCCACGCATCGCGTGCAGCGCTTCGAGATCGTGCTCGAGTTCCTGGATCGGCACCTGCGAAAGAGCGCCTCAGCCTGAGAGACGACGCAGGACGTTCCGCGTGATCTGTTCCACCGTGCCGTCGCCGAGCCCGTACGCCCAGTCCGTCACACCGGCGTTGAAGACCGTCCCGCCGCCCGACGTGGTGAAGGCACCGAGGACGGCGTGGTTGTGTTCCAGGCGGTAGGCGTTCGCCGCCCACCCCTCGCCGAACACCGCCGCGGCGGCGTGCTCCAGCTCCCCGGGTTCGTTCGCGTACCGCATCGGCTGCTCGTCGCGCTTCCACAATCGTGCCGGCGCGGTCGCGAGGACCTCGAGGGTCTCGGGGGCGCCGTCCGTGTGCGTCGGGGTCGGGAGCCCGTCCACGCCGGTGGTGAGCTCGCACCAATCCACTTCGTACGCGACGATCGAATCCGCGAGGCCGACCGCATCTCCGTACCGGAGCCGGGTTCCCTCGAAGACCCAGTGGTCGGGGCGGCAGACCGTGTAGGCGCCCGAAGCGCGAGGAACGCCGAGGCCGTAGCGCGAGTACCCGCCGCGCGTGAAGGTCAGCCCGATCGTCGAGGTCTCGGGCCGCCCGATGCGCCGGTCCGACCACAGACCGCTCAGCGTTCGCTCGTCCGCCGTCCCGAGCACCGGATCTTCATCGGCCCGGTACTTGAAGGCGGTCATGGTGCGCCGTTCGTCACCGAACCGGACCTGCCAGCAGCACGTGTTCCCGCTGAAGATGGCGGCGTTGCCTCCTCCGGCGGCGAACGCGTCGAGCCGGTCGCGCATCCTCCACGACCAGTACTCGTCGTGTCCGACCGAGACGAACATCCGACGGTCGTCCAGCAGGTGGGGGTGTGCCTCGAGGTCGGTGGAGATCGCGACGTCGACGTCGAACCCGTTCCGCTCCGCCCAGTGCAGGAACGGCCGCTCCCAGTTCCACCATCCGGCGCCGCCGCTCCACACCGATAACCCGAGCGGCTCCGCCCACTCGAAGAACCAGAGCCCCTCACGGTCCGGGAGCGGCTGCATCTTCCGGCGGTGCGGTTCGGGCTTGACGAGGAACCCCGGAGCCAGCGGCCGTTCCGAGGAGACCTGCGTTCCGCCCGTGTAGAGCGACGGCCCGCCCCAATCGTTGTATGCGTCGTACGTCGTCGTGGAGAGGACCATGAGGATCGGCGCGGCCCCCTGCCGGCGCGAACGGACGACGAAGAAGGCGTCGGCTCGCTCGTCGCCCGAGGTCAGGGTCACGGCGTAATACCCGGAGCGCCAGCCTTCGCCCACGGGGACCTCCAGCGCGGCCGGCCACCTGCAGCCCATCGAGCTCGCATCCTCGGGGACGGCGTGGTGGCCGGCCGCGCCGCGGCCGGACGACAGCACCTCGCGGGACGCGCCGTCGCGCGCGACCTCGATCGCGAAACCGTCGAGGTCGGTCGAGGCATGGATCGCGACGGTCTCGCCGGGCTCGACCGACCTCGGCCAGCAGTACGCCTCGAGCATCGCCGGAGACTAGCGGACGGGAACTAGCGGAAGAGGGCGAAGTATCCGGCGACCAAGATCAGCAGCCCGACGAGGACGGGGGCAACGACCCACGCGAACCCGAGGCGGCCTCGGTACGGACCGAGCGTCCCCACCTTCGTGGTCGGCTTCAGCCCGGGAGGCCGGATCGTGATCCGCTTGAGCGCCATCGATCTCGAGTCTACGAGGCCGCCATCGGGTGCTGCGGGCCAACCGACCTTCGGCCCATTGACACAGCCGTGCCCGGGTGGCGTGATGGTTCTGGCACGAGCTGGGAGGGGAAACGGATATGCGGAAGCACCGTTCGGCGCGGCTGTTCGCGACCGCCGTCTTTGCATCGTTGGTGATCGTCGGGTCGCTGGTGGTGACCAACGCGTCGGCCCACAAGGTCCCGCAGTGGATCAAGCACGTCCAGCATTGGGACGGCGGGATCTCCAATGGGGTGCGCGAGCGAGCGGCTCAGGCGTCGGGAGAGATCGCGGTTCCGCAAACCCGCTCCAGCGCTGCCGTGAAGATCGGATCGGCAGCCCTCGACAACGTTCAGATGAACGGTGACAGCACCCCGCCGCTTCCGCAGGACGAGCCGTCGATCGCCGAGAGCCTCGACGATCCGATGAACGCCGTGGCGGCGTCGAACGACTACACCGGTGATGGGTTCTGGATCGGATCCTCCACCGACGGCGGGCAGACCTGGGCCAGCCAATGGAAGGACCCGAAATTCAGCTTCGATGGCGGACGATGCTTCGCGTCGGACCCCTCGGTCGCCTACAGCCTCCGCGACCACGCCTTCTACCTCTCCACCCTCTGCTACTTCTCCACGACGCCGGCATCCGAGATCCAGGTGTGGAAATCGGTCGACGGCGGAGCCACGTGGAGTTCGTCGCAACACCCGGCGCTCGTGATCACGAATCACGCCTCGGACGGGTCGATCGACGCCTCCGTCTTCTACGACAAGGAGCTGATGGCGATCGACAACACGCCCACGAGCGCTTACTTCGGCCGCATCTACGTCACGTACACGAAGTTCCACATGACGGGTGGCTCGTACGCACGGAGCGATTACTGCCCGGTGCAGACGGCGTATACGGACGCGATCCCGACGGCCGATCCGGAGGCGTCGTCCTGGGGCCACACGGCGATCGTTCCCGATGCCCCCGGCGCGAAGGGCACGGGATCGTCGGCGAACCAGTTCTCCACACCGGTCGTCGACGATCAGGGTGCGTTGGACGTCGCATTCGTGCAGGAGGACTGCAACACGAGCATCGATCACGCGCTGTTCTTCGCGCGCTCGACCACCGGCGGCGTGTCGTTCGGCGGGGTCGTTCGCGTGGACCAGCCCGGGTGGTTCGCGGACAATCCGAACGCGAACGACAACCTCCCTGGCAAGGGGCACGTGCGGTTCCCGAACACGCCGTCCCTCGCCTATGACGCGACGCGCGGGCGGCTCGCTCTGATCTACCAGAACAACGCGAACCGAACGATCTCGGGCGCCGACATCTCGCTCCAGACGTCGAACGACTGGGGAGCGACCTGGACCGCCCCGAAGCCGATCAGCGTGAAGCCGAACGGCGCGGCGGCCCCGCGTGACCAGTTCTTCCCGGCGATCGGGGTCGATGCCAGCGGCATGTGGTTCGCGATCTGGCAGGACACGCGGCTGGATCCCGCGAACCATCTGATCTCGACGTTCCAAGGCGAGTCGTCCGATGGTGGGGCGACCTGGACGAACCATCTGATCTCGACGGCATCGTTCGATGCCCGGAAGTCGTTCTTCACGTGCGGATGCTTCATCGGGGACTACAACCAGATCGCCGTCTCCTCCGAGGTGGTGCTTCCGGCGTGGACCGACGGCAGGGACTCGCCACCGAAGCCCGCCGGCGACTCGAACGTCTGGACGAACGTCGAGATCAGGACCTAGAGCCCGAACAGGAGCGCTCGGCCGCCGGGCTCCCGACGGCGCAACCTGAGCGCTTCGCTAGACTCGGCGCGATGGCTGAGAAGTACCGCATCGTCGTCGCGAAGCCTGGCCTGGACGGCCACGACCGCGGCGCGAAGATCGTGGCACGGGCGCTTCGGGATGCGGGGTTCGAGGTGATCTACACGGGGTTGCACCAGACCCCGGAACAGATCGTGGAGACCGCGATCCAAGAGGACGCCGATGCCGTCGGCCTGTCACTGCACTCAGGAGCCCATATGACGCTCTTCCCGAAGGTCGTCCGGATGCTCCGGGAGCGGGGCGCCGAAGACATCTTGGTCTTCGGCGGCGGGATCGTGCCGGACGCCGACATCGCCAAGCTCGAGGCAGAAGGCGTCGAGCGGATCTTCACACCGGGCGCGACCACCACCGAGATCGTCGAGTGGCTCCGCGGCCGGCTCGAGCGGGCGCCGACGGGCTGATCCGAGGACCGCATGGATCTGTACGAGCACATGGGCAAAGACCTGTTCCGCGCCCAGGGGATCCCGACGCCGGCGGGCCGTGTCTGCCGGACGCCGCAGGAGGCAGCCGAGGCAGCCCGCTCGTTCGGCGGCTCGGCGGTCGTCAAGGTCCAGGTGCAGGTTGGCGGTCGCGGCAAGGGTGGCGGCGTCGAGCTCTGCCGGTCACCGGAGGCCGCCGCGCAAGCGGCCGAGCGCATGCTCCGCGATGGGTTCAAGGGCAACACGGCGGACCGCGTCCTGGCCGAGGAGTTGCTCCCGATCTCGGAGGAGTTCTACACGTCGATCGTGCTCGATCGGAGCACCGGGGGCTACCTCACGATGATGACCGCCGAAGGCGGGGTGGACATCGAGACGCTCGCCCGCGAGCGCCCGGAGGCGATCCGGCGTGTCCAGATCGATCCGCTGCTCGGCCTTCGCACCTACCACCTCCGCCGGCTCACCGGAGCGCTGCCGGTAGCGGCGCGCGAAGGCGCGGCCGACGTCGTTCGGAAGCTGTTCGACCTGCTGTGGGAGCGTGACGCGACCCTGGTAGAGGTCAACCCGCTCGTGCTCCTCGACGACGGCCGCGTGATCGCGCTCGACGCGAAGGTCACGATCGACGACAACGCGCTCACGCGACAGCCCGACCTCGCCCCGCTGGCACAGGAGTTCCCGATCGACCCCGTCGAGAAGCGCGCGAAGGATGCCGGTCTGCAATACGTCAAGCTCGATGGCGAGGTGGGCATCATCGGCAACGGCGCCGGGCTCGTGATGTCAACGCTGGATGTGGTCGCGCGCGCCGGTGCCAGGGCCGCGAACTTCCTGGACATCGGCGGCGGGGCGAGCGCCGACACGATGGCGACGTCGCTCGAGGTCATCCTGTCGGATCCGGCCGTTCGATGCGTCTTCGTCAACATCTTCGGCGGCATCACGCGATGCGATGTGGTCGCGAACGGCGTGCTCGAGGCGCTGACGCGGGTCGAAGCCACGGTCCCGATCGTGCTGCGTCTGGACGGCACGAACGCCGAGGAAGGTCGCAGGATCATCGACGAGGCGAGGCACCCCATGATCGTTTCGGTTCCCACGATGGACGAAGCGGCCGCGGAGGCTGCGCGGCTGTCACGTGAGGCCGCGTGAGCGTTCTCGTCGGCGCAGACACGAGGTTGCTGGTCCAAGGCATGACCGGCAAGGAAGGCACGTTCCACACGCTCCGGAACCGAGCGTACGGGACCAACGTCGTCGCAGGGGTGACGCCCGGCAAGGGCGGGCAGGACGTCGAGGGTATCCCCGTGTTCGACACGGTGGCCGAAGCGGTCGAGGCGACCGGTGCGAACACCTCCATGATCTTCGTCGGGCCGCGGTTCGCCGCCGAGGCGATCTTGGAAGCGGCCGACGCGGGCATCGGTCTCGTCGCTTGCATCACGGAGGGCATCGCCGCTCGCGACATGGCCGAGGTGCACGCCTACCTCACCGGCACGGCGACCACGTTGGTCGGCCCCAACTGCCCCGGCGTGATCAGCCCCGGATCCGCGAACGTCGGCATCATCCCCGGCGAGGTGTGCGCCCCGGGACGCGTCGGGTTCGTGAGCCGCTCGGGCACGCTCGTCTACCAGATCGTGTACGAGCTCACGTCCGAAGGGATCGGCCAGTCCACCTGTATCGGGATGGGCGGCGACCCGGTGCACGGGATCGGGTTCATCGAGTCGCTCGCCCTGTTCGAGGGGGACCCCGACACCGATCTGATGATCATGACGGGGGAGATCGGCGGGGACGACGAGGAGCGCGCCGCCTCGTACATCCGCGAACACGTCGCGAAGCCGGTCGTCGCCTACATCGCCGGGTTCGAAGCCCCCGTCGGCAAGCGGATGGGCCACGCCGGAGCCATCGTGACCGGCTCCGCCGGGACCGCGGCCGCGAAAGCGGAGGCGCTCGAGGCCGTCGGGGTGCAGGTCGCACGGACGCCCTCGGAGGTTGCCCGGCTGGTCGCGGACCGGCTCGCTGGATGAGCGCAGGGTTCCCAACCACGCTCGAGGTTCCCCCCGACACGCGGTCCGCCGCACTGTTGCGCTCCGGGGTGCGCCGCGGCTTCGTCCTGGTGTTCCTCCCGGTGTTCGTCGCGGGCCAGGCGATCGCGTGGCTCACCTATGCCGTGAGCGGTTGGTACCGACCCTGGTCGTGGTTCAAGATCGGGCTCGCGGAGACGCTCGCGAGCGTGCGCGTGACGTTCGTGGCAACGAGCTCGACCGGGCCGGGGACACCATCCCTCCGTCCTGCGGCGCAGGCGGGATCCGTGCTGGAGGTCGCGATCGGTGCGCTCGCGATCGCCGTCGTCGTGCTCGCCTTCCGAGCCGGGCGCGAGCAGGCTCGGGGGCTGGAGGCGCGCCCGATCGCCGCGGCGATCGCCGGCGCCGCACCTGCCCTCGGGTTCGCGGTCCCGATGGTGATCGTCGCGCCGTTCGTGACGCTCGGGTTCCCCCAGTTCGGGATCGACCACCTTCGGCCCGTGGTATGGCAGGCGGTCGTCCTGCCGCTCGCGGTATGCGGTTCGTGCGGGGCGATCGGCGGTCTCTTCGTCGCCCGAGCCGCGATCGAGGCGCGCGGGCGTTGGGGCGTGCGGTGGGTCGGCGCCGCGCGCGGCGGCTTCACCGCGTTCTGGTGGGGCCTCGCATTGGCGTTCGCCGGCTTCCTGATCCTCGCCGCGCTCGAACCGGGCGCGACCGGCGCGTACGCTCGGTTCGTCGGCCGTTCGGGTGGGAGCGGGGCCGCCCTGGTCGTGCAACACGCGCTCCTGCTGCCGAACCAGTCCACGATGATCCTCGCCACGTCGATGGGGGTCCCGACGACCCTCGACGTCGGCGCGATGACGGTCGCGCGGCTCACCCTGTCCGGGGTGCACACCGAGGGGACGATCGGTGCGGGGTTGGCGGCGCTCGTCGGCGCTCCGTCGACGAGCGCCGGGTTCCCCGCTTGGTACCTGGCGTTCCTCGCGATCCCGGGGGCGGCGGGGTTGATCGGTGGGCGGTCGGCGGGGCGCGCCGCGGGCGGGCGGCCGGAGGCCGCCCTCCGCGGCGCGCTCGCCGGTGTGGTCTACGCGATGCTCTGCGGTGTCGCCGCGTGGGCGGCCGCGATCGTGCTCCCGCCGTGGTCGGCGATCCTCGGCGGCCCCCTGCGGCTCGGCGTCGAGCCGCTGACCACGACCTTCATCGCCCTGGTTTGGGGCGTGGTCGGGGGAACGATCGGATCGACGTTCGCCGAACGTGGTGAGGGGAGCGGGTCGGCCGGAGCGCCGGCGCGTTAGGCGCCGACCTCGCTGAAGTTGTTCTCGATCTGGGTGTAGCGGCGCCACGCCTGGCCCCATCCGTCATCGGTGCGTGGGAACCGCTCGACCGGTGTGGTCGGGTTCTGTCGGTCCCAGATCCCGAAGAACGTGCGGCCGTAGCCCAACAGGTAGCGCGTGCCGGTGTGGGTGTACTGCACGACCGCGCTGTCGCTCGGGTCGGGCTGGGTCTGCGGCGTCGCCGGTGAGGCTGCGGGTGCGCCGCCCATCGGTCCCGCGGCCGTATCCGGAACGGCGACGTGGTTCGGCTCCTGTGCGACGAATCGCAGCCAGGCTTGGCGCCAGCCGTCGTCGGTCCGCGGGAAGCGCTCGGTCGGAGCGCTTGGGTCTTGCCGGTCCCAGATGCCGAAGAAACCCTCGCCGTAGCCGAGCACGTACCGGTACCCGCTGTGCGTGTACTTCTGGGCCGCCCCCGATGGGTCCGCTGAGGCGGTTGCCGCACCCATCGCGACGGTGGACGCCGTCGTCGCCTCGGGCGTGGGCGTCGGTCCCGGTCCCGCCGTTCCCCAGGGTGTGGACTGCGTCCCGGCCGGCGCGGCCGATCCCGCGGGCGGGCTCGTGGCAGGCGCGTCGGAGGCCGACGCTGACGGCTGGCTCGCAGAACCCGATGACGAGACCGGCTCGGGCTTCTCCGCCATGGCTTCTCCGCGCGGAACGGTCAGGTCACTGAAGCAGTACCGGCACTTGATCGCATCGTCCTGGATCTCTTCCGCGCAGTACGGGCACTTCTTCACCGCGATCCTCCAGCTCTGGGCGGTCCTTGCGGGCCCAGCTTACCGTCTCGGCTCGGGGGCCACGGCGGTAGCATGACCGCCTCCATGAGCGAGCGGATCGCCGTCCTGGTCTCCGGATCGGGCACCAACCTGCAGGCGCTCATGGACGATCCGGCCATCAGGCCGCATCTCTCGCTCGTGCTGTCGGACCGGCCGGGCATCCGCGCGCTGGATCGGGCCGAGTCCGCAGGGATCCCAACCGCGGTCCTCGAGCCGGGAGCGTTCCCCGACCGCGAGACGTTCGATCAGGCCGTCCTCGATCTGTTCCAGGACCGCGCGATCGACGCCCTGGTGAGCGCCGGCTATCTGCGGGTGCTCGGCAAACGGGTGCTCGACGTGTACGAGGGCCGGTGGCTCAACGTTCATCCCGCGCTCCTTCCATCGTTCCCGGGGATGCGCGGGGTCCGCGACGCGCTCGAGTACGGCGTCCGGGTGACCGGCGTCACGGTGCATCTGGTCGACGAGGGGACGGACACCGGTCCGATCGTGCTGCAGGAGGCGCTCGAGGTCCGACCCGACGACGACTGGGACTCATTGGAACCGCGCATCCACGCCGTCGAACATCGGCTGTTGCCGCGCGCCGTGCGCGCGTTGCTCGATGGGAGGATCGAGATCGACGGCCGGCGCGTGCGGATCGAGGAGGAGAGATGACGAACGCCACGCCGATCAGACGCGCGATCCTCGCGCCGTACGACAAGACCGGCCTCGCCGACTTCGCGCGAGCGCTCGTGGCCGGCGGCGTCGAGTTGATCGCATCCGGAGGAACGGCCCGCGTGCTCACCGAGGTAGGACTCCCGGTCACGTCGGTCGAAACGGTC
>Ga0307323_10000721_pt1 | contig 10238 bp, 9 predicted proteins | sample ER_DNA_381_FD_194496 | JGI IMG/M metagenome (GOLD analysis project Ga0307323, IMG submission 194496) | Bulk soil microbial communities from the East River watershed near Crested Butte, Colorado, United States - ER_DNA_381 | ecosystem: Environmental > Terrestrial > Soil > Floodplain | place: USA...
TCACGCGCATGCCGGCGGCTTTCGCTGATCGGATGCCATTGTGCGAGTCCTCGACCGCCGCGCAGCGCTCCGGCGGGACTCCGAGGCCGCGCGCCGCTTCGAGATAGACGTCGGGCGCAGGTTTCCCGCGCGGGACTTCTTCCGAGGAGACGGTGACGCGGAAGTACCGGGCAAGTCCGCTCAGATCGAGGACGAGATCGATCACCTCGCGGTTCGACGACGACGCGAGCCCGAGCGGCCAGCGGGCAGCGAGCCGCTCGACCGCCTCACGGGCGCCGTCGATCAGCGGCAGCCGCTTGCGGTAGACCTCGTCGAGGCGCCGCACGACCTCGGCCGAGATCTCCTCCGGTGGCTCGGGAAGGTCGAGCTCGTCATGCATATACCGCGACCACTCGATCGAGCTCATGCCCATCATCTCCGTCTGGGCCTGCTCGTGCCAGCGGCCGCCTCGCTCCTTCACCAGCTCTTCGCGGACCTCGTCCCACACCTGCTCGCTGTCGAGCAGGACTCCATCGAGGTCGAAGACAACAGCCTCGATCACGCGCCGGCGTAGCCCTGGTCGACGTAGACGAGCGGCCGCTCGCGAGCTCCCTCCTCGACAGAGAGCACCTCGCCCACGAAGAAGGTGTCCTCGCCGGCCGGAACCTCAGCTCTGACGCGACCCGTCAGCCAGCCGATTGCTCCGGCCACGAGCGGCGGGCCCTCGCCCTCGCGCACGTCGATGCCCTCCCAGATCGCGATCGGAGGCACGCCGCGCGCGAAGTGTTGCGCCACCGCCTCCTGGCCTGCGGCAAGCAGGCTGGCGCCGAACGTTCCTGAGCCGCGCAGCAGCTCGTGCAGCGCCGCACCGCGCCGGACCGCGAAGCCGACGAGCGGCGGCTCCAGCGAGAGCGGAATCAGCGTGCCGATCGTCAGGCCCAGGCGCTCACCTTCGAGGTCGACCCCAACAATTGCGACTCCCGCCGGGAATCGCCGCATCAGCTCGCGAAGCTCGTCGCCGCCTACCACGGCGGCGAGCGTATCTAGTGTTGCCTACAGAGCTTGTCGCCGTTGAGGATGGAGTCGAGCTGCGAGTTCATCGCCGCCTCGAACGCGACGTCGGCGGAGTTGCTCGCGCTGAAGTCGTGCAGGCCGCTGTCGCTCCACATCACGTCGGGGGTCACGCCCGGGCCTGCCGCAGTCATCCGATACATGTCGCCGTGGCCTTGAGGGCGCATGCCCGTGAAGCCCGGCGGATGCGCGTAACCGCCGGCACCAGCGTTGTGCTTGAAGAAGCCGTAGCAAAAGACGCCCGTCGGGTTGTGCGCGACGAAAGAGTTCTCGCGCTTCCAGCCGGAGCCGTAGGCCGAGTTGTGGGTGTCGAGGTAGAGCAGGCGGCCGTAGCCGTCGGTCGGCGCCCCGAAATGGGTCGTCCCGAAACCGTAGACCGGCTTGCCGAGGTACGTGTAGCGCCCGAACAGGTGGTGGAAGCGGCCGTGGTAGATCCAGTCCTGCCAGACCTCGACCTTGGCGAGGTCGGTCGACCAGTGCGAGAGGTGGAGCTCCCACTGGCGCAGGCCGGCGGTCCAGGGCGTGAAGCCGAGGTCGGGCAGCTGAACCTGCCACTTCTGGAGCGCCCAGTAGCTGCCGTCGGGCGCCTTGCACGCCCTTACCATCCACGCAAGTGCTGGGCCGTCGTAGGCGCCGCAGCTGTTCCGGAAGGTCTTCCAGTAGAGCTTGTGGTACTTGCGCCAGCCTCCCGCGTAGTCGAGCTTGAAGCGCTGCTGCCTGAGCGTCCGGTTGGGCTGCCGCGCGTTGATCGCGCCCCAGGCGAGCACGTGCTGGCTCTTGCCGCGCACGGTCCGATAACTGACCAGCGCTTCGCCCTTGTTGTTCACGGCGAGCTGGATGTTGCGGACGTCTCGGTTGATGAGTTGCGAGGCCGAAGCGGGAGCCGCGAGCCAAGCCACAAACGCGAGAACCGGAAGAAACACCAGGGCACGAGTACGCACGAAAGAGACCCCTCTCATAGGCAGAATTGGCCGCACGGTTTTCGTATCGGCTGCGCCGGTGCGCCGCTGTAGGCGCAGATCCCTCTTTTTGGGGGAGCCCGCTCCCCCGTTGATAGCGTCGCGCGGTGCGAGCAGGCTTGTCTCGGCGAGAGCAGATCGAAATCGCGGTCGCCGCGGCTCTGGTTGCGATCGCCGGTGTACTTAATTACGCCGACCTGAACGCAGTTCTTCGTTTCGTCGCGGCGGCCGTCGCCTTGGCGGTGCTCGCGCGCCTCGTCGGCACGGCTACCGAGCAGCTCGGGGGCAGGCTTGGGGCAGGCGGCGCCGGCTCGGTTCAGTCGGCGCTCGGCAACCTCCCCGAGCTGTTCGTCGCGCTGTTCGCGCTCCAGAAAGGGCTAATCGGTGTCGTCAAGGCGGCGCTGATCGGCTCGGTCCTCGCCAACAGCCTGCTGGTGCTCGGCCTTGCCTTCTTGGCGGGAGGGCTCCGAAACGGCACCCAGCGGTTCGACTCGCCTCGCGCGAGAACGATCGCCACCCTGACCCTTCTCGCCGCCTCCATCCTCTCCGTGCCCACATTCGCGCACGTCTTGCACTCTCCCGCCGCAGCGCACGAGCAGACCCTGAGCCTGATCTGCGGCGGCGTCTTGCTCGTGGTCTTCGTGTCGACCCTCGGGATCTTCCTGAAGGGAGACGCTGTGCCGTCCGAGCCGTCGCGGTGGTCGCTCACGGCCACGATCGTCGTGCTTGCGGCGTCCGCGGCGGGCGCGGTGTTCGTCAGCGACTGGTTCGTCTCCGCGTTGGAGCCCGCGACCGCTTCACTGCACATGAGCCAGACTTTCGCCGGGCTGGTGGTCGTCGCGATCGCCGGCAACGCGGTCGAGAACGTCGTGGGCGTCCAGCTTGCCTTGCGAAACAGGCCGGACTTCGCGATCTCCGTGATCGTGAACTCGTCGCTTCAGGTTGCGCTGGCGCTGACGCCCGTGATCCTCTTCGCGAGCCTCTTCTTCGCCACGAGCATGACCCTGGTCTTCCCGACTTTGCTGGCCGTCTCTCTGCTCCTGGCGGCGTTCGTGACGGCGGTTGTCGTCTATGACGGAGAAAGCACCTGGCCGGAGGGCGTTGTCCTCATCGGCCTCTACGTGGTGATCGCGGCGGCGTTCTGGTGGGGCTAGTCCTCCTACTCGTCGTCTTCGAGCTCGTCGGCTAGCAACGCGCAGGCATAGGCCCTCCAGGCGAAGCCGGCGTCGAGCAGCAGCTCGTCCAGCGCAGGGGAGACGTTGGCGAGACCGGCTGCGTCCTCGCGTAGAGCCTCAAGCCCGCGGCTGACCTCTGCGCGGCGCTCCGGGCGGTCGAGCTCGGCCGCGAGCGCGCTGACTGCGCGTCCATCAAGCTCGAGCTCTCGGTGGGGATCGCCGCCCGCCGCGAGCAGAAGCATCGCGCGGCGCAGCGCCGGAGTCAGCTCGTCCGGCTCGATGAGCGGCTCGGGCGCGGCGAGCAGAGCGAGTGCAGGCCGGACGTCGGCTTCGGCACCTGCCTCGTCCAGCATCTGCAGCACACCGATGACCTCCACGCGAGGTCAAGGTAGACGAACGGGAGCTAGGCGACCGGGACGAGCCGCCGCTCGCGCGTCGTCGCGAACCCGAGCCCGATCATCCCGACGCCGAGCACGAAGTGAAGCCAATTGTCGGCCGTGTTGAACGGGACGAAATTGGCGCCGCCTTGCTGGTTGATCAGTAGGCCGTAGAACCAAAGCACGAGGTAGACGACGCCGCCGCCGATCAGGTAGAGGCGCGCGGTCGCCGTGGTCCGGGCGAACGCCAGACCGACAAGTCCGAACCCGATGTGCACGATGTTGTGCAGCCAGCTGACCTGAAAAACGTGGAAGAGCTTTGCCTGCGAGTTGTGTCCGGCGAAGTCGAGCCCGCCGTACAGGTGCGAGGTGATTCCGGGAATGAAGCCGAGGATCCCGACGAGAATGAAGATCGCGCCGATCAGTGTCGTCAGCACCTGGGCGGGCGACCGGTCGCTCGTCATGCGTCGTTCCATCTCGCGCTCCTGTTCGAAGGCTGCCCAATCAGTTCCTGCCGTCTATTCGGAACGGGGCGCAGCTTCGGTTCGCTAGGACGCGAGCAGTTCCGGAGCCGCGGAAGGCGACCAGATCTCGCCGCGCAGTGCAAGGAAGACCTCGACCACGGTCGGGTCGAACTGCGTACCGGCGGCTTCGCGCAGGCGGCGGCACGCCTCCTCGACCGACAGGCGCTTCCGGTACGGCCGGTCCGTCGTCATCGCGTGGAACGCGTCGCAGACCAGGATGATCCGCGCCTCCAACGGGATCTCGTCGCCCGAGATCCCGTCGGGATAGCCCCCTCCGTCGTGATGCTCGTGGCAGCTCCGTACGATCGAGCGCACCTCCGCCAGGCGGTCGATCGGCGCCAGGATCTTCTCTCCGAGCTCGGGATGCTGCTGCATGATGCGCCGCTCCTCGGGCGTGAGCGGCCCCGGCTTGAGCAGGATGCTCGTCGGGATTCCGATCTTGCCGATGTCGTGGAAGAGCGCCCCCAGTTCGAGCTGTTTGAGCAGCTTCGAGTCGAATCCCAGCGTCGCGCCCACCTTCAAAGCCGTGTCGGTGATCCAGCGGGTGTGCGACGACGTGTATTCGTCGTTCGCTTCGAGCGCGTTCGCCAGGGCGGCCACGGTCGAAACGAAGGTCGCCTCGAGGTTCTCGAAGGTGCCGGCGTTGGTGATCGCGAGCTTCGCCTGGTGCGCGAGTCCTGCAAGCAGCCCGACGTGATCCTCGTCCAGCTCGTGTGGCGCCTCGGCTGGGATCGCGGCGACGATGCAGCAGAACCGCCCTCCGTCGAGGGTGATCGGTGCGACCGCGAATGCCTTTCCGTCGTCGAGCTCCGGGACCCCGTGGATTGCCGCCGCCTCGGCATTGTCGAGCACGAACGGCTCTGCGCGATCGGCGAGCGGCCCCAGTCGCTCGGGGGCGATGCGGAGCCCGAGGATCCGCTCTCGCCGGTCAGGCTCGAACCCCCAGACCGCACCCGGGACGAGCTCCTGTGTCTGAGCGTCCTGGATCCACACAGACGTCCTGGGCGCTCCCAGGATCATCGCCGAGAGCTCGACCGTCCGGCGAAGCACTTCCGGGAGTCCTTCCGCAGTCGCCAGCTCGCGACTGAACCCGAGCAGCTCCTTGAAGTGCTCGGCCTCCCGTCGCTGCGACTCGTACAACCGTGCGTTCTCGAGCGCGACCGCGGCGTGGCCGCCGAGCACCTCGAGTAGCCGAACGTCGTCTTCGTCGAACTGGTCGCGGCCGAGCTTCGAGATCACGATCGCGCCGATGACGCGCGAGCCGTAGTTGAGCGGCACCGCGAGCAGCGATTCCTCCAGCGGCTCGGTGCCGGGAATCGTGACCGCGTACTCGCAGTCGAGCGCGTTGCCGATCAAGAGCGATTTCCCCTCGCCAACCGCGTGCCCCGTGATCCCCTCACCGACCTTCGAGCGGGGAATCTCAACCTCGTGCCCGACGCGCGAGGAGAGGATGCCGCGGAAGGCGATCGGGATGACGTCGTCGCCGTCGACGATCGAGACCCGGCAGTTGTGGTAGTCGATCAGGCCCCGCAGCTCGTCGGCGATCGCCGTCCCGATCTCGCGGACGTCGTTCAGCCGGTTGAGTTTGCCCGCGAGGCTTTGGAGCATCTTCAGATGCGCGATCGAGCGGACGCGGGAGTTCGCGATAGACGTCGAGTCGGGACGCTCGTACGTCGACTCGTCGAAGAGCACGATCAGATCCTTGCCCCGCGCCTTGGCGGTCATCATCGCGGCCTCGGCGCAGGCGATCAATTCGCGTGGGTTGGAGGCATCGGAAGGCCCCTCCGCGGCGCCGACCGAGACCGTGATCTTGCCGGCCGGGCCGAACTCGAGCTCCCTCAGGCGCTCGGTCAGCCGGTTCGCGAGCGCGACCGCATCCTCGGTACCGCAAGAGCCCATGACGACCCCGAACTCCTCGCCGCCGAGGCGACAGACGAGGTCCGACCCTCGCACGGCGGCCTTCAGCTGCGTCGCGAGCTCGCGGAGCACCTGGTCGCCGACCCCGTGGCCGTAGATGTCGTTGACCTTCTTGAAGTCGTCGATGTCGAGCATCAGCAGCGCCACGGAGTCCCGGTTGCGGCTCGCCCGGGTCAGCTCCGAGCGCACGTGCTCGTGGAAGTAGCGGTGGTTGTAGAGCCCTGTCAGCGAATCGGTTTGCGCCTGCCGCTCGAGCCGCGCCCGTGTCTTGGCATTGTCGAGCGCCAGCGCGGCGGCGTCGCCGAATCGCTTGGCAAGCTCGAACTCCTCGTTGTCGAAGCTGGCGTGCTCGCCGAGCCGGTAGATGCTGAGGACGCCTTTGACGGAGTCCCGTGCGATCAGCGGCACGGTGATCAGCGCCTCGCGCTCGTCCGGCGGCGTGCCAGGCACGACCATCATCCGCGGGTCGAGGTGGGCTGCGTTCGTCAGCACGGGCTCCCGATGCTGCGCGGCCCAGCCCGCGATGCCGACGCCGAACCCGATCTTGTTACGCATGATCTCATCAGCCCAGCGGTCCCGGGCCAGCACGGGGACGAGCTCGGTCTGGGCCTCGTCGGCCTCAAAGATGCTGAGCGTGTCGTAGGGGATCAGCTCGGCAAGCGTGTCCGCGATCCGGTCGAGCAGCGTGTCGAGGGCCTGCTCGGAGAGGACGTGGTGGAAGACGTCCGCGAGCCTACGGTACGAGTCGACGAGGTCGTGCCGATCGGGATGGCCGTTCACGGTCGTCGGGATGCCGCCCGAAGGTGGCATGGAGAGGGCCGCCGCAGACACTCGATCCACGCCCTTCATCTTTGGCGAACCGCGACCGTATTTGACCCCCCGTCCGGGGGATCTCAGGTGCTTGCGGCTCCGTCCGACTCTGCGGTCGTTCGCTACGCCGCGGTGCTCGGACTGTTGGTCGCGCTCGCCCTGTGGCTCCCGCTTCGGTAGACGGAGGCACCGCCCAGGCGCGCGACGAGGCGGTACCCGCGCCGGAGCAGAGCGGCGGTGCGGCCGCTCGGATCGAGCTCCGAGGGCGGCTGGACGACGACCACGAGCTCCGCCCTCCGCGTCGCAAGTGCCTGGCGGACGGCCTCGAGGGCGCCCGGAATCGAGGCAATGTTGCGCGACCAGAGGTAGCGGACGGCGGGCCGGCGGTCGGCGAGGTAGTAGAGGTCGGCGTCGGCCCAGACCGCGAGGACGCGCTCAGTCGGAAGCGTGTGGGCGCGCACGTAGCGCGCGAGGGCGGCGTCGTGGACGAGGTGCGGATCGGCCGGCCAGATCGTCTTCGCCTGCTCCGTGGGGGTCGCCCAGGCGACGGGCAGCGCCAGTGCCAGCGTCGCAGCCGCCGCTGCGCCGGCCGCGGCGATCGCGGGTCGCGGCGCGGAGAGCCACAGGGTGCGGACGCCGACGGCCGCGAGCAGGGAGAGCGGCGGTACGAGTTGGATGTAGTAGTGCGGGTGGAAGTTGCCGCCGGCGATGGCGCCGAGGACGGCCGCGCCCAGCCAGATGCGTGCGAGGAGCGGCGAGCGACGCCAGCCGACGGCCGCGAGCAGCGCGAGCAGGCCGAGCGCCTTGCCGGCGGGCGGCAGTGAGAGCCAGAACTGGTGAGCCCGCCCGCTCAGCGATCCATTCACGAGCGAGTCGCCTTCGAAGCGGTAGCCGACGACCGCGTAGAGCCAGGCGCTCAGCCGCGCTGCGCTGGCCGCGGCGATCGCGACGGGCACGAGGGCGCCGGCAAAGAGAACGGCGGCGGGCGCGAGTCCGCGCCTCCGTTCGCGCCAAAGCAGGTAGACGACGGCCGCCAGGCCGGCGTCGAAGGCGGACTGCTTGATCAGCACCGCGATCCCGGTCAGTACCCCTGCGCCGACCAGACTTAGTAACAGTCTGTTACTTGCAGAGAACGGCTGAACGACCGACCACCTTCGCCCTTGTGGCCGTGTCGAACCAAGTAACAGACTGTTACTTGGCCCGGCGCGCTCGCGGGCGTCGAGGTACAGGCAGAAGCAGAGGAGCGAAAGCACCGCCGGCAGCGATGCCAGGAGCTCGCCCGAAAGTGTGAACGACTCGATGAACGGGGAGGCCCCGACGGTTGCCGCCAGCACCCCGGCCGTGACCGCCGTTATCCTCCCGCGGGCCAGCCGGAGGGTGAGTAGCATCGTCGCGGCGACGACGAGCGCCGCTACTACCGCCGCGGCTGCGCGCATTGCCAACGGGGAGCCGCCGATCACATGGAGACCGCGAAAAACGAGTATGAGGCCTTGCGGGCGGTCGACCCAGGCGCCGCCGTAGAGGGTCGCGCCGTGGCTCCACAGCCGGGCCACCTCGGCGTAGCCCCCCTCGTCGGCGGTGAGTGGAGCGTTCCAGAAGGGAAGCCGTACGAGTACGGCGAGGGCGACCGCGAGGCCGCCGAGAGGTGGGGCCCACCGCGCGAGGACCTGGATCGCCGCACGGCGCTGCTCGCGGCGGGCGCGCTGGCCGTCGCGCTCGGGATCGCGATTTGGCTGTTCGGGCTCGGGCTCACGCCTGACCGCTACCTGCTCGCGCTGTTGGTGCCCGCTCTCGTGCTGCGCCGGGGGCGTCGTTATCTGCTCGATTTCGTTCCCTTCGCCGTGTTGCTGGTGATCTACGCGCAGTCTCGCGGAATTGCGCATCTTCTGAGTCCGCATCCCTATTACCTGCCCCAGATGGACGCGGACAAGTTCATCTTCGGGGCCGTTCCCTCAGAGTCGCTGCAGCACTGGCTCTGGAACGGGACGCAGCAATGGTACGACCAAGTTGTGCTCGCGGTCACGCGGCTCCACTTCATCGTCCCGCCACTGCTCGCATTCGCGCTCTGGGTCAAGCGAAGGGCGCTCTTCTACCGCTTCGCGGCGACCATGATCACGCTCTCCTTCGCCGGCGCGGTGACCTTCTTGCTCTTTCCGGCGGCTCCGCCCTGGGCCGCGGGCGAGAAGGGCCTGCTGCCTGGCCTGATCCGGATCCCGCACAATCCGGCGCCCGATCCCTCGGGCGCGCACGGCTACCACGCGATCTCCGTCTCGAAACTGATCGACCCGAACCCGTACGCGGCGATCCCGTCGCTCCATGCCGGTTATGCGTTCTTCTGCTTCCTCTTCGTCGTCACGCTCGTGTGGAAGACGCGCTGGCGCTGGTGGGCTCTCGGCGTCGGCGTGCTCTACCCGCTCGCGCAGTCGTTCGCGGTGGTCTACACCGGCAACCACTACGTGGTCGATCTCCTGATCGGCTACCTCTACGCCGGCGCAGCCCTGGCCGGCGTCTGGTGGTTGTGGCGGCGCTGGCGCTTGCCCGCCTAAGCTCGCCTTCAGTCAGATGGCCTGGCGGGTAGCCATCCGTGGATCGTGCTCGGGGCCTGGCTCTTACTCAGGAGAGCTCTTCGAGGTTCTGCGCGACCCACGACTTGAGCTCGTCAGATCGGATGAAGGGCGCGTCGTCCGCCTCGGCTCGCTCCAGCACTTCGTCAGCCGATGCGCCCGCTCTGAGACCGGCGTAGAGGTAGACGAGTGCGGACGAGCGAGGGCCTACGCGACACGTCACGAGGGTCGGCCGCGGCAACTGGTCGAGCGCGGCGACCTGCTGCCTCGCCAGGTCGGTGTCGAGCACCCGAGGCGGATCGCTGACGACATTGGCCGACTCGGGGACGGCCGCCTGGACGCTGGCGTACGACATTCCTCCCTCCATCGCGGCGAATTCCTCGCCGCACAGGAACAGCCACGAGGCGGCATTTGCCTCCCGAGCGAAGGCCTCGGGGTCGGCGATCAGTCCCCGGTTGAACGTGAGATCGGTGGGACTCTCGAAACCGGCCACCGCGAAAACTTACCCCGTCCGTCCGGGCCCTGAGGATCGGTTATGGGTGGTCGGGTGCAAGGGCCGCCTGAAGCCGATCGAGGAAGGGAACCTGCGCTGCCTTCAGCCTTCGGCGTGCCTCGTCGAGATCGAACCATTCGACGCGGTCGATCTCGGGGAATGTCTGGACGGTGCCTGAATGCGGTGGCCACTCCATGTCGTAGGTGTTGCTCATGGCGGTCGACGGGTCGAGGTCTCCCTGAACTGCCCACCCCAGCACGAGCTTGCCCGACTTCTGTGTGATCTGTCCAAGATCGATGAGCGGGTGGTTGGGGGCTTGGTGTCCGGTTTCTTCTGCGAACTCTCGCCGAGCCACCGCCACGAACTCCT
>Ga0307323_10000730_pt1 | contig 10175 bp, 9 predicted proteins | sample ER_DNA_381_FD_194496 | JGI IMG/M metagenome (GOLD analysis project Ga0307323, IMG submission 194496) | Bulk soil microbial communities from the East River watershed near Crested Butte, Colorado, United States - ER_DNA_381 | ecosystem: Environmental > Terrestrial > Soil > Floodplain | place: USA...
ATTGGTGTTGGTGCCGTTCTGGAAATAGATCAGCACGTCCGCGCCGCGGGTCCGGGCGGACAACTGCTGCCACGGATTGACCGCCCCCTGCAAGAGCATGGTGGCGAGGAACAGCGCGGCCACCACCCCGGCGACGACACCGACCGTGATCAGGGCCTGGCCCCGCCGGGCGCGCAGGTCAGCGCGTGCCCACCGGAGCGTGCCTCGCATCAGGTCTCAGCCTCTCAGCTCCAGAACGTCGGCGACGCCCTTCATCGTGCGCGGGATCGGCACGATCCTGGCGTCGTCGGCCACCATCCCGTCGAACAGGTTGATCACCCGGTCGGCCAGGCTCGCGACCCGGGCGTCGTGGGTGACCATCAGGATCGCCTGCCCCCCGTCATGCGCCCGGCGCAGCAACCGGAGCACGTCGCGGGTGTTGGAGCTGTCCAGGTTGCCGGTCGGCTCGTCGGCGAGCAGGACGCTCGGCTCGTTGGCCAGCGCGCGCGCCAGCGCCACGCGCTGCTGCTCCCCGCCGGACAGCCGGGCCGGGGCGGCGTCCGCCTTATCGGAGATGCCCAGCTCGGTCAGCAGCTCCTCGCGGCGCTTCCTGGCCTGCCGCGGGGTCGCGCCCGCGAGCAGCGCGGGCAGTTCCACGTTGTCGGCCACGGTCATGTTGGACAGCAGGTTGAAGAACTGGAACACGAAGCCGATGTGCTGACGCCGCAGGATGGCCCAGGCGGCCGTCGAGAGCCCGTCCACGCGCTGGCCCCGCAGCCAGATCTCGCCGCTCGTGGCGGGCTCGAGGCCGCCCAGCACGTGCAGCAGGGTGGACTTGCCCGAGCCGGACGGTCCCATGATCGCGACGAACTCGCCGATGCCGAGCTCGATGTCCACCCCGCGGACGGCCTCCACCGTGACCCCGTCGGCGCGGTACACCTTCACCAGCTTGGACGTCCTGAGGAGCATGGGGGGCTCGGTCGGCTCCGCGGGCGGCCAGGGCGAGTCTTTCGGCGCGATACCTCTCACACAAGTTCCTCCTGGCATCTCTGCAGCCAGTCGAGGTCGGCCTGCAGGTGCAGGATGGCGCCCTCGATCAGGAGCCGGGCCGGGGCGTCGGCCGGGTCGGCTTCCGCCTGCAGCTCGGTCAGGTTACGCATTATGCCCAGATAATGCCTGCGCTGGGAGTTCATGAGCTCCATCCGGTCGGCGAGTCCCGCCATCGGGGCCAGGATGAGCTTGATGAAGAACTCGTCGCGGACCCGCGGCCCGTCGCACGGCTCGCCGACCCAGGCGCGCAGCGCCTCCCGGCCCGCCGGGGTGAGTGCGTAGACCCGCTTGTTGGGGCGGGTGGTCTGCTCGACATCCTCGCTGCGGACCAGGCCGTCCTGCTCGAGGCGCTTCAGGGTGACGTAGATCTGCCCGATGTTCGGCGATGGATACGCCTGGCCGAAAGTCTGTTCAAGCGCGAGCTTCAGCTCGTAGCCGTGAGCCGGCTCCTTAGCCAGCAGGGCCAGCAAGGGCTGCCGCACAATCCCGTCACCTCCAAGGGCCCGCCAGGACCCGCGTTCAGATTAACGCCGGGCCTTACCGGCCGGTAGGGCCCAGCGCCGTGGATGAATGCCGCGCGAAACATGTCGGACTCGTTATGTGATGCTGTTGACATGTACCTAACGGCGGTGCATAACATGCATGTACGAATGTTACATGGCCCTGAGGTATCTGGGTGGAGGCCCGCATGAGGCGTGCGATGCCTGGTATCGCAATCCTTGCTGCGGGACTCATGCTCCTGGCGGGGTGCACCGCGGATCGCGCCTCGTCGGACGGGTCGGCTCCGTCGACGAACGGGATCGGCCCGATCACCTTCGCCATCGGCCAGGACAACTCCGGCTGGCTGCAGGGCGTGATCACCGGGTGGAACCGGGGCCATCCCAGCCAGAAGGTCACCCTGCTGCTACTGCCTCGGGCGTCCAACGGCCAGCTGGCCCAGCTGGTCGCGAACCTTCAGGCGAAAAGTGATCTGTACGACGTCATCGACATGGATGTCATCTGGACCGCCGAGTTCGCCTCGAACGGCTGGATCATCCCGCTGCCGCAGAGCCAGTTCCCGCTCGGCGACTTCCTCAAGCCCGCCGTCGACACCGCCAGGTACCAGGGCCGGCTGTACGCCGTGCCCGACTACAGCAACGCGGATCTCCTCTACTACCGCAAGGACATCCTCGCCAAGGCGGGCAAGCAGCCGCCCAAGACCTGGGCCCAGCTGCAGCAGCTCGCCGAGACCGTGGCGCCGAAGTACGGCCTGTACGGCTACGCCGGCACGTTCGCCCCGTACGAGGGGCTTACCGTCAACTTCGCCACGGCCGTCCAGTCGGCCGGGGGATCGATCCTCTCCCCCGAAGGCACCAGGGTCACCGTTAACTCGGCCAAGGCCCTCCAGGGGCTCGAGTTCCTCGTGAACGGGTTCCGGCAGGGCTGGATCCCCAGGGCCGCGCTCAGCTACGAGGAGGAGTCGGCCCAGAACGCGTTCGCCAGCGGCAAGTTCCTGTTCCTGGATAACTGGCCGGACGTCTACGCGGCCCTGTCCGCGCCGGGACCGCAGAACAAGGTGTACGGGAAATTCGGGATCGCGGCGCTGCCAGGGCCGGACGGCATGGGCTCCAGCTCACTCGGCGGGGCCAACCTCGCGATCAGCGCGTACTCCCAGCACCAGCGGACGGCGCTGGAGTTCATCAAGTACATGACGAACCTGGACAACGAGCGGCAGATGCTGGAGAAGGGGTCGTTCCCTCCGGTCTGGACCCGGCTCTACACCGACAAGAGCCTGATCCGAAGGTATCCCTATCTGCCGGTGCTCGAGCAGGCCATCAACTCGGCCCGGCCGCGCCCGGCGATCACCAACTACGACCAGGCCAGCCTGGCCATCTCGAGCACGGTGTACGAGGCCCTGACCCAGCAGAAGCAACCACAGCAGGCCCTGACGGAAATGGCCGGGCAGCTGACCCAGATTATCCGCGATGGCTGAGACCGCCAGGGCTGACCGCCACCGGGACCGGCCAGCCCTGATCCGCTGATCAAGCCCGGCGGGCCAGGCGGAGCCGAGACCCGGATGCCGCCACCGGCCGGCCGGTACTCCCGGTAGCCAGGACATGATAGTTATTACGTAGAGTTATGAACTAACCACGTTAAGTGGAGGAATACGGTGCGTGAACGATCACGCGAATGTCGCGGGCGCCTAACCAGCACATACCAGCTCGCGGCCCCGGGAGGTCCGGCTCTTGACGGCGCGGCGGCGCGGCGCGACGATGATCTAATTCGGTGGAACCGGTTCCAATCGCACGTTTCGGGAGTGTGACGATGCCGTCACCGCGTCGGGCGACAATCGCGGATGTGGCTGCCGCTTCCGGCGTCGGCGTGGGCACGGTCTCCCGGGTCATCAACGGCGCGCCCAACGTGCGGGAAGCGACCCGCACGTCGGTGCTGAAGGTCATCGACCAGCTGGGATACCGGCCCAGCCACCTGGCCGCCTCGCTGTCACGCGGCACGGCACGCACCATGGCGATCGTGGTGCCGCACCTGACCCGGCCCTCGGTGGTGATGCGGCTGGCCGGCGCGCTGACGGTGCTGGACGAGCAGGGCTACGACACCGTGGTGTGCAACGTCGACACCCCCCAGCAGCGAGATCACCACCTGGCCGCGCTGACCAGGAGGCACCGGGCCGACGGCGTGATGGTGGTATCGCTACGGCTGTCGCGGCAGCAGCTGGAGTCCTTCCGGCGCGCCGGGGTGCCGCTGGTGACGGTGGGCGTGCTGGCTCCCGGCGTTCCGCAGACGATCACCGACGATGTGATGGGCGGCCGGCTGGCCACCAGGCACCTCCTGGCGCTCGGCCACCGGCGGATCGGCTTCGTCGGCGACACGGCGCACCGCCCGTCAGTCACTCACCTGGGCTTCTCCTCGTCGCAGCACCGGCTCAGCGGATACCGTCAGGCGCTGGCGGCGGCCGGCGTCGGCTACAATCCCGGGCTGGTGCGGCGCGGCCCGTTCGGCCCGGCGAACGCCGAGACGCTGACGGCCGGGCTGCTGGCGCGGCCGGACCGGCCGTCGGCCATCTTCGCGGCCTCAGACACCCAGGCGATGGGCGTGCTCACCGCGGCGGACCGCTGTGGCATTGCCGTTCCCGGCCAGCTGTCGGTAATCGGCTTCGATGACATCGAGTCGGCGGCCCTGCTCGGCCTGAGCACGGTCCGCCAGCCGCTGGAGAACAGCGGCGCCGAGGGAGCCCGCCGGCTCTGCGCGCTGCTGCGCGGGGAGCGGGTCCGCCCGCTGCGGCAGCAGCTCACCCTGGAGGTCGTGCACCGCGCCAGCACGGCGACCTTTCGCGTGAGCGGGCGCCCCAGATCAGAAGCAGTCCGGCCGGGGCGCGGCGGCGGCCGGGCCAAGGGCAGGGTGGCATGCACGGGCCAGCCCTGCTTGCGGCGGCCGGAGAAGGGAAACGTTACTCGTCGTCCAGCGAGGCAGTGCGTTGACGCGCTAGCCGGGAACTGGCGGTAGCTGGAGGGATGATGATAGGCGACAGTGGCAGAACGAGCGCTTCCATCGGTCGCGCTCACCGGCGGGGCGGTACCTGGTACTCGCGCAAGCGTATGATCGCGGGCGCGGCCAGCGCCGTCCTGGCCGCGACGGGACTGGCTGCCTGCAGCTCGGCCAACGCCGGCACCGGACCGGTGACGCTGACCTACTACCTCTACCCGGACACCTCCAAGGCCACGTCGACGGCGATCAGCAACTGCGACAAGGCGAGCGGCGGCAAGTACACGATCTCCTATCAGCAGCTGCCGCAGGCCGCGGACGGCCAGCGGCAGCAGCTGGTCCGCAGGCTGGCCGCACACGACGCCTCGATCGACATCATGGGTCTCGACGTGACCTGGGAGGCCGAGTTCGCGACGGCGGGCTGGATCGAGCCGTGGACCGGTACGTACAAGGCGCAGGCCGTTAACGACACGCTCGTGCCTGCCCTGAACACCGCGATCTGGAAGGGCAAGCTCTACGCGGTGCCCGCCAACACCAATACCCAGCTGCTGTGGTACCGGTCCGACCTGGTGCCGACCCCGCCGACCACCTGGGCCGAGATGATCAAGGATGCGGAGCAGCTGGCCAAGGAGGGCAAGCCGCACTACATCGAGATCCAGGGCGCGCAGTACGAGGGCGCAACTGTCTGGTTCAACACGATGGTGTCCAGCGCGGGCGGCACCGTGCTGAATCCGGACGCGACCAAGATCACGCTAGACGCGCGGGCCGTCAAGGCCCTGACGATCATGAAGCAGCTCGCTGACTCCACCGCCGCGGACCCGAGCATGTCGGTGCAGAAGGAGAACGAGAACCGGCTCCAGATGGAGGCGGGCAACGCCGCCTTCATGCTGAACTACCCGTTCGTGTATCCCGGCATGAAGGCCGACAACCCGAAGCTGTTCAAGGTCTTCAAGTGGGCGCTCTACCCGTCGGTCACCGCCGGCGTGCCGGCCAAGGTGACGATCGGCGGCATCGACCTGGCGGTGAGCGCGTACTCGCAGCACAAGGACCTCGCTTTCCAGGCCGCGCTGTGCCTGCGTAACCGGGAGAACCAGCTCATCGGCGCCAACGTGGGCGGCGTCCCGCCCACGATCGCCAGCCTCTACAACGACCCGAAGCTGTTCGCCAACTACCCGTTCCACGCCGACATCCTGAAGGCGCTGCAGAACGCGAGCGTGCGGCCGAAGACGCCCGTTTACCAGGTCGTGTCCATCGACATCTCGCACCAGATCTCGCCGGCCTCCAGCATCAACCCGACGAGCACGCTGCAGGGGATGAAGGGCTCCCTCAGCAACGCCCTGCAATCGAAGGGCCTAGTCCCGTGAGCCGCCACCTAGCAGATGGCGGCCCGGCCGCGAGGAAAGGAGGGGAACGGTGAGCACCAATACTGAGACGGTCACCACCGGCGCCCCGGCGGAGGCGCCACCCAAGCGCAAGCCGCAGCTATCGGAAGGCGCGCGGGCCGAGCGCAGGCTGGGCTTCATGCTGATCGCGCCCGCGGTCATCGTGATGATCGCGGTCACCGCCTACCCAGTCGTCTACGCGATCTACCTGTCGCTGGAGCGCTACAACCTGGCCCTCCCGCAGGCCAAGAAGTTTATCGGGTTCGCCAACTACGGCGCGGTGCTCAGCTCCCCGTACTGGTGGCATGCGCTGTACGTGACCGTGATCATCACGGTCTTCTCGGTGGCCATCACGCTGGTGCTCGGCTTCCTGCTGGCCTTCGTCCTGCACCGGACGATATTCAGCCGGGGCCTGGTCCGCACCACCTCGCTCATCCCGTACGGGATCGTGACGGTGGCCGCCGCCTACAGCTGGCAGTACGCGTGGACGCCGGGCCAGGGCTACCTGTCCTCGATATTCAACAACAGCGCGCCCCTGACCAATCAGTTCCAGGCCATCATCGTCATCATCATCGCCGAGATCTGGAAGACCACGCCGTTCATGGCGCTACTGCTGCTGGCCGGCCTGTCGCTGGTGCCCGAAGACCTGCAGAAGGCCGCGAAGGTGGACGGCGCCACGGGCTGGCAGCGCTTCACGAAGATCACGCTGCCGCTGATGAAGCCGGCGATCCTGGTCGCCCTGCTGTTCCGGACGCTGGACTCGTTCCGGATTTTCGACAACATCTACATCCTGACCCTGGGCGCCAACGGCACCGGGTCGGTCTCCATCCTCGGCTACGACAACCTGTTCAACGCGCTGAACCTGGGCATCGGGTCGACGATCTCCATCCTGATCTTCATCTGCGTCGCGATCATCGCCTTCCTATTCATCAAGGGCTTCGGCACCGCGGCCCCCGGCACTGACATCGGAAAGAGGTGACCCGCTGATGGCTGCCATCACTGCCCGCCAGAGAACCGGCTGGGGGACGGCGAACTTCGTCGTCATCGCGCTGGCGCTGATCCCGGTGCTCTGGCTGGTCTCGCTGTCCTTCAAGACGCCCACGGCCGTGCTCGACCCGTCGTTCATCCCGTCCCAGTGGACTTGGGGGAACTACACCGGGATCCTGACCTCGTCGCAGTTCCTCCGGCCGCTGCTCAACTCGATCGGCATCGGCCTCATCTCCACGCTCATCGCCGTCGTCCTGGCCTCCATGGCGGCCTACGCGGTCGCGCGGCTCCGGTTCCCCGGCAAGAGCGTGCTCATCGGGATGGCGCTGCTGATCGCGATGTTCCCGCTGATCGCGCTGGTGACCCCGCTGTTCACGATCGAGCGCGCGCTGGGACTGTTCAACACCTGGCCGGGCCTGATCATCCCGTACGTCGCGTTCGGGCTGCCGCTGGGCATCTACACCCTGTCGGCGTTCTTCCGTGAGATCCCCTGGGAGCTGGAGAAGGCGGCCAAGGTCGACGGCGCCACGCCCTTCCAGGCGTTCATCAGGGTCATCGCCCCGCTCGCCGCGCCGGGAATGGTCACCACGGCGATCCTGGTCTTCCTGGCCTGCTGGAACGACTTCCTGCTGGCGATCTCGTTCACCTCAACGATCAGCGCCCGGACGGCGCCGGCCGCCATGCAGTACTTCAGCGGCGGATCGATATTCACCATTCCGACGGGTCCGATCGCGGCCGCCGCGGTCGTCATCACCATCCCGATCATCATCTTCGTGCTGTTCTTCCAGCGCCGGATCGTCGCCGGGCTGACGTCCGGCGCGGTCAAGGGCTAGCGGAGTTAAGGAGAGACAAGTGGCCGAAATCGTGCTTGAGCACCTCACCAAGCGTTTCCCGGACGGATCGCTCGCGGTCAACGACTTCAACCTGGAAATCGCCGACGCGGAATTCGTCATCCTGGTCGGCCCGTCGGGCTGCGGCAAGTCGACGGTGCTGAACATGATCGCGGGCCTGGAGGACATCACCTCGGGCGAACTGCGCATCGGCGGGCAGGTCGTGAACAACAAGTCGCCCAAGGACCGCGACATCGCGATGGTCTTCCAGAGCTACGCGCTGTACCCGCACATGACCGTGCGGGAGAACATGGGCTTCGCGCTGAAGCTGGCCAAGACGCCGCAGGCCACGATCACGCAAAAGGTCGACGAGGCGGCCAGGATCCTTGACCTCACTCAGCTCCTGGACCGCAGGCCGGCCAACATGTCCGGCGGACAGCGGCAGCGGGTCGCGATGGGCCGGGCGATCGTGCGCGACCCGGCGGCGTTCCTGATGGACGAGCCGCTGTCGAACCTGGACGCCAAGCTGCGGGTGCAGACGCGCACTGAGGTGTCGCGGCTCCAGCGGCGCCTGGGGACCACGATGGTGTACGTCACGCACGACCAGGTCGAGGCCCTGACGCTCGGCGACCGGGTCGCGGTGATGCGCACCGGCGTGCTGCAGCAGGTGGCCTCCCCGAAGGAACTCTACGAGCGGCCGGTCAACCTGTTCGTGGCCGGCTTCATCGGGTCGCCGGCCATGAACTTCATGGCCGGCACGCTCGAGGAGGGCATGCTGCGCACCAGCCTCGGGGAGTTCCGGCTCGGCGACCGGCTGCGGCGGGAAGTGGAGTCCTCCGGGACCGGGCGCGAAGTCATCGTGGGCTTGCGGCCGGAGAACTTCGAGGACGTGGCGCTGGTCTCGCCCGACAACCGCCCGCACGGGATCACGTTCCACGCCACCATCGACGTCCTGGAGTCCTTGGGTTCCGACGTGTTCGTCTACTTCTCGCGTGAGGTCGGGCAGGGAGTGAGCTCCGCCGAGCTCGAGGAGCTGGCCCGGGACTCGGGACGCGCAGACTCCGGCGCCGGCGGCGAAACCATTGTCGCCAGGCTCGACGCCGCCACCCGCATCGCTGAGGGCCAGGATGCCGAGCTCTGGGTGGACTCCCGGGCGATGCACATCTTTGACCCGGCCACCGGCCGCAACCTGTCGCTGGCCAGAGACGGTGACGGCGACGGCGACCGCGGCGCCGCCTCCGTGCAGTCGGTCTCGAGCCAGGCAGACCCCGTACAACCGGAACCCGTACAACAGGAAACGGTCGACCCGAACGCCACGGCCACCGACATCCGGGCCGTTCCCGGCCAGGCCGGCCAGGGCGGGGAGGCTACCTGACCTTTCGCCGCAGGCGCTCGATGATCTCGTCGTTCCATTCGTGGGTCCGGATGAGCCGGTACCGCTCGGCGGCAATCCGCATGTAGGCCTCGGCCTCGGTGCGGGAGCCGATCATGTCGGCGCCCCGGAGCATCCGGACCACGGGTTGGTACTCGTCGGCGAACCACCGGCGGGCGATCTCGGCACGGTCCATGAACCGGCGGTTGTCCTGCATGCACCGGCATCCCCAGGCCTCGACGGCCTCGCCCAGCTCGGCGTACGACCACGGATCGCTGAAGGCGATCTTGGCGTAGGCCTGATCGGGCAGCGGGACCCGGGCCCGGAACAGCCGCTCGTAGTCCTTGACCAGCAGGTCGCCACGACGGCGGATGCCCGCGGCGGGCACGACGGTGAGAATCTCGGTGACGTAGGCCTCGATCGTCGTGGCCCCGGTCGCGATCGCGATCGAGACCCGGTGATGGCCGTCCTGAACGAAGTGCAGGTCGCCGATGCGGTACACGTCGATGGGCGGGATCGGCTCGCCGCGGCGCTGAGCCAGGGCCAGCCGCTCCCACCGCTCCCTGACCCGCCCGCTGGTGGGCCGGAACCGGCGGTCGAAGTCCCGGCCCGAGTCGAGGGTGCCCACGATCGTGTCCAGCCGGATGGTCTGCAGGCCGAGCCGCCGCTCGCCGCGCATCCCCAAGGCGGCGACGACCTCGTCGAACGGCAGGATGAGGTTGACGTCATCCGGCCCGCGGCGGAGCCACTGGGCGAGCCGGGCCAGCGACTGCCGGCGCCGGGCGCGCAGGAAGTCGTTCTCGACGTCGGCGCGGGGGAAGCCAGTATCAGGCATGGCGACGACCCGGGAGCAGTTCGGCCAGCCCGGCGCCCGGCTCGAACTCGAGCAGGTGCCATCCGGTGACGTTGCACACCTCGGTGCGGCCCAGATGGCCCCGCCGGGCGGGCGCGCCGTAGGGATGCACGTGACCGTGCAGCAGCGCCGCGGGCTGGAGCGCGGCGACCAGGCCGCGCAGCCCTCTGAACCCGCGGTGCGGCGGGTCGTCGCCGTCCCCGACGCCACGCGGCGGCGCGTGCGTCAGCAGCACGTCGACC
>Ga0307323_10000740_pt1 | contig 10122 bp, 9 predicted proteins | sample ER_DNA_381_FD_194496 | JGI IMG/M metagenome (GOLD analysis project Ga0307323, IMG submission 194496) | Bulk soil microbial communities from the East River watershed near Crested Butte, Colorado, United States - ER_DNA_381 | ecosystem: Environmental > Terrestrial > Soil > Floodplain | place: USA...
ACCTCAAGGCGACGGTCGACTACCGGACGATCTATAGCTCGGTGCTCGAGCAGTGGTTGTCCACGGACGCTGCGGCAGTCATCCCGCACGCGAAGTCGTTCGGGCGCGTGCCGCTCCTCCGATGAAACGCTTCGGGCTCCTGGTCGCGCTCGTCGCGTCTGCAGGCGCGATCCCCGCGCAGGCCGCCGCCCCGCTCGGTCGGGTGCAGGTCGTCGCCGTCGAGTTCCACTACCGGCTGTCGCGGGTTCAGGTCCCGGCGGGGCCGGTCCGGATCGAGCTGGCCAACTTCGGACAGGACGAGCACAACCTGACAGTGCGGAAGGTCGGCACGACGAAGGTCATGACCATGCCCGGCGCGCTCCCTGGGACGCGAGAGACCGCCACCCTCCGCCTCAAGCCCGGCCTCTACGTCCTCAAATGCACGATGGCGAACCACGCGATGCTCGGCATGAAGGCGCGGCTGCGCGTGCGCCCTCGCTCCTAGGAGGGTTCGACCTCGATCTCGCCGCGGCGCGCGATCGGGCGCCAGTGCAATCGGCTGCCCTGGATCGCCGTCAGCACGGACTCGACGACGACGAGGTACATCAGCTGCCGGTAGACGAGCTGCTGGAGCGGCATCGCCCAGAGCACCCTCGGCGACTCGCCGTCGAGGCGGAACGCGTACCAGCCGAGCAGGAGCTGGAGGCTCGTGAAGACGCACCAGAAGCCGAGCACCGCCCATGGGTTGAGGAACACGATCCCGTAGATCGAGAACAGGTCGATCAGCGGCGCGAACAGCGGCAGCACGATCTGGAAGAGCACGAGGTACGGCAGGCCGCGGCGGCCGATCGCGTGCTCGCCGGGGCGCCAGAGCGCGGCGCGATGCTTCCACACGGACTGGAGCGTCCCGTAACACCAGCGGTAGCGCTGGCGCCAGAGGCCGCGGAGCGTCGCCGGCGCCTCGGTCCAGGCGCGCGCGTTCTCCTCGTACACGACGCGCCAGCCGGCGCGACCGACTGCGAGGGTCAGGTCGGTGTCCTCGGCGAGCGTCGCTCCCGAGACGCCTCCCGCATCGGCCAGCGCCTCGCGCCGGAAGGCTCCGATCGCCCCAGGAACGGTCGGCATGCAGCGCAGGACGTCGTAGAGGCGGCGGTCGAGGTTGAAGCCCATCACGTACTCGATGTGCTGCCAGCGGCCGAGCAGCCGCTTCCGGTTCCCGACCTTCGTGTTGCCCGAGACGCCGCCGACCTCGGGCGAGCGGAACGGCTGCACGAGGTGCGCGAGCGTCCGCGGCTCGAATACGGTGTCCGCGTCGACCATGACGACGATGTCGTGGCTCGCTTCGGCGATCCCGTGATTGAGCGCGGCCGGCTTGCCCGAGTTCGGCTGGCGCAGGACCGTGACGCCGGGTAGGTCGAGGCCCGCGACGAGATCTCCGGTGCCGTCGGTCGAGCCGTCGTCGACGACGATCACCTCGAGCTCGGGGTAGTCGCTCGCCGCGAGCGAACGAACGGAGCGTTCGATCCCGACCACCTCGTTGAACGCGGGGACGATGACGGAGACCGGCGGTGTGAATCCGTCCTCGTAGTCCCGGCTGCGCACGGTCTTTGCATGACGCCTGGCCAGGACGAGCAGGAGGAAGACGCGGGCGACGAAGAGGAGCGCGACCACGATCAGCAACCACGCAAGGATCGTCGTCGTCCAGCGCGCGACGGCGAGCGTGGCGATCAGAATTCGGCCCCGGTCTCGTCCCCAGCGGTCGACCGGGACCTCCGCCTCGCTTCGTGGAAGGCCGGCGAGTTGGGACACCGTCACGAATCGGAAGCCGCGGGCTCGGAGCGCAGGCACGATGCGACTGACCGCCGCGAGGGTCTGCGAACGGTCCCCGCCCCCGTCGTGGAGGAGGACGATGCCGCCGCGCCGGCCCTGAGGCGTGGCGGAGGCGACGATCGCGTCGACCCCCGGCCGCCGCCAGTCCTCGCCGTCATAGTCGGTCAACACGATGTCGTAGCCGCCGCGGGCGAGCCGTTCGTAGGCGTGCGCCTGGGGGGCGGACACGCCGCCCGGAACCGACGAGTAGGGCGGCCTGAACAGGCGTGGGCGAATCCCGACCGTCCCGGCGAGCGCGTTGTCTGTGAGCCCGGTCTGCAGGCGCTGCTCCCAGCCGGGAAGCGTTGAGACGTCGGCGTGCGTGAACGTGTGGTTGCCGAGCTCGAAGCCCTGCCGGTGCAGGCTGCGCACGAGTTCCGGATGCCGGACGACCTCGCTGCCGACGACGAAGAAGGTGGCAGGCACGTGCAGGCGGTGCAACTCGGCGGCGATCCTCGGCGTCCAGCGCGGATCTGGCCCGTCGTCGAACGTGAGCGCGATACGCCTCCTGGGCTCCATGTCCCTGGACTGGAGGCCGCCCGGGCCCCAGGCGAGGACCGGTCCATCGCCCGCGAGAGGACCGCCCGCTCCCGGGACCGGCGTCGCGCTCCGCCCAGTCGTGCGTGTGGACAGGCCCTGGACCGCAAGCAGGGTCAGCAACGTGAAGAGGAGCAGCCCGAGGACGACCCAGCGGGTGACGGCCCGCGGCGCTTTGCTCAAGTCAGGCCTTCTTCGGCGGCGGTGGGGGCGGAGGCGGCTCTACGACCTTCTTGGCCTGGCCGGGCGGAACGGCGGGCGTCGGCGCGGGCCGCAGCTTCGTGCGGCCGACCTGACGTCCGCGGCTAGTGGCCGGAGGCGGTGGGGGTGCGGCCTTCCGGAGTTGCCCTCGCGGCGCCTGGTAGCCCTTACGCGCCCAGCCGCGAGTGCGCAGTGCGGGGTTGATGGGCGTCTGAGTCGCCGCGGCAGGAGGCGTCACGATCGGCCGGTGGGAAGCTTTCGACACGGCGGCCGCGCGCCTGACAGTCGCGGTTCCCGCCCCGGGGGCACTTGCTATCCGAGCCGAAATGCGTCGGACCGCCTTGGCCTCGGCGGCAAGCGATCGAGCCGTGGCCGCCTTTGCGGTGAGAGAAGGCGTAGGTGCGGGCGTTCTCGAGTCGGCCCGCGCGCCCTTGACGAGCGCCACACCCGGCAGGCTCCCGAAACCGAGCATCCCGACGCCGAGCCCGACGATCCACAGGATCGCGAGCACGCCAGCCAGGACCGCGGCGTTCCTCAGTCGCCGGGCCCGACGACCGTCGCGCGCGACGAAGACCGCCTCGTCCACGTGCGAGGCCGTCTGCTCGACCTTGGTTTCAAGTGTCGTCATGGGGTCTACTTGCAGAGATGCCCATGAAAGCAGCGCCGCACACCCTGGTTTGGACGATTTTGCAGCTTCTTTACGTTTGCTCTCGCATCACTGCGTCGCTGAATGCGGGCCAGGCTTCCTTCGCCCAGTCGCCGAAGTCGAGATCCGTGAGCAGTGCGAGCCCGAGGCCGAGCTCCGGATCGACCCAGAACAGGGTTCCGCTCGCGCCCCAGTGGCCGTACGTACGCGGCGAGGTGAGCGTCCCTGTGAAATGCGGTTGCTTCCCGTCCTTGAGCTCGAAGCCGAGACCCCAGTCGTTCGGGTCGAAGCGGCCGAGGCCCGGGATCACTCCCGCGAGGCCGGGGAACTGGACGCGCGTCGCCTCGGCGAGGGTCTCGGGCGCGACGAGCGTGGGCTCCATGAACTCGCGCGTCGCCTTGACGAGGTCGTCGAGCGAGCCGTACAGGCCTCCGGCCGGAGTGCCGCGATGGTACGCCTGCATCCCCAGTGGGCTCAGCACCGACTTCTGGAGGTACTCCTCGAAGGGCATCTCCGCGTTCACGGCGAGCCGCTCGGCGAGGGCCTCGTAGCCGGGATTCGAGTAGATCCGCCGCGTCCCGGGCTTCGCAATCGGCGGGCCCGGCTCGAAGGGCAGCCCGGAGGTGTGCGCGAGGAGGTGCCTGATCGTCGAGCCGGGCGGGCCGGCGGGCTCGTCGAGGTCGATCGTCCCTTCCTCCGCGGCCACGAGAGCCGCGAGCGCGACGACCGGCTTCGAGACGGAGGCCCAGCGGAAGACGCGCGAGGAGTCCCCGCGGCGGCCCAGCTCCCCCTCGCTGGAGAGCGCTGCGACGGCCACGTTCTCGGCCGGCCACGAGTCGGTGAGTTGCAGCGCTACCAGGGCGTCGATACTACGGGCGTGAAGCAGATCTATCCCTCGAGCATCACGGCCGGCGGATTCGCCGCGGGCGGGAGCGTCCTCGACCACGCGTTCGGCAAGACCAAGCCGTACACGCTCGGCGTCGAGGAGGAGTACATGCTGCTCGACCCGGTGAGCTTCGACCTCGTCCAGCACATCGACACGTTCCTCGCGGCCGTCGCCGGGCACGAGCTCGAGGCGCAGATGAAGGCGGAGCTGATGCAGTCGGTGCTCGAGATCGCAACGCCTGTCTGCGACACGCCCGCCGAGGTCGACCGAGAGCTACGGAAGCTGCGCGAATACGTTGCATCGGTCGCCTCGCAGAAGTCGCTGCGCGTCGGCTCGGCGGGCACGCACCCGTTCAGCCTCTTCGAAGCGCAGCGGATCACGGCCCGCGACCGGTACCGCGCACTGGTCGACCAGATGCAGTACGTGGCACGGCGCGAGCTGATCTTCGGGCTGCACATCCACGTCGCCGTCGACGACGCGGAGAAGGCGATCCAGGTCGTGAACGGGCTCCTCGTCGAGCTGCCGCTGCTCCTGGCACTGTCCGCGAGCTCGCCCTTCTGGCGCGGTGAGGCGACTGGGCTCGCGTCGACCCGGCAGCTCGTGTTCGCCGCCTTCCCGCGCTCGGGCCCGCCGCCGAGGTTTCGCGACTACGCGGACTACGCCGAGGTCGTCGGCCAGCTCGAGAAGACCGGCTGCATCGCGGACTACACGCACATCTGGTGGGACATCCGGCCGCATCCGCGGCTGGGGACGGTCGAGGTACGGGTCTGCGACTCGGTGTCCCGGGTCGAGCACGCGGTCGCCCTGGCCGCGTATTGCCAGGCGCTCGTGAAGATGTATTCCGAGCGCTTCGACCGGGGCGAGGAGATCCGCTCCTACCACCGGATCCTGACGAGCGAGAACAAGTGGCTCGCCGCGCGCTACGGGCTCGAGGCGCCGCTCATGGATCTCGCGACCGAGGCGCGGAACCGCGTGCCCGTGGCGCAGCTGATCAGGCGGCGGCTGAAGGAGCTCGCACCGCATGCGAAAGAGCTTGGGTCCGAGGACGCGCTAGAGGGGATCCGCGAGATCCTGTCGGGCGGGAACGGCGCCGATCGCCAGTTGCGCGTCTTCAACGCGAATCGCGACCTGACCGAGGTCGTCCGCGCGATCGCGGACGCAACCGAGGCCGCCGCGGTTCCGGCCTAGAGGCGCTTCCCGGACGCAGCGTCGAAGTCGAAGCTGTGTCTGGCGCCGATGACGACGACGCGGCGCCCGTTGGCGGTAAAGCCGACGCCGTGCACCACCTCGCGAATGCGGGCTGGGCCGCGGACGAGGCCGAACGCCGTGTCCATCAGCCAGAGCCGGTGGGCGGTCACGAACGCGAGCATGCGGCCGTTCGGTGAGATGGCTCCGCTCGGTCCGATCCCGTACAGATACCTGTCGGCGGGAACAGCGCGGAAGCGCGCGGTCGTCGACACTTCGAGGCTGTCGAGGTCGACCGTCGACACGCTCCCAACGATCGGGCTAGTGAGATAGAGGCGGCGCTCGTCCGGAGAGAGCGTCAGGGCGGTCGCGCCGACTGTGGCGAAGTCGCCGCGCAGTGGGAGGTCGATGCAGTGCGCGAGCCCCGTGCGCAAGTTGAGCGCGTGGACGAAGGTCCCTCCGTCGAGCTTCCAGTACAGCGTGTACAGCCACGATCCGTCGCGGGTCTCGACCGCGCTCTCCGCCTGGCCGTTCATCTTCTCGTTGGGCTCGTCGAGCCTCGTCGGGCTGAGGCGGGCGCTGCCGCGGTCGTACTGCTGTAGGTCGTAGCTGCCGCTCCGATGCCAGTGGACGAGGAACAGTCGCCGTCCATTCTGAGAGAACGACTCGAGCTCGTATGTGCCCGGGAGCCGAACCGAGCTCGACCGCCCCGGTTCGTCCAGGGTCAGGACGGTCGCCCGGGCGCGCTTCCGGAACTTGAAGCGCGCAATCCTGCGGCCGTCCGCGGAGACTCCGACCACGCTCCAGACACCGGGAACCGTTCGGAGCGCTTGCCCGCGGCCGGTACGGGTCTCGTAGCGCACGAAACGGGTCTTGCGATGCCTCTGGACGGCTGAAACGAAAACCCGGCCGTCGGCGGAGAGCATGCCGCTCGGGAAGGCGAATCGCTTGCGGCCTGTCCGCAGGTCGTAGACCCAGAGCGGCCCCTGCCGCCCGCTCGGGAAGACGAACGCGAGGTTCGACCCAGCCGGCGCGACGCTCGTCGTCCCGCAGGTCGAGGGCGGGCATCCATCAGCGTGGGCGGCCGAGGGGAACGGGATTGCGAGAAGCACGAGGAGCGGGAGTAGACGTCTCATGTCCTCTCATACGTCACGGGCTTCCGCAGAGGTCCCGGACCTTTCGATAGCCGGCCCGCGTATGGACCTCGTGCCCGATGACACTCGTATAGTCAGCGCGTGGTGGGCCCCGGCCGGCAGGAGCGCTCCTGGATACGGGGCGCCCGAGCGGGATCTGTCTCGGACCTCGAGGCGCTGTTCCGCGAGCACTGGCCCCGGGCGCACCGGGCCGCGTATCTCGTCGTCCAGGACGCGGCCGCTGCCGAGGACATCGCGCAGGAGGCGTTCCTGTCCGCGCTGCGGAACCTCGACCGCTTCGACCGACGCCGTCCGTTCGGGCCATGGCTGCACCGGATCGTGGTCAACCGCTCGATCGACTGGGCGCGAGCACGCGCACTTCGCCGCGAGCTGTCCGAAGTTCCCGGCTCCGAGGACTTCGACACGGGCGACCTCGGCACGTTCTCCGAGGGCGTCGCGGCCGGGCTCGCGTCGCTCCCGCCGGATCAGCGGGCCGTGATCGTCCTCCGGTACCTGCTCGAGTACACGCCCGGGGAGATCGCGGACATGCTCGAGTTGCCCCGCGGGACGGTCAACTCGCGCCTGCGCCGCGGCCTCGACCGGCTCGAGGCGATCGTCGACAGGGAGCAGCGGTGAGCGACGAGGTCAGGCGCTCGCTCCAGCGGATTCAGGCGCCGGACGAGATCGACGCGCAGCGTCGGGCGTGGGCGCTCGTCCGCGCATCGTTCGACACTCGCGAGCCGGTCTCGTGGCAGCGCCGGAACCGCCGGCCGCTGCTCGTCGTCGCCCTCGCGCTCCTCGTCCTCCTGGCCGCGTTCGTCTCGCCGCCCGGCCGAGCGCTTGTCGGGAGCGTGCGGGATGCGGTCACGCCGAACGAGCACACGTCGAAGCCGAAGCCCGCGCTGACCGCACTGCCCGCCGGCGGATCGCTCCTCGTGAACTCGAGCAAGGGCCCCTGGATCGTCCATCCCGACGGGTCGATGCGGCTGCTCGGGCCGTGGTGGGAGGGCGCCTGGTCGCCGAACTCCGAGCACGTCGCGGTCACGCGCGCGCATCGCCTCGCCGCGCTCGACCCGGACGGGACGATGAAGTGGTCGCTCGCGCGCGCGAAACTGCTCCACGGCGCACGGTGGTCGCTCGAGCCACCGAGCGAGTGCTGCAGGATCGCGTACCTGAACGGCAGGCAGCTGCGCGTCGTCGCCGGAGACGGGACCGGCGACGCTCCGCTGCGAAATGTCGTCGGCCCGGTCGCGCCAGCTTGGAGGCCCGGCGTCACCCGGCAGGTCGCGTTCTCGACGATCGACGGCCGTATCGAGCTCGTCGACGTGGACACGACGAAGACGACCTGGCTCAGCGCCCCGGGCGACCCGCCGACCCACCTCGTCTGGTCGGACGACGGCCAGCGCCTGCTCGCCCTCGGCGAGCGATCACTGCGGGTGTTCGACTCGAACGGGAACAAGCTGTGGGCGATCGGGATGCCCGTCGGGCCCTCAGGCGTCGTCTTCGTCCGTAAGAGCCACCGGTTCATCCTGATCCGCTACTCGCCCGCGACCCAGCGCAGCGATCTCGTGCTGTTCCAGGCCGAGACGACTCCCGGCGAGCCGCGCTTCCTCTACTCGGCGCCCGGCGACTTCGGGACGCTCGCGATCTCGCAGAACGGCCAGTGGCTGCTCGTGGGCTGGATCAACGCGAACCAGTGGCTGTTCCTGCGGCTGACGTCGGCCAAGGTCGAGTCCGTGTCGAACATCGTCGAGCAGTTCGGCGGCTCGCCGAGCGCACCGCTCGAGAAGGCGTTCCCGAGCAGCGTGAGCTGGTGCTGCCCGGCTTCCCCCTAGCCCCGACGTCGTTTACGCTTGCCAGAGAGGAGGCCCGTGCACGACTGCACGCGATGCGGAGGCTCAGTGGGCGACGCGTTTCGCTACTGCCCGTGGTGCGCCGCGCCCCAACGGCTTAAGCTCGTGGAGTTCTTCCGAGGCCGGCCCAGCGAGGAAGACAAGGCGCTGCGTGTCTCGCGCTACCTGCACGACGACCTCGACGAGAGGCACGTCCGCTTCAGCATCTGGAGCGACGCGAGAGTCGAAGCCGCCGTCTCGCTGGAGGATGACGAGGCGGAGCGGCTCGGCCGGTTCCTGCTCGACTCGGCGCCACCCCCGCGCCACCCGTTGCGCGAGCTCGTCGACCGCGTCGCGGCGATCAGGTTCTAGGTCGCTGTCCAACCTTGATACCCGTCGCGCGGTCGCCGACGGTAGGGTCGCCCCATGCTCGGCCCCGGAGACAACGTCCCTGATGCAACGGTCTGGATGGCCCCTCGCGAGCCGGCGATCTGCTCCAACCTGGTCGCGGGCCGGTCCGCGCTCTTCCTCTTCTTCCTGTTCGCCTGGTCGTCGACCTGAACGAACGAGCTCGAGCTCCTGCGTGACAGGAGAGCGGAGTTAGAGGAGGCCAACGTAACGCCGTTCGCGATCTCGCGGGACTCACCGTGGACGCAGACCGCGTGGAGCCAGGCCCTCGACCTCGGCGAGATTCAGTTCCTGTCCGACTGGAACGGCGACGCCGTGCGCGGGTTCGGCGTCGCTCACGAGTTCCGCGGGCTGAAGGACGTCGCCGAGCGAACGACCTTCCTGGTCGAACGCGGCGGTACGGTCCGCCGCGCATGGCGTCACGATCCCGGCGAGGTACCGGACTTCGACGAGCTGCTCGCGGCCGCGCGGGGTTTGTAGCGCTCGCCTGCGCGCTCTTCGTCGGGGCAGGCCTCTTTGCGACATGGCCCGGGACCAGGTCCCTGGACACGTCCTTCATGGCCGAGGGCAAGCCCGGCTACGGCGAGGCGGCGCCCGGCGACCACCTGCAGACGAGCTACAACCTCTGGCTCGTCGGGCATCAGCTCGAGCACGGGCGGGCGCCGTGGCGCGATCCGTACAGCTTCCAGCCCGAGGTCAAGCCGCGCTGGAACCTCGGCGGCTGGCCGTTCGGATACGTGTACTGGCCGCTCCAGGCAGTGCTCGGGACGGTGCTCGCGTGGAACGTCTTCCTCCTGCTCGGCTTCCTCGGCGCGGGCGGCTTCGCGGCTCTGTGGCTTCGGGAGGTCGGAACGCCACGTGGAGCGTCGCTCGCAGGCGGGCTCGCGTTCGCGATGGCGCCGTACCTCCAGGCGCAGTGGAGCGCGGGCCACCTCCTGGCGTGGATCGCGATGCTCCTGCCCCTATCCCTGTACGGGCTCGAGCGGGCGAGGAAAGGATCGGACTGGTGGCTCGCCCTGGCCGGCGGCGCCCTTGTCTCGATCCCGCTCTCGGGCCAGTTGCACCTTGCGCTCGGAGCGATCCCGTTCTTCGCCGCGTATGCGCTCGTCCGATTGCCCTGGGCTGCACTCCTGGTCGTGCCCGCTCTCGGCGTAGGACTGCTCGCGGATGCGCTCGCCGTGAGCGGCACGACCGGCGCGAGCGGCCGCCAGTTCCGTCAGGTCGAGCACTACTCCGCGAGCGTGCCGGACTTCCTCTCGCGGGACACGCACGCGCTCGAAGGGATCGTCTACGTCGGCTGGACGGTCGCGGTGCTCGCCGTCGCGGGGCTCGTCGCGCTCATCCTTCGGCGCCGCTGGGGGATCGCGCTCGTGCTCGGCCTGGGAGCGCTGATCCCGATCCTGTTCTCGCTCGGCGGGAACCTGCCCGGGTACCACTTCATCTGGG
>Ga0307323_10000741_pt1 | contig 10101 bp, 9 predicted proteins | sample ER_DNA_381_FD_194496 | JGI IMG/M metagenome (GOLD analysis project Ga0307323, IMG submission 194496) | Bulk soil microbial communities from the East River watershed near Crested Butte, Colorado, United States - ER_DNA_381 | ecosystem: Environmental > Terrestrial > Soil > Floodplain | place: USA...
GGTCGGGCCGAGCGAAACGTTGAGCTGGATCCGCGTCCCGCGCTTCTGCGTCGTGTTCGCCTGCGGCGACTGCGAGACGACCGTGCCCTGCGTCTCGTCCGATGGGACGTAGACCACGCCCGCCTTGAGGCCGGCGGCGTTGAGCCTGGACTGCGCCGCTTCCTGCGGCAGGCCGGTCACGTCGGGAACCGACACCGACGCCGGCGGAGGCGGAGGTGGGGGTGGGGGCGGCGGAGGCCCGCCACTCGAGCGCTGCCCGCTCGAGACGTTCAGTCTCACGGGCGTGCCGCCGGGCACGCGCTTGCCCGCCGGAGGCGTCTGCGCGACCACGGTCCCCTTGGGCTGCGTCGAGGGCACGCCAAACGCCTTGGGCAGGAGCCCGGCGCCGCGCACCGTCTGAACGGCGTCGTCGCGGGACTGGCCGACCACGTTGGGGACGGTCACGAGCCCACGCGAGACGCGCACGATCACGGTCGAGCCGCGAGCCACCCTGGTGCCGGCGGCCGGGCTCTGGCCGAGCACGGTCCCGGGCGGCTTCTTGGACACGACATTGGCGGTCTGAATTTGGAAGCCCTTGGCCTGCAGCGTCCGGATCGCCTGAGCCGTGCGCATGCCGACGACGCTCGGCACGGCCACGGTCTGGGCGGCCGACACGGTGAGCGTCACGACCGAGCGGCGGGTGACATGCGAGCCCGGGCCCGGATCCTCGGCGACGACGATCCCGGCCGGGGTTGGGCTCGGTCGCGTCGAGATGCGCGCCACGAGCCCCTTCCGGTTCACGCGCGCGACAGCCTCCTGCTGCCTCAGGCGCACCACGTTGGGGACGACCACGGTCGAAGCGCTCTTGTTGCCGTCGTCGCGGGTCAGCAGCCAGAGCGCGACGAGGCCGCCGATGACCAGCAGCAACAGAAGCAGCAGCCACGGCCAGAGCAGCGGGCGCGGCGGAGGAGGCGGAGGCGGTACGACCTCCTCTTCCTCCACGACCGGGGCGCCCTGCTCGACGACCGTTTCGGCCTCTCTCCTGCGCATGGGAGCACGGCGTCGTCTCATCCGGGACGTCATGTCCGCTCCGCTGAAAGCCCGAACCTCGCGTTCAAGAAATCTTTCCAATTCGCCCACGGGGGCCTAACGCGGCGGGCTTTTACTTAGGCCACGCAGGCTCTCAATGGGAGGTCCGTTTTCATGGCACGCAAGCTGATCGTTCTCGCACTCGCACTCGGTCTCGGCCTCGCCGTCACCGGTGTCGCGGGTGCGCGCTGGTTCAACGTCATCCGCGGCACGCGCGGTGACGACGTGATCGCAGGCACCGCGAACCGCGATCTCATCCTCGCCTTCGGCGGCAACGACCAGATCACCGCGGCCGACGGTCGCGACATCGTCTACGCCGGCAATGGCAACGACACCGTCGACGGCGGCCCCGGCCTCGACCGCATCTTCGGCGGGCTCGGCGACGACACGCTCACCGCCGGAAACGGCCGCGCCGTGATGTGGGGCGGCTACGGCAACGACACGCTCACGGCCGGCGATAACGGCCTCAGCCGCCTCCACGGCGGTCCCGGCGACGACACGCTGAACGGCGGCGCACGGCGTGACTTCATCTGGGGTGGCCGCGGCGTCGACCACGAGTTCGGTGGCGACGGCAACGACGTCCTCCACGCGCTCGCCCGCGACAACCAGGTCGACACGCTCGACTGCGGACCCGGCGACCACGACGTCGCTTGGCTGCGCGCCGGCGAGTCCGACACGACCGTCAACTGCGAGGTCGTGAAGACCGTCTCTGTCGGCTCGGACGGCTAGCACCAGCACTCTCCCCGCAACGCCCACGTCCCACCACGAGGCCCGCCCAACCGGCGGGCCTCGCCCTTTGTAGGGTCGCCGACGATGAGCGGGCTCGAGCTGGTCGCGGTTGCCGTCTGGTCGTTCGTCGTCGCGCTGGCCGGCGGGGCGGTCGGGCTCGTGCTCGGCAACCTGCGGCTGCCGCTGTTCGTGGCCGCGGCCTCGTCGCCCGCGGCGGGCGGTGGAGCGAACATCGCGGTCTCGGGAATCGCGGCCGCGACGGCAGGGGCGGCGCACATTCGTGCCGGCCGGGTGAACTGGCGCCTCTTCCGCTGGATGGCGCCGCCCTCGATCGTGGGCGCGCTCGTCGGCGGCTACCTGGCCGGGCGCGTGCCGAAGACTGCTCTGCTGCTGGTCATCGCAGCCGTGCTCTTCTACAGCGGCCTCGACCTGCTGCTGCGCCGGCCGCGCGAGGCGCGCGTGCGAACGGAGCCTTCGCTCGTCGCCGCCGTGATCTCGGGAGCGGTGATCGGGTTGCTCGGCGGTTTCGTCGGCCTGATCCTCGGCTCGCTGCGGATGCCCGCGCTGCTGCGGCTCGTCGGCGAGCCGGCCTCACGCGCGGTGGGGACGAACCTCGCTGTCGGCGTCTGCGTCGGCATCGCCGGCCTGCTCGGCCACCTGCCCTCGGCCGCCCCGGACTGGCGCCTGATTCTCGTCGGCGGCGCCGCGTCGGTGCCGGCGGCGCTCCTGGGCGCGCGGCTCACCGGTCGGCTCTCTGAGCGCGCCCTCGTTCAGGCGATCGGCGCCGTGCTCCTCGTCGCCGGGGCCGGCGCGGCGATTCAGGCGTTCGTCTGAGCCTCGACCCGCTCGAGAAAGTCGCCGACGGTGTCGAGGTAGCGCTCCGGATCCTCGAGGTACGAGGTGTGCGAGCAGCCCTCGAAGAGGACCCACTCTGACCCGGCGATGCCCGCGTGGAGCGGCTCGACCAGCGCAGGCGTGCACTCGTCGTGCTCGCCCGAGGTGATCAGCGTCGGCACCTCGATCTCGCCGAGTCGGGCGATCACGTCCCACTCCTTCAGCGTTCCGGTGACGGTGAACTCGTTCGGCCCCCACATCGTCTCGTAGACCTGCAGGCCGAACTTCGCCCGCGCCCGCTTGACCACCTCCGGCTCGGGGTCGAGACGGCAGATGTGCCGGCGCTTGAACTCGTCCTCGGCCGCCTTCTGGTCCAGCCCGGCCGGCAGCTCACCGTGCAGGCGCAGCGTCTCCTCGGCCCACCGGGGCGCGCTCGTCGGCGTCGAGTTGAGCACCAGGCTCGCAAGCCCGGCGGGCTGCGTCAGCGCGTACTCGACCGCGAGCATCCCGCCCCACGACGAGCCGAGCAGGTGCACTCGCTCGAGTCCGAGCCCTTCGCGCACCGAGCGCAGCTGCTCGAGGAAGAGATCGACGGTCCAGAGCGACGGGTCGTCCGGCCGGTCCGACTCCCCGCCGCCGAGCTGGTCGTAGAAGACGACGCGCCGGCCCGCGCGCGAGAGCTCGCCGAGACCCTCGAGCACGTCGTGCGCGCTTCCGGGGCCGCCGTGCAGGACGAGCAACGGGAGCCGCCCCGGCTCCTCGCCGTTTCCGAAGGCGGCGTACGCCGTCTGCCACTCCCGAAACGGGAGGCGACCCACCATCAACCGGCGACCGGTTAGCCGACCGTCCAGGTGTCGCCCGCGTGCAGGAGCTCGGCGAGGTCGCCCTCCCCCTGCTCGCTGCGGGCGCGCTGGAGCTGCTCGTCGAGGAGGCGGTCGTACACCGCACGCTCGACGTCGCGGAAGACTCCGATCGGCGTCGGCCCGTGAGGCGTGTGCGAGAGCCGAGCCAGCGCGTTGGCGAGGCTGGTCGTCTCGGCATGCTCGTCGTGGACGAGGAGCTCGCTCTCGGCCACCCCGTCCACGAGCTCGGCCGAGCCGTCCGGCTGCAGCTGCACGCCACGCTCCCCGTCCGCGCCGAAGCGGATCGGCTGCCCGTGCTCGAGCAGGATCCGGTTCTCCTTCTGGTCGCGCACCGCGTCGAAGGCGCCGTCGTTGTAGACGTTGCAGTTCTGGTAGATCTCGACGAAGGCCGCGCCCGGATGAGCGTGCGCCCGGCGCAGGGTCTCGGTCAGGTGCGCGCGGTCGGTGTCGATCGAGCGCGCGACGAAGGTCGCCTCGGCCCCGAGCGCCAGCGCCACCGGGTTGAACGGATGGTCGACCGACCCCATCGGCGTCGTCTTGTTCACCGTCCCGAGCGGCGACGTGGGCGAGTACTGCCCCTTCGTCAGCCCGTAGATCTGGTTGTTGAACATCAGGATCTTCACGTTCACGTTGCGACGCAGCGCATGGATCAGGTGGTTGCCGCCGATCGAGAGCGCGTCGCCGTCGCCGGTCACGACCCACACCGAGAGATCGGAGCGCGAGAGCGCGAGCCCGGTCGCGATCGCCGGCGCACGCCCGTGGATCGAGTGGATGCCGTAGGTCTCGACGTAGTAGGGGAAGCGGGCCGCGCAGCCGATCCCCGAGATGAAGACGATCCGCTCACGCGGAATCCCCAGCTCGGGCAGGAAGCCCTGCACCGCGGCCAGGATCGCGTAGTCCCCGCAGCCCGGGCACCAGCGCACTTCCTGATCGGTCTTGAAGTCCTTAGCCGCGAGATGGCCATTGCCGTTTTCGGTCACAGAAGAGCCTCCATAGCGTCAGCCAGCTCGCCGGCTGTCAGCGGCACGCCGCGCACGCGGTTGTAGCCGACCGCATCGACCAGGAACTCGGCGCGCACGAGCTTCACGAGCTGGCCGAGGTTCATCTCCGGCACGAGCACGCGGTCGTAGGAGCGCAGCACCTCACCGGTGTTCCGCGGGAACGGGTTCAGGTGGGTCAGGTGCGCCTGCGCAACCCGCTTGCCTTCCTTGCGCAGCCGCCGCACGCCCGCAGTGATCGGGCCGTACGTGCCGCCCCAGCCGAGCACGAGCAGATCGGCGCCGTCCGGGTCGTCTACCACGAGGTCCGGGATGTCGGCCGCGATCCCGGCGACCTTCTGCGCTCGTAGCCTGACCATGCGGTCGTGGTTGTCCGGGTCGTACGAGACGTTGCCGGTCTCGTCCTGCTTCTCCAGGCCGCCGAGCCGATGCTCGAGCCCTGGTGTGCCGGGAATCGCCCAGGCGCGCGCCAGCGTCTCGGGGTCGCGCACGTAGGGGAGGAACTCGCCGTCGCGGTTCGGCGCGGTCGCGAACTCGACCGGGATCTCCGGAAGTGCGTCCGCGTCAGGCAGGAGCCACGGCTCGGAGCCGTTCGCGAGGTAGGCGTCCGAGAGCAGGTAGACCGGCGTACGGTACTTCAGCGCGATACGCGAGGCCTCGAGCGCCGCCTCGAAGCAGCCGCCCGGGGTCGAGGCCGCGACGACCGGCACCGGCGACTCGGCGTTGCGCCCGTAGAGCACCATCAGCAGGTCGGCCTGCTCCGGCTTCGTGGGCATCCCCGTCGACGGGCCTGCCCGCTGAATGTCGAGGATCAGCAGCGGCAGCTCGAGCGCCACGGCGAGGCCGACCGTCTCGGCCTTCAGCACGACTCCTGGCCCACTCGAGGTGCAGACCCCGAGCGCGCCGCCGAAGCTCGCGCCGACCGCGGCACCGACGGCCGCGATCTCGTCCTCGGCCTGGAACGTGCGCACGCCGAAGCGCTTGTGGCGCGAGAGGTGCTCGAGGATCTCCGAGGCGGGCGTGATCGGATAGGCGCCGAGGAAGAGCGGCAGCCCGCTCTTGACGCTCGCGGCGATCAGGCCCATCCCGAGCGCCTGGTTGCCGGTGATGTTGCGGTAGATGCCCGGCTCCATCGGAGCAGGCGCGATCTCATACGAGACGACGAAGTCCTCGGAGGTCTCGCCGTAGGCCCAGCCGGCCTTGAACGCCTTCACGTTCGCCTCTGCGATCGCGGGCTTGGAGGCGAACTTCTTCTCGAGATAGCCGATCGTGCCGTCGGTCGGCCGGTGGTAGAGCCAGGACATCAGCCCGAGCGCGAACATGTTCTTCGAGCGCTCAGCCTCGCGCTTCGTGACGTCGATCTCCTTCAGCGCCTCGAGCGTCAGGCTCGTCAACGGGACGTCGTGAAGGTGGAACTCGTCCAACGAGCCGTCCTCGAGCGGGCTCGCCTCGTAGCCGGCCTTCTCGAGGTTGCGCTCGGTGAACGCGTCGCGGTTAACGATCAGCGTGCCGCCCTTGGGGAGGTCGCGCAGGTTGGTCTTCAGCGCCGCGGGGTTCATCGCCACCAGCACGTCGGGCGCATCGCCCGGGGTGAGGATGTCGTGGTCAGCGAAGTGGAGCTGGAACCCCGAGACGCCGGGCAGCGAGCCGGCCGGGGCGCGAATCTCCGCCGGGAAGTCCGGCAGGGTCGAGAGGTCGTTGCCGATCAGCGCCGTCTCGCTGGTGAAGCGGCCTCCGGTCAGCTGCATGCCGTCTCCGGAGTCGCCGGCGAACCGGATGGTCACCTGCTCGAGGCGCTCGACCTGCTTCGGCATCTCGTCCTACACCGTAGCGCGAACGACCGTGATGCCCCAGGCCTCTCCGGAGGCGAACAGCTCGTCCGGATCGACCTCGTCTCGCCACCCGAGGAAGTGGCGCTCCGGGTTGTCCTCGGTGGAGCCGTAGACGGCCGGTCGATGGTCGGGGGCCGGGATGTCCGCGCCGCGCTCGAGCTCCTCGAGCCTGCGCTCGGCCTCCTCGGCCGCGGGACCTTCCGCGTAGCCCTTCGCCATCAGCCGGCCTCGGCGAGCAGCGCCTGCAGGTCGAGCGGCGCGTTGTGCATCGCGACGCCCTTGCCGTCGGCCGGCCTCGGCCATTCGTCCTCGGGCCGGTCGCGGTAGAGCTCGACCCCGTTGTTGTCTGGGTCGCGCAGGTAGATGGCCTCTGAGACACCGTGGTCGGTCGCTCCGTCGATGGGCCACTGGGCCTCCTCGAGCCGCCTCAGCGCGTCGCCCAGCTGGGCGCGGTCGGGGTAGCGGATCGCGACGTGAAAGAGCCCGGTCGTCCCGGGTGGAGGCGCCGAGCCACCGCGCGAGTCCCACGTGTTTAGCCCGAGGTGATGGTGGTAGCCCCCGGCCGAGATGAAGGCCGCCTGGTCGCCGTGGCGCTGCGTCACGTCGAAGCCGAGGATGTCGCGGTAGAAGGCGAGCGCGCGGTCGATGTCCGAGACCTTCAGGTGGACGTGGCCGATGTCGACGCGAGGGTCGATGCTCATCCTCCGACGATAGCGCCTGGGCGGATAGCCCTATCCCTTCGGCGTTGACAGAAGTAGAAGGGGCGGGGGCCGCAGGTGTGACGACCCCCGCCGGGTCGTCACGTTCTAAGGCCCCCACGGAGCCGAAGCGTTGAGCGCCGCGAGCACGATCAGGCCGAGCGTGATCAGCAACAGCTGAATTTTGGCGGACACAGGACCACCTCCTTTCCCCTTTGTGCGAGTGACTAGGTGATGCGCCGCAGTACCCAAACGAGGTAGCCATTTGTTGTCAAGGCGAGGTTCTCGATTGACGATGTCTCCCACTGTGTTCAAGATGGACGCGGTGGCGCGCGAACTCGAGGGACAGGCCGAGACCATCGGTCAGCGTTTGCGACGCCTGCGCCACGAGCGCGGGCTGTCGCAGCGAGAGCTAGCGAGCCCGGGCGTCTCGTACGCGTATATCTCGCGGATCGAGGCGGGCGCGCGGCGCCCGTCGGTGAAGGCCCTGAGGATGCTGGCGAAGAAGCTCGGCGTCTCCGCCGACTACCTCGAGACGGGGTCCGAGATCCGGGAGAGCGACGAGCGCGAGCTTCGTATCGCGGACTCCGAGCTCGAGCTTCGCCTGGCCGAGAAGCCGGGCGACGCGGAGCGGAAGCTCGCACAGCTGCGGGACGAGGCGGTTGCCGCGGGCGACGCCGTAGCCGCCTCACGGGCGAACGTCGCTCTCGGTCTCGCGGCCGCGGCCGCCGGGCGGAACGCCGACGCGATCGAGCGCCTCGAGTCGGGCCTCGAGCTCTCGCCGGTCACCTCGAGTGGGCGACCCGACGTCTACGCGACCCTTGGTCGCGCGTACGCGGCCACAGGGCGGCCGGACAAATCGGTCGAGCTGTTCGAGCGCTGCCTCACGGAGGTCTCGGAGGATGCTCCCGAGGACCTTTCGGCACAGGTTCGTTTCACCACCTACCTCAGCTACGCGCTCACCGACCTCGGCGACCTCGAGCGAGCGCAGCAGGTGCTCGACAGCGCGCTCGCCCAGGCCGACGCGATGACGGATGCCTACTCGCGGGTCAGGCTCTACTGGTCCCTCGCGCGGCTGGCAGACCTTCAACACCACCCGGCGGCGGCGCTCGACTACATCAGGCGTGCGATCGCGCTACTCGACGTCACCGACGACACGCTCCACCTTGCCCGCGCGCATCTGCTCTGCGGGAGCATCCTGATGTCGCAGGACCGGGCCGCCGACGCGGGTCGCCACTTCGATCTCGCCGAGCAGCTGTTCGGAGCACATCCGGAGCCCGAGGACATCGCAAACCTCTACACCGACCAGGCGAAGCGCGCCATCGCGCTGGGCGAGGGCGACGACGCCGTTCGCCGCGCGCGGGCGGCGATTGACGCAGTCGGAGACGAGTATCCGCGCGAGCGCGGCAACGCACTCTGGGCGCTGGCCGAGGGGCTCGCGCTCACGGGCGACACCGACGGGGCGCACGACGCGTTCCAGAAGGCGACGTCTCTGCTCGAGAAGCAGGGCCACCGGCGCGACTACGTCGAGGCGTACCGCGCGTGGGGCAAGTTCCTGCGCCGGGCCGGCCGCGAGGAGGAAGCGCTCGAGGTGCTCGAGAAGGCCGCAGACCTCGCGTCCGAGCCCGTCGGCTCCGACGCCCGCGCGCCTCGGTGATCTCGGACGCGGTCCGGCCGCGGGGCCCGTACTCCCTCCGCGACTCCGCCCGCGGCGGCAGTGACGCGACCCGAACCGTGATCGACGGCGAGGTCGTGGCGGCGCTCGCAAGCGGCGGCGCCGGCCGCGCGTGGCAGCAGGCGAGCGGCGTCGTGCAGCTGCGGGCCCCAAGCGAGGCGGGGATCGAGGAGCTGCGCTTCGTGCTCGCCCTCGACGACGACCACTCGGAGTTCCTCCGGCGCTTCGCGCGCGACCCGATGATCGGCGAGGCCACGCGGCGCGTCCGCGGGCTGCGGCCGGTGCGCACGTCGACCGTGGCGCAGGCGCTGCTGCGGGCGGTGTGCGGTCAGTTGATCCAGGCACGGCGTGCTCGTGCGATCGAGCGCAACGTGATCCGCGCGCTCACCCCGCGGCTCACCGGCACGGAGCTGCACGCGCCGCCCGGCTGCGCCGACCTGGGCCGCCTTTCCCCCGCGGAGCTGCGGCGGCTCGGCCTCGGTATGCGGCGCGGCGCGTCGCTCGTCCGGATCTGTCGCTCGGTCGATCTCGAGCGGCTGCGATCGCTCCCCGGGGACGCCTCCGCCGACCGGCTGCTGCGGGAGCGCGGGCTCGGTCCCTGGTCGGTGGGCGTCGTCTTCCTCGAAGGCCTCGGCCGCTACGACCGCGGGCTCGTCGCCGACCTCAGCCTGGTGAAGCTGTGCTCCGAGCTGCGGGGCCGCTGGGTCGAGGGCTGGGAGACCGCCGAGCTCCTCGAGCCATACGGCGAATGGGCCGGTCTCGCGAGCATCTACCTGCTCGCCGCGTACCGCCTCGGTCTCGTGCCGCTGCCGAAGCCCGCAGCCGCTTAGACTCAAGCCGTGGACGAACGGCGCGTGGCGATCCTCGGCGCCGGCACGATCGGCGAGTCGCTGCTGCGCGGACTTCTGAGCGGCGGCTGGCGCGAGCCCGGCGAGATCGTCGCCACCGTCCGCGACGAGGAACGGGCGCGGGAGCTAGAGGAGCGCCATGGGGTGCGCGTGACGCTCTCGAACGCCGAGGCGGTGGCGGGCGCAACCCTCGTGGTGATCGCCGTCAAGCCGCAGGACTTCGAGACGCTGCTCGGCGAGGTGGGTGGCGTGCTGACGCCTGAGCAGACCGTGCTTTCGGTGGCCGCTGCGATCCCGACGGCCGCGATCGAGCGGCAGATCACACCGGGAGTGCCCGTTGTGCGGGCGATGCCGAATCGGCCAGCGACGGTACACGAGGGCATCGCGGGGATCTGCGCGGGCGCCCACGCGGGCGAAGAGCACCTGCGGCTTGCCGAGGAGGCGCTCAGCCACCTGGGCGCCGTCGTGCAGGTGCCGGAGCGCTACATGGACGCCGTGACAGCGGTCTCCGGCTCCGGCCCCGCGTATTTCGCGCTGCTCGCCGAGGCCATGATCG
>Ga0307323_10000743_pt1 | contig 10099 bp, 7 predicted proteins | sample ER_DNA_381_FD_194496 | JGI IMG/M metagenome (GOLD analysis project Ga0307323, IMG submission 194496) | Bulk soil microbial communities from the East River watershed near Crested Butte, Colorado, United States - ER_DNA_381 | ecosystem: Environmental > Terrestrial > Soil > Floodplain | place: USA...
CTGTTCGAGGCGAGGCGGCACGAGCAGGTCCATCCCACCCTCGTCGTACTTGGCCGAGTAGTCGTACCAATCGGCGCCGCTGAAGCCGTGCGAGACGATCTCACCCGGGAGCGAGGCGATCGGTCGGTCGTTGCCGAGCACGCCGCACTCGACTTCGATCCCGTCGACGAATTCCTCGACGAGCACCTTGTCGTCGTGCTCGAACGCGAGCTGGACGGCGGCTGCGAGCGCCTGGTCGGTGTCCACCTTCGAGATCCCGACCGACGAGCCGAGCCGCGCCGGCTTGACGAAGGCCGGATAGCCGAACGGGTTCTCCGGCCCCTGGCCCTGGCGCAGCGTGATGTTGCGCGTGACCGGGACGCCGCGGTCGCGCATGACGGCCTTGAAGACGTCCTTGTCCATCGCCAGCGCCGAGCCCAGCACGCCGGCGCCTACGTACGGGATGCCGGCGAGCTCGAGCAGCCCTTGCACGGTGCCGTCCTCGCCGAAGGGCCCGTGCAGGACCGGGAAGACCACGTCCACGTCCCCGAGGGTCGCCGGCACCTTGGCTGCGGGCACCGGCAACGTCTCGATGACGCTTCCATCCTCCCCGGTGCCGAGCTCCCACTGGCCGTCTCGGCCGATCTCGACGGTGACCGCGTCGTAGCGCTCCGGGTCGAGCGCGTCGAGGACGGAGCGCGCAGAGGCGAGCGAGATCTCGTGCTCGGACGAGCGACCGCCCATGAGTACAGCTACACGGACGCGTTTCGTCATCGAATACGCCCTGTACACACCAGGGGCGGGCGGGTGGAGGGGGTTTGGGGGGAACCGGGAAATTTCCCCGTTTCTGATCCTCGGCAAAGCCGAGGCCAACTTGGAAGAAGAAGGGGGCTCGCGGGGGGAACCTGGTTTCCCCCGCGGGAGGGAGCCGTAGGGGAGCGACGACCGCCCATCAGCACCGCGACGCGAATCCGGCCGCTCACGGAACAGGCGGCGGCGGCTCGGTCTGCGAGATCCGACCGACCGTGATCGTGACGACCGTCCCCTTCTTCGACTGCGCGCCACCCGTCGGGCTCTGGTCGAGCACGATCCCGTCGAGGCCCGGGTCGGTCACGTCCTGGCTCTTCACCTGCACCTTGAAGCCGGCGCTTGTAAGGGTGTCGCGCGCGGACTGCTCGTCCTGGCTCGTCACGTCCGGCACGGTCGAGGTCTTGGGGCCCTTCGAGACACTGAGCGTGATCGTCGAGCCCTGAGGCGCCGAGCCACTCGGGCTCTGGTCGACGACGGTGTCGGCGGCGTCATTGCTGTCGACGTCCCTACGCGACACTGCGAAGCCTTCGTGCTGCAACGCGGCGCTCGCCTGATCGAAGGGGAGCCCGATCACCGAGGGCACTGAGACGTCGGACGGCCCGCTCGACACGTTGATTCGAACTTTGCTGCCCTTCTCCACTGTCTCGCCGGGCCGCGGGTCCTGGCCGGTGACCGTGTCCACCGGTTTGCCCGAGGGCACCGGGAAGGCCTTCGCCACTAAGCCCGCATTCGTGAGCGTGCTCACCGCATCGGCCTGTGACTTCCCGATCACGCTGGGCACGTCGACGGTCTCCTTCCCCTTCGAGACCGTGATGTCCACCTTGCCGTTCTTCTGGAGCTTCTCACCCGCATCCGGGCTCTGGTTGACGACGACGCCCTTCTCGATCTTGTCGTCGAACGCGCGTGTGACCTGCGGCACGAGACCGGCGTCGCGGATCTTCTTCGTCGCCAGCGGCTCCCGTGACCCCTCGACGAATGGAACTGAAACCGGTTTGTTGGCGTTCAGCTGGTCTTGGATCTTCGTGTAGGCGAACCAGGCGGCGCCCGCAGCGGCCGCCAGGAGCAGCACCGAGAGGACCCACGGCCAGACCGGCCTGCGCCGGCGAGGCGGGCCCTCGTAGCCGTAGTAGCCCGCGGGCGGCGTGGCGCCCGGTGGAGCAGGTCGGCTCGGCTCCCCGGGGCGGGGTCGTGCGATCACGGAGGTCGGCGCGGCCGCCATCAGCCCGGAGCCGGAGAGCACCGCGGTCGCCGCCTCCTCGGTTTCCGGGTCGACAGGCAGGCCCTCCGCGATGCGCGCCAGGTCGGCGTTCATCTCCTCGGCGCTCTGGTAGCGCTCGCTCGGATCCTTCGCCAGCGCGCGCAGCACCACAGAGTCCAGGTCGTGCGGGATCTCCGGCCGAAGCTCCGACGGCGGCCTGGGCACCTCGGAAAGGTGCTTCATCGCGATCTCGAGCGGGGTGTCACCGGTGAACGGAACCTGCCCGGTCAGCATCTCGTAGAGCACGACGCCGACCGAGTAGAGATCGGAGGTCTGGTCGACCGGCGCGCCTCGCGCCTGCTCGGGCGAGAGGTACTGCGCGGTGCCGATGATCGAGCCGACCTCGGTCATCTGGCTCGCGCCCGAACGCGCGATGCCGAAGTCCGTCACCTTCACGCGCCCCTCGCCGCCGATGAGCACGTTGTGCGGCTTGATGTCGCGGTGGACGATCCCCTGCTTGTGCGCGGCCGCGAGCGCCGCGAGGATGTGGCGCGCGTATTCGATCGCGACCTTGATCGGCGCCGGCCCGCGCCCGACGATCAGCTCCTTGAGTGAGCGGCCGTCGAGGAACTCCATCGCGATGTAGTAGGTGCCCTCCGCCTCGCCGCGGTCGTAGATCGAAACGATGTTCGGGTGCGATAGCCCGGCCGCGTTCTTCGCCTCGCGTCGGAAGCGCTCGATGAACGAGTCGTCCGCCGCATGGCGGTCGTTGAGGATCTTGATCGCCACCTGCCGGCCCAGCTCCTGGTCCTCCGCCAGGTAGACGTCCGCCATCCCGCCCGCACCGAGCTTGCGGACGATGCGGTAGCGGCCGTCGAAGACGGTCCCGATCAGCGTGTCTGAGACGGCCATGTCTCCATCAGAGGTTAGGGATTCGACCTTCCTGCCAGGAGCGCCTGCATCACCGCGCGCGCAATCGGAGCGGCCGTGGTGCCCCCGGCACCGGTTTGGTTCTGCAACACGACCGCGATTGCGATTCGCGGCGCGTTGGCCGGAGCGAAGGCGATGAACCAGGTGGTGTTGAGGGTGCCCGCTCCCCCGGTTTCGGCCGTCCCGGTCTTGCCGGCGACCTGAATGCCGGGAATCTGGGCTGCCGTGCCGGTACCGCCCGTGACGACAGCCTCCATCATGCGCGTGATCTCGTTCGCCGTGCTCGTGCGCATCGCGCGCTTGTACTTCTCAGGATGTGTGCGCTTGACGACGCCTCCACCGGGCCCGGTGACGCGGCCTAGGACGTAGGGCTTCATCACGACGCCGTGGTTTGCGACCGCGGCGGCGACCATCGCCATCTGGAGGGGCGTCGTGAGCATTCGTTCCTGCCCGAACGCGAGTCGTCCCGGGTCGACCTGGGTTGAGGGGTTCTCCGGGTAGAAAAGCCGGCCGTGGTTGTAAAGGCCGCTCGGCGAGCGCTCGTTGCCCGGCGTCTCGAGCGGCGGGTCGGCGTAGAAGCCGAACTGCTTCGAGGTGCCGAGGATCCTGCCCGCGCCGATGGTCTTGCCGATCTCACAGAAGACGGCGTTGATCGAGTGCTCGAGCGCCTGTAGGAAGTCCACCGAGCCGAACACCTCTGGCCCGCTCATGTCGCCGAAGTTCTTCACCTGCTTGCCGTACTCGATGCAGTAGCCGCGGTCGACGAAGCGCGAGTCGATCGTGTACTTACCGGAGTCGAGCGCCGCCGCGCTTGTCACGACCTTGAAGATCGATCCCGGAACGAACAGCCCGTCCGTCGCGCGGTTGAGCAGCGGTGCGGGAGGCGAGCAGGACGCGCGGATGTTGTTGATCGCAGCGAAATTGCTCTCGACCAGATCGGGGTCGAACGTCGGCCGCGAGGCGGCGGCGAGCACGGCACCGGTACGCACATCCAGGGCAACCACCGAGCCGCACTTCCCGGCCAGCTGGTCCATCGCAACCCGTTGGGCACCCGGCCGTAGGGTCAGCCAGAGGTCGTTGCCCTTGATCGTCGCGCCGCGGATCCGATTGAGCGTGGTATCGAGGACGGTGTGGAGGTTCGCGTTGGAGCCGGTCAGATAGTCGTTCTCGGAAGCCTCGAGCCCGGAGCGGGAGCGGGACTGGGTCGAGTAGCCGACGATGTGCGCGAACAACCCGTGCTGCGGGTAACGCCGGAAGTAGAGCGTCTGGCCCGCCACGCGTTTCTTACGGTTGGTGGCCAGGATCGTGCCGTCGGCGGCGCGGATCAGCCCGCGCTTGATCGAGAACTGCGCCACCCGCTGGATCTCGTTGTCCTGCCGGTCGGCAAGCCCGGCGGTCGCCCAGGTTTGCCAGTAGGTGGTCGCCACGATCAATGCCGCCACGAGCCCGATGCCGACGAGTGCGAGGCGCGCGATCTGCCGGTTCATGCGCGCTCCGCGTTGGCGCGGTTGGAGACGAGCAGGAGGCCCGCGAGCAGGACGAAGTTCGCGACGACGCTCGAGCCCCCGTAGCTGACGAACGGGAGCGTGATCCCGGTGAGCGGGATGACCCGAAGGATGCCGCCGACGATGATGAACGTCTGCAGCGCGAAGGCGAACGTGAGGCCGACCGCGAGCAGCTTCGAGAAGCCGTCGTGGGCGAGCATCGCGATCTTGAAGCCGCGCGCGACGAAGAGCATGTAGACGAGCAGCAGGGCGGCGACGCCGACGAGCCCGAGTTCCTGCGCGAGCGCCGAGTAGATGAAGTCGGTGTTCAGGTACGGGATCAGCTCGTGCCCCGAAGTGGTTTCGAAGGTGCCCTTGCCCAGACCGGTGCCGAACCAGTTGCCGTGCGCTACCGAGTAGAGCGACTTCACGAGCTGGTAGCTCGCGCAGTCCTGCCGCGGCAGCGACTTTCCGTTGATCGCGCAGTGCACCGCGTGGTCGGTCCAGGGGTGAAGCCAGATCGTCACGCGGTCGCGCACGTGCGCGACGTAGTGGTAGACCCCGAACGCGCCCGCAAGGAAGAGGCCTGCGCCGAGGCCGACGTAGAGCAGCCGGCCGGTCGCGACGTAGACCATCGCCAGGAAGATCCCGAAGTAGAGAAGCGCGCTCCCGAGGTCGTTCGTCTCGACGAGGACGAGCATCGCGCCGCCCCAGATCAGCAGCAGCGGCCCGAAGTCCTTCAAGCGTCCCTGCGCCAGCACCTCCCGCTTCTCGCGCAGGTAACCGGCCAGGAAGACGATTAGGAATACCTTCGCGAGCTCGCCCGGCTGGAACTGGAGCGAGCCGACATGCACCCACAGGCGCGCGCCGTTGACCGACGTGCCGAGCCCGGGCACTGCAGGCAGTACGAGCAGTCCGATCGCCGTGAGGCCGAAGAGGTACTTGTAGCTCTCGAGCCGCCGGTAGTCGCGGTGGAGTGCGTACAGCGTGACCGAGAACGCGGCGAGCGCAACCACGATCCAGAGGCCCTGGCGAAATGCGTCGGAGGGGTTGAGCCGGTAGATCTCGGTCAGGCCGATTCCGGTCAGCAGTCCCGCCATGGGCAGCAGATACGGGTCGGCGAACGGCACGGCCAGCCGCGCGACGAGGTGCGCCGCGAGATAGAGCGCGAAGAAGAAGCCCGCGTACGAGAGCGACGCGGTGGAAACGACCTCCTGCCGCGCGATGTAGACGCTGGCGAAGCCGAGGGCAGTCAGGATGCCGACGACGATCAGGTTCGCGAGCTCGCGGTTCCTCGCGCTCATCTGGCTCCGATCTGCTCCTCGTAGGCCCGCACAGCTGCCAGCGCCGAGCCCTCGCTTCGCAGGCTGTGGTCGAACAGCTTCCTCCGCTCGCCCTGGCTCAGCTGCGCGGCGAGGAGGGGGCTGACGTACGTCGCGCGGTAGAGGTGCACGTTCCCGACGATGTTCCAGGGAACGCCCTGGTACACGGCGACGTGGCCGTCCGCCTCTGAGCCCACGAAGTGCGAGCGCCAAAGGCCCCAGACCACGAAGCCGGACGCGCCCACGAGCAGCGTCAGAGTCAGGGCCGCTACGAGCAGGCGCCGGCCGGGGCCGCGAGGCTCGCGTCGGCGCCCGTCGCCATCCGCCGTCTGGATCGCCGGCACCCTGTCCAGCTCGTCGAGCGTAGCCTCGGCGTCCGTCCCGGCATCTGCCCCGTCGTCACGGGGAGGCAACGCGACCGTTTGCTCGAGGTCGTCCTCGCCACCGATCTCGAAGAAGACGACGGTGATGTTGTCCTCGCCGCCGCCCTTGTTCGCGGCGCGCACGAGCGCCTTGGCGGCGCTCTTGAGGTCGTGGCGGTTGTGCGCTACCTCCTCCAGAATCGTCTCGTCGTCCACCATCGAGGTGAGCCCGTCGGAGCAGATCAGGAAGAGGTCGCCGGGCTTCGTCTCGACGGAGAACGTGTCCACGTCCACGTCGGGGTCGGTTCCGAGGGCGCGCGTGATCACCGAGCGCTGTGGGTGTCCTTCCGCCTCCTCAGGCGAGAGCTTGCCGCTGCGGACGAGCTCTGCGACCAGTGAGTGGTCCTCGGTGAGCTGCTCGAGGGCGCCTGCGCGGATCAGGTAGGCGCGCGAGTCGCCGACGTGGCCGAACGCCACCCGCCTGTCCTCGACGAGCGCGACGGTCATGGTCGTGCCCATCCCGGAGGCGGCGGCGTCCTGTGACTGGCGCTCGTAGACGCGGCGGTTCGCCTGCTGGATGAGCTCGTCCACGCGCTCCTCGCCGCCGCCGCCTGGCTCCTGCGAGTCCTTCAGCGCTGCGGCGGCGAGGCTCGAGGCGAGCTCGCCTGCCTGGGCGCCGCCCATCCCGTCGGCGACCGCGAAGAGCGGCGGCTCGGCGACGAAGGCGTCCTCGTTGTGCCGGCGCCTCCGCCCGGTGTCCGTCAAGGTCGCCGTCTGTCCGAGGCGCAAGGTCATGTTTCGTACCGCAATTCAGTCTCCCCGACGCGGACGACGTCGCCCGCGGTTAGCCGCTTCGGCCGGGTCAGGCGGGCGCCGTTGAGGTAGGTGCCGTTGGTCGATCCGACGTCCTCCAGCCACACCCCGTCGCGCCGTGGCTCGATGCGTGCGTGCTCGGTCGAGGCGTACTCGTCCCGGCCGAGATCGACGTCGTTGCGGGATCCGCGGCCGAGCAGCAGCGCCGAGGAGTCGAGCGTGAGCTCGTCGCCTTCCTCTAGGGCGGGGCTCTTGACCACCACGAGGCGGCCCGCATCGAACTGCGGCTGCTCGCTGACCAGGCCGGGCACCGAGCCGGGCGCGAGCACGAAGCTCTCCTGCGGCAGGCTCACGTCCCGCGCCGCAGAGCGCACGATTCTCCAGATGAACAGGTAGAGCAGGACGAGAAACAGGATCTTCAGGACGAGCAGAGCCTCTTCGACGGCGATCGAGGCGACCGTCACGACTCCGGCTCCGTGTCCCGCCGGAAGACGAGCTCGGTCGACCCGAGCGTGATCCGATCGCCCTGTCGCAGCTTCGCGCGCTTCTGGCGGCGTCCGTTCACCTCCATCCCGTTGGTCGAGCCGAGGTCGATCGCCCAGTAGGCGGCGCCCTCCTGCCGCACCTCCGCGTGCTTCCGCGAGACGTTGGGGTCGGCCAGCGGGATGTCGCAATCCTTCGAGCGTCCGATCGTGACCTGGCCCTTGTCGAGCTCGTGCTTCGTCCCGTTGACCGTCAGGCTGACGATCTCTCGGTCGAGCCCGAGGTCTTCGACCGAGACCGCCTCGGTCTCGACCGGCTTGCGGTAGACCATCGTCGCGCCGGGCGCGGCCTGAGCAGCCGGCTCTCCCGGTTGCGGCGCAGGCCCCTGCACCATCCGCGTGGCGATCCCGAACTCGCCCATCTCGAGGTCGTCATCGGTCTCGAGCTTCACCTGCGGCGGCGAGAGCAGCTCGTAGCGCTCGCGGCGTGCGTTCTCGGCGATGTACTCCTGCAGCTCACTGCACAGGGATTCTTCGTAGCTCGCGAACTGCTCGCGGTCGGCCGGCGCGAGGTAGACGGTGTACTCGTTCGGCGCGTACACGCGCGAGACGGAGATGACGCGATGGTCCTCCATCTCCTTGACGAGCTTGCGCGCGAGCTCGACCGGCTGCACATGCGTGCGAAAGGCACGGCCGAAGACACCCTCGAAAAGGCCTTCGATCTTGTGCTCGATGTTCCTGAGGACGCTCATGCGTGCGGGGTTATGCCCCGCCCTTGAACTCTAACCCCGGGGTATCAGGGCCAGGACGGAGCAAGTTGCCCACGCTGCGAGTACGAGCGGGGCTGCGGCGACGGTCGGGGCGGGGAGCAGCGTGACGGCGATCAGCCCGGCGCCTAAGCCGGCAATCGCCCAGAGGCCGCGCTCTCGCGCGAAGGGGAGGACGACGGCGGCCGCGGCGAGCGCCAGCGCCTCCAGCAGTAGCACCGGATGTGCGAGGAGAGCGTGCCAGAGGGCCACGGCGACCGCGAACGGATCCTCACTGCCCGTGATTCCGAGCCCCTTGGGCGGAGCAGTCCCGGTGAAGGGCAACGGTGCGTGGCGGAAACCCGCAACGACCGCGGCGAGCAGGACCGCGGCCCCGACCTGCATGGCTCGGCGAGGGTGGCTGCGCACGCTCTGAGCGGCCAGCGGTAGCAACCCGAGCGCCAGTACGGGGGCGAGCAACGGGCCGAGCGCCAGGAAAAGGCCTTCCCGCGGAGCGCGCCAGGAGAGCGCCAGCCAGCCGCAGGCGAGGACCGCGTACACGAGCGCGAGCCCGGAGGAGACGTTCCCGAGCGGGAGGACCGGCACCGCCAACGCAAACGCAAGCCCGAGTCGGGGCCGGATGAACGTGAGGCCTAAGGCGAGCAGCGCGAGGATGGGTGCGACCAGCGGCGGGTAGAAGGGCAGCGCGGCTGCGGTCCAGCCGGCGAAGACCCCGGCCGCGGCGGGCGCGGCCAGCCGGATCGGAAGCGCCAGCGAGATCGGCGGCAGCGTCGTGTTCGTTTTGCGCCGTCGGAGCCGCTCGGCAAACGCGTCGCGCACGTCGAGAGCGAGCCTTGCCGCGGGCGGTCGGGCACCGGGATCGAGCGCCAGCATGCGGTCGACCAGCGTCGTCAGCTGCTTCGGCAGGTCGGGCCGCACCTGCGCGAGCGGCGCGGCGCCGCTCTCGATCCGCTGCGCCGTCTCCAGCAGCGAGCCGTTCCAGAACGGATGCCAGCCGGCCAGCGATTCCCAGAGCAGCGCGCCGACGGCCCAGATGTCCGCGGGCGGCCCGCCGGACTCTCCCCGCAAACGCTCCGGCGGGACGTAGGCGAGCGTTCCCGGTACGTCGCCGGTCGCGGTCAGCGACTCCTCCTCGGCGAGCTGGGCCAGTCCGAAGTCGAGCAGCCGGATCGAGAGCTCCTCGCCCTCGGCGACGAGCACGTTCGAGGGCTTCACGTCGCGGTGGACGATCCCGCGCGAGTGCGCGTGTGCGAGCGCCTCGAGGATCTGCGCCGCGGCCTCGACCGCATCGGCATCGTTCAGCTCGCCCGCCCGGAGCGCCTGACGCAGGGTCTGGCCGGGTACGTATTCGTAGGCGATGTAGACGTTGCGACTGTCGCGCTCGAGCCCGTAGGCGCGCAGACAGCGCTCGTGCCGCAAGCGCGCCGCCGCCAATGCCTCCCGTTCGGCGCGGGTCGCGGCCTTGCCCTCGCGTGGGACGATCTTCAGCGCAACCTCGAGCCCCGTGCGCTCGTCACGCGCGAGCCAGACCGAACCGGAGCCCCCGCTTCCGAGTGGCCGCAGGGGCCGATAGCGCTCTGCTACCAGCTCGCTCGGTGAGAGCGCTAGTGCCGCTTCCGCCACAACCACCGTGTTTTCGCGCTTCGGAGAAGACTCCTGCCACGACCGGTGAACTAGGTAGAGTGGGCCGGATTTTTCCTGCAATTCCTCATGACTGAACGCGACACAGACATCGATTTCGACTTCTTCGAGGAGGAGCCGCCGACCCAGGAGTCGTCGCGGGCCGATCGCCTGATGCGCCGGTCCGGCGGCGGCCCACGAGGACCTCAGCGTCCACCGAGCGCGCCGACGAACCTGACACCGCTCCTCCGCCTGGTCGGCCTGATCGCTTTCGCGATCCTCATCATCGTCCTCCTCGTCTTCTGGGTCCAGAGCTGCCGCGAGGCCGGCAA
>Ga0307323_10000746_pt1 | contig 10090 bp, 10 predicted proteins | sample ER_DNA_381_FD_194496 | JGI IMG/M metagenome (GOLD analysis project Ga0307323, IMG submission 194496) | Bulk soil microbial communities from the East River watershed near Crested Butte, Colorado, United States - ER_DNA_381 | ecosystem: Environmental > Terrestrial > Soil > Floodplain | place...
CGAGCCTCCACGTTCCGATTGGCGTGATGCGCGTCAACGCGCTCGTCACCGAGCGCCTGCCCGGGAACATCCCGCTCACACGCGACCTGCTGAAGATGCTCGAACACGGCGACAACGTCGTCTCCAACGACGACGCCGTCCAGACGTTCCAGCTTCCGCTTGTGTCGCTCGACGAACAGTTGCGCCGAGGCGCCTGAGCCGGGAAACTCGAAGGCGTGACCGAGCGCCTGGCCCGTGCCTGCAGCCGCCATCCCTGGCGAACGATTGGGGCTTGGATCGCCGTAGTCGTGCTCGCCTTCGCGGCGATCGCGGTTCTGCTTCCCGGCAACCTGACCTCGAACGGCAGCGCGGCCGGCAACCCCGAGTTCCGGCGGGCTGAGCGTCTCGAAGCGAGCTCGTTCCCCTTCGATCCATCGCGCAACTTCGACAACGTCGTCGTTATCCGCTCGAGGCGCTACAGGGTGACGGACCCACAGTTCCGCGCCTTCGTCACGGCGCTCGCCAGGGAAGGCCGCGCAACCGGCAAGGTCTTCGACGCGCGATTGTTCTACACGACCGGCGACCGCACGCTCGTCTCAGCCAACCGGCATGCGACGCTGATCACGTTCAACGTCGCCGACACACCCGACATCAAAGAGATCAACCGGATCGTCGAGCGGGCAGACGCCCGCCCCGGCTTCGATGTCGGCATCACCGGCAACGACGTCCGCGACCAGGATTTCACGGACCTCTCGCAACACGACCTCGAAAACGGAGAACTTAAGTTCGGCCTGCCGGCCGCACTGCTGATCCTCCTGCTCGTCTTCGGCTCGGTGGTTGCGGGCTTCGTCCCGATAGCGCTCGCTCTTATCGCCATCGTCGTCGGGCTCGGGCTGGTGGCGGTCGTCGCGTCGATCTGGGAGCTCTCGATCTTCGTCATCAACATGCTCACCGGCATGGGACTCGCGCTCGGCATCGACTACTCGCTGTTCGTGGTCTCCCGCTACCGCGAGGAGCGCGGCTACGACCGCGAGCCGCTAGCCGCGATCGAAGCCTCCGGCGCGACGGCGAGCCGGGCCGTCCTCTTCAGCGGTACTGCTTTCGTGATCGCGATGCTCGGGATGCTGATCGTGCCGAACACGGTCATGCGGAGCCTGGCCACGGGCGCGATCCTCGTCGGAGTCACCTCCGTCGCCGCGGCCCTGACGCTGCTGCCGGCGTTGCTGGGCCTTTTGCGCGACCGGGTCAACGCGCTCAGGATCCCGTTCATCGGGAGCGCCGCGGCGCAGCACGCGAACCCGGAAAGCCGGTTCTGGAGCGGCATCGTTCACGGAGTTCTGCGTCGGCCCGCCCTCAGCCTGTTCCTCGCGTGCTCGCTGCTGCTCGCGTTGGCGATTCCGGTGTTCTCGCTCAAGATCGGCGCTAACGGCATCAGCACGCTTCCCGACCGCTTCGTCTCCAAGCGCGGCTTTCTGCTGCTCCAGCAGAGCTTTCCCGGGGCTACCACCGACCCGGTTCGCATCGTGGTCGCCGACCATGCGTCCGATCCGAGAGTGCGAGCTGCGTTACGACGAGTACGAACGAAGCTGGCGACGAACCCAGAGTTCGGCACCGGTCTGATCCGCTACTCGACAAACGGAAGCGTCGCCGCGCTCGACGTTCCGATCCACGGCGACGACGCGGGGACACGGGCGGTCGCAGGTGTCCGCGAGCTACGGTCGACGACGATTCCGCAAACGTTTTCCGGTACAGACGCCACCGTCCTGGTCGGCGGGCGGACGGCAGAGAACATCGACTACTTCGACTCGGTCAGCAACCCGACGCCGTACGTCTTCGCGCTGGTCTTAGGGCTGACGCTCGTCCTGCTCACGCTCGCCTTCCGGTCGATCGTGATCGCCCTGACCGCGATCGCGCTCAACCTGCTCTCGGTCGGCGCAGCTTACGGCCTGCTCGTCCTTGTCTTCCTCAAAGGGATCGGCAACGGGATCTTTGGCTTCCAGCACGTCGCCGTGATCGAGGCCTGGGTGCCGCTGTTCCTGTTTGCGGTTCTGTTCGGGCTCTCGATGGACTACCAGGTCTTCCTGCTCAGCCGAATCAAGGAGCGCTACGACCTGGGCCACGACACGCGTGCGGCAGTCGCGTGGGGCGTCGGTTCGACCGCACGCATCATCACCGGCGCCGCGCTGATCATCGTCGCAGTCTTCACCGGCTTCGCCAGGGGCGACCTCGTCCAGTTCCAGCAGATGGGCTTTGGCGTCGCCGTGGCGCTGCTGATCGACGCGACGATCATCCGCTCGGTGATCCTCCCGGCCGCGATGGCTCTGCTCGGCCGTTGGAACTGGTACCTGCCGACCTGGCTGGGCTGGCTGCCGCGAATCCAGATCGAGCGCGCGCCCGCGTAGCGCTTCGCGCTCGCTTCACGGGGGAAACCCGGTTTCCCCCGTGGGCCCCCTCGTTGGGTTGACGCGCGTCCCGCGCAAATACAGCTCCGGCGGGCAAAGCCCGCCTCCGCCAAGGGAGAAGACGCTGGCCCACGCCAGAGCGCCTGACACGAAGGAGCCTGAAAAAGAGTAGGGGCCGCTCAAAAGGAGCGGCCCCTAATCCGGCTACCAGCGTTGAAGTAGTAGAGGCGCTTCCTGCCGTTATTGCAACGGCGGCGCGAAGCGCGAGTCCCCTACGCTGGCTAGGCGATTCCCCGTAGGTCCGGGGGACACGCCTCTACCCGCTGGTACCTCCACTGCCCGTACTTGAAGATTTCACTACCGGACCACCTCCTTTCCGCGGTAGGCGAAAAGTAGCAGGCCGCAAGGTCGTCGTTCTCGATGACGTCGCAAGCGACGACTCAGCGGAGCACAACTGACAGCTCGAGCCCGCGGTCCAGTGGCACGGTCGTGCTGAGCAGAGTCGGATCCGCCTGCCGCGCCTCCGTATAGGCGCGCAATGTCTCCGCGTGCAGCGTCACGTCGTCGGCGATCACGAGCGCCCCTGGCTCGAGCTTGTCGCGGGCGAGGCCGAAGAGCTCTTCGTACTGCTTGTTCGCCGCGTCGAGGAAGACCACGTCGAACACGTCGTCGATCATCTGCAGCGTCTCGCGCGCGTCGCCCTCTATTAGCTCGGCGGTCTCATCGAGCCCTGCGTCGGCGATGTTCCGGCGCCAGTCGGCGATGCATTCGTGGTCGCGTTCCAGTGAGAGCACTCGGCCGCCGAGATTGCGCACGCCCGCGGCGAGCCAGACCGTTGAGTAGCCGTGGCCGCCGCCGATCTCGAGCACCTCGCAGTCCGCCTGCGGCGCGCAGACCGAGAAGAGAAACCGTCCTGTCGTCGGCTCGACCGGAACTCCGCGCGGACGCGGCTCCTCGGCTTCGATTCGGGCGAGCACCGCGCGGACGCGATCGTCTAACACTCAGGTCACCTGGACCTTGACGATCCCGTCCTCGACGTGGACGGGAAAAGTCTCGACCGGAAAGACGGCCGGGAGGGTCAGCGGCCTGCCTGAGCGGATGTCGATGTGGGCGCCGTGGCGGGGGCAGACGGCGTAGCCCTCTTCGGGATCGAAATCCCCTTCGCAGAGCGGCCCGTCATCGTGCGAGCAGCGATCCTCGATCGCGTAGAACTCTCCGTCCAGGTTGTAGACGCCGACCGCGATCGACCCCGCGACGACGATCTTGACCGAACCCGGCGGCAGCTCCTCGACCGGGCCGACGTCCAGTTCCGCCACGCTACTTCAGCTCGAGCTCATCAAGCCCGGCCCACTCCTTCGGCAGCGGAGTGCCCTTGGCGCGATGCAGCGCAATCTTCAACACTCCGAGCCCGAGCAAGGCGCACTTGAGCCGGATCGGCGTCAGCGGGATGCCGATCTCCTCGAGCAGCTCGTCCTTGGGCATCTGCGCGAGGTCCGTTGCCTTGCGGCCCTTCGCCATGTCGACGAGCATCGAGGTCGCGGCCTGACTGATCGCGCAGCCGCGCCCCGAGAACTTCACGTCCTCGATCGTCTCGCCGTCGTCGGCGAACGAGACGTAGATCGAGACTTCGTCGCCGCAAAGTGGGTTGAACCCCTCGGCCTCGGCGTCGGCGTCCTCGATCACCCCGTGCCCGCGGGGGTTCTTGTAGTGATCGAGGATCACCTCTCTGTACATCTGGTCGCTCATCGGCTCTAAGAGAGGATCTTACGGACCTTGTGCAGTCCGGCGATGAGCCGGTCGATCTCCTCCGTGACCGTGTAGAGATAGAAGCTGGCCCGGTTCGTTGCGGCCACGCCCAGCTTGGCCATCAGCGGCTGGCAGCAGTGGTGGCCGGCGCGGATAGCCACGCCTTCGCCGTCCAGGATCTGGGCCACGTCGTGCGGGTGGATGCCGTCGACGTTGAAGGAGATGATCCCGGCTCGGCGGTCGGCGGGCGGCCCGTACGTCTTCACCCAGGGCAGCTCGGCCAGGCGCTCGAGCCCGTAGGCCGCCAACTCGTGCTCGTGCTGCTCGATCGCGTCGAGGCCGATCTCCGTGATGTAGTCGACCGCGGCGCCGAAGCCGACGGCCTCGGCGATCGCCTGCGTCCCGGCCTCGAACTTCGCCGGCACCTCGCCCCAGCTCGTGTCCTCGACGGTGACGCGGCTGATCATGTGGCCGCCGAGATTGAACGGCTCCATCGCCTCCAGCAGCTCCATCCGGCCCCAGAGCGCGCCGATCCCGCTCGGCCCGCAGAGCTTGTGCGCAGTGACGGCGACGAAGTCGGCTCCGAGCGCCTGGACGTCGACGACCCGGTGCGGGGCTCCCTGGGCCGCGTCGCAGACCATGATCGCGCCGCGCTCGTGCGCCCAGGCGGCGAGCTTCTCGACCGGATTCACGCTGCCGAGCGAGTTCGAGACCATGCCCGCGGCGACAACCTTCACCCGGCCCGCACCCGCAACCTCGTCGAGAGCGTAGAGCCTCAGCTCGCCTTCGTCGTCGAGCGGGAGCATCCGAAAGTCGGCGCCGGTCCTATGTGCGATGTACTGCCAGGGCACGAAATTGGAGTGGTGCTCGAGCTCGGTCACGAGCACGACGTCGCCGGGTCCAAGGTTGTTCAGCCCCCACGCGTAGGCGACGACGTTGATCGCTTCGGTCGCGTTCCTGGTGAAGACGACCTCGCGAGGCGAGGGCGCGTTCAGGAAGCGCCCGACCGTCTCGCGCGCACCCTCGTAGCCGGCCGTCGCGCGTTCTGCGAGCTCGTAGACCCCGCGGTGAACGTTCGCGTAGGAGGTCTCGTAGAAGTGCTGCATCGCGTCGAGCACCTGGCGCGGCTTCTGCGAGCTCGCCGCGGAGTCGAGAAACGACAGCGGCTTACCGTGAATCAGCTCGTTGAAGATCGGGAAGTCGGCGCGCTGCTTCCGCGCGTCGAGCTTTGGACGTGCCGTTACGGCCACTAGGCCATCCTAGCCCTGCAGCTAGGGAACGCGGAACAAAGTGGCCACGTAGCCCGCCTTCGTGACCCTCACAAGCGCATGCCGCTTGAAACCTTTCAGCGAGGCCAGGCCCTTGGCGTTCGTATGCCCGACCTTGCCTCCGCCGCGGAGGGTCGCTCCCTTGACGGGCGCGGTGTCGTCTCTGACCTTCACCGTTGGCTTCGGCTTCAGCGACGCGTGAGCGGCGAGGCCGGGGATCAGGTGCGTGCGCCAGAGCGTGTTCCCCGGTGTGCCGTTGACGTTGACGACCGCCTGGACCTGGCCGACGAGGCCGACCGCCTCCAGCGCGTACGGTGTCCTCCCGCTCGGGAGCAGCGTCTTGACCACGATCGGCGCCGCGCCGTGGGCGGCGTCGCGCAGCCGAGTCGCCCAGAGGTACTTCCCCTGCGTCCAGACGACCCAGAGCTTTGCCCCGTCGGGCTCGACTGCGAGCGCGAGCTGATTCGGCGCGCCGCCCGTCGCGATCGCGATCTTGCGCCCCATCTTCCCCGCAGCCAGAGCGGCGATCGTCACGTGCTTCGCACCCGGCCAGGCCATGAAGGTGTTCCCACGGCCGTCCGCGACGAGGGGCACTCGGTTGGTTCCCGGCAACGCCTGCGCATCGGTGCCTGCGGCAAGATTCACCGGCGCCGCGGTCGCGCCGCCGGCGGCATCGAGCGCCTCGTACATGTACCCCGACCTGCCGGTCGCGTTCGACCAGAACGCAAGCTGAGCGAGACCCTTGGTATCGACGGCGAGCGACTCGTGGTAGCCGCAACAGAGATTGAAGTCGTTGCGGAGCGTGCTGCCGTTGTCGCCCTGGTAGACGTTGACGAAGCCGGTGCCGTCCTGAGAGAACAGCGGCGTTCCGTCGGGGCGCGTGGCGGCCGCCTGAACGTCGCCGATCGTCGATGCCGGGTTCGTCTTGACTGGCCCGCTCCAGGTGGCCCCGCCGTCGATCGACGCAAAGCGGAGCGCGCCCTGCGTCTTCAGGTCGGGAGTCGACCCGCCAAAGTAGAGAAAGATCGTCCCGTCCGACTTGCGCAGGAGCTGCGGATCCGAGACCGCAGGCCAGCCGCTCACGACGGTGTGTGTCGCTCCGCTCGGGTCGACGACATTTATGGAGCCTTTGGACTCGACGTCATAGGCGACGAAGGCGCCGCCGGTCGCCCGCAGAAGCGAGGGATCGGCATGGTTGGAAAGCTCGTCCGGGGTTAGAAAGAGGCTCCCGCCGGCCCCGGCCGCTGGAACTAGAGCAACCGCGACGAGTAGGGGCGCGAGCAGCCGCATCGCTCGGAAACTACCGACCCGATCGGCCGTCGATGCCCCTACCCTGTGCGAGATGCGCAAGACGGCACTCGCGGTGCTCGCATCGACCGTGCTCGTAGCCGGATGCGGCGGCGGCAAGAGCGCGACGAACGCGTCGGGCGCGAAGGTCTTCGCCTCAGCAGGCTGCGGCGGCTGCCACACCCTGTCGGCTGCGAATTCGAACGGCCAGACGGGTCCGAACCTCGACCAGCTGACGCCGAGCTACGGCGCTGTCGTGCGCCAGGTCTCAGGCGGTGGAGGCGGGATGCCCTCTTTCTCCGGCAAGCTCAGCAAGGGCCAGATCCGAGACGTCGCGAGCTTTGTCGTCGACTCGACCAAGAATCACTCGGCCGCGCTGACCGCGTTTGAACCGAATCAAGAGAAGGTCTCCGACTGTCACAGCGACTACGCCTGTTACAAGCAGGCGTTCGGGAACATCGCCTACTACGACGGACCCGAGACAGCGCTTTCCCGCCTGGCGACCTACATGAAGACGAATCAGGAGGTCAACAGCGGCTGCCACCAGATCGCGCACTCGATCGGGCACGCCGGCTACGCGCACTTTCACGACAACGCCGCGCAGGCACTCGCCCACGGTTCGATGACCTGCTGGTCGGGCTACTACCACGGCGTCGTCGAGCGGGCTTTCGCAGGCGTGCCCCGCGCGAAGGTCGCCTCGCTCGCCCGGAAGCTGTGCACGGGTAGCGAGATCAACAAGACGTACTTCCTGCTCTACCAGTGCGTCCATGGGCTCGGACACGGGCTGATGATCTACAGCCTCAACGACCTGCCTTATTCGCTCAAGGTCTGCGACCAGCTCGCGACGGCCTGGGATCGAACCTCCTGCACGGGCGGCGTCTTCATGCAGAACTTCCTGCCCGGGCCGATGCAGATCGCGCCGACGAAGTGGCTGAGCAAGAAAGACCTGCTCTACCCGTGCGACAAGGTCGCGGTGCCCGACAAGCTCTACTGCTACCTGATGGTGACGTCGAGGATCCTGCCGGTCGTCCACTACGACTTCCGCAAGGCGGCCGCATGGTGCCGGAAGGCCGAGACGGACTGGGTCGCGACGTGCTTCCAGTCCTTCGGCCGTGACGCCTCCGGGTACAGCGTCCAAAATCCGCGCAAGATCGTCCAACTCTGCAAGCTCGCGGGCTCGATGGAGCGCGAGTGCATCTACGGTGGCTCACGCGATCTGACCTCCAACGACGCCGGCCCGGCCCGGGCGATTCGAATGTGCCTGCTCGCGCCGACAGCGACACGCTCGTACTGCTTCTACGGGATCGGCACGATCCTCGGAGGCTTTGCGAACGGGAGCGCCGCTCGGCGCGCGAAATGCAGTCCGGTGCCCGCGGCGTATCGCCGCGACTGCTACCGCGGCGCTGCGGTCTGAGTTGCCGGCCGGCGGATAGGGAGTTCTAGGCCTGAGGAATCCGGGCCTCGAGGGCCTCGGTGACGGCCTCGCGGACGGGCTCGAGCTCGATCCGGTTGAGAACGTCGGTGAAGAAGCCGCGCACGATCAGACGCTCGGCCTCGCCCCGGGAGATCCCGCGCGCCATCGCGTAGAAGAGCTCGTCGCGGTTGACCGGGCTGATCGTGGCGCCGTGGGTGCAGCGAACGTCGTTGGCCTCGATCTCGAGGCCGGGGATCGAGTCGGCGTGCGCCTGCTCGGAGAGGATCAGGTTGCGGTTCTCCTGGTAGGCGTTCGTCTTCTGCGCGTCCTTCTCGACCTTGATCATCCCGCGCCAGACCGCTGTCGCGTGGTCGCGGAGTGCGCCCTTGAAGGCGAAGTCAGAGGTCGTGTTCGGGGCGATGTGCTCCTGGAAGGTGTCGTAGTCGAGGTGCTGGTCGCCGTCGGCGAAGTAGGCCCCGGTGACGCGCGAGGTCGCGCCCGCGCCCGCGAGGTCGTTCTGGATCCGCGTCTTGCCCTTCTTGGAGCCGAAGCCGCCGGCGACCCAGTCGAGCTCGGCGTCGCGGTCGACGCGCGCGCGATGGGAGGCGAAGTGCCAGGTCTCAGCGGAGAGGTTCTGAAGTGAGACGTACTCGACCTTCGCGCCCTGACCGACGAAGAGCTCGGAGACGGCGTTCGAGTAACCCGCGAGATCCGGCCGAGCGGACGCGTACTCCTCGACGACGCTGAAGCGACTCTCCGGCTCGGCAACGACGAGGAGGCGCCAGAAGAGCGCGCCGCCTTCGCGCGTGTTCGAGATTCGGACGTAGAGCGGCTTTTCGAGGACGAGTCCCTTCGGAACCTGGACGAGCAGGCCGTGCTCCCAGAGCGCCGCGTTGTGGGCGGCGAACTTCTCGTCGGCGCCGACAAGCGTGCCGAGCAGCTCGTGGTCGTGGAGCGGCTCGAACGTGATGCCCTCCGGGGCGCGCTCGATCTCGATTCCGTCTTCGCTGACCGTGGCGAGGGCGGCCACGTCGAGGTCGAGCATCGTCGCCGCCGGGCTGGCCCCGGGACCAGACCCCGCGACATGGCCGTTGGAGCCAAAGGCGTCCGGGTCGAAGCCCTTCAGGTCGGTGAAGCGCCACGGCTCGTCGGTCGTCGTCGGGAACGGCAGCGCGCGGTAGCGCTCGAGCAGCTCGGGCCGGCTCACGGAGCGTACCTCCGGTGCAAGATCAGCGAGTTGCCGTCGAGGTCCTCGAAAAAGGCCATGTTGCACACGCCCGAATCCCGCTCGCCCACGAACTCGACGCCTTTCGCCTCGAGCTCTGCGCGAGCGCCTACGACGTCGGCAACGCGAAGAGCGATCCCGTGGCTCGCACCGCCGGCGAATTCGACGCCCTGGTCCTCGGGCTTCCAGAGAGCGAGGGTCACGTTCCCCGCTTCGAACTCGGTCGGCTCACGCGGGTTCTGCGGGAGCTCGAGCACATCGCGGTAGAAGGCCACCGCCCGCTCGATGTCCCTCGTCGGGACGTCGACGAAATCGACCCGCTCGACTCGCATTACGGCGTCGAGCCGTCGGCGTACGGCGCGTAGCGGCGGTGCAGCTGAAGTCTGTTGCCGTCTGGATCCGAGAAGCTCGCGAGGTTGCAGACACCGGAATCGATCGTCTCGTGCAGGAACTCGACGCCCTCGGCCTCGAGCTTCGCCCGTGCCGCCTCGACGTCAGGGACACGCAGCCCGATCGGCATCTGGTGGCCCTCGGCCTTGAACTCTGGACCCATCGCCTCCGGGGAGACGAGCGCCAGCGTCACGTTGCCGAGCTCGTACTCGACCCAGCGGTCGCTCGAGTTCGGGTTCCGGTTCAGGCCGAGCGTCTGGCCGTAGAACTCGTCCGCCCGCTTCAAATCCTGGACGGGAACGGCCACGAAATCGGCTCGCTCCACGCCGAGATCAGCCAACCGATCCTTCCATCTGGAGTTGAATCAGCCTGTTCATTT
>Ga0307323_10000749_pt1 | contig 10072 bp, 10 predicted proteins | sample ER_DNA_381_FD_194496 | JGI IMG/M metagenome (GOLD analysis project Ga0307323, IMG submission 194496) | Bulk soil microbial communities from the East River watershed near Crested Butte, Colorado, United States - ER_DNA_381 | ecosystem: Environmental > Terrestrial > Soil > Floodplain | place...
GGGAGAATCGACGAGAGAGGAATTCGAGGAGTGGATTGGGCTGGTCCCCGAACGCTGGGGCAAGGGACAATCGCTGGGATACTTCGTCCCGAGCAGAGAGGACGACGACGAGATGATCGCGTGGTTTGGACGCCTACAGATGCAGTCCGGAAGCCCGCGCGAGGCCGAGGTCATCATGAGGATGGCGTTCGCAATCGACGTCCGTGACGTCGTTCCTGCCGTCAAGATTCCCACCCTCGTTCTTCACCGGACAGGCGACCTCGTTTCGCACGTGGAGAATGGTCGGTGGCTCGCCAGGACGATCGCCGGTGCTCGCCTTGTCGAGCTTCCCGGCGCGGACCATGCGCCGTTTATCGACGCCGACGACATCCTGGACGAGATTCAGGAGTTCTTGACGGGCGTGCGCGAGCCGGCGGAACCGGAACGGGTTCTTGCGACGCTGCTGTTCACGGACGTCGTCGGTTCGACGGAGAAGGCGCGCGAGCTCGGAGACAGGCGCTGGCGCGACCTGCTCGACCGTCACAACGAGATCGTCCGCAGAGATCTGGAACGCTTCCGAGGGCGTGAGGTCGACACCGCGGGCGACGGCTTCTTCGCAACGTTCGACGGGCCGGCCCGCGCAATCCGGTGCGCACGCTCGATTGTGGCGGACGTGCAGAGCGTCGGGCTCGAGGTGCGCGCGGGGCTGCACACGGGCGAGTGCGAGCTTGCCGGCGACCAGGTCCGCGGAATAGCGGTGCACACCGGCGCGCGCGTCGCTTCGCTCGCAGGCGCGGGAGAAGTGCTCGTGTCGAGCACCGTGCGTGACCTCGTCGCAGGGTCGGGAATCGAGTTCGCCGAGCGCGGCGTTCAGTCGCTCAAGGGGATTCCGGGTGAATGGAGTCTCTACGCCGTAGCGTGAATGCCAGCAGCACCGTGAGCGCGACGAGCGCAAGGTCGCGTGCGAGCAGGACCCACGAGAGGCCTGCTTCGAAGTGGAGCGCCAGCCTGAAGTAGCGGAACGGGAACCACACCTGCGTCAGGACGAGCGCCGCCGCCAGGAGGCCGCTCGCCCACAAGCCACGACGTCCGCGCACGAGCGGGACGATCGGGATCAGCCAGATCAGGAACTGCGGCGACAGGACCTTGCCGAGCGCAACGAATGCGCAAAGCGCCGCGGCGGTCGAACGGACCAGCGCCTCGCCATCGCCGCGGCCACGGGCGAACGACGTCCAGATCCAACCGAGCACGCCCACCTGCAGAAGGGTGGTCGCGACCGCAAGCACACCGGCCGCAGACCCCGCGACGTTCTGGGACCCATGGCTGGTCTCGCCCGCGAGGCCGAACCCGAACACGTGGTGGCCGACGAGCAGGAGCGACGCGCCGAGACTCTCGACCTGCAGAGGCCTGCTCAGCTGGACGCTCAAGCTATCCCAGACACCTCCTGGCGACAGCACCACGAACGGCAGGAAGACCGCGGCGACAACGCCCACGAGGAGTGCGAGACAGGTCAGTGCCTCCCGCCGGCCGGCGCGCTTCCACACGTAGGCCACACCGAGCGGGACGAGGACCACGGGAAAGAGCTTCGCCGTGATCCCGAGACCGAGCAGAGCATGTCCGAGCCGCAGGCGGTTGGACACGAGCGCCGCCAGTGCCGTTGCGCAGATGGCGGCCGGCCACAAATCGAACCGGCTCAGGATCACAGACCCGAGGAGAAGCGGAGCGACCGCGGCGAAGCAGAGCGCCGCCCAGACGTTCAGGTCGCTGCGCCGGAGTACCCGCAGCACGACCGCCATCGCCAGGAGCGCCACGGCACCACACATCCACATGAGCGTCTCGAACGTGCGCCGGAACCTCGCCGACACCTCCTGGTTCTTGCCAGGCTTGGCCAGCCCCGGTAACGCGAACATCGGCAGCGCACCCGGCGGGTACTCGACGCCGAAGTCGCGGTACGGCACCTTCCCGTCCGCGATCGCGTTTCCGTAGCGCTGATAGACGGGTGTGTCGATCACCTGCTTGTGCTTGTAGAAGCCGACGTGGAGCAGGGTCCACGCGAGGACGAAGAGCGCGATCGCCGCAAACGCTGCGGCGATCACGGAACGCTCAGATGCCGGGCTCTGGCTCTTCGCGGCCATGTGCCAGCAGGGCGAACGCGACGAAGGGGAAGAACCAGGGGATGTAGAGGTAGAACCAGTGCGTCAACACGAGCTCGAAGCCGATCAGGAGCGCACCGGTCAAGGCAGCGAGCTGCAGCGGCGTCTTGAACCGGGGGAAGAATGCCGCAGCGATTGCACCGGCGACGAGGAGCCCTTCGAGCACCCACTGGACGACGTGGAGGTCGGGAATCCCGCGTGCGTGGTACTGCGCCCAGTCCCAGAGCGAGAACGGCGACTCGCGCGTGATCTGCGTCTTCAGCGTCCGGTCGTAGAAGATCTGCGCAGCCTGAATCGGATGGGCGTCGAGCAGCAGCACCGAGAAGGCGAGCACGCTCGCGGCGAGGAAGCCTGTGGCAAAGACGAGCGCCGGCCGAGGGCGGCGCCACTGGATCGGTCCCGGATACGTGAGCCACATCGGCGCAACCACGAGCGTCGCGAACTTCGTCCAGCCCGAGAGCGCCGTGGCGGCCCCGCGCGCGACTGGCGAGCTCGCGAGCCACAGCCCGAAGATGAGGAACACCGGCACGATCGCGTCGTTCGTGTTCGACATCGACACGTATTGCGTGAAGGGAAACGCCGCCCACGCGAACACGAGCGCAGCGCCCAGCCAGCGACCGCCGAAACGCAGGCCGACGAGCCCGAGCCCGAGCGCGCAGAGGACGTCGAAGATGATCGACGTGAGATGCACTGCGGGAAGGTTGTCCCACTTTCCCGACCAGCCACGGATCCAGTAACCGGGCAGATACGCCTCGTAGGCGACCGGCCCGTATGTGTCACCCAGCGGATTCGCCGACTCGCAGCGGCCGTTGAACTGGATCCGGTCCCGGATCTCGCCTGAAGAGTCCGCGGGCCCGCACGCCTTGAGGTTGTCCTCCTTCGGGAAGTGGTCGTACGGCATGACACCGGTCGCGATCCGTTCCGCGCCGATCACGCCTGCGTAACCAACGTCGATCACGTTCGAGTCCTCGACGTTGAGGCCGATCCGGAAGCCCATCAGGAACACCGCCGCAGCAAGCAGGATCGCCGGCTTCCAGATCGGCCGCGCCGCCTTCACGGGCTTGCCTCGCACACCGATCCAGACGCAGCGCGCGAGGAGATAAGCCAGCGGCGGATACGCGAGCGGGACGCTCGTGAAGATGTTCCCGTGGTTGAAGAACCACAGCGACACTGAGAACGACAGCAGCGCGAGGAGGTCGAGGTTCCGCAAGGACAGCGGCCGTCTGAAGTCGAGCAGTCCGAGCAGGAATGCGGCGCAGAACGCGAGCCAGACGGAGAGGCTGTTGATCTTCTTGCCGCCGAAAGCGCCCGGGTAGCCGCGGGCCATCTTCCACGCGACCTGCGGTCCCGTCCACGCCTCGGTGACGCGCGTCGAGCTGTCGTCGACCTTGCCCTGCGCGATCTCACCCGCGTCCACGTGGTCGTTCTTCTTCCACCAGACGTGCACCGTCCAGCACCCGCTCTGCGCTCCGGCCGCGCACTTCGTCGAATCCGACTCGTAGGTCGCGTCGGTCAGGCGGCCCTTGACCGGATAGCGGTCGAGCCAGTCAGCGACCTTGTCGTTCGCAAGGAACAGTGCCACCGCCCGCTCCTTCGTCAACCGTGGCTTCGTGTCTGCCGCGGAGGCGGAGCTGACGAAGACCGCCGCCGCGAGCACGACACCGGCGACCGCGAAGAGACGCCTCAGCGCTGACTCCGAAACGACCAGAGCTTGTTGCCGATGAAGTTCGCCGGTGTGACGAGCACGATCGCAATAGCCTGCGCGACGATTTTGCCGAGACCGACCTCGACGAGGATGGTCAGGATCGCAAGGTTGCAGAGGTAGACGATCACCGAGACCACGAGGAAGCGGAGTCCCTGATAACCGAAGTGCCCGCGGTCGTGCCGGAACGTCCAGAGCCGGTTCCACAGGTAGTTGTTCGTGACGGCGACGAGAAATGATCCCGTGGCGGCGACCCGGTAGTGGAGGTTCGCACCGTCCAGGAGCGCGACGTAGACCACGAGGTTGACGACATAGCCGACGGCGCCGACGAGGCAGAACTTCGCGAGCTGCTCCCAGTTGCGCCGTTCGCGAAGGGCCCGGGTGGCGCGGACGCGCAGACCCGCGGGCACGGCTGCGTCTCGTTCACCCATGCGGTTCGCGAGACTAGCTGTTAAGCGGCGGAGCGGCGGTTGGCAGCGAACCGCAGCTCGCCGTCCGAGGCGATTCGCGTACCCGCGACCACGACCGCGATAAGCTCACCCGCAGCGTCGACGACGACGTCCCCGAGAGCGCCGAGCTCCCGGGCCTTGCGCTGCACGGGACGCCCGCGCAACGCGCTGAGGGCGAACGTCTTCGAGCGATAGAAGTGGAGCTCGTCCTCCTCGAGGAGAACGAGCGGCGAGAGGATCGCGATCTCGTCGTCGCTCACGGACGCAGTCGGCAGCGGCAGGAACCGGTGCACCTCGTCGCCGCAGAGAACGTCGAGGCCGACCGTGCGCAGCGTGTCGCGGTCGAGCAGCAGGTCGACGGGGCGCCCGAGCTGGATTCCGTGCAATCGCACGGGCAGCGCGAGCAGCTTTGCTCCGGAGAGCTCTTTCATTCCGCCGCCATCGTGCCCCGACCACCCTGCTGCAAACCCGTCCTTCAGAAGCCCTCCTCACCCAGGAGCGGGACGAAACGACACGGCACGGAGCGCAGGACGGCCGGGCCCTCGGGGCTGCGCACGATCACCTGCAGCTGTTGCACTCCGCGGCGGCCGACGGGAACGACCAGCCGGCCGCGAAGCTCGAGTTGCTCGTAGAGCGTCTGAGGCAGCTCCGGCGCAGCGGCGGCCACCGCGATCGCGCTGAACGGCGCGCGCGCAGCGAGGCCCTGCGACCCGTCGCCGACATGGACTTGCACGCGTTCGTAGCCTGCCGCCTTCAGGTTGTCCCGCGCCTGCTCGGCAAGCGCGGGGATGCGTTCGATCGTGTCGACCTCGCCGGCGAGCTCGGCCAGCACCGCCGCCTGGTAGCCCGAGCCCGTGCCGACGTCGAGGACGTGCTCGTTCCCGGTCAGAGCGAGCGCCTCGGCGATGCGCGCGACCATATAGGGCTGCGAGATCGTCTGGCCCTCGCCGATCGGCAGCGCAGCGTCTTCGTACGCACGACGCTGCAGCCGCTCGGGCACGAACAGCTCGCGGGGAACGCGCTCCATTGCGGCGAGCACGCGTTCGTCCACGACGTCGCGGCCACGCAGCTGATGCTCGACCATGCGGCCTCTCAGCTCGCTCGGGTCAGGCGACACGCGTGCGCGCACGCGCGTAGGCCGGCGGCTCCACGTCGAAGTGCTCGAGCACAGCCGGCGCGATCTCGACGATCGACTGTGGCTGCGCATCGAAGCCGATCGTCAACATCGGGACCTCCGAGTCCCCGCGACGCAGCGAGCCGTGACTTCCTCCCCCGCTGTGGTGACGGCCCCCGAGATCGCCGAACTCGTAACCGGGAGCGGCAGAGACGATCACCTCGCCGGCCTGTGGATTCTGGAGAGCGGCCCAGGCGCGCTCGAGGCCGCCCGGATACCCGAGCACAGCCTCATCACCCGTCGTTCCCTCGGCGCCGAAGCGCAGTTCCTCGCCTTCGCGCCGGGCCACGGCCTCGTCGCATTCAAGGAAGAGCACCGTCTCCGCGGCCTCTTCGGCGTCCAGTCGCAGGGCAAGGTCACGCGGTCCGAGCTTGCACTCGGGCAGGCGGTAGATCATCCCGGCCCGATTCGAGGCGGTGACGAGCGCTCCGTCGATCCCGTCGAAGCGCGACTCCAGCCTCACATGGCGGTCGACGTGCGTCTGGCCGTGATCCGAGCAGAGCACGACCGCATAGCGCTCGAGGAACTCGTCCGGCCCACCGGCTGCGTCAAGGAGCGCACCAACTGCGGCATCGCTCCGCGCGAGCGCCTCGAATGCCTCGTCCGGGCCGTGCGCATGCGAGGCGAAGTCGTAGTCCGGGAGGTAGTAGACGAGGAAGTCGAAGCCGTCACGCGTGACGAGCCACCGCCCGACCGCCGCCGCGTACGCGTCGATCGATCCCTGGGCCCGGCCGAAGATGGCGAGCGGGGCGCCGGTGGGGTCGGACTCGAAGAGGTTGTAGAAGAAGAACCGCTTCGGGCCGTACGCGGGAATTGTCAGGCCCGGAAGCGTCGGCAGATGCGGCGTCCGCCCCCGGTAGCACGTGATGTTGATCGCGGCCGTGGTCAGGCCCGCATCCTCGAGCGACTCGTACATCGTCATGGCGCCGGCACCGAGATGGAGCCGGTTCATGTTGATGATCGTGTCGAGGATCGAACGTGCCATGCCGGCCGCTCGCACGGCTGCAAAGGACGACCCGTACTCGACGAGACGCGAGCGCTCGCGGTCGTACCAGACGAGGTGAGGGATGTGATGGACGTCGGGATGTGCGCCCGTCGCGATCGACGACACGCACACCGGCGTGAGTGACGGGAACGTCGAAACGGCTCTCGAGTAGCGACCCTGCTCCGCGAGGAACGACAGCGCCGGGAAGCGGCCGTCACCAACCGCCGCCTCGAACATCGACGGCGTCAACCCGTCGATGACGACGAGGATGACCTTCTTGTTGCGGTCGGTTGTCATGTTCGAATGGATCGACCGGTCGTTTCCGACGGACGAGCGAGCAAAGCTCGCACGTCCTGATGGCGGCACCGCAAGCGTCGCCTAGTCTTTGGCAAGGGACCGAAGCCCCGCGTAGCGCTCGGCAGCGCGGCCGCGCAGGCGCGCGGCGAAAGCGGGAACGACTACCGCCTCCAGGTAACCGGCGATCGGGATCCACGCGATTGCCGCCAGCGCAACGGCTGCGAGCGCGACGAACACCGCCGTCCCAAAGCGCGCGCCTCCCCGCCGGAGCGTTCCCGACACGAGCTGAGCGGAGCCGGCCGCGCCGAGTGCGCCACCAACACCGCCGCCCACCGCCTCGTCCCACTGGCCGAGTGCGAGGCCGACCAGGACCCCGGCGCCCACCGCGAGCACGAGGCCGGCGACGAGCCCCGCGCGCGTGCCTGCGAGCAAGCCCTCGAGCAGGACCCCGATCGCCACGCCGAGCCCGGCGCACACACCAATCCAGTACCAGCTACCCATCTGCGGCCAGTGTAGTGACTCGGTTTGCGCTGGCCGTTTGCAGGGAAAAGCAGCGAAGCCGCTCCCCCGCGGACTCAAACCTCAGGAGGACAAAAACCTAGTGAGCGACGATGCGAAGCCTCTGCTCGTCTTCTTCTCGTCCGAGCGTTCGGGCCCCGCACGCCGGATGGAGAGCCTGCTCGCGCACCTCGCGCGGAAGGAGCGCACGCGTCTCCGCGTGATACGCGTCGACGTCCACGAACAACCCGACCTCGCCGAGCGGTTCAACGTCGGAGCCGTGCCGACGCTCGTGCTCGTCAAGGGCAAGCGGGTCGTCGACCGCATCGACGGCCGGGCGAGCGCTCCCAAGATCGAGGACATGATCGCCCCGCATCTGGCTGCCGCGGTTCGCCTGAGGAAAACCGCTCCGCTCTCAGCTTCGTAGGTCCCCCTGGATGCCCGGGCGCCACTGCCCCGGTGCCCGGGCTCCTCATGAACGGGGCAGACAGGGAGGCAAGGGGATGAGACGAAGGGGAGTCATCGCGGCGCTCGCGGTCGGCGTCGCAGCACTCGGAGTCGCCACGTACGCACTGGCCGGCGGCTCGGGGGCGGGGTTCAACCACCTGACGGCGACGATGAGCGGCTACCAGGAAGTGCCGGCGGTCTCGAGCGGCGCCTCGGCGACGTTCACGGCCGACGTGAGCAAGGACGGCAACTCGATCGACTGGGAGCTCAGCTACGGCGGGCTCGAGGGCGCCGTCCAGCAGTCGCACATTCACTTCGGCCAGCGAAGCGTGAACGGCGGAATCTCCGTGTTCCTCTGCACAAACCTCGGCAACGGGCCTGCCGGCACGCAGCCTTGCCCGCAGTCCGGGACGATTCACGGGACGATCACGGCGGCCGACGTGTCGCCGGCGATCGGAGCGACCGCCGGGGCGAGAACGCAGGGAATCGATACGGGCCAGTACGACGAGCTCGTACGTGCGATCGACGCCGGCAAGACGTACGCGAACATCCACTCGACCACGTGGCCGGGAGGAGAGATCCGAGCACAGTTGAACGAGGACGACCCGCACAACTGAGTCGAGGGGCGCCCGGTTTCGGGGCGCCCGGTTTCGCGCCGGGCGCCCCTCACCGTTGCTCGAGCCTGCGGATGACGTCGAGGCCGAACTCGGCCGCCCGCGCACCGTCGACGACACGGTGATCGAACGTGACCGAGATGTAGCCGACACGCGCCGCAACGACTGAGCCGTCGCGCACCACCGGGCGGTCGCCGATCCGGCCGATGCTGAGAATGGCGACTTCGGGATGATTCACGATCGGCGTCTGCAACAGGCCGCCGAGCTTGCCGGCGCTCGTCACCGTGAACGTCGAGCCGCGCAGCTCCTCGGGCGCGAGCTTTCCCGCGCGTGCGCTCTCGGCCAGGCGCCGCACCTCTGCACCGAGCTCGTCGACCGAGCGGCTGTCGCAGTCGCGCACGACGGGAACGAGGAGCCCGGCGTCGGTCTGCACGGCAACGCCGAGGTCGTAGCGGTCGAGGAAGACGATCTCGTCGCTCTCGAGGCGCGCGTTCAGCTCCGGGAACTCGTGCAGGGACTCGGCGACGGCCTTGAGCACGGTCGGCACGAGCACGTCGAGGTCGACCCCCGAGAAGTCGCATTCCTCGACCCACGTCACGGCAGGGACTTCGCGATGGGCTCGCGCCATATGCTCGGCGATCACGCGCCGCACACCGCGCAGAGGCGCGCGCCGCCCCTCTCCCGGCGCTGCCGCGCCGCGGACGTCTTCCTCGGTGACGCGCCCCTGCGGGCCGGTGCCCGTGAGCGAGTCGAGGTCGACGCCGAGCTCCTGCGCGATCTTGCGCACAAGCGGTGTCGCGCGTCCTTTCGCGGCAGGCGCCGGCTGCGAGACGGCCGGACGCTCCGCCTCTACACTCGGCGCGCCGTCGCCCGAGTCGCCGCCGATGACGACGAGCACCGTCCCGACCGGGACGACTTTCCCTTCTTCGACCAGGATGCTCGTGACGGTGCCGGCAGCGGGTGAGGGTATCTCGACCGTCGTCTTGTCGGTCTGGATCTCGACGAGCGGGTCGTCCTCGCCGATCTCCTGTCCTTCCGACACGAGCCAGCGGGCGATCTCGCCTTCCGTCAGGCCTTCGCCGAGATCGGGGAGTTTGAATTCGTAGGCCACCGTCAGATTCTTATCGCGTCGTGGCGAAGGACTGCATGTACACCCTTTACGCCGTTGACAACCTGCGTCACCCGGAGGTCGACGACGACGCTGGCAAGCCCGAGCGCCTCGCGGCGCTCCAGCGCGAGCTCCCGCTCCATCAGGTCGAGCATCGCTCTCGTCGCGATCGCTGCAGCGGTGTCGAGGTCTTCGTCGAAGCCGAACGTCACCCACGCTTCCGGACTCCACACGAGCGGCGTGTCGAGCTGCGGCTCGTCTCGGACCGTCAGCGTCAGCTGCAGGCGATCGAGGCCGCATTCGATCGCGGTCTGCGAGACCTCGCCGTCGCCCTGGCGCGCGTGCCCGTCGCCCGCGGAGAAGAGCGCTCCGTCGACCGGAATCGGGAGGAAGAGCTTGGTCCCGGCGACGAGCTCCGTGCAGTCGATGTTGCCGCCGCAGGGCCGAGGCGGCCCGGTCGAATGCACGCCGGGCTCGGCCGGAGGCATCCCGAGCACGCCCGCGAAGGGGCGAAGGTCGACCTCACGTCCCTGCTCGTCGCGACCCGTTCCCGCAGCCGGATCGAGGCTCCAGCGCAGGACGCATGTCTCACCGTCTCCGAGCCCGAGATAGTCGTTCAGCGGGGAGGGCCAGCCGGCGGCGAACGTCGCACCCCATGAGCCCACC
>Ga0307323_10000750_pt1 | contig 10065 bp, 8 predicted proteins | sample ER_DNA_381_FD_194496 | JGI IMG/M metagenome (GOLD analysis project Ga0307323, IMG submission 194496) | Bulk soil microbial communities from the East River watershed near Crested Butte, Colorado, United States - ER_DNA_381 | ecosystem: Environmental > Terrestrial > Soil > Floodplain | place: USA...
AAGGCGGCTCCCCACGTGTCGTGCACGCAATGGACCGGCCAGATCCCGCCATCGGCCGCGAAGTGGGGCGTGTGCTCAGGATGCCAATCCTGCGTGTACGCGACGAACGACCGTCCGTCGCGCGCCTGCTCGAGCTCGGCATTGGCCACCGCGGGTACGTGCTCTCCACCCGTGACGTACAGGCTGCCATTCGGGTCGGCGAAGTCGTTCTGGACATCGACGATCAGGAGCGCGGTTCGTTCGTCGTAGATCGGCACGGGCCCTCCGCTGGAGCGGATGCTACTTCGGCGTGGGAGCATCGTGGGGTGCAACGTGTCCGCGTGATCGTCTCCGGCCACGTCCAGGGAGTGTTCTTCAGGACCGGTTGCGCCCGCGCGGCGGCCGAGCACGGCGTGGCCGGCTGGATCCGCAATCGCGACGACGGTACCGTCGAGGCGGTCTTCGAAGGCTCCACGGCCGCGGTAGCTGCCATGATCGCCTGGTGCCGGACCGGGCCCCCGGGCGCCTCCGTCGTACACCTGGAATCGTTCGAAGGGTCGCCGATCGGCGAACGCGGGTTCCGCATCACCGGGTGATCGTGGGTGCGCACTGCCTCCCACGCCATGAATCACATGACTGTTAGCATCCGCGCGATGTTCCTCCGGCAGATCCAGATCCGCGGTTTCAAGAGCTTCGCGGACAAGACCGTCCTGGAATTCGTCCCCGGGGTGTCCGTGATCGTCGGCCCGAACGGATCCGGGAAGTCCAACCTGGTCGATGCGATCAGCTGGGCGCTCGGGGAGCAAGGGCCCCGTGCGCTCCGCGGCGGCCAGATGGCCGACGTCATCTTCGCCGGGACACCGTCCCGCCCGGCACTCGGCATGGCCGAGGTCAAGCTCGTGATCGACAACTCCGCCGGGAAGATCCCGGTGCCCATGAGCGAGATCGAGATCGCTCGGACGATCTTCCGGAGTGGCGACTCCGAGTACCGCATCGGCGGGCAGGTCGTTCGGCTGATGGACGTCCAGGAGCTCCTTTCGGAATCGGGGATCGGCCGGGCGCTCCACACGGTCGTGGGGCAGGGACAACTCGAAGAGGTGCTCCTGTCCCGGCCGGAGGACCGGCGCAAGTACATCGAAGAGGCGGCCGGGATCGCGAAGCACCGTCGCCGCAAGGAGCGGGCCGAGCGGAAGCTCGGTGGTCTGGATCAGGATCTGCTCCGGCTGTCGGACGTGCTTGCCGAGTTGCGTCGGCAGCTCAAGCCCCTCCAGCAGCAGGCGGAGATGGCCAAGCGACATGAGACCCTCACGGCCGAAGCCGATCGGCTCTCGCGAACGCTCGCCGCCGCCAGGCTCCGCGCGCTGGTCCACGAGCAGGAGCGCCGCCGCGCCGGTTGGGATCAGGGCCTGGTCGAACGCTCGCAGGCCCGAGAGCGACTGGACGCGCTCGACGAGCAGGTGCTCGCGGCGGCCGACGCTCGAGCCGCCGCGACCCGGACGCTCACCGAGTCCGAGCAGGTGGTGCGCGCCACCACGTTCGATCGCGATGGCGCGGAACGACGTTACCGGGAAGCGGTCGACGGCGAAGCGGCGGCGCGGACGCAGCTCGCGTCCGAAGCGACCCGCACGGCCAGGTTGGATACGGTCGCGCAGGAGATCGATCGGGTCGACCGCTTGCTCGCGGAGACGATCGCCGAGCTGGAGGCACAGGAGGGGGCGCTCGCCAGCGCCGAGGCGACGTACCGGCAGGAGGAGGACCACCGCCGCGAGGTCGAGGATCTCCGCCGCCGGATGGGCGAAGAGGCGGCCGGACGGCGCGCGGAGCACGAGGCGCTCGAGCGGTCGCTCGCCAACGCCGAGCGTGAGCGCGAGCGCCTGGCGGATGACCTCGCGTCGGTCCACGAGCGGATCGCCACGATCGAAGCCGAACGCGAGACCGTCGAGCGGGACATCGAGCAGATGGACGGGCAGTCGTCCCCGCTCGCGGAGCGTCGGGACCGGCTCGAGGACGAACGCCGGAGCCTGGCGGCGAAGGTGCAGGAGCTGGAGGACGCGCGACGTGGGATGCAGGCGCGCAAGGACCTCCTCGACGCGCGGCGCACGGACATCGAGGAGACGCCCGGCTCTCGGTTCCTCAAGGAGCACAAGGGCCGTGCCGTCGGACTGCTGAAAGACCTGGTGCGGATCGAACCTGGCCTCGAGCGCGCGCTCGTGGCCGCGCTCGGATCGCTCGCGGACGCCGTCGTCTACGAGGACGGTGCCCTCGCCCTACAGGACGCCCACGAGGGTGGCGGGGCGATCCTCGCGATCGCCGCCGGGGGACCCGTCCCGCTCGGGCGGTCCGGCGAACGGCGGCTCCTCAGCGTGGTCCACGCGGAACCGGCGGCCCGGGGGATCATCAGCACGGTCCTCCGCGACGTCTACCTGGCCGACACCGTAGACGAGGCGGTCGAGCGGCAACGCGAGCAGGGCCAGTCGTCGTTCGTCACACCGGACGGGATGCTGATCGGCCCTGCGGTGATCCACACCGCGATCGAGGCCGATGCCCGCCTCCGCGAGATCAGGGCGGAGCTGCAGGTGCTCGCCCACGACCTGTCGGCGACGGAGCAGCAGCTCCGCCCGCGCCGGCAACGACTCGACGAGATCGGCGACGAGATCTCGTTCCTGCGCGAGCAGATCGACGCGGCCGACGCGGACATCACCTCTGCGGCGGAGCGTCTGACATCGTTCGAACGCGACCTTGGAGGTCTGCGGACCGAGGATGAGATGCTCCGGCATCGGATCGCAGCGATCGAGGAAGGCGAAGCGGCCTGGCGATCACGATCGTCCGCGATCGCGCCTTCAGCGACCGAGGATCTGCCCGAGCTCCCACCCCTGCCGCAGTCACCGATCCAGGTCCGGGTCGCCGTGGAGACCTTGCGGCGAGATCGAGCGCACCACGACCACCGGGTGGCGGAACTGCGCGCCGAACGGGACGCATTGGCCGCGCAGGACCCGCACGCGATCCGTCAGGCGCTCGTGGAGGCCGAGGCCTCGCGGAGCGAGGCGGAGGCCGCCGCGCGCGCGGCGGAGGCCGCGTGCGCGGCGGCCGGGGGAACGCGAGACGCCGCGGCCGTGGAGGAACGTGAGGCGGCCGAGGCCGAGGCGCGTGTCAATCGATCCTGGCGAGAGGCCTCCACCGAGCTCGACCGGCTGCGCGAGAAGTACGAAGAGGACGATCGCTCGCGCGGCGACATCGAGCGCCGGATCGCGGACGCCGAGCGCATGCTCCGCGAGGGCTTCGGGGCGGACCCGACCGAGGCGCTGGAGGAGCTCAACGACGATGACACGGTGGAGGGGATCGCGAAGCGGCAGGAGCTGGTGCAGCGGCGCCTCGGGCTCCTCGGCCGGGTCAACCTCCTGGCGGTCGGCGAGCTCGGGGCGATGCAGGAACGCCACGACTTCATGCAGCGGGAGCTCGAGGATGTCCGGGCGGCGCGGCGAGATCTCCTCGAGCTGATCGCCCAGGTCGATCGCGAGATCACCGAGACGTTCACGACCGCGTACCGGGACGTCGCGATGCAGTTCGAACGGCTCGTCGCGGAGCTCTTCCCCGGAGGTGAGGGACGCCTCGTCCTGACCGATCCGGCGACCCCCCTCGAGTCGGGCATCGAGATCGAGGCATCGCCCGGGCGCAAGCGAGTGAAGCGCATCTCGTTGCTGTCGGGCGGCGAACGATCGCTGACCGCCCTCGCCTTCCTGTTCGCGATCTTCACGGCTCGGCCATCCCCGTTCTACCTGATGGATGAGGTGGAGCCGGCACTCGACGACGTCAACCTCCACCGATTCCTCCGGCTCGTGGGTGGGTTCGCGAAGGACGCGCAGGTGCTGATCGTCACCCACCAGAAGCGCACGATGGAGATCGCGGGCATGCTCTACGGGATCTCGCTGAACACCGACGGCACGACCAAGGTGGTCGCGCAGCGGATGGAGTCCTCCGCATCGACGGAGGCGCCGGCCGACCCCATGCCGCAAGCACAACCCGTCCGCTAGCCTTCCGCGCGATGTGGTGGTACATCCTGGTCTTCGCGCTTCTCGCCGTACTGCTGGTGGTCGCCGGCACGATGCGGATCATCCGGCGCCGGCGCGCCGGCCTCGGCCATGAGCACGTCTACCCATCCGCGCCCGAGCATCCCGCGACGCAGCGACACGCCGCCCCGCCGACGGAGGCTCGCGCCTCGGGTGGGGCGTTCCGCGGGGACGGCCTCGGTCCGACCCTGAAAGGTCTCTTCCATGCCGGGACGTCGGAGACGACGTGGCGCGAGCTCGAGGACATCTTGCTGAAGGCGGACGTCGGCCCCAAGGCGGCGTCGGACATGGTGCAGCGTGTCCGCGGCGACCATCCCACGGGTCGCGACGTGATCGACACCGTCCGCGGAGAGATCCTCTCGATCCTGGGACCCGACCGGCCCCTCACGCTCGACCGGCGGCTCTCGGTGATCCTCGTGGTGGGGGTCAATGGAGCCGGGAAGACGACCACGATCGGGAAGCTCGCCAAGCGGTTGGTTTCGGAAGGCAAGGTGGTGAGCGTCGCCGCGGCTGACACGTTCCGCGCGGCGGCCGGCGAGCAGCTCGAGATCTGGGCCCGCGTGTCCGGTGCGCAGCTGATCGCTCAGGATCGTGGCTCGGACCCCGGCGCCGTTGCATTCGACGCCGTCAAGGCCTCGGAGGCCCGCGGCGTCGACGTGCTGATCGTCGACACGGCCGGGCGCCTGCATACGAAGCAGCCGTTGATGGATGAGCTGTCGAAGATCAAGCGGGTGATCGAGAAGGCCGGCGCTGCGGTGGACGAGACCTTCCTGGTGCTCGACGCGCAGACCGGGCAGAACGGGATCGCCCAGGCCCGCGCGTTCACTGACGCCGTCGAGATCACCGGTGTCGTGTTGACGAAGACCGATGGATCGGCGAAGGGCGGCATCGTCTTGGCCGTGCGGGAGGAGCTCGGTGTCCCCGTGCGGTTCGTCGGCGTGGGGGAGCGACCCGACGATCTCCGGCCCTTCGACGCCGCGGTGTTCGCCGATCGGCTGCTGTCCTCGGCTTGAGCGCGATGCGAGCCAGGATCCTCATCGTCGACGACCACCCCACGATGCGCGAGGCCATGCGCCTGGTGCTTGCCGATGAAGGCTTCAGCGTCGATGAAGCCGCCGACGGCGCTCGAGCCTTGGACCTGGTCGCGAGCGACCGCCCGGACCTCGTCTTGCTGGATCTGAACATCCCGGGGATCTCGGGCGCGGATCTGCTCGAGGCTCTCAAGGCGAGCCGTGCGACCTCCGGCATCCCCGTCGTCGTCGTGACCGCCGAGGACGAGGAGGGACGCCGAGCGGCGATGCAGGCGGGTGCGGAGGACTACCTGACGAAACCCTTCAGTCCGCGTGCGCTGGTGCGGACGGTCGAGCAGGTGCTGGAAGGGTCCGAGCCGACGGGAGGGTGACGGTGAAGGTGGAGCCCTCGCCGACGGCGGAGGTGACATCGATCCAACCGCCCATCGCTTCGGTCAAGAGCTTCGATATGTACAGCCCCAAGCCGAACCCTTCCGTGTGGGTGAGGCTGCTCTCGCGCTGGTGGAATCGCTCGAAGACCCGGTCCACCTCGGACTCCGGGATGCCCGAACCACGGTCGACCACATCGAACGAGACCGTCCCCTCCGCCGGCGTTCTCCAGCGCAGCCCCACCGTCGCCCCGGCCGGCGAGAACTTGACAGCGTTGTGCACGAGGTTCGTGAGGACCTGGATCAGACGGTTGGGGTCGGCCACCATCCGAACCGGGGCGTCGGTCCCTTCTTCGATCCGGACAGAGGCGGCGGCCTCGCCGAGGCCGTTCGTCACCTGCTCGAGCATGTGTCGAACCTCGACCTCGGTCGGTTCGAGCGACAGCTTGCCTGCTTCGACCCGGGAAACCACGAGGAGATCCTCGACCAGGCGGATCAACCGATCCGTCTGCGTGAGCACGATGCTCAGGTACTCGTCGCGCTGATCGATCGTGAGGTCGCTTCCGCGACGCCGCAGCATGTCGACGAAGCCTCTGATCCCCGAAAGAGGGGTACGGAGCTCGTGACTCGTGATGGCGACGAAGTCCGACTTCATCTCGTCCAGCTCTCGCAGGCGTTGCACCGTCGCTGCTTGATCGGCGCGGAGCCGCGCGGACTCGAGCACCAAGCCGAGTTGATCCGCGAGTCCCCGGAGCAGCTCCCCTCGCTCGTCGTCCGGTCCGCCTCCGTTCGCCGACCGCTCGTGGAGCGCGCCGACGATCTCTCCGCGAACCACCATGGGCACGACAGCGTCAGGCGGCGCGATCACCGCCACTCCTTCCAGGGCGGCGGCCGCCACCGGCGCTGACGCCGGGAACAGACGGTCCCCGCGGAGGTAGCCAGGGTCGCCGTAGACGCCGTACGCGACGAATCCCACCTCACCCGCGGATCCACGGTCTCGCACGAGGATGCCGAGCGCGTCGCATCCCACCTCCTTGGCGATCGCCTCCACGGTGGGCTGCAGGGTCGGCGCCAGACGGTCCATGTCGGGTTCAGCGATCGCCGCCGCGTGGAAGGCCGCGACCTCCCCACGGGCCTGCCCTTCCTTCGCCGCTGCGGCCTCGGCCCGAGCCGCCGCGGCCTCGGCATCGCGGGCGCGCCGTTCGGCCTCCGCGGCCTGACGGCGCGACAACGACGCGAACGACCCTGCAACCGCTCCCACCACGAGTGCCATGCCGGCCCGGAACGCGATAACAGGCACGCTCGTCTTCATCGCCGAGGAGGCGGCGGCGACCCCGAACTCGGGGAGCAACTGCCCGGCGAGGAAGGCCGCGGCTCCCAGGGCGGCTCCCAGGAGCCCCCAGCGTGCTGCCCCCTCGAGCGGGATCAGGTAGCCGACCACCCAGACGGGATCGGCGGGACCGTCCGTCGTGAGCCACACGAGACCGAGGATCACCAGCGAGTCGAGCGCGAAGGCGAGGATCCCGAGGGCCTCGAGCGGTGTGCCCTCCGCTTTGCGGGCGGCGCCGGCGATCGCGACGTTGCCGACCGTCAAGCCGACGACGAGGGCGACTCCGAGGGGCAGCACGAACGTCGGGTCGCTCGCCCGATCGCGGATCGCGAACCCAACCTGGACGGCTCCGAACGCGGCGACGATCCAGCGCAGAACGACCAAGCGCTGCTCGAGGAGGCGCGCATCATCATCGCTTCGTACGGTGCCCATCCCGGTTCTCCCGGCCGATACACTAGGTGGTCGAGCGGCCCCAAAACCGCAACCGACCTCTCACTATGTTCGACACACTGACCGAGCGCCTGGATGGCGTCTTCTCGAAGCTCCGCAGGCGAGGCAAGCTCCACCCCAAACAGGTGGACAACGCACTCGCCGATGTCCGCACCGCGTTGCTCGAGGCGGATGTCGCGGTGGAGGTCGCCGACGACCTGCTGAACCGCGTTCGCTCTCGTGCGCTGTCGGAAGAGGTCTTGAAGAGCCTCACGCCGGCCCAACAGGTCGTGAAGGTCATGAACGACGAGCTGACGGTGACGCTTGGAGGCGAGCACCGGCCGTTCACCCTTCCCGGCGCACCGCCGGTCGTGGTGCTGCTGGCCGGCGTGCAGGGCTCGGGCAAGACCACCGCCAGCGCGAAGCTAGCGAAGTACCTGAAGTCGAAGGGGAGGCGGCCGCTCCTGGTGGGCGCGGACCTCGACCGTCCGGCCGCGGTCGAACAGCTCCGCACGTTGGGGCGCGAGATCGGCGTCCCCGTCTGGTCCGAGGGACGCGACCCGGTCAAGCTCGCCAAGAACGGCGTGCGAGAAGCCGAACGGACGGGGGCCGACGTCGTCATCGTCGACACGGCCGGGCGCCTGCACGTGGACCCGGAGATGATGAAGCAGGCGAGGAAGATCAAGGACGTCACCAAGCCGGCGCACGTGTTGATGGCGTGCGACGCGATGACGGGGCAGGATGCGGTGATCCAGGCACGCGAGTTCATGCACGACGTCGACACGACGGGGTTCATCCTGACTAAGCTCGACGGGGATGCTCGTGGCGGGGCCGCCCTGTCGATGACCGGGGTGACGGGTCGGCCGATCTTCTTCGCGGGAACGGGGGAGCGGCTGGATGACCTCGAGCCCTTCTATCCCGATCGGATGGCGGGACGGATCCTCGGCATGGGCGACGTCCTCACGCTGATCGAGAAGGCGCAGGACACGGTCGATGCCGAGAAGGCTGCTGCCGCCGCGGAGCAGATGATGCAGGGACGGTTCAACCTCGAGGACTTCCTCGAGCAACTCCGCCAGATGAGGAAGCTCGGCCCCATCCAGGACATCCTCAAGATGCTGCCCGGCGTGCCTGGCGGGAAGAACGCGGTCAAGGAGATGGCGGAGGCGGTGGATGAGGCAGAGCTCCGTCGCGCGGAGGCGATGATCCTGTCCATGACCCGGGAGGAGCGGCGGAATCCCGCTATCATCTCCGGGTCCCGTCGGCTCCGGATCGCGGATGGATCCGGGACGACGACCGCCGACGTCAACCAGCTCCTGAAGGACTTCGAGGGTGCGCGGAAGATGATGCGGTCGATGATGGGTGGCAAGCGGCTGCCGGGGATGGCCAAGGTCCCCGGCGTCAAGCCTTAGACCGAGGAGACGAACGAGATGGCGACGAGGATCCGTCTGCGGCGGATGGGCTCGAACAAGCGGCCCTTCTATCGCGTCGTGGTCGCCGACCAGCGGAGTCCCCGCGACGGGCGCTTCATCGAGATCATCGGCAGGTACCACCCGTTGAACGAGCCGTCCGTGATCGAGATCGACGCGGATCGAGCGCTGCACTGGCTCATGGTGGGGGCTCAGCCGTCGAACCAGGTGCGGAACTTGATGAGCAAGGTCGGAATCTGGGACCGATTCGTCGCCGAGCGGCCGAAGGCCGCGGCGTCGACCACATCGAAACCGGAGCGGCCCGTCAGAACGAAGATGTCGAAGAAGGCGCAAGCGAAAGCGGCGGAGGCGGCCGAACAGCGCACGGAGGCCCCGACACCCGCAGCGGAGTCCGCGCCAACACCGGAGCCCGAGCCGTCCGACGCCGACACGGAGCAGGCTGCGCCCGCAGCGTCGACCGGATCCGGGTCCGACGAAACGCCCGCGTCGGACACCGCTCCGACGGACGTGCAGGAGACGCCCGAGGGCTGACGTGAAGGAGCTCGTCGAGTTCCTGTGCCGTGAGCTCGTCGACGACGCCGATGCGGTGCGCGTCCACGAGGCGTTCGATGAACGCGGGCCCGTCTACACCGTGACGGTTGGCCCGGGCGAGCTCGGCAAGGTGATCGGGCGGGGCGGACGGACGGCCAAGGCGATCCGCACCGTCGTTCGCGCGGCCGGCACCCGGCAGCACGTTTCGGTCCGCGTCGACTTCGAGGATTGACGTGGAGCGGCCGGCGATCGTCGTCGGCGTCGTGCTCAAGCCTCACGGGTTGCGGGGTGAGGTGACCGTGCAGAGCCGATCCGACAACCCCGACCGTTGGACCTCCGGCTCTGTGGTGTTCGACGATGCCGGCACCCGCTACCGCGTGACCGCCGCTCGTTCCCATGGCGCCCGCCTGCTGGTGTCGTTCGAAGGGATCGATGATCGGACGGCCGCCGATGGCCTCCGGGGACGGGAGTTGCTGGTGCCCGAGTCGTGGCTCCCAGACCTGGCCGATGGCGAGTGGTGGCCGCACCAGCTCGAAGGGTGCCTGATCGTCACGGAACGCGGACGCGAGCTGGGCACCCTCACGGAGGTGATCGCGAATCCCGCGAACGACCTCTGGGTGGCCGTCGACGCGTCGGGGAAGGAGACCCTCGTTCCCGTGCTGAAGGACCTCCTGATCCAGGTGGACGTTCCCGCCAAGCGGATCGTGGTCCGGGACGTCCCCGGGCTCACCGCTCCGGAGGACGATCCTTCGTCGGCACCCGGGCGGTGAGGGCGTGCCCCTCGGGTCAGATCTCGGCGAGCTTGGCGAGCGCGGCGACCTTCTTCAGCACGTAGCGATGGCCGTCGCGACGGACGAGCCCGCGGCGGTCGAATTCCTTCAGGATCCGTGTGACGTTCTCGCG
>Ga0307323_10000754_pt1 | contig 10037 bp, 8 predicted proteins | sample ER_DNA_381_FD_194496 | JGI IMG/M metagenome (GOLD analysis project Ga0307323, IMG submission 194496) | Bulk soil microbial communities from the East River watershed near Crested Butte, Colorado, United States - ER_DNA_381 | ecosystem: Environmental > Terrestrial > Soil > Floodplain | place: USA...
GCCGCCCAGATCTCACCGTCCAGGCGCACCTGGCCGTCAGGGCGGCACGACGAGACGACGACGGCACTTCTGCCGATCAGGGTCTGTGCTCCCACCGCCTTCTTGCGGTGGCGAACGGTGCGGTTCCAGACGAGCAACTCGACGATGCCGAGCGGCACCGTGACGAGGAAAGCGACGAGGTTCCAGGGCGACGGCAAGAAGAGGAGCAGCACGAAGGCGACGATGATCAGCAAATGAAGTCCGTCGCTCTTGAACCGGGCCTGCTGGCCTAGCGCTTCTTCGCGCGTCTGACCGTGCGCGCCATCAGGAATTCCTGAGCGGACACGTGTTTCGCACGGCCCTTCGGCTGCGTGCGGTGCCAGGCCCCATCGGCGTCCAGTTCCCAGGAAAAGCACGTGTCGGCGAGCAACGCGTCCAGGATCTCGGCCACGTCCGAGCGCAGACGGGAGTCCTCGATCGGTACCAGGACCTCAACGCGCCGATCGAGATTGCGGGGCATCAGGTCGGCGCTACCGATCCAGGTCGTCGTTCGGTCACCGGTCTGGAACGAAAGGATCCGGCTGTGCTCGAGAAAGCGTCCGAGCACACTGCGGACGGTGATGCGCTCGCTGAGGCCGGGGACACCCGGGCGCAGCATGCAGATTCCACGCGTGATGATCTCGACGGTGACCCCGGCCGCCGAAGCGGCATAGAGCGCATCGATCACCTCGGGGTCGACGAGCGAGTTGACCTTGATCCGGATTCGCCCGCCTTCGCCTGCTCGCGCCGCGCGCACGACACGGTCGATCTCGTTGAGGATCCCGTCGCGGAGAAACCACGGGCCGACGAGCAGCTTGCGGAAAACCGTCGGGCTCGTCCGCCCTGTGACGGCATTGAAGACCTCCGCGACGTCGGCCGCGATGTCCTCGTCGGCCGTGAAGAGACCGAGATCCTCGTAACTGGTCGCGTGCGATGCGTGATAGTTCCCGGTGCCGATGTGGACGTAGCGACGAACGCCGTTTCGCTCACGACGAACGAGCAGGGTGAGCTTGGCATGCACCTTCAACTGGGGGACGCCGTAGACGACGTCGACGCCGGCCCGCTCGAGAGCCCTTGACCACTCGATGTTTCGCCGCTCGTCGAACCGCGCCTTGAGCTCGACGAGGCAGACCGCCTGTTTCCCTTCTTCGGCCGTCTCGACGAGTGAGGCGAGCGTGGCCGATAGCTCGCCGGTCCGGTAGACGGTGCCCTTGAGCGCTGCGACCTTCGGATCGCGTGCGGCCGCCACGAAGGCCTCGACGCTGGTGTCGAAGGCGTCGTACGGATGGTGGACGAGAATGTCCCGGCGCCGAATCCGAGCGAGCAGGTCCGCGGGGCTCTTACTCACGAACGGCCGTCTGGTCCTCGCCACCCACGGCTTGTCCTTCAGATCCGGCCGGTCGATTGCCGTGAGCTCCATCAGTGCGCCGAGTCCAAGTGGAGCGTTGCTGACATAGACCCGTTCGGTTCCGATCTTGAGCTCTCGCCCAAGCGTGTCGATTAGCTCCTGCGACGCGTCGCCGCCGACCTCGACGCGAACGACGTCGGCAGATCGTCGCTGGACGAGTTGTGTCTCGACTGCTTCGACCAGATCGTCGGCGTCAGCCGTCAGAGACAGGTCTGCATCGCGTGTGACCCGAAACGTCGACCGGCTCAGAATCTCAACGGAGCCAAGCAACGCAGGAAGGAAATGCACGATCGCCTCCTCGAGCGGGACATGCAAGTTCCGGTTCCCGACGGGGACGAACCGCGGGAGGTCGTCCGGCACATTCACGCGGATGAAACGCTGCTCATCCGACCTCGTGTCCCGTACCAACAGGCCGATGTTCAGGGCAAGCGTGGTGACGTAGGGAAACGGGGCCGCAAGGCCGACGGCGATCGGCGTCAGCAGCGGCTCGATCTCGCGCTCGAAGCGCTTCGTGAGGGCGCGCAGCTCGCGTGGAGAGCAAGCGGCGACACCGCCGACGCGAATCCCCTCTACGGCGAGAGCGGGCTGGAGGTCTTCCAGCCAGAGGCGGTCTTGCATGGCCTGAAGCTCGACGATTCGGTTGCGCATCTCCCTGAGCGTCTGCGCGGGGGTACGTCCGTCCGGGAACCGGCGCTTGATCTTGGACTCGACCTGGTGGCGGATTCCTGCAAGCCGCACGGCGACGAACTCGTCGAGGTTGGAGGAAAAGATCGCGCAGAGCTTGACCCGCTCCAGAAGTGGCAGGCCGGGATCCTCGGCGAACGCGAGCACTCTACGGTTGAAGTCCAGCCAGGACAGTTCTCGGTTGAAGAACTTCTCCGACTGGACTACCGCCGCAAGCGCGAGAGGGGTGCGTATGGCCGCGACTGCTATAGACCCTCCTTCGCTTCGATTCGGCCGTCTTTTGCAGCTTCGACCAGTGTTGCGTAATCGCGCTCGTTCTGGTCGGCATACGCGACGGCGAAGTCGGCAAGCGCTCGGTCGAAGATGTCGCCCTTGCCGAGGTACGTCGCGATTGCGATGCGGTCTCCCGAGCGGGCGTGTGCCCGCGCGAGGGTCCAGCCGCAAGCCTGTGCGTAGAGCTCGAGGCCACGGGGGAGGATCGTTTCGAGGTCGACCGACGTCTTCCAGTCCCAGAGCTGCCGGACATAGAAGTCGCGCTGTACACCGTCCTCGAACCCCGCCTTGTTCCGAATCCAGCCGAGGAAGATGTCACTTGCCGCTTGCATCAGCCGCTGGCCTTCCACGACCCGCTGGCCGTGGTTGCGGAACTGGCTGCGACCGAGCAACGGCTCGAGCACCGACGGTCCGGTCTCCTTGACCTGGAGGAAGAGCGGGTCTGCGTCGTCGCGCCCGAGTAGCAGGAGGATCCAGCAGCGCGTGCCGACGCTACCCACGCCCACGACCTTGCGCGCGAGATCGACGTAGCGGAACTCTTCCAGCAGGGTCTTGCGATCGGGTTGCAGCGTTCGGCGGTAACCGCGGTAGAGCTCCAGGATGCCGGCCGTGATCACATCGCGATCCAAGCCCGCCTGATCCGCGAGCTCGGCGACCGGCACGATCAGCGGGGGATCGGAAATGATGCGTGGCTCGCCGTCGACCACGTGCGTCAACTTGGCGAACGCCTTCATGCTGTCCTTCGTTCGCGCCTTCGCGACTCCGCGCTCCATCGCCTTGGCCTGTTTCTTGTCCTTCTGGGCGCGAAGGTTCGTCACCATCTCGCTCACATCCAGCCTCGAGTACCAGACACCGAGGTTGTTCATCGCCGCGAACCCCCGCATCGCCTCTCGATACGCACGGACGGCGGTCAAAACGGCGGACCGCCGTACGCGGTCGTCGAAGCCGCGATCCCTGCCGGCAATCTCGAAGCTTGCGGCCAACCGCTTGACGTCCCACTCGAACGGTCCGGGATGCGTCTCGTCGAAATCGTTGAGGTCGAAGACGAGATCCCGGGACGGTGACGCGAAACCCCCGAAGTTGGAGAGGTGGGCGTCGCCACACAGCTGTGCCTTGAGGCCTGCTCGCGGCGTTCCCGCAAGGTCGTGCGCCATCAGGCTCGCTGCACCTCGGTAGAACGTGAACGGCGATACCAGCATTCGGCCGTAACGAATGGGCACCAGTTCGGGAACACGCGCGGGGGTATCGGCATCGACTATTGCGACCGGGTCACGATCGCTCGACAGCTCGAGTATCGAGTGGCTCGCGCGCGGTGCCTGCTCTCGTGCGGCCTTTCCGCGTCCGACGCGCTCGGCTTCGGTCAGGTGAGTGATCTTTGGGTCTACCGGCGTGTGCGCCGAGGTGCCGTCTCCTGTTTTCTCCTCGACCTCCGGCTGGGTTGCGGCACTCTTGGTGCTCATCGTTCCTCCTTCTCCGCTGATGTCGACGCCTCTGACTTTGCCGACTGCACGCGCGTGTCGAACTCGCCGCGCGCAGCCGCCAGGCCGCCGACGTCGCCGCCTGGCCCGCGTAGGACCCAGGCGATCACAACTGCGATGAGCCCTCCCGCAATCGGGCCTACAACGTAGACCCAATAGTGGGAGAAGTCGCCGAGGGCGAGGTCCGGCCCGAACGAGCGGGCCGGGTTCATCGATGCGCCGCTGATCGGGCTCGACCAGAAACCGGCAAGAATGATGTAGCCGCCAACGGCGACTGCGGACAGCGCACCAACGTTCTGGGCACGTGACGCAGTGCCGAGGATCGTGCTCAGCAGCCCGACTGTGAGGATCAGCTCGATCAGCATTGCCTTCCAGTCGCTGATGCCGGCGCCGGGTTCCGTGGCGCCGAGCTTGCCGACCTTGCCGAGGACGGCCCACAGGAAGAGGCAGGCGAGCGTTGCGCCCAGAAGCTGGACGAAGATGTACCCCGGCACTCGACGCCATGGAAAGTCTCCACGCAGGGTGAACCCGAGCGTCACGGCCGGATTGAGGTGCGCGCCCGAGACCGCGCCCATGAAGAGGATGATCCCCATCACCATCAGCCAGGGTGCCGCGACAGCGGTCGACCTGCTGATCGCGCCGTTGCTGGTGGCGTTCACGACGGCGCCCCCGGCACCTACCAGAACGAGCAGGAACGTTCCGAAGAGCTCGGAGAAGAGTCGTCGCCACTCCTGCGTGGGATCGTCGAAGTCGCCCAAGCCCGGATACTCGAGGGCGAGCAGCGACCGCCGTGTCGTCGGCGTTTTCGACTTGCCGTCCTGGTCGTCGACCACCTCGCTCACCCCCTCCAAGCTACAGCAGGCACGGAGTGACAATCGCTGTTACAGCATCGACACACATCGTCCGGACAGGGTGAAAGCAGCCCTCGAGGCCACAATTCATCCCGACGGGAGGATGCGACCGCCAGAACCCGGGGGGAAGCTTCTGCAGTGGCAGGCCAAGGGACAGGCGTAGGGCTGGTATGAGCGCCCCCCCAGGTGTGCTCGAACAACCTCGTGCTTTCCACCTCCTGGCGAAGCCGACCGGCGCCGTCTGCAACCTGGACTGCTCGTATTGCTTCTTCCTCTCGAAGGAGATGCTCTATCCGGGCAGTCGCTTCCGCATGGCGGACGAATTGCTCGAGGCATACGTCAAGCAGCTGATCGAGGCCCATGCCGGCGTCCCCGAAGTCGCAATCGCCTGGCAAGGCGGGGAACCGACGCTCATGGGCGTCGATTTCTTCCGCCGCTCGGTCGAGCTGGCCGAGGATTGTCTTCAGCCCGGCCAGCGGGCGGCGTACACGATCCAGACGAACGGGACGCTCCTGGACGAAGATTGGGCGGCGTTCTTCAAGGACAACGACTTCCTGGTCGGGATCTCGATCGACGGGCCACGCGAGCTCCACGACACCTATCGCGTGAACAAAGGTGGGAAAGGCAGTTTCGACCAGGTGATGCATGGGCTCTCGTTCCTCGACGATGCAGGAGTCGAGTGGAATGCCCTGACAACCGTGCACGCCGCCAACGGCGATCGCGGCCGCGAGGTCTACCGCTTTCTTCGCGATGAATGTGGCGCCCGCTTCATCCAGTTCATCCCGATCATCGAGCGGGTCGCGGAAGCGGCCGAGGACGGAACCGTTCCCTGGAAGTCGTGGCGCGACCGCCCGCTCTACGTCCAGGAAGGCGAGGTCGTGACCGGGCGGTCGGTGAGCCCGGGGCAGTACGGCCGCTTCCTGGTCGATGTCTTCGAGGAGTGGGTCCGACGCGACGTCGGCGAGGTCTATGTCCAGATGTTCGACGTCGCACTCGCCAATTGGGTCGGGGAGCCCCCAGGTCTCTGCGTCCACTCGGAGACCTGCGGCCTGGCGCTCGCGCTGGAACACACCGGCGATCTCTACTCGTGCGATCACTTCGTCGAGCCGCGCTACCTGCTCGGAAACATCAAGGAACGTCACATGCTGGAGCTCGTCTCCTCGCCCCAGCAGAAGCAGTTCGGGCTCGACAAGCGCGACACACTGCCGCAGTACTGTCTCGACTGCGACGTGCGCTTCGCCTGCCACGGGGGCTGTCCGAAGGACCGCTTCATCCGTACGCCGGACGGCGAGGCTGGCCTGAACTACCTCTGCGCAGGCTTCAAGGAGTTCTTCCATCACGTCGACGGGCCGATGTCTGTGATGGGCGAGCTCCTGGCTCGCAATAGGGCGCCGGCCGAAATCATGGGGCTGTACGCATCTGAAGACTCGAAGCGCGGGCGCAACGATCTCTGCACCTGCGGGAGCGGTCAGAAATGGAAGCGCTGCCACGGCGCTGAGCCGCAGCCGGCCAACCCGACCCGGCTCGCGGCGGAACAGGTATGACCGGAGTCGTCGCAGCGGCTGCGCCGCCCGAGAAGCGGTTCCACCCGAAGCGCATCGTCATCTGGTTGGCGGTGCTCGTCGTGATCGGCGGTGCCGCGTACCTGCTCGGCTGGGACATCCGGGGTTGGTTCAGCCAGCTCTGGGACACGCTCACGCAGATCTCGGCCAAGTACCTCGTCCCGGCGCTCGTCCTTCAAACTCTGCAGACCCTCTTCACCGCCGTCGCGTGGCTCGCGATCATTCGCTACGCGTACCCGGACTCAGGGGTGCCCGCGCGACAGGTGATCGCCACCTATGCGACCTCCGTGGCGCTGAACACCTTTCTCCCCGCCAACCTCGGCACGCTCGTGATGCTGATCATGTACACGGCGATCATCGTGGGGGCGACGTTCGCCGGGATTTTCGCCGGCTATCTCGTCGAGAAGATCTTCTTCACCGTCATCGGGGCGGTTGTCTACGTCTACCTCTTCGTCTCGGTGGGCGGCTCGTTCGACATCAAGTTCGGCTGGGTGTCGGCGCATCCCTGGGCGACCGCGATCATCGCGGCCGGCGTCGTGCTCGGCGTCGTGATCCTCTGTCGGCTTGCCTGGCGCTGGCTGAAGAAGCTCTGGGCCCAAGCCAAGCAGGGCGGCAAGATCCTCGCCGACTGGAAGGCTTATCTCGGGCGCGTCTTCTTACCGGAATTTCTGGGCTGGTGCTGCAAGCTCGGTGTGATCGCCCTGTTCCTGGCGGCATACGGCATTCCCGTGAGCTTTCACACCGTGATGCGGATCGTCGGAGGGAACTCGATCGCGAATGTGGCCTCTGTGACACCGGGAGGCGTCGGTGTCAACCAGGCCTTCAACGTCGCCTCGCTCAACGGCGTCACCGACTCGACGACCGCGACCGCGTACTCGGTTGCACAGCAACTCGTGACCACGGCCTGGAACATCCTCTTCGCAATCATCCTGGTCACCTGGGCTTTCGGCTGGACAGGCGGTAAGAAGCTGGTCGGGGACTCGTACACCGACGCGAAGGCAAAGGCGGCCGACCAAAAAGCCCAGCACGCCGCCAAGAAGGAAGCGAAGAGAGCGGCCAAGCAGGCGCACGGTAAATGAGCTGGATCGACGGGGAGATCGTCCTGGTTTCCCTCGCGGCGATGTTCTCTCCCACGACGCTCTCGTTCTCCGTCCTGGCGCTCGTCCTCGGAGACCGGCCGCTCCGCACCGGATTCTGGTTCTACCTCGGGGCGTTTACGGCGACCCTCGCGGTCGGCATCGTCGCGGCGTTTGTGCTCGGCGACATCGCCGCCTCCGAGAGTCCCGACCCGAAGACCTGGGTCGCGATCCTCGACATCATCGGCGGTGCGCTGCTCCTGATCTACACCGTCATCTTCCTGCGACGGCCTCGGGATCCGGCCAGAGCCCAGGGCATGATCGAGAAGATGAGCAAGCTTGCGATTGCTCCGGCGGTTGCCGTGGTTGGCGCCGGGGCGGCGCTCGCCAATCCGGGCGGATTCATCCCGATCGCCTTGAAGGACATCTCTGAGCTGAATCCGAGCACGGCCCAGTACGCGGCGGATTGGCTGTTCTTCACCGTGGCCTCGCTCTTGCCGCTGGCGCTAGCGCTGGTGTCCCTCCTGGTCGCACCGGACTGGACGAAGCGGCAACTCGATCGGGTGCGCGGCTTTCTCGAGCGGGATGCGAGGACGATCGCAGCCGCGATCGTCGTGCTCCTGGCGGCCTCGCTCATTCGCAACGGCGTCGCCGGGCTTACTGGCTGAAGCCGCCTGCTCGAGCCCTCATCCCTTCTGGATGATGTGCCGTGTCCGCCGGTCCCCGAGAATCGCTGGAGACGTGCAGCTTGCGTCGTTCTCTAGAGAGTAGGGAGGATCAAGATGGCAATTGGACCGGTTCAGCTCGTCGTCCTCGGCTTCGACCACCCCGAGTTTCGCGGCGAGATCATCGAGGAGCTCGAGCGCCTGCGGGAGAGCGACACCGTTCGCGTGATCGACTCGATTGCGGTGTACAAGGATGCAGAAGGCGAGCTCGAAGTCGCGCATCTGAGCAACTTGACTCAAGACGAGGCGATCGAGCTCGGTACGACGATCGGCGCCCTGATCGGACTGGGCATCGAAGGAGAAGAAGGGCTCGAAGCCGGCGCCGCTGCGGGCGCGCAGGCCGCTGCAGAGGGTGGCGTTCACCCGCTTTCGGATGGAGATGAGTGGGATGTGCTCGAGGACATTCCGAACGACTCGGCCGCTGCATTGATCCTGGTCGAGCACCAATGGGCAGTCCCGCTTCGCGACGCGGTCATGCGTGCAGGTGGTTTCCGGATCAGCGACGGATTCATCAGTCCGCTCGATCTGGTCGGGGTGGGCTTGATTGCGGCCGATGAGGCCCAACAGCATCACGAGATGGAGACGAAGGCAGCCGTCCCCGCTACCGCGTAAAGGGTTGCCACCACCAAAGGAGGTCGAAGATGTTCGGAGGACGGAGAGTCGCACGGCGTACCGCTCGGCGAACGGCGCGGCGGCGGTAGTTGGAACGATTCATCCTCACGGTCGAGGGGCCTAGCTTCCAGGAGGTCGACGAGATCGAGCTACCGAGATCTCCGGCTGACGGCGATCCGATCGAGACGAAGCTGGGCACGTGCCTGGTCGTCCGGACGGAGTCGCTGGACGACGCGAGCCAGTACTCGGGCCGGATCGTCTGTCGCCTGCCCTAGCCGGGCCCCCGGCCGTGAGGGGTCCGGCCCGAGCTTGCCTTCCGACCCGCGAAGCACAATGTGGGCATGGCGGAACCCTGGGTTCCATCGCTCCACCTCTCTGAGAAGGAGGGCCGTTGCCGTCTCACGCTCTCCGGCCTGGCTCATGGTGACGGGTACACCCTCCAACAGGCTGCAGACGACCTGATCGCTCGCCTGCTGGACATGGCGTTGTACCTGCGCAGCGCCGGGTACCCGGTCTCGACCGAGCTGCCTCCGCCTGATTACAAGCTCCTCGAATTCCTCTGGGAGCTCGGCGAGCGTGCAGCAGGCGGCGAGGACATCCGCGCGCACGTGTTCGGCTCAATCGGATCGCTCGACACATCCGTTTAGAAAACCAGGACTTATCCGATCACCTCGATTGGATGATGTCCTCGGCTAGCGGGCCAAGGGATTATCTGTTCTCACATGAATCGTTAGCGAACGGAGGCTTTCTCGATGCCCATCGTCGAGTACGAACTTGGAACGCCATTTCCTGGCGTGATCGGCCGCACCGCTGAGGAGTCGAGCCCTGCGTGGCCGGCGCCCGTCCGCGCGAAGAAGGGCGCTCCAAATGTCCTGTTGATCGTTCTCGACGACACGGGCTACGGCAATCTCGGCTGCTACGGCAGCCCGATCGAGACACCCAGCATCGACGGGATCGCCGCGAACGGCCTCCGCTACAACAGCATGCACACGACTGCGCTCTGCTCACCGAGTCGCTCCTGCATCCTCACGGGACGCAACCACCACGCCAACGGCATGGCGTGTATCACCGAGCTTGCGACGGGCTTCCCGGGCTACAACGGGGTGATGCCGTTCGAGAACGGGATGCTGTCCGAGATTCTCCTGGACGAGGGCTACAGCACCTTCATGGTCGGCAAATGGCATCTGACGCCGAGCAACCAGGAGACCGCAGCAGGACCGTACGATCGCTGGCCGGTCGGTCGAGGCTTTGAGCGGTTTTACGGCTTCCTCGGCGGCGACACGAGTCAGTGGTATCCCGACCTTGTTTACGACAACCACCAGGTCGAGGCTCCGAAGACGCCCGAGGAGG
>Ga0307323_10000757_pt1 | contig 10009 bp, 12 predicted proteins | sample ER_DNA_381_FD_194496 | JGI IMG/M metagenome (GOLD analysis project Ga0307323, IMG submission 194496) | Bulk soil microbial communities from the East River watershed near Crested Butte, Colorado, United States - ER_DNA_381 | ecosystem: Environmental > Terrestrial > Soil > Floodplain | place...
GCGGTCACGCTTCACCATTCGCTCGTCACCCCGGGAGCGGTGCGGGCGGCGCATCGACACGGCGCGCCGGTGGTGACCTGGACCGTCGACGATCCGGCCGAGTTGGCGCGGGTCGACGCGGCGGGCGTCGACGCCGTTGTGACCAACGATCCGCGGATTTTCGTGTCTACACTGAAATCGTGAAGCGCCCGCGTCGCACGCTCGCAGCCTGCCTGCTCGCCGCCTGCGCGGCCGCCGGATTCGGCGCTGCGCTCGCAGTCACGGGATACGCCGGCGCGGGGACGGGATCGCCGAACCAGTCCACGACCGTTCCGACGACGACGCAGACCACCACGACCGCCACGACCGAGCCGCCGTCTCCTCCCGCGCCCCCGCCGCCGAGGCCGCGCAGTCCCGCGCCGATCGCGTTCGGCGTCACGGTCGGCGGCGTGAAGGTCGGCGGGCTGATGCCGGGCAGCGCGACGGACGCGATCGAGGCGGCCTACGCGCGCCCGCTGGTTCTCGTCGTCGACGACACGAAGAGGTTCAGGCTCGTCCCGAGCTCGCTCGGCGCGCGGCCCAACTTCGAGAAGGCGATCAGGCGTGCGCGCCTCGCGCGGCCGGGAGCGATCGTGCCGCTCGACGTCGCCGTCTCGCAGGCTCGCGTCCGGACGTACGTGGGACGCCTTGGTGACCAGGTCGATCGCTCGGCAGTGGACGCTCACGTCGTCATCGACGGCCTGCGCCCGCGCGCAGTCGAGTCGCGCGAAGGCCGTCATCTCAGGCGCCTGGCAACCGGCCGCTCGATTCGCACGGCGCTTGCGCTCAACACCCGAACGCCGATCCGGCTCCCGGTCGACTTCCGGAAGCCCAAGGTGGCCTCGGTCTCACTCGACGAGGCGATCGTGATCGAGCGGGGCTCGAACCAGCTGCTGTTCTTCGACAACGCGAAGTACGACCGCACCTTCGGGGTCGCCACGGGCCAGTCCGCGTACCCGACGCCGCTCGGGGACTACGAGATCGTCATCAAGGAGCGAGATCCCTGGTGGTACCCGCCCCCGTCTCCGTGGGCGCAGGACTCGCAGCCCGTCCCGCCGGGGCCGGGGAACCCGCTCGGGACGCGCTGGATGGGTCTCTCAGCGCCGTACGTGGGGATCCACGGGACACCGGACGCCGCCTCGATCGGCTACTCGGCCTCCCACGGGTGCATCCGCATGCGGATTCCCGACGCCGAGTGGCTCTTCGAGCACGTGAAGGTCGGAACGCCGGTCTTCATCGTCAACCGCTAATGGCGCCGCGCACGCGGCTCGTGGCCCAGGGCGCGGCCATCGGGCTCGTCGTGCTCCTCTTCATCCTCCTCGCCTGGTCGCTCGCCACGAACAAAGGGGGCGACCTCTCGAAGAAGGCCAACCGGGGGGACCGGCCGACCGCGCCCGACTTCACCCTCGAGCGCCTGGATCGCAGCGGCTCGCTCGCGCTCTCCTCGCTGCACGGCAAGGCCGTCGTGCTGAACGTGTGGGCGTCGTGGTGCGTCCCATGCAAGGAGGAGGCGCCCTACCTCGAACAGGTGGCGCGAGCCCGCCGCTCCGATGTCGTGGTCGTCGGCCTCGACGCGAAGGACTTCCGCGAGGATGCGCGCCGCTTCGCGAGCCGCTACGAGCTCACGTTCCCGCTCGTCTACGACGGGCCGGGCAAGACACTCGGCGGATACGGCGTGACCGGCTTTCCGGAGACGTTCGTGATCGACCGCGGCGGCCGCGTGGTGCGTGCGTTCGCCGGGGCGGTGAACGGGGACGACGAGCGCGTGCAGCTTCGCTCCGCGATCGACGCGGCCCTGACCTCGTGAGAGCCGCAGTCGCCGCTCTCGTCGCGCTCCTCGCCCTGGCCTCGGCGTCGGTCTCGTCGGGTGCTCCTCCGAACGCCGCCGACCTCGAGTCGCAGCTCGTCTGTCCTGTCTGCGAGACAACGCTCGACCAGTCGAACGCGCCGATCGCGCAGCGGATGAAGACGATCATCCGCGCACGCATCGCCGCCGGGGAGAGCGAGCAGCAGATCAAGGACGAGCTCGTGGCCCAGTTCGGCTCCGGGGTGCTCGCGAAGCCGCCGGGCGGAGGGTTCGGCCTCCTCGCCTGGCTGCTGCCGATCGCGGCCGTGGCCGGCGGGGCGGTCGCGGCGGCGCTCCTGATCAGGGCCTGGAGCCACCGGCAGCCGCCGGCTCGAGAGGACGAGGAGCGTCTCGATCCTGGGCTCGAGCGCCTCGTCGACGACGAGCTCGCGCGCTTCGACCGATGACGTGAGCTGGGCCTCGATCCCGGTCGCGTTCCTCGCGGGGATGGTCTCCTTCCTGGCTCCCTGCGTGCTTCCGCTCGTCCCCGCGTACCTGTCCGCGGTCTCGGCCGTGGACGCGGACCGGCTCGGGCAGCGCGGCACCGCGAGACGCGTCGTCGCGTCGAGCCTCCCGTTCGTGGCGGGCTTCACCGCCTTCTTCGTCCTCCTCGGGGTCGGGGCGGCGCTCGTCGGGGGCCGGGTGCTCGGGGATCAGTTCCTGCTCGAGCGCGTGGCCGGGTTCGTCCTCGTCGTCTTCGGCCTCGCGTTCATGGGCCTGCTTCCGTGGCCAGAGCGACTCGTTGGAGCCGCGTTGCTGCAACAGGCGCGCGGCCGCGGATCGCGCGTCCTGCTCGGCGGCGCCTTCGCGGTCTGCGCCGCGCCGTGCATCGGCCCGGTGCTCGCGGCGATCCTCGTCCTCGCCGGCTCCTCCGACACCGTCTTCCAAGGGGCCGCGCTGCTCGCCGTGTACTCCCTCGGCCTCGCGGTGCCCTTCGTGCTGGCCGCGGCCCTCTTCACGCGCGCGATGTCGGCCTTTCGCTGGCTCCGCGACCACTACCGCGCGATCCAGATCGGCGGCGGCGCGATCATGGTCGCGCTCGGACTGCTTCTCTTCTTCGAGCGGTTCTACATCCTCCGCGTGTATCTGAATCGCGCGCTCGAGCGGCTGGGGCTCGAGCCCGCGCTCTGATCACACCCGAGGCGAGGGAAGGTCGAGCGACTCCGTCGCGACGAGCTCCCGTGCGCGAGAGACGTCGTCGAGCACGGTCGCGACGTCCACGCCCCGGTGGAGCGGCCGGTAGGAGCCGAGCCGGCGCGCAGCCTTTTCGAGCTGCCGCTCGCAGCCGGGGCGGTTTCCCCGACCCGCGTGGTGCCAGGCGACGGCGACGTGCACGAGACCCTGGAGGAAGTCCCGCTCGGCGGCGGGTGCCGTCCGCCACTCGTCCTCGAGCTCCTCGTGCGCCTCGAAGTAGGCGCCTTCGCGAATCAGCTCGAGTCCTCGTGCGAGCGTCACGGCGCCCGATTATCGGCATCCGCGGGCGGTGCTAGTGTCGCGCCGTGGCCACGATCCTGCTGGTCGGGGTCGACCTCTTCTTCCGCGGGAAACTCGAAGGGCTGCTCCCGACGCACCGGCTGGTGACGAGCGACAGCGTCCACGCGCCCGACCTCGTGATCGCGGACATCGCGCGCGTGGAGCCCGACGAGGTCGTCGACGCGTGGCCCGACATTCCGATCCTCGGATACACGAACCACACGGACAAAGCGGGCCTCCAGCGCGCTCATACGGCCGGCTTCGACCAGGTCATCGTCAAGTCCGCGCTCGTCGAGCGCGCCCCCGATCTCGTCGCGGAACTCGTGGGGACCGGCGTCGCCGACACCTCGTAAGCCGTTTCCGGCTCCCTGGCTAGACTCGCCAGCGTGACGTACATCATCGCCGAGCCCTGCATCGACATCAAAGACCGCTCCTGCGTCGACGTGTGCCCGGTCGACTGCATCCACGAATTCGGGCGGATCCTCATCATCGATCCGGAGGAGTGCATCGACTGCTTCGCTCCGACGGAGCAGCTCATCACGTCGCACGGCCTGCGGGCGCTCGCAGAGCTCGAGGATCGCTCCTGCCGCCTGCTCACCGACGACGGCTTCAAGCCGGCGGTCGTGAAACGTTTCCGGCGAAGGCCGCTCGTGAACCTCGAGTTCGCTCCGGCTTTCGAGGAACGCGACCGCTACGGTGGCACGCGGCTGACGACGCGAAACATCTCGCGCTTCCGGCGGACGGTGTGGGCGACGCCGACGCATGGCTGGCTCCTCGCCGACGGGCAGAAGACGAACTCGCTGAGCGTGGGGCAGTTCGTGCCCGCAGTGCGCGCGACGCCGAAGCGCGAGGGCGAGACGTATCGGCTCGGTGTGTTGCACGGCCTCGTGTACGGCGACGGCTCGTGGAACAGGGTGGAGATCCGCTCCGAGGAGCACCTCCACTACGTGCAGCTGTACGGCGAGCGCGTCGCTCGATTCCGCGACTTCTTCGATCAGGTGAACTTCTCCCCATGCCTCGACACGCATCCGGGCTACGCGGGGACCGGCGTCGTGCGCTCGTGCGTCAATCTGAAGAAGCTCCTCCCCGAGACCGCCGACGCCGAGTACGTCGCCGGCTTCGTCGACGGCTGGCTCGCCTCGGACGGCGATCCGGTCAAGGCGGGCTCGTGGCGCCTGCGGTCGATCGACCACGAGGCGCTCGCGTGGCTCGAGCGGGCTGCGCCGATCGCCGGCTACGTTGCGATCGGGTCGGGCGAGGAAGCGACGATGGTGACGAACTTCGGCGTGCGCAGCCGACCCATCCGTTGGCTCTACCTCGCGACCCGGGAGTCGTACTGGCGCGTCATGCGCGTCGCGCCTCGCGAGGCCGACGACGCGGACACGTTCTGCGCCGTCGTTCCGGGGAAGCACCAGTTCACGCTCGCCGGCGGCATCGCGACTGAAAATTGCGGGGCATGCGAACCGGAGTGCCCGGTGGAGGCGATCTTCCCCGAGGACGCGCTCCCGGACAAGTGGAACGCGTTCGTCGAGATCAACTACGCGTTCCCGGACCCCGCGAAGATCGACTCGCTGGTCGACGCGTACGCGACGGAGCACAACGTCCAGAACCCACCGCTGGACTGAGCTCTGCGCAGATCGGAAATCCGCTAGCGCGGAGTTTCCGATCGCGCGAAATCCCTGAAGCGCGACCGCTCCGCGCTCGCTGGTCCCTGTGTGGATTCGACCGTGGCCTCAGGCCGGTAGAAGATATGCGCACGGGCGCGGATCGCCCGGCAGCGGCGAGGGCGCGAGCTTGGTCACGCGGTAGCGCTGCTCGCCGTCTTCGACCTCGGTGCCCGGCCGCGGCGGATCGCCGGTTCGCTCGATGAGCTGATAGCCGGACGGCGACCACACGAAGAAGAGATAGCCGCTCCGCCCGTTCGCGTCCACGGATCACGATCCTAGATGATCGATGCCCCGATCTCGCGCGTCCGGATGCGCGATCTGGCGCGTCCGGGCCGCTACCGCCCGGACGCAGGCCGCGCAGCGCGTCGGGCGTGCGCTTCGCGACGGGAGAACGGCAGCGAGGCGTCGAGCCTCGCCACCGCTCTCCCGTCGCGCCCCGGAGCGGCCAGCTCACGCCCCGGAGACGGCGATCCCGTGGCATCGATCATCAGCGGCGCGCTGCGGTGGGAGGGACGTCGATCCTGATCGTCGACCCGCGCGGATAGCGGACCTCGGAGCTGAAGCGGGCGTTCAGCGTCGACGCGCGCTCGGCGAGAGCCTCCAGGACCGCCGCGCGGCGCTCGGGCGGCCCGTCGTCGGCGACGACGAGCTCGACTCCTCCGGCCTCGGTCGGGCGCAGCGTGATCTCGATCCGCGACGGCGTTCCCCGCCGCACGGCCTGCTCGGCCGCCTCGCGGAGGATCTGGTACAGGGCAACGGAGGCGTTCTCGCCGAGCTCCTCCGCGTGGTCGACGTCGAGCTCGATCTCGACGTCGTGACGCGAGGAGATTCGGCGTGCGAGCGCTTTCGCGGCAGCGGCGAACCCCAGCTGATTGAGCACGCGCGGCTCGAGGTCGTCGCACAGCGCGCGCAGGTCGCGCATGGCGTCCCGGGCCAGCTCGAGCCCGCGCCCGACGACCTCGGCCGCACGCTCGGCATCGCCGGCTGCGAGATCGGTGAGGCCGGCATCGAGGATCTGCGCGATCGCCGCCAGCTGCTGGACAGGACCGTCGTGGAGGAGCTCTGCGAGCCGGCGCCGCTCCTCCTGCTCGGCGAGGACGCGCTCGGCGATGAGTGCGCGCTCGGCCTCGTCGCCGATCAATCGATCATCGCCTCGCGGAGCGCGATCGCGACCGCCTCTGTGCGCGTGTCGGCTTCGAGCTTCGCGAGGATGTGCCGCACGTGGCTCTTCACGGTCTCCTGGCTGATGAAGAGCTTGGCGGCGACGTCCGCATTCGACATGCCGTCTGCGAGGAGCTGCAGGATCTCGCGCTCGCGCGGCGTCAGGATGTCGGCCTGCCCCTGCCCGGCGACGAACTCGGCCATGAGGCCCGGGTCGACGAACGTCTCGCCGGCCGCGACCTTCTCGATCGCCCGGAGGAGCGTCTCGTGCGGGGCCTCCTTCAGGATGTAGCCGCGCGCGCCGGACTCGAGCCCGCGCTGCAGGAGCGAGCGCTCGCCGTATGCGGTGAAGATGAGAACGCCGGTCGTGGGGACGCGCTCGAGCACTTGCTCGGTCGCCTCGAGCCCGTCCATGTCGGGCATGCGCAGATCCATGATCACGACGTCCGGCCGGCGTCGTTCCGCCAGGGCCACCGCGGACGCTCCGTCTGCGGCCTCCCCGATGACGCGGATGCGCGGAGAACGCGACAGGGCGAGCCTGAGGCCTTCCCGGACCACCTCGTGGTCGTCCGCGATGAGGCAGGTGATCTCGTCGGCCACGCCGCGATTCTACGGCGCGCGTCGGCAAGATCCTCTTTCGTAGCCCTGTCGGAGGTGCGGCAGGGCTCAGACGGCGAGCGCGAGCTGGCGAGGAGAAAGCGCGCGAGGCTCGCGACGCCGGGGACCGGGAGTCATGGCCGCCGCTCGCCGGACGGGCTCGAGGATGGGTGCGGTCGTCGCCGCCGGCAGGTAGGCACGCGTGGCGAAGAGCGCCTCGTAGCGCGCGACCTCCTCGGGCCAGTCGCGCTCGAGGGCTTCGAGGAAGTGCTCGCGCACCCCCGGCCGCAGGTGCACGACGCTCGCCCAGATTGTTCGCGCTCCTGCGCTGCGCGCGGCGCGGACGACCGCCGTCAGCTGCTCGGGGGCGTCCGAGAGCCCGGGAAGGACCGGCGCCACTCCGACGCCGACCTCGACGCCGGCGCGTGCGAGCCTGCGGATGGCTTCGAGCCGGCTGGCAGGCGGCGCGGTGCCCGGCTCGGTCGTGCGCCAGACCCGCTCGTCCAGGGTCGGCAGCGAGAAGCAAACCTCGGCCCCTGCGCGTCGCCCGGCCTGCTGGAGGACGTCGACGTCGCGGACGACGAGCGGCCCCCGCGTGACGATCGAGAACGGCGTCCAGCTCGCGTCGAGCTCACTGAGGCACGCGCGGGTTAGCCGAAACCGTCCCTCCGCCGGCTGGTACGGGTCCGTCGCCGTGCCGAGCGCGACCTCCTCCTGTGCCCACGACCTCCGGGCCAGCTCCCTGCGCAGGACCTCGGCGACGTTGGACTTGACGCGGATCGACCGTCCGTAGCGGTCGTCGGAGGGGCGGTCGGCGCGCTGCTCGAAGTGCCGGACGTAACAGAACGTGCAGCGGTGCGCGCAGCCCATGTACGGGTTGAGCGACCAGCGGAACGGCATGCCGCGTACCTGCGTGAGCGCCGTCTTGCACGGCTCGATCCGGTACTCGACCTGCATCGGGGCCGAGTATAGAACATGTGTTCGATCCGGGAGAGCCGCTGTAGAGTCGCCTCATGGACGTGCTCGAGGGCGGGATCCGCCGCGTCACGCTCCCGCTGCCGACGCGTCCCGGCCACGTGCACGCGTATCTCCTCCCGGGCAGCGAGGGCTGGACGCTCGTCGACACGGGCGTCGGCCTTCCCGACGCGAAGGCCGCGTGGGCCGTCGAGCTCGACGAGGCAGGCGGCCGGGTCGCGACGATCTTCGTGACGCACTTCCATCCCGACCACGTCGGGGCCGCCGCCGATCTCCACGAGCTGACGGGCGCGCCCGTGGTGCAGGGGTCGCTCGACTACGCGCAGTGCGAGCTCGTGTGGGGGAACCCCGCCTGGTCCGAGCGGCTCGTCGGCTGGTTCGAGCTCCAGGGCGCGCCCGAGGATGTCACGGCCGAGCTCGTCGGGCAGAGCTCCGTCTATCGCCCGTTCGTCCGCTACCAGCGCGACCCGCTCCTCGTCGAGGCCGGCGAGCACGTCGACGGATGGGAGCTCATTCCCGCGCCAGGTCACGCCGACGGTCAGCTCTGCCTGCTGAAGGACGGCGTGCTGGTCGCCGCCGATCACCTCCTGGGGCGGATCACGCCCACCGTCGGGCTCTGGCCCGCGAGCCGCCCCGACCCACTCGGCGACTACCTCGCCGCCCTCGATCGCACCATCGAGCTCGCGCCGCGCACCGCGCTCCCCGGTCACGGCGATCCTGTCGAGGACCCGGCGGGACGCGCGAACGAGCTGAAGGAACACCACCGCCTCCGGCTCGAGGAGGCGACCGGCTTGCTCGGGGCGGAGCCGCAGACGGGCTACGCCGTCTCGCTCGCTCTCTTCGGTGCGGAGCTCCCGCCCGCGGGCCGGCGGTTCGCGATCGCGGAGACGCTGTCGCACCTCGAGCGGCTCGTCCACGAAGGCGCCGCGCGGCGGCACGGGGCCGACGGAGCCGTTACCTATACTGCGGCCTGATCGATGGGCGACGAGATTCCGCCTAGTATCGGCGCCCTTCGCGGGCCATGAGCGTCGCTCTCCGCATCGTTATCGTGCTCCTGCTCGTGCTCGGGAGCGCGGTGTTCGTGGCCGCGGAGTACGCGCTCATCACCGCGCGTCGAGCCCGCCTCGAGGAGCGGGCGCTCAAGGGTGGGCGCGGCGCCCGCGTCGCGCTTCGCCTGATGGACGAGCCCGTGCGCTTCATCAGCGCGACGCAGCTCGGGATCACGGTCTTCGCGATCCTCGTCGGCGCCATCGGCGAGCCCTTGATCTCCGACCTGATGGAGCCTCCGCTCTCCGGCACCGTGAGCTTCCTCCTCGCGTTCGCGCTCCTCACGTACGTCTCGGTCATCCTCGGCGAGCTCGTGCCGAAAGCGGTCGCGCTGCAGAAGGCGGAGCGGCTCGCCGCGGTGCTCTCCGTTCCGCTGGACCTGCTCAGCCGGATCGCGCACCCGATCGTATGGCTGCTCCAGGTGTCCTCGAACGCCGTCCTCCGGCTGCTGCGCGTGACTCCGGCCCCGGCCGGGATGCTCGCGTACACGCGCGAGGACATCCGCCACAGCGTGGGGGCGGCCGAGGACGTGGGCGAGCTCGAGGAGGCCGAGGAGGAGATGCTCTACAAGGTCTTCGACTTCGCCTCGAAGGAGGTCTCCGAGGTGATGGTGCCGCGACCCGACGTCGTGGCGATCTCGGCGGAGATGCCGCCGGAGGAAGCGCTGCGCGCCGTCGTCGACTCGCCCTTCACGCGCTACCCCGTCTACCGCGGATCGCTGGACGACATGCTCGGCGTGCTACACGTCCGCGACCTCTTCTCCGCGATCCACGACCTCGGGATCGCCTCCGTCGAGCTCGAGGCGCTCGTCCGGCCGGCCTTCGTCGTGCCCGAGACGAAGGACCTCGCCGCGCTGCTCGCCGACTTCCGGCGCGAGAAGCAGCATCTCGCGATCGTGGTCGACGAGTACGGCGACATGGACGGCATCGTCACGCTCGAGGACGTGCTCGAGGAGATCGTCGGCGACATCGAGGACGAGTTCGACCTCCCCGACACGTCCGTCGAGCGGATCGACGACAGCCACGTCCGCATCGACGGCGCCTACACGATCGACGACTTCAACGAGGAATTCGGCACCGAGCTCGAGCAGGAGGACTTCCACACGATGGCGGGCCTCGTGTTCGGCGAGCTCGGACGGGCGCCCGAGGTCGGCGACGTCGTGGCGACCGACGGGCTCGAGCTGTGCGTCGTCGGGGTCGACGGTGCGCGGATCACGAAGCTCGAG